>JAABUQ010001159.1_pt1 | contig 58727 bp, 49 predicted proteins | sample 5560001 | NCBI WGS metagenome assembly JAABUQ01 (sample SAMN10711888, study PRJNA513371) | rock metagenome | isolation source: Antarctica rocks | place: Antarctica: Victoria Land, Finger Mt nord | collected 2015-12-18
CGTCGACGAGCGCAGACTGCCGGGCTCGCCTTAGAACCCCAAAGTCGAGCGGCCCGCGGAAGAACTCCGGAAAGATCGTGAGGATGTGAAATTGCATAGGCGAGATCGAGAGATCGAGCACGAATGAAGATCAGATAGCCCTCGACGCTGCGAGATCTCCAAAGCAGTAGGCCGAGCTTCGCAGGAGAGAACAAGCCGAATCGCAACATCGTCTCTGCAAAGGAATAGTTGCTTCTATCCGCGTTTCCTTGTCGCCTTAGGCGGCTTGGCTGGAGGTTCGCGATTGATATCGGTAAGACCCTCTGGGAGGTTCATCAAGATACGTTTTCCCGAGATATCGACGTGGATAAGGTACTTCTCTGCGAACGGGATCAACGCCTCTCCAGGTTCGAGATCCACGGTCAGGAGCGGTGCAGTCTCGGTCAAACGCCGCCTTCCATCAGGCGTCGTCATATGCTGGACATCGCGTACCGGGCCGACCGCAACCTCGCCGTCGTACACTGTGCACCCAATCAGCCCGTCGATGTACATGCTCCCATCCGTAAGCGCATGCCGCTGTCTCTCAGGCACAACCACATCGAAGCCGATAAGCCGCTCAGCTTCTTCGATGGAGTGAACGTGGCTGAACTCAAGTACCACGCGGCCCTGATTCTTCCCCTGTGGCAGCCAGTAGGAAGTCACCATAACCGAAGCTTCCCCCACAAGGGTACCCTCGAAGCCAGGAGCAGCAAGGTACATCTCCTCCCTCTCCTTAAACTGTTCAGGGAAATCAGTGAGCAGTTCGGCAAGCAGCTCTCCCTTCCGACCTTGAGGCCGGATCAGGTGTGCTAGAGCTACCCAGGATGGGGGTTCATCGGCCACGAAGTCGACTATACCCGAGTGGGCGCGGCGACCTCACTCAGCATGGGCTTCGCTGGCATCTGTCACAAGCTCGTCTTCGATGATGTCCAGAGAGAAGCGATGCTTCAACTTCATACTGGCTGCACTCAGGATGGTCCTTAAAGAACGTGCAGTCCGACCTTGACGACCAATCACCTTTCCAAGATCGCTCGCTGCAACCTTCAGCCTGAGGGTGGTGCCCTCACCATCAGAGATCGCGTCCACACTTACAATCTCCGGGCTGTCAACTAACGATCGGGCAACCTCGGAGATCAGTCGGATCATGCCGGATGCAGGGTCGTTTCCCGGCATGGATTCAAGAGCCTGCGTCATCACATATACCCCTTGGGAGTTAGTCGCAACACTCATGCTCGTCTCCTTCGTCCCGTCTGAGCGAGATCTTCCGGAGAGGAACCAGAACGAGTGCAGCGATAGTTCATGAGTCGATCAGTCTTGTCGTGACGATCGAAACATGTCGGCGAGTTCGGTCAGGAACCTCGCACACTCCGCAGTCTACGTGAGCAGGAGAAAAGTATCGGGACGAAACCTTCACGTTGATGTAATCGTTAGGAACTTGATCAAGTACCCAAAGATCCCAGGTGTCGTGACCTAAGCTGCTGAGGGAGCCTCGATTAGGGACTTGGACGTATTCGCGGCCAGCAGTTTCCCAACGCGCTCCGACAATTGGGCTCCGTTGCGCGTCCAATACTCGATCCGATCACGCTTGAAATTGACCGTTGCCGGCGTCGTGCGCGGGTTATACGTTCCAACAACTTCAACGGAGCGACCGTTGCGGGCACGATCTTTCTCGATAACCACAACGCGGTAGTGGGGCTGCTTACGCGCTCCAACACGCGCTAGACGGATCATTAACACTGGACTGCCTTTCCAAACGGGGATACTTACACAGAAACACCGCCGTCTCAAACACAAGACAGGTGGTCTCAACACTTTAAGTATCGTGGAAGCGAGAGTTTTCTGCAACGTCCTCCCGGAGCCGTACAGCGGGGAACAGGAAGCGAAGCACATCGCCAAATCTCGATGCCCAGGCCTCCTCATTATGGAGTCCGCCTTCCACACGGCGGTACGTCACATCGGTTTCAGCGTTCCAACCCTGCTGCAGAAGCGTTTTGTAAAAAAGGTCAGCGTCTCTTACGTGTCGAAGCCCCTCGGCAGACCCCATATCCAACCAGATCTTAAGATCAGGCTTGGTCCGCGACCGAAATGGAAGGTTCAGAATGCTGCGGTGATCCCACCAAAGTGACGGAGACATCGCAGCGAGTTTGCTGAAGACGTCGGGGTACATAAAACCCAGGTAGAGCGAGATCAACCCACCAAGCGATGAGCCTCCCAGTCCGGTGTGTCGCGGTGAGACGAGGGTCCGGTACTCCGCGTCGATCAGCGGCTTCAGTTCCTCAGCGATCAGTCGACCGTACTTTGGACCATCCCCGCCCCCCATCTTAAAGTCGCGGGTGGGGGTATATTCCGCCATGCGTCGAAGCCCCGTGTTCGCGATACCAACGAGGATCACCGGCTCGATCGCCAGCGATGCTGCGAGTTCATCCGCAGTGGAATGGGCCCGCCATGTGCAACCAGGCACGTACGAGGTCCTGCCGTCGAAGAGATTTTGGCCATCATGAAGATAGAAGACCGGAAATCGTCGAGCAGGCTCTTCCACGTACATGGAAGGCAAGTAAACGCTCACCAGACGGTCGTCGGGCAAGATGGCGGAATGGAACGAGTGGACCTTGTAGCGGAGTGGGCCCAGCATCTCTGCTTCGGGTGAATGACCTGTGCCGTTAGCATACGGAGTCGGAGTGAGCGGGGTCGGAAGAAGATGTAGCGTGGGCGACGACAGCGGTTTGCTCCATAACGGGTTAATTCTGGTGCGCTAGGATTATGAGACTAGCAGAGGCGAAGCAATGAAACGGGAGTACTGCAAGTGGTTTTCGGGAGCACTCGGACGGGAGATGGAGTTACTCGTCTTCGGTCATACCGGAGTCCCTGTCGTCGTTTATCCCACCTCCGGTGGACGCTTCTTTGAGTTCGAAGACAACGGCATGGTGCACGCTGTCGAAAGGCAGATCGAGGCGGGGGGTATCCAACTCTTCTGCGTCGACTCGGTCAACTCGGAGAGTTGGTACAACCTCGGGGTTCCTCCCCGTTGGCGGATCGCGCGGTACATGCAGTATGAGACCTACATCACCGACGAGGTACTCTCGCTCGTTCGGCAATGGAACGGTCAGCGCCCCGTTGCGGCTGGATGCAGCCTGGGAGGGTACGACGCCGCCTGTATAGCACTCCGTCATCCGACCGTCTTTCGAGGATTCCTCTCCATGAGTGGCATCTTCGACCCATCGAGATTCCTCCACGGGTACTACGATCAGGACGTGTACTTCCACTCTCCCCCTCACTTTCTGCAAAACTTATCCGATCCGCAGGAGTTGGCGAAGTTCAATGGAAACACCTATGTCCTGGCGACCGGCGATCATGATCAATGCTGGAACGCGAACCAACGGATGTCGGATGTTTTAACAGGCAAGAACATCGCCCATCAATTGGACGTGTGGGGACACGGCACCCGACATGACTGGCCGTGGTGGCAACGCATGATTGGAACGTATCTTTAGAATGGCATCGTGGAGGCGTGGTGAAAAGAATTGGTGTCCTGTTCGGGGTCGAGAATACCTTTCCTGGGGCTTTGGTCGAGAAGATCAATTCCATGGCAGTCCCTGGGATCTCCGCTGAGTTCGTCCGTGTAGGAGGGGTCGAAATGGCGTCCCCTTCCGGCTACGAGGTCATCGTGGACCGGATCTCGCATGATCTGCCGTTCTATCGTTCGTTCCTGAAAAACGCAGTCCTGGGCGGCGCCCAGGTCATCAACAACCCTTTCTGGTGGTCGGCGGATGATAAGTTTTTCAACTACGCCCTGGCTTCGAAGCTGGGTGTCGCCGTGCCCCGGACGGTGCTGCTGCCCCATAAATTCTTCCCCGCGCAGATCAACAGTCAGTCCCTTCGAAATCTCGAGTTTCCGCTCGATTGGAGGCGGATATTCGAGTACGTCGGCTTTCCTGCGTTTCTCAAGCCGCATGACGGAGGCGGTTGGAGAGACGTCTACCACGTCCATAACCCAGGCGAGTTCTTCGGCGCGTATGAGCAGACGCGAGACCTCTGCATGACGCTCCAGGCAGCCGTGAACTTCAAGGAATACTTCCGGTGTTACGTCGTGGGACAGACCGAGGTCAGGATCATGCCATACGATCCGCGCCGGCCGCATGAGCAACGCTACGTGCAAGATCCGCCGGTGTACGACGAGAAACTTCTGGCGCGTGTGGAGCAGGATGCGCTTACGCTGTGTAGAGCGCTGGGCTACGATCTAAATACGGTTGAGTTTGCGGTTGAAGATGGAATTCCGTACGCGATCGATTTCATGAATCCGGCGCCGGATGCGGATCTGAACTCAGTCGGCCAGCAAAACTTTGAGTGGATCGTCGACTCCGTAGCGAGGCTTGCGATCGGCAAGGCGCACGCCTCTGAGAGTGCCTCGCCACCGCAGATGAACTGGTCCGCGCTGCTCCAGGGAACAAACTCCGCAGCAAACGCCCCGACTCCTTCCAACCCCGCTGTTCCCGCAAAGCACAAGACGCCGAGCAAGAAGACGGCCAAGACGCCGAAGTAGATCTGTAGGCTTTGTTGGTGTTAGCGTTGGTCCTTACCATTGGGGGAAAGCATGCGGCCATCGTTTACCCTTGGCATCGAAGAGGAGTATCAGACAGTCGATCCAGAGTCGCGAGATCTTCGTTCGCATATTGCGACGGAGATGTTGGCTCAGGGAAAAGTCCGTCTCGAAGAGCGGGTCAAGGCTGAAATGCATCAGTCTGTGATCGAAGTGGGTACGCGCATCTGCAGAAACATCAAAGAGGCGCAAGAGGACCTCTTTGACCTTCGGCGAAATATGGTGAGACTTGCCGAGGAGCATGGCCTCATCCTGATCGCCGGCGCTACCCACCCCTTCGCCGACTGGCGCATGCAGGAGATCTACCCAGACCCACGGTACGCGCAGGTCGTCGAAGATCTGCAGCAGGTGGCGCGCGCCAACCTAATCTTTGGACTCCATGTCCACGTTGGAATCGAGGATAAGGAAGCCGCCATCCGCGTGATGAACTCCCTGCGGTACTTTCTTCCGCATATCCTTGCACTCTCGACGAACTCACCCTTCTGGCAAGGTTTGGAGACGGGCTACAAGAGTTACCGAGCCAAGGTTTTTGAAAACTTTCCCCGCACCAATCTTCCAGACTCCTTTGCAAGCTATTCGGAGTTTGAGAATTACGTTGACCTCCTAATCAAGACCAAGTGCATCGACAACGCCAAGAAGATCTGGTGGGACATACGTCCGCACCCCTTCTTCGACACAATCGAGGTCAGGATCTGTGACATTCCGCTTCGGGCACAGGAGACGATTGCTATTGCAGCTCTCATTCAGGCGACCGCTTGTAAGCTGTGGAAGCTCCATTCCCGTAACGTCGATTACCGCGCTTACTCCCGTGCTCTGCTCATGGAAAATAAATTCCGAGCAGTTCGTTACGGTCTTGATGGAAATATGATCGACTTCGGCAAGCAGGAAGAGTTGCCGGCGCGCGACTTGATTCTCGAGTATCTGGATTTTGTAAGCGACGTCCTCGACGAGCTTGATAGCCACCACGAAATCGGGTACGTCCGGACGATGTTGGAGCAGGGTTCCGGGGCTGACCGTCAACTCAGAATCTTTCGCGAGACGGGAAGTCTGATAGATGTGGTGGATTATATGGCGCTTGAAACCAAAGCTGGCCTGTAGCTGCATCGTATGGAGTGCCACCGGAAAACGCTCGAGGGGAGCTTTGCAAACAAGATGGACATCCTAGCCAGCCCGGAACTAAGTCAAACCGACGAACTACGCTCGTTACCCTTTCCTGAAGAGTTTCTCGCTGGCGCCAAAAATGCCGTTTGGACCTGCTTGCGGATCCAGTCTGAAGAGAAAGTGACGTTGATCACCGATCGCAAATGTCAGACCATTGCGGCATCGCTCGCCTGCGAACTCGACCGCCTTGGGTGTTCATGGAACGGTTTCATTCTGGAAGAACTCGCCGCACGACCCGCAAGAGAGATGCCCGATGCGGTGCTTGGAGACATGGAGAGCTCCGACGTGAGCATCTTCGCTGTCGAGGTGCAGCCAAACGAACTGCGCAGTCGCATGCAGATGACCGATGTCGTCAATCGTCGTCATATGCGCCACGCACACATGGTCAACATCACCCCAGAGGTGATGACACAAGGTATGCGCGCTGACTTTCTCGCAATCGACCGGCTTAGCCAGGTGGTGCTGGATAAGGTCCGCGCGGCGAGTTATGTGCGGGCGACCACTTCGGCCGGCACCGATATTCATGCTGAACTATCCAAGGAGTACCGTTGGTTTAAGACCTCAGGAATTATCAGCGCTGAAAAATGGGGAAATCTACCCGGAGGGGAGTGCTTCACAGCACCCAAAGAGGTAAACGGGGTCTTTGTGGTAGACGGGGTCGTCGGTGACTTTCTTTGCGCCCGTTACGGAATTCTTCGGTCCACTCCCTTGATCATCAACATAGAAGGAAATCGCATCACAAAGGTTGTCTGCGAGAACCAGCAACTGGAACGGGACTTTTGGGCTTACACCCATACCGACGAGAACTCAGATCGGGTCGGCGAATTTGCTATCGGCACAAATATCGGCGTCTCGCATGTTATCGGTAACATACTTCAGGATGAGAAATTCCCAGGTGTTCACATCGCCTTTGGAGATCCTTACGGGGCACACACGGGAGCGTCGTGGAAGTCGTCGACGCATATCGATGTTGTCGGGCTCGGTTTCAACATCTGGCTCGGAGACGCTGCCGGGGAAGAACAGATTATGCGAGATGGCGTCTTCCTTCTTTGATCGCGGTGCTCGCAGGTGCTTCCACGAAAGATCCTTCAGCGTCGTGAACCGAGATTGCCTCTATGCTCGAACCCTTCCGCAAAGACTTCAACGAAAGTTTCACGAGCGTCCGCTACACGCGTCTGCTTGCGGAGCTCCATGCGGGATTCGGTGAGCACATTGGTTTTCGGGTCTGTGAAACACCCTCCTTCTTTCCCAAGTCGTTGCTCGACGACATGGCCGCGGCCGGTCGAGAGATAACCCTGTCCCTTACCTCCAATGAGGTGTACGTCAAGGCATCGCTAAACGCCATCCCCGACCGGTATCGTGTCCCCAACGAGCAGCCCAGACCGAACTTCATGACCGTTGATTTCGGTTTCGTCCGTGAGGCCAATGGAAGCGTAGGCTTCAAGCTGGTGGAGCTGCAGGCTTTTCCGTCCATCTACGGGTACCAGGAACTTCTTGCGCAAGCGTACGTGGACGTATATGGCCTGTCGCCGGAGCTCGATTGGCATCTAGGCGGGCATGACACCGACAGCTACTGGAAGCTGCTGGAGCGAACAATTGTCGCAGATCACGATCCGGCCAACGTCGTGCTCTTGGAGGTTACACCGGAGAAGCAGAAGACGCGGGCCGACTTCCGCACCTACGAGCGCAGGTTGGGAATCACGACGGTCGACATAGCTGATGTGCGCAGAGAGGGTTCCAGGCTCTTCTATAGAAAAGGAGACGTCCAGGTTCCGATCGCGCGAATCTTCAACCGGGCCATCGTCGACGAGATGGAGCGCGAGGGCGTGACCCCCGGGTTTGACCACCGGGACGACCTCCAGGTGGAGTGGGCCGGCCATCCAAACTGGTACTTTCGCGCCAGCAAGTTCTCCTTGCCTTACCTGACCCACCCCTCGGTGCCGCCGGCCGTGTTCCTGGACGAGTGGTTTCGCGGTATCGGTCGTGACAGATTGCCGTCGGCGCGGGAGGAGGTTCTCCTCAAGCCACTCTACTCCTTCGCCGGAAAAGGCATCCAGTTCGCCCCGACGGATCACGATCTCGCTATCATCCCGGAAGACCAGCGGCATCTTTATCTGCTACAGCAGAGGGTGCATTTCGAGCCGCTGATTCGGACGCCGTACGGAGGGACCCAGGCCGAGGTTCGCATCATGTACATCTGGCCGGACGGAGGGAATCTTGAGCCCGTGATCAGTTTGGTTCGGCTCGGACGCGGTTTGATGATGGGGGTCGATCACAATCGTGAGCAGCAGTGGGTCGGCAGTTCGGCCGCGCTGTTTCCAGTAGAGTAGCCGAAGCTTAGAATATCTGCGGTCCGGGAGGGGAACTAAGGTAGACTCTCGGTGGTCGCCCCTTTGACGTCGTCGGATGGGGTGTGGAGGAAGGTTTGCCTTATACTCAACGGCCAACGGGCGACAACCCCGTTCGAACAGCAGTACGATTCCCCATGAAGCTCGCGATCCAGATTGACACCAGGGAAGGTGTGCTCGAGGCCGTTACAGAAAACATCTCCGCCAATGGCCTCCTCTTTGTCGGCGATCGGCTGCCCGACGTGGACAGCGCGATCGAGTTCACGATCAATATGCCTTCCGCTGTCATGGGGTCGGAGAAGGACGTTACGATCCACTGCTTTGGCCGCGTGGTCCGACATCAGGATCACGGAGATAAGAAGAAGGCCGCGGCGGTAATAGACGAGTACCATCTGAAGGCCTGAACATGACATCTACTCCCTCGAACCACCCTCAGAATGGCGGAGATCCGCAGCAGGATGGAACCGGACCGACTGGCGTCCGCGTCATCCTGGCCGATTCGCAAGCGATCTACCGGGTCGGCATGAAGAAGATCTTTGCTGTCGAGGACGACATACGGGTCGTCGCGCAGGTGGAAACACTCACAAACCTCTACGCAGCTTTGGAGCGGTATCCCACCGATGTCGTGATCCTTGAAGGTCAGTTGATCTCCGGAACCATCGATGCGGTGCCGGAGCTTGTCCGCCAGGCCCCCCATGCCAAGCTCATCGTCCAGGTCAGCGAGGCCGATGAGGCGAATACGGTCGAGCTCTATCGGCGGGGTGTCCGGGGAGTTGTTCCGCGATCAATCTCACCGGATCTGCTGATCAAGTGCGTGCGCAAGATCGCCGATGGCGAGACCTGGATCGACAACCAGTCGATCAGCTGGGTGATTGAGGCGTACCGGTCGCAGGCGACCATGCTGACCAACCCTCGCGTGCAGCCCAAGCTGTCGCGCAAGGAGCTGGCAATCATCAGCTGCATCACACGGGGCATGCGGAACAAGGAGATTGCCTACCAGATCGGGACCACTGAGCAGGTGATCAAGAATTACCTGCGTAAGGTGTACGACAAGCTGGGGGTCTCCGACCGGTTGGAGCTTGCCCTCTACTGCCTGCATCATGAACTTCTGAAGCAGTACGACGAGCACCAGGATCCGGCTACACCGCGGCCAACCGAAGCGACGCAACCCCTGAGCGCGAAGATGTAGCTCTGGTGCTGTCGCTTTACGCTACCGGGTAGGGGGCGGTCGTTGCGCCACGGCTGGCGGTGTGGAAGAGATTTGGTGAGGGGTGTAGCCGGGAGCGCGGTCGGAGGAGGACAATAGCTGGGTTGAGCTCGACCGGCATGTGCCGTCGGCTCTTCAGGAGAAGAGATCCCCATGTCGAGTTCGGTACTGGTTGAAGCGCAGGCCCGGTTACAGGTGGCGGCCCCCTTTTTGATTGAGCAGGACTGCTCCGTTTATACGGAGGAGCAGCATGCGGTGTGGAGCGAGCTGGTACGGCGGCGGCTGCCGCAGCTGCGGGAGCATGCCTGCCGCGAGTACCTGGGCGGCTTCGGGCAGATCCAGTTAAGGGAGGACCGGCTACCGGACCTGAAGGCGGTAAGCGCACTTCTCGGGCCGCTGACAGGCTGGCAGTCGACACCGGTGAGCGGGTTCCTGCCGGCGGACGCGTTCTTCGAGATGCTGGCCAATCGCATGTTCCCGACCACCACCTGGCTCAGATCGCGCGAGAGCATGGAGTACACGCCGGAGCCGGATATCTTCCATGATGTCTTCGGGCACGTGCCGATGCACGCGCATCCCGTCTTTGGAAACTTCCTCGAGCACTACGGGAAGGTGTGCGCGAACTTGAAGAGCCCGGAGGCGCTCGAGCAAATGGGCAGGCTGTTCTGGTTCACAGTGGAGTTCGGGTTGATCCGGCAGGACGGGCAGGTGAAGGTGTACGGGAGCGGCTTGATCTCCTCACACGGGGAGTGCACGCGAGTGCTCCAGGGTGGGTGCGAGGTGCGGCCGTTTGATCTGGACGAGGTGCTTGCCCAAAAGTTCGACACGGGAGCAATGCAGCCGGTGCTGTACGCGGTGGAAAGCTTTGACCAAATTTATGAGGCCACGAAGCTCGCCGAGGAGCGGTTCCGCTAGGCTTGGGGGTTCGCTGGCGGCGGCGTAGTCCCTCCGCGCCTGCAACGCGAGGCAAGGGACCGGTGTTCCGTATCGATCTGAGCGGCATCCCAGGCTACCGGAGATCCCTTGGGAGCCGCCAGGTATCGCCGGGGCGAAGGGCGATCGGATCGCCGCATCCCGGCGGCCGGGAGCGCGCATCCGCGTCCAGACGTCTCTTCGGCTCGTCGTAGGTCTCATCCGTCAGGGCAAAGGTGCCCCAGTGGATGCCCAGCACCTGCCGCGCACCGCAGATTGAGGCGATCTGCAACGCCTCCTCCGGATCGACATGTTGCGTCTCCATGAACCACCTTGGAGCGTACGCGCCGATCGGCAGGATGGCCACGTCCGGGGGGCCGAAGCGCTCGCGAACCTGGTGAAAGATCGTGCCATCGCGTAAAGCTGTATCGCCGGCGCAATAGAGGACACCTGAGGGTGTTTGGAGCACGAAGCCACCCCAGAGCGCCATCCGCCGGTCTCGGAGTCCGCGCGACGACCAGTGATACGCGGGCACGATCGTCGCCCGGATGCCGTGCGGCAGGTCGAAGCCATCCCACCAATCGCCCGTCGTCACCTCGATCTCGGGAGCAGCGTTGCGAATCACGCGATCGTTGCCGAGGGGACTCAAAATCAGGGGACGGTGGACGCCCCACAACTGCTGGATGGTCGCCACATCCATGTGGTCGTAATGATTGTGCGTGATCAGGACGGTGTGGATGGGCGGAAGATCTTCAAACGCGACGGCGGGCGGATTGTGGCGGACCGGGCCGGCGCGCCGAAATGGACTGGCGCGTTCGGCCCACACCGGGTCCAGCAGGATGTTGCTTCCGGCAACTTGCAGGAGCAGGGAAGCGTGGCCGACAAACGTGACCCGCAGGCCGTTGGACGGGGTCTCGGGACGCACGCCGGAACGTGCGGGAACTGCCCGGGGCCATGGGGTTCTTTTTTCGCGCAGCTTCCATCTCAGAAGGTCGAGCAGGCTCTTGTCGGACGAGGGCAGGCCGGGATGAAAGAAACGCTCGCCGTCGAAGTGGTCCGAACGCGGCCCCTGGTAATAACGATTGCTCATGACTTGATCTTCTCCACGCGGGGGACGCTAAGCGAGCTTCGCATGGCTGGTTGCCGGTGTCGACCGCAGGCACGGACATGATCTCACCGAGCCCAGAGCTCCGCAGGCCGGCGGTCCTGATCTTCGGGGGGGGCGCAGGCATGAGGAGCTTGCGGGAGAAGCGCGACTTGGACGCTAGAATGGCCGCAATGGACAGCCCTATGCGACCCATCGTCCGGCCGACGATTCGAGATGTCTCCCGGGTGGCTGAGGTCTCGATCAAGACCGTCTCGCGCGTGATCAACAACGAGAGATACGTCAGCGGAGAGATCCGCGCGCGGGTGCAGCAGGTAATGGCGGAGATGTCCTTTCAGCCGAGTTCCGCGGCGCGCGCGTTGGCGGGGCATCGCTCGCATCAGATCGCGATCATCTGCGACAACCCCAATCCCTGGTATGTGTACGAGGTGCAGTTGGGGACGCGGGCCCGCTGCCAGCGGGATGGGGTACGCATGATCGCTCAACCCTACGACCGCGAATCTCCGACGATGTTGGACGATATCGTCGATCTGGTCGACCAGGTGCATCCAGACGGGCTTGTGCTCACGCCTCCGGCATGCGACGACGTGCGCGTCCTCAAGGAGCTTGCGCGGCGCAGGGTGCCGTTCGTTCGCGTCCAGCCGGGCACGCTCCTGGCGATGACGTCGTCGGTGTTTATCGACAACGAGCAGGCGGCGTTCGAAATGACACGGCACTTGCTGGAACTCGGGCACAGGCGGATCGGGTTCATCATCGGGGACCGTGGCTATGCCGCCTCCGAGCACCGCCTGAACGGTTACGCACGGGCCCTTGCCGAGGCTGGTCTGCGGCTGGATGTGGAGTTGGTGCAGCAGGGGCGGTTCGACTTCGGCTCAGGCGCAGCAGCGACCGAGACCCTGCTCGCCCTGACGAACCGGCCGACGGCGATCTTTGCCTCCAACGATGACATGGCGGCGGGTGCGCTCGCGACTGCGCATCGCCTGGGTGTCTCCGTGCCGGAGGCGCTTTCGGTCGCCGGCTTCGACGACACGGCGTTTGCGAGCATCGTCTGGCCGGCGCTGACGACGATCCGGCAGCCGGTCCGGGTACTCGCCGAAGCCGCTGCGGATCTGCTGCTGGCGCCCCCGGCGGCGATCGAAGCCCGTCAGATCCCGCATGAGCTCGTCGTGAGAGATTCGACCGGAGCGGTGAAGCACTCTTGACAACCCGGCACGAGCTATATGACAACGGTATCCGCGACACGTCGTGGCACGCGAGGTGGGGATGGGGGAGAGCTCGATCGATGGGAGGCGCTGGACCATCGTTGCGCTCGCGTTCGCCGCGATCATGCTGAACTATGTCGATCGACAGGTCATCGCCCTGCTGAAACCCACGCTGCAGGCCCAGTTTGGCTGGAGCAACAGCCAGTACAGCCACATGGCGTCTGCCTTCCAGCTTTCGGCCGCGGTTGCGTTTCTGGGCTCGGGCTGGTTTGTGGACCGCATCGGTTTGCGGAGGGGCTTCGCCATCGGCGTGGGTGCGTGGAGCTTGGCCGCGATGGCGCATGCGCTGGTCAGCACGGCCGGCGGGTTTTTGGGCGTGCGCGCGGCTCTCGGTGCGGCCGAGTCGGTCGGGACTCCGGCACAGGTAAAGACCGCCGCGGCTTACTTCCCGCCCGAACAGCGGTCCATGATGCTGGGCATCGGCAACATGGCGGCGAACCTCGGCGCGGTGGTTGCCCCGCTTACGATTCCGGCGGTCGCGTTGTGGCTGGGATGGCGGGCTGCCTTTCTGATCCCGGGCGGATTGGGTCTGCTATGGGTGGTCGTTTGGCTTGCTGTACGGGCGCCGAGCGAGGTCGCGAACGACGCGGCTGAGGGCGCAAAGGTGCCGTGGAGGTCGATGCTGCGCGACCGGAGGCAATGGGCGCTCGTGGCCGCCAAGGTGTTCAGCGATGAGGTCTGGTGGTTTCTGCTGTTCTTCACGCCGGATCTGTTTCACCAGCGTTTCGGGCTGAGCCAGGGACAGCTCGGCCGGCCGGTGGCGCTGGTATACCTGATGGCGGCTCTGGGATCGCTTTCGGGAGGCTGGTTGCCGTCGCGGCTCCTCAAGAGCGGCTTCGCCGTCGATCGGGCACGCAAGTCTTCCATGCTGGTGTATGCGGTGCTGATTCTGCCCGTGCCGCTGCTGCTGCGGACACACAGCGCCTGGGCGGGCGCCGGGATGCTCGGTCTGGCGTTGTTCGCGCACCAGGGCTTCTCCACCAACGTGTTCGGGATGAGCGCGGACATGTTTCCGTCGCGCATGGTTGGAACGGCCATCGGGCTGGCCGCGTTTGCCGGCAATCTCTCCGGTATGGCGATGATCGAGGCGGCCGGCTGGTCCCTCGATCGAGGGTATGGCTACGCGCCATTGCTGGTCGTATGCGGGTTGTCGTACCTGCTGGCGCTGCTCCTGGTGCAGCTGCTGGTTCCGCGGATTGTGCTGGCTGAACCGGGTTCCCCTGCGCTCCCGGTCGTCGCTCGCTAGTGTCAGGGCGCGTTGAAGTTGTTAAGAAGTCTGTGCTGATCTCGACCCCCGTGCCACAATAAGACAACGGTGTCTCAAATGATGATCACTCCACCTAGAACCTGCAATCTCGGCAGCAGCGGAATCCGGATAAGCTCGATCGCCTGGGGGATGTGGCGGTTCGCCGGCAGTGATGTACGCGCGGCTCGCGAGCGTGTGGAGGCGGCCCTCGGCGCAGGCATCACCCTGTTCGACACGGCGGACATCTACGGTCCGGATAATGCCGAGCCATTTGGCGCGGCGGAGGCGCTGCTGGGCCGAGTCTTTGCCGAGGCGCCCGGTCTGCGGGACCGCATCGTGCTGGCGACCAAGGGCGGCATTCGCATGGGGGTCCCTTACGATTCGAGCGCCGAGTATCTGACCGAAGCCATCGACGCGTCGCTCCGGCGGCTCCGTACGGGGCGCGTCGAGCTGTGGCAGATCCATCGCCCTGACCTGCTGGCGCATCCGCAGGAGGTGGCGCGCTCGCTCGAACAGGCGCGCACCGCCGGCAAAATCGGGGCGATCGGCGTCTCGAACTTCACCCCGTCGCAAGCGTCAGCCCTGGCGCATTTCCTCCCTGTGCCGCTGGTCAGCCACCAGCCGGAGTTTTCCCCGCTGACGACGTCGCCGATCTTTGACGGCGTTTTAGACCATGCGATGACACACGGGATGGCGGTGCTCGCCTGGTCGCCGATGGGCGGCGGCCGCCTGGCGAATCCGGCGGATAAGCGGACGAAGGCCGTAGCGTCCCTCCTGGAAGCAAAGGCGCAGGAGGCGGGAGTCGACCTTTCCGCCGCTGCCTGTAGCTGGATCATGGCGCACCCGGCCCGCCCAATCCCAATCGTGGGGACGCAAAATCCAGCCAGAATCGCCACAGCCGCCGACGCCTTCAAGCCGCTGTGGACGCGTGCGGAGTGGTATCGGGTGCTCGAAACTTCTCGGGGAGAAAGTCTGCCATGACGCGTAGGGAGTGTGAGGTCAGCTGGTTCTCCGCGCTGTGCGATGACGACTACGAGTTTCTCGGCGTAAGCGATCCCAGGCTGAGGTCCAGCTGGGAGCATTGCCGCGACATCGCGCTGCAGGCGGAGACCGGCGGCTTCGACAACATCCTGTTGCCGTCGGGCTACAGCCTGGGCATCGACACAACCGCGTTTGCCGCTGCGATTGCGCCCATGCTGCGACGCATGCAGCTGCTGCTGGCGGTCCGGATAGGCGAGACCTGGCCACCGCAGCTGGCGCGGCAGATCGCCACGATCGATCGCATGCTGGGCGGCCGTTTGACCGTGAACATCATCTCCTCCGACATGCCCGGCGAGGCGCTCCCGTCGGCGCCACGGTACCGTCGCACCGTGGAGGCGATGCAGATTCTTAAGACCATGCTGCAGGGTGAGCCGCTCGACTTCGAGGGCGAGTTCTGGAAGCTGAAGCTCGATCCGCCACGCATTGGAACGCTCTCGGGCAAGGCGCCGCCGTTGTACTTCGGCGGTCTGTCCCCGGACGCGCGCGAGGCTGCCGCGCAGGGCTGCGACGTCTTCCTGATGTGGCCGGACAAGGCCGAGAACGTCCGCGCGATCATCGCAGACATGAAGGAGCGTGCCGCGAAGCATGGGCGCACCCTGCGTTTTGGATACCGCGCTCACGTGATCGTGCGAGACACGGAAGAGGAGGCGCGTCGGGCCGCGGACCGCCTGCTCTCCAGGCTCGATGCGGCACAGGGCGCGGCGATTCGCGCCAGGTCTCTCGATACGGCTTCGACCGGGGTGGCGGCGCAATCGGTGCTGCGCGAGGGGGCGGCGGAGGACGGCTATGCCGAGGCGAACCTGTGGACCGGCGTCGGGCGCGCGCGGTCCGGCTGCGGAGCCGCCATCGTCGGGGATCCGGACCAGGTGCTCGCGAAGATCGAGAGCTATCGCGACATGGGGGTCGAGGCGTTCATCTTTTCGGGGTATCCGCACGCGGCGGAGGCGGACCTCTTTGCGCGGCATGTGCTGCGCAGGCTGGAGCACGGTCCACTGAGCCGCGTCTGACAATAAAGGCGGAAAGATATCGCGATCTGATGTCGCAGAGTGCCCTTAGGCTGGACGCAGGCTGGAAAGAGGTTCGCATGGCAGATTCGACAACACCTCTCGTGCTTGGGATCGGGGGGACGACCGTGGCAGGGTCGTCGACCGAGCGCGCTCTGGGCATTGCGTTACAGGCAGCGGAGGCTGCGGGGATGCGTGTCCGTCTGTTTGGCGGCGAGATGCTGGCGCGCCTGCCGCTCTATACGCCCCGTCTCCACGACCGCACCGCCCTCGAACACGAGTTCATCGCGGGGGTCCGTGAGGCGTCCGGGTTGGTGCTTGCGAGTCCCGGGTATCACGGGAGTGTTTCGGGGCTGGTGAAGAACGCCATCGATCTGATCGAAGAGACGGCGCGCGATGCTCGACCGTACCTCGATGACCTGCCTGTGGGCCTGATCGCGACCGCCTACGGATGGCAGGCTACCGGGAGCACGGTGGCGGCGCTGCGCTCCATCGTTCACTCGCTGCGCGGTTGGCCGACGCCCTACGCGGCGATGGTCAACAGCTCGATCTGCCGCTTTGACGAGGTGGGCGGATCGACCGATGCGGCGGTCACGGAGCAACTCACCCGCGTCGGTCAGCAGGTGGCGCGTTCCGTCGCGCAGAAGGCGCGGCCGTGAATCCGCTGCACCTGGTAGAGGTCGACGACGGCTTCGACCTTTCCATCGGCGGCAAAGTGGTGGTTCGCCAACGCTCCGCCGCTCCCGCCTTCTTTCTCGGGCGTGGCAGGCCTCAGGTGGCGATGCATCGCGGCAACTTCGACATCTCCGACCGCCTTGAGGAGCGGGTCGCGATGCGCTCTACCAAGCCCCTGGACTCGGGCGTGACCATGTCTGCTTCGGCGGGGGAGCCGGCCCTGCTCCGCGTCTCGATCCAGGGCAACCGGCTGCTTCTGGCGTGCAGCGATCCTGCGATCAATCGCTTCTGGATCCGCACGGTCGCCGAGCCCCGCGAGCGCTTGTGGGGTGGCGGCGAGCAGATGTCCTACTTCGATCTGGCCGGCCGCCGGTTTCCGCTGTGGACGTCGGAGCCGGGCGTGGGCCGGGACAAGTCGACGTGGCTCACCTTTGAGGCCGATCGCACCGCGGGGGCCGGCGGGGACTATTGGAACACCAACTATCCGCAGCCGACCTTCGTGTCGTCGCGGCGCTATAGCCTCCATGTCGAGAGCAGCGCCTACACCTGCTTCGACTTCCGGGATGCGGGCTTTCACGAGATCGAGGTGTGGGAGGTTCCGGCGCGCTTGGAGTTCTATGCGGCGGACCGGTTCGCCGACCTTGTGAGCCAGCTGTCGACCCGCTTCGGTCGGCCGCCGCGGCTTCCCGACTGGGCCTTTACGGGCGCGATCCTGGGTCTGAAGGATGGCATGCACAGCTTCGAGCGCATGGAGGCGATCATCGCAGCCGGTGCCGCGATATCCGGCCTGTGGTGCGAGGACTGGGCAGGCCTGCGCGTGACGAGCTTCGGGAAACGCCTGTTCTGGGACTGGAAGGCGAGTGAGAGCCGGTATCCGGGGCTGCGCGCGAAGATCAGCGAACTTGCCAGCCGAGGCATCCGCTTTCTCGCCTACGTCAACCCTTACCTGGCGGTCGACGCGTCACTGTACGCTGAGGCGCTGGCCGGCGGACATCTGGCGCGCCGGATCGACGCGGACGGTCCCTACCTGGTGGACTTTGGCGAGTTCAGCTGTGGCATCCTCGACTTCACCAGCCCTGCGGCGGCGGTGTGGTTCGCGGAACGCGTGATCGGGCGCGAGATGCTGGATCTGGGCGTGTCGGGATGGATGGCTGACTTTGGCGAGTATCTCCCCGTCGACGTGCGCCTCGCAGACGGCGCCGACGGCATGCTCGCCCACAACGCGTGGCCTACGCTGTGGGCCGAGGTGAATGCGCGCGCGGTCGCTTCCCGCGGCCGGACAGGTGACGTCGTCTTCTTCATGCGCGCGGGGTTCACGGGTGTGAGCCGCTTCTGTCCGCTGCTCTGGGCTGGTGACCAGTCGGTCGACTTCTCCCGGCACGACGGGATCGGGACTGTGCTGCGCGGGGCGCTGTCCTCGGGTTTGCTGGGGAATGCGTACCATCACAGCGACCTTGGCGGGTACACCAGCCTGTTCGGCAACGTTCGCACGCCCGAGTTGCTGATGCGATGGAGTGAACTGGCCACATTTTCGCCGGTGATGCGCAGCCACGAGGGCAATCGGCCGGAGGCGAATCTGCAGCTGGACGGGGATGCCGCGGTTCTGGCTCACTTCGTTCGCATGAGCCGTGTTCACGCGGCGCTGGCGCCTTATGTCTCTGCTCTGTGCGATCAGGCGGTCGCGACCGGCCTCCCCCTGCAGCGACCGCTGTTTCTCGATTACGAGGAGGACGGCGCATGCTGGGGCATCGAAACGCAGTTTTGTTATGGACGCGATCTCTTGGTGGCGCCCGTGCTCGAAGCCGGTGCGCGCACGTGGGAGGCTTACCTGCCGGCAGGCGCCGAGTGGACGCACCTGTGGTCACGGGATCAGTATGTCGGCGGAGCTGCGGTGTCGGTGGACGCTCCGCTGGGTGCCCCGCCTGTGTTCTACCGCGCCGACAGTGACTTCGCTCGGCTGTTCGCGGCGATCGCGGACGATCACCCTTTGTAGCCCACCGGCGTGCGTCGGAGCACGGCAGCAAGACGCCTCCAGGGGAGAGCCCGCGAGACCCAGCTCCGTCTATTCGGGACAGCTTAGAAGATGATCTTTGCGCCGAACTGGAACACCCGTGGACCCAGGTTGGAGGAGCTTGTCGCGACAGTGCCTGTGACCTGGCCGAAGTTGCCCGCCGAAACGGTCGACACGGGATTTGCCAGGTTCGGATGGTTGAGGATGTTGAAGCCTTCCGCGCGGAACTGTCCGTGGACTCTTCGTTCGGTGAAGAGGTCCTTGAAGATCGAGGCATCGATCTCTTCAAAGCCAGGCCCGCGCAGGCTGTTGCGTGAGGAGTTCCCGAAGGTGCCAGTTGCGGCCGGCGCGAACGCAGCCGGGTTGAAGAACTGCCGGACGCGGTTGGCTCCGGCAACGCGCGCCCGACTCACCCCGGGAACAACGTCCGCGTAGTCGTTCCCGACGCCCGAGAGCGAACGGTCGGTTCCGCTCAGCACCGTGAAGGGAAGCCCGGTGTAGATGTTGGCGATAAGGTTCAGCTGGTAGCCGTTCAGCAACGATTCGGCGACGTGAGCTCCCCTGTACTGCGGCGTAAGGTAATTCAGCGCGGCATTGAAGCGAACCGTCTGGTCGAAGTCGGCGGGGCCGCGGGACGAGTTGAGGTTGAACGGATTGGGCGGCCCCGTCGCCAGCTCCGTCGCATCCGAGCTGTTGTCGATGGTCTTCGAAAACGTTACGTTCGACAGCAGCGTGAGCCCGTGCGCGACCCGCCGGGTGATGTTGAGCTGCAGCGAGTTGAAGATGGCGTACTCGTACGAGTCCGCCAGCGCCACCGAACCGAGCCCTGGGTACAGCCGCCGGGCGTTCTCGTTCCCCACCGTCGCCCCGGGTGCGAAGACAGCGGGGTTGAACTGTCGCGATCCCGCGATATGCAGAGCGTGGTTGCCCACATAGGCCAGCGACATGGCGAAGTTGGAGGAAAACTGCTGCTCCACAGTCAGGTTGTAGTCCTGGGTGTAGCTGACCTTGGCGTTCGGGTTCAGAACACCGCCCGAGAACGGCAGCAGAAACTGGTACGAGCTGAACTGCGCCGGCGTGAGGTGCGCGCGCGGAAACGGATCTCCGCCCGCGTACCCAGCATAGATATTGTCCCAGGCGGCGGGGTTGTTGATCTGCAGGAACAGGTTGATCGGCTGCGCGGCGTCCGTGCGCTGGTACAGCAAAGCTTCCGGAAAGCCGTAGAACAGGCCGTAGGCGCCGCGAACGACGGTCTTGCCCTGGCCGCGGACGTTGTAGGCAAATCCGATGCGCGGGGCGAAGTCCTTGTAGTTATGCCGGAAGATGGAGGGCTGGACGTTCGTGTCTCCGTTGAAGACGAGACCCAGAGGAGCATTGGGCGCCACCGTGGACCTCTGCCCGGGTTGGACCCCGACCAGCGTCTGATTGCGATCGGTCGGCGGCAGCCACGGGTCCCAGCGCAGACCCGCGTTGACCGTCAGATTGTGAGTCAGCTTCCAGTCGTCCTGCACGTAAAGTCCTACGCGGTTCTCGCGCAGGTAGAACTTGCGTCCGTTGTCCTGGAAGAAGGTTGAGTCGAGGCCGAGGTAGAAGTCTGCGGGAGCATATCCGGTCCGGTACTGGCTTCGGGAGGAGAAGCCGGGCGCAACCGGTGCGCCCGTAGGCGCGGCCGTGCGCTGTCCGTTGAAGGTGTGGTCGCCCGGTGTGTAGGAGAAGTCGGTCGCATCGACGCGGGTGCGCTCGTAGGTCGCGCCGAAGCTTACCGTGTGCGCCCCCATGACCTTGACCGCCTGCGCCTTGTACTCGAAGGAGGTCGGATCCTGCGTGAGACCGCCGCCCGAGAAGATATTCACGAAGCCGGAGATGTTGGCGCGGACACCGGGAAAGATCGGGATATTCGTTGTCCCGTAGGGCAGGTTCTGTCCCAGCGACTGCAGGTTCTGCAGACCCGGGGAGACGGGAATCTGGGTTCGGGCGAACCGTCCCGCGGTCGCGTAAAAAGTAGCGGTCAGCGTGTTCGAAAAGATCTGCGTGTCGCTCAGCGTGAGCGTCTGATTGCGGAAGTTGTTCGCGGCGTAAAAGCCGAGCGGCGCATTAAAGGCCCGCTGGAAGTTGTCCTGCACGTAGAAATATCGTCCGCTCAGATGATTGCTCGCCGATATTGCGTGATCGATCTTTACCAGGTACTGCGTTCGATCGATGTTGGAGTTCGACGTGGAAATGAAGACCCCGGTCGTTGGATTCGACGCGAGTGGTGTCAGGAAGGCCTTGGCCACGGCCTGGGACAACGGACTGCCGGCCGTTGTGATCCTGTTTCCCGGGTACGGCTGACCCGTCGCGGGGTTGTAGATGATCGTGGGCAAGCCGGTGGCGGGCGTCAGAAGGGCGGAAAAGTCTCCGCTGAGCTGCGCCGCCGTGGGCACCGTGATGTTGATCGAGTTCGGCGACGAGCGCTGCTGAAGGTCTTCCGCGGAAAAGAAGAAGAAGCTCTTGTCCCTTCGGAGGGGACCTCCAACGGTCCCGCCGAACTGGTTCAGCTTGAACGGCGGAATAACAGTCTGGAAGTAGTTGTGCGCGTTCAGCACGGTGTTGCGCAGAAATTCAAATGCCGATCCATGGATCGCGTTCGTCCCGGAGCGCGAGGAAAGCTGCACCAACGCACCCGCGCCGGCATACTGCGCGGAGAAGTTAGCGGCTTGAATGGTGAACTCTTGGAGGCCGTCCGGACTCGGCAAGATGGGCACCGAGTCGAAGAAGCGATTCACATACAGGGCGCCGTCAAGCTGGTAGTTGTTCTGGGTGGCGCGAAGGCCGTTCACGGTCAGACCCACATTATCCTGCTGTCCACTCTCCGTGCCGACCGTGGTCAGCGCAGCTCCGGGTGTCAGCGTTGTCAGCTGCAGCGGGTTTCGGCTGTTCAAAGGCAGATCCTGGATCTGCTTCTGATCCACCGAGGTGGCGACCTCGGACGTGGTCGTCTGCACCTCCTGGGTATCGCCTCGGACCTCGACCGTTTCGGTCTGCGACCCCAACCCGAGAGCGACCTCGAGATCGATGGTCTGGCCCGTCAACAACTCGGTGGCCGGACGCTTCTGCGTCTGGAAGCCCTGCCTCGAGATCACCACGGTGTACGACCCAATGGCCAGCTCCGGAAACACAAACAGGCCGCTCTCGTTGCTCTCCTGCGTCCTGGTCTGCCCTGTCGCCGTGCTCGTGACGGTCACCGTGGCGCCCGGAATCGACGCACCCGTGTTATCGGCGACAGTGCCGCGAATGCTTCCGGTCGACTGCGCTTCGAGCTCCACCGTAACGCTAAGTGGAAGAACAAAAGCAAAAAAAAGCAGAAGTGCCCTGAGGGACGGAGCGAACATAGGACCTTTCTGGGGCCTTAAATTTGAGACCTGCGCCGCACGTCTCTACGTTTGCTAAAACCTTTTTGGATTGGCGGAATTATAGGAATTCTCAGACACCGCTGTCAATGCCAGTCGTAGACCGACCCAGTCCCACACTCGTACTGAAAACGTATGGACACCGTTCACATCTGTCCAGCTGAGGGAGCAGCGAACAGGTTACGGTGCACAGCAGGGTCGGAACCGGCGAGAGGTGTAGGTCACAGTCGATTTCGCAACAAAAATCAGCCATTTATCGCGGCCGCTCTCGAAGCTGGAACCGGTCTAAAGCTCAAGACGGGAATCGTCGATGGCGAGCCGTACGTTGCCATCCGATTTGCCGAGTCGACGGACCGCCTCCATCTTGTCGACGTTGGCCTTCAGCATCACCACGGCGATCGGGATGGACTTCCCCGCCGACTTGATCGTGCGGATGGCGGTCTCGCGGTCGATGCCGCAGACCTTCATCAGCACCCTGATACCACGCTCTACGAGCTTCTCATTCTTCATGTGCACGTTGACCATGAGGTTCTCGTATACGTACCCCAGGCGAGTCATGGCGCCGGTGGTGATCATGTTGAGGATCATCTTCTGAGCGCTCGAGGCCTTCATGCGCGTGGAGCCCGAGATAACCTCCGCACCCACCTCGGCGACGATCGTGGTATCGGCAACCTCCGAGAGCTCGGTCTTGCTGTTGCAGGTGATGGCAGCCGTCTTGGCGCCGCGGGCGCGCGCATACTCAACGGCGCCGACCACATAGGGAGTGCGTCCACTGGCCGAGACGCCGATAACAATATCCTTGCGGGTGGGCCGGCGGCGGGCGATATCGCGCTGTCCGAGCTCGGGCGAGTCCTCGTTCACGTCGGAAGCGCTGGCCAGCGCCTTGGGACCGCCCGCCATAATATACTGAACCTGGGAGGGCGCGGTCGAAAAGGTCGAGGGGCACTCGGAGGAGTCGAGCGAAGCAATGCGCCCGGACGAGCCGGCTCCGACATAGATCAGGCGACCGCCATCGCGCAGCGAGCGGGCCACGGTATCGATCACAATCGCTATCTCGGGGAGAGCCCTCTTTACCGCCGCGGCAATCTTCGCGTCTTCCTGGTTGATGATCCGTGCGATCTCAAGCGCGGACTTCGTATCGAGACCTTCGGAGGCGACGTTTGCTGTCTCGGTCGTCAGATCCTGGAGGCTGGATGAGGGGCGGCTGCCGTTCTTCTGAGGAGGCACCTGCTCAAGCATGGTAAGAGTGGCCATTGTCTTCCTGCTACTTTCTCTGTACAACGATTCTACAGTACGCCCGCATCACGGTTCGTAAGCGTTCGGCCACGATGCGCCTCGCGAGTAACTCGCGAAAAGTGCTTATAGGCTGATGGTTGTCTGAACAAGTGTGCGCCTTATCAGGGACCATGTCACTGACCCGAAGAGGTCATTGGCATCCAGGCGGTAAGATGCTTCGCATTCAGTTGCGGATGCGACCCCGCGCAATACCGCTATGCTGCAGCCGTAGTTCAGAGGTCGCGAGCAACGATAGCGTGAAGGAAACGTCACAAGGAAGGCAACTCATGGGAGGCGGGAGGGCAATTGCGGAAAGAAGCTGAGATCGGATCCACGGAGCCGGCGAAGCTGCCGGAGAGGACATCCCCCCAACCGGGTCCCGGAGGGAAGCCTGCTGCGTCCGGGGAGGTTCGGTCGTGGCTGCGCGATACCGCGATCTCGATCATCGTTTCAGCCTTCATCATCGTGTTCCTCTACCAGCCGGTGCGCGTGGAAGGAACCAGTATGCTGCCCATGCTCGAGGACCAGGACAGGCTGTTCATCAACAAGATGGCGTACCGGGTAGGCGAGATCCACCGGGGGGACGTGGTGGTGTTTCTGTACCCGCACGATCATCAAAAGAGCTATATCAAGCGGGTGATCGCGCTCCCTGGCGACGATCTCAGAATCGACCATGGGCGCGTGTTTGTGAATGGCGACCCCATCGCCGAGCGGTATGTTCCCGCGCGGTACACCGACGACCGATCCGCTCCGGAGATGGTGATTCCGGCACAGGAGTACTTCGTGATGGGGGACCACCGGTCGATTTCGAGCGACAGTCGGGACTTCGGGCCCGTGGACCGGGCGTTGATCTACGGCAAGGCAGCCTTCGTCTACTGGCCGATCGATCAGGCGGGCGTAGTTCGGTAGGGACGCTCACGCTCGAAGGCTGCAGACCGCAGCCGCGACCGACGGACGCTCAACTCAGGTTGATGCCTGGCGGCTGCCGTCCGCTCCCTTGACGATCTCCGCGAAGGACCCGGCGTCGAGACTCGCGCCGCCCACCAGAGCTCCATCGACATCCCCGAGGCAGCAGAGGCTGCGCGCATTATCTGGCTTGACCGAGCCGCCATAGAGGATGCGAGTCGTCTTGGCGAGATCGTCGCCGAGGCTCTTTGCGATCGCCCCCCGGATGAGCTTGTGGGCGTCTTCGGCGATCTCCGGTGTTGCCGTCCGGCCGGTGCCGATGGCCCAGACGGGCTCGTACGCGAACACCAGGGGAAAGGCGAGGGCCGGGTCCAGACCTTCAAGCGCGAGCGACACCTGAAGCTCGAGAACATTGGGCGTGCGGCCGGCCTCGCGCTCGGCGAGATGCTCTCCGACGCAGACGATGGGGACGAGCCTGTGAGCGAGGGCGGACTTCAGCTTCAGGTTGACCGTGGTGTCGCTTTCGCCGAAGTACTGGCGTCGCTCGGAGTGGCCGATCAGGACGTGGGTCACACCGACGGCGAGCAGCATGGTGGGCGAGGTTTCGCCGGTGTAGGCGCCCGCGTCCAGCCAGTGCATGTTCTGGGCGCCGATCGCGATGCCGGAGCCCCGGGCGGCCCCGACCGCGGCTGGGAGCGAGGTGGCGGATGGAAAAACGGCGGTCTCGGCGCGGGTGTCGGGAGGGAGAAGGGTTTGCAGGGTTTCGAGGAAGGCAGTGGCTTCTTCAGGTGTCTTGTACATCTTCCAGTTGGCGGCGAATAGGTGCTGGCGCATGTCTGGCTTCAGTATTCCATGACTGGCGCAGTCAACGCCTGCGAGCTCTTGCGACCGGTGCGATGCAGCACGATCCGTGTCCCAATTACCCGACGGGGGAAGAGGAAGGAGCATGACGGACGCCTCGGTGAGCCTGCCGGCAACAGACCGACGCCGGCGTGACTCCTCCTTTGTATAATGACTTGCGCTGCCACCACGAAGCCTCCGGCAAGCAGGAGGAAGGAGACACCGGAGACAGCGGACGCGAGAACGCAAGCAGAGTCACGAAGCATCTTTGCCCTCTTCCTCCTGCGGACCCTTACTTGTCGGTAAGGGCGGCGACGCCAGGGAGGGTCTTGCCTTCCAGGAACTCGAGCGAGGCGCCGCCCCCGGTGGAGATGTGGGTGATCCTGTCGGCGACGCCGGACTTCTGGATGGCAGAGACGGAGTCCCCACCGCCGACGATGGTGGTGGCGTGGTCGTTGGCGGCGACGGCCTCGGCGATGGCGTTGGTGCCGTGGGCGAAGGCGGGGAACTCGAAGACCCCCATGGGGCCGTTCCAGACGACGGTGTTGGCGTCGGCGATGGCGGCTGCGAACAGCTCGATCGAGGCTGGGCCGATGTCGAGGGCCATCTTGTCGGCAGGGAAGGAGTCTGAGCCGGAGAAGGTCTCGGGCTTCCCGTCAGCGGCGAACCGGTCGGCCAGGATGTGGTCGGTGGGCAGGAGGAAGCGGACGTGCTTGGCTTCCGCCTTCTTGAGTGCGGCGCGGGCGATCTCGATCTTGTCGGTCTCGACGAGGGATTTGCCGGTGGTCTGGCCCTGCGCGTTGAGGAAGGTGTAGGCCATCCCGCCGCCGATGATGACGGTATCCGCCTTATCGAGCAGATGGTCGATCACGTCAATCTTGTCGGAGACCTTGGCGCCTCCGATGATGGCGACGAAGGGCTTGACAGGGTCGCTGACGGCCTTGCCCAGGTAGGTGAGCTCCCTTTCTAGCAGCAGGCCTGCGGCGGCCTGCTTCACGTGGTGCGTAATTCCTTCGGTCGAGGCGTGGGCGCGATGCGCGCTGCCAAATGCATCGTTGACGTAGAGGTCGCAAAGTGCGGCGAGCTGCCTGGCGAACTCGGGGTCGTTCGCCTCCTCTTCGGGGTGGAAGCGTAAATTTTCGAGCAGCAGGGTCTGGCCGGATTCGAGCTTGGTGGAAAGTTCGGTGGCGATCTCACCGACGCAATCCGGGGAGAAGGCGACATTTTCACTCTGGCCGAGAACGTGGTCGAGAAGCTCGCGCAGTCGGTCGACCACGGGCCGGAGGCTCATGGCGTCGTTGCGCTTGCCCTTGGGGCGGCCAAGGTGCGAGCAGAGGATCACCTTGGCCTTGTGGCGAAGAGCGAACTCGATCGTCGGGACGGTCTCGCGGATGCGGGTATCGTCGAGGATCTCGCGGCCGTCCGGCGAGAGGGGAACGTTGAAGTCGACACGGATAAGGACCCGCTTGTGGGCGAGGTCGAGGTCGCGGATGGAGAGCTTGGGCATGGGTTGAGAATAAACGACGGTGCGCCGAAAAGGCCCCCACCTCAGCCGCAATCAGGCTGCGGCGAAGATGGGGCGGCCCGGATTTGGGCGAGGTCACAGCTTGATGGTGACGGCTTTCACTTCCGTGTAGTTGTTCAGCACCTCGGCGCCCATCTCGCGGCCCCAGCCGGACTGTTTGAAGCCGCCAAAAGGCAGGGCGGCGTCGAAGACGTTGTGGCAGTTGACCCAGACGGTGCCGGCCTTGATGCGGCGAGCCATCTTATGGGCCGCGGAAAGATCGCGCGTCCAGACGCTCGCAGCCAGGCCGAAGATGGTGTCGTTCGCCTGGGCGGCGAGCCGGTCGAGATCGGCGTCGGTCGAGAAGCTTTGGGCGACGACCACGGGGCCGAAGATCTCCTCCTCCACAACCTTCATGCCGGGCTTGACGTTGTGAAGAACGGTGGGCTCCACGAAGTAGCCTCGGGCCGCTTCCCCGTTGCCTCCGGCATTGTGGCGCTTGCTCCCGGAGCCGATGCTGGCGCCCTCGCTCTGCCCCGAGGCGATGTAGCCGGTGACCTTGTCGAACTGCTCCTGCGAGACGAGCGGTCCCATCTCCGTGGCGGGGTCGAGGCCGTGGCCCATCTTGATCCTGCCGGCGATATCGCCGATGCCGGAGAGGACCTCCTCGAAGACGCTCTCGTGCGCGAACAGGCGGGAACCGGCGCAGCAGGCTTGGCCCTGGTTGAAGAAGATGGCGGAGGCGGCGCCCGCGATGGCGGAGCTCATATCGGCGTCGGGAAAGATGATGGCGGGGGACTTGCCGCCGAGCTCGAGCGAGACCTTCTTGAGGTTGCCGGTGGCGGCCTTGGCGATGAGCTTGCCGACCTCCGTCGATCCCGTAAACGCGACCTTGTCGACAAGATCGTGGGCGGCCAGGGGCGCGCCGCAGCTCTCGCCGAAGCCGCTGAGGATGTTGACCACGCCCGGCGGGAAGCCGGCCTCCACAATCAGTTGGGCGAGCCGCAGGCCGCTGAGCGGCGTCTGCTCGGCAAGCTTCAGAACAACGGTGCAGCCGGTGGCGAGCGCGGGGCCGAGCTTCCAGGCAGCCATCAGCAGGGGGAAGTTCCACGGGATGATCTGGGCGACGACGCCGATCGGCTCGCGAGTCGTATAGGCGAGGAAGTCGGTGCCGGCGGAGAGGGGAATGGTGGAGCCGAGCGTCTTCGTGGCCCAGCCGGCCATGTAGCGGAAAAGATCGACGGCAAGCGGGACGTCGGCGACACGGGCGACGGAGACGGGCTTGCCGTTATCCAGGGCTTCGAGCTCGGCAAACTCGTCCGTATGCTGCTCGATCAGGTCGGCCAGCCTCCACAGCAGCTGGCCGCGTCTGGAGGGACTCATGGCGGGCCACGCGCCGGAGTCGAAGGCGCGGCGTGCCGCGCGCACCGCCAGGTCGACATCCACGTGATCGGCCTCGGGGACCTGGCAGATCTCCTCTCCTGTAGCAGGGTTGAGGACGGCAAAGGTCTTTCCGCTTGACGCCCCGACGAGCCTTCCGTCGACCAGCATGCGGTGCGAGCTGGATATGAAGTCGGCGGCGGGGGCGCCTAGGCGGGGGTCGAGCGCAAGGGTGGCCATGGAGATCTCCTTCGGCCGGCAGTCGATCCATCAGGTTCCGAGCGACGAAATCCCTTCTGCCTGGCCGGCGGGAACAATACCACCGCGAACCGAGGTTTGTCGCGGTCCCGCTAGCCTGATCGACCTGTGCAGTCGGAGATGGTCGGTTGGCGGAGAGTGAGGGATTCGAACCCCCGATAGCCTTGCGACTATGTCTGATTTCGAGTCAGGTGCATTCAACCGGGCTCTGCCAACTCTCCGTCCTCCCAGTTTATCCTGAATACCTGCCGACGCGAAAGCCGTCGAGGACAGCCATACCTCCGTGACCGATCTCTGGGACTCCGACCTCAAGCAGTGGACCGACACCCGCGCCCGCGCGCTCGGCTTCGACCTCTCCGGCATCGCTCCCGTGGAGGGCCTCACCGACCCCACCGAGGCCCTGGACGCCCAGCGCTTCGAGGCCTGGATCGCCGCTGGCCGCGCAGGCGACATGGACTACCTCAAGCGACGCGACGGGGCCGGCCGCCTCCTCCGCAGCTCCGTCCAGGTCTCCCACCCGTGGGCCAACTCCGTCGTCGTCTGCGCCATGAGCTACCGAACCCCCGGCCCCCTCTCCGTCGATAACGCTCCTCCCACCGCCGGCTGGATCGCCCGCTACGCCTGGAGCGGCCGCTCCCCCGCCGCCCCAGCCGACGCCCCAACCACCCCAACCGCCCCCGCCTCCCTCGACCCCACCGACTACCACGACTTCCTCCTCGAACGTCTCGAACACCTGGCCCGCGATCTCGGCGAGCGCGCCGGCGGCGCCACCAAGTGCTACGTCGATACCGGACCCCTCGTCGAGCGAAGCTTCGCCGCACGCGCCGGCATCGGCTGGATCGGCAAAAACACCTGCGTCCTCAACCAGCAAAACGGCTCCTGGCTGCTCCTCGGGGTCATCCTCAGCTCGCTCCGGGTGCCCGCGCCCGTCTCCCCCCTCGTCTCTCCCCTTGGCTCCACAGACCGCTGCGGCTCGTGCACACGCTGTCTCGACGCCTGCCCCACCGGCGCGCTCACGGAGCCCCGGCAGATGGACGCCTCGCTCTGCATCGCCTACCTCACCATCGAGAAGAAGGGAACCATCCCGCTCGCGCTGCGTGCCCCCATGGGCAGGCAGGTCTTCGGCTGTGACATCTGCCAGGACGTCTGTCCGTGGAACCGGCACACCGCCTCTGCCGCGGATCCCCGCATCCCCACCCGCCCGGAGCTCGTCAACCCCGATCTCGGCTGGCTCGCAGCCATGGACGCCCGGACCTTCAAGCACTGGTTCAAGGGCTCCCCCCTCGAACGCACCCGCCGCTCCCGCCTCCACCGCAACGTCGCCATCGCCATGGGCAACAGCGGCCAACGCCAGTTCCTCCCCCAGCTCAAAGTTTGGTCCGCCGGCGAGGATCCCGTGCTCGCCGAGGCGGCAACCTGGGCCATCGAGAGCCTCGAAACCTCCGCCGCACCCCACCCAAAACCTCCCTCGGCAGGCGATATAGACCAAACGCCCGGCACCCGGCCCGTATCCACCGGTTAGCCGCCCCACGCCTCCGAAACCGGTCTGCCTTCGCCGGCAAACCTTCTGCTAGCATCGTCCTCAGGCGCGCATCTCACCGCTGGTTGACGATCCATGGACTCCGCCCCCACCTACCCATCGACGCCGAAAGACTCCTCCCCGCACACCCCCGAGGTCGGACATCCGCTGCATCCCACCGAGCCCGGGCCCGCCGCGCAATCGCAGGCGCCGCAGCCATCGCTCCCGGCCGACAGCCTCCCCCGGCAGATCGTCGCGCTCGCCCGCTTCCTCGCTCGAACCGAGGTCCACACCTACGCCTTCAGCGTGGCCGCCAACGCCATCCTCTCGCTCTTCCCCTTCATCGTGCTTCTGCTCACCCTCAGCCGCCGGCTCTTCCACTCGCGCGAGCTCGAAGCCGCCGTCGTCGACATGATGAGGAGCTTTCTTCCCACCGGGCAGGACTTCGTCCTCCGCAACATGCAGCTGCTCGCCCACCCGCACAAGCAGGCGCAGCTCCTCTCCGTGGTCATGCTTCTCGTCACCTCCACCGGCGTCTTCCTTCCCCTCGAGGTCGCCCTCAACCGCGTCTGGGGCGTCACCGAGAACCGCTCCTACCTCCACAATCAGCTCATCTCCCTCGCCCTCGCCTTTTCGGTCGGAGCGCTCGCGCTCGCCTCCGTCGCCATGACCACCGGGCACAACCTCGTCCTCACCTGGGCCTTCTTCGGCCACACGGAGAACGCCCTCTTCCGCCACCTCACCACCGGCTCGCTCCAGCCCTTCGCCATCCTCGCCAGCGTCCTGCTCTTCTTCCTTATCTACTGGGTGCTGCCCAATCGCAAGGTGCCGGTCATCGCCGTTCTTCCCACCGCCATCGTCGTCGCCCTCGCCTGGGAGGTCGCAAAGCTCCTCTACATCCGCGCCCTGCCCTGGCTTGACTTCCAGGCCATCTACGGTCCGTTCTACATCTCGGTCGGCCTCATGATGTGGGCCTTTGTCTCCGGTCTTCTGCTGCTCGCCGGAGCGCACTTCTCCGCCACCCGGTACACCGTCCGCCTCGCCCGCGACGCCAAGGGGGAAGCCTGATCGTGCCTCTCCCCCCACAGCTCCAGCGGCTCCGCCACGGCCCTCCCCGCGGCCTCGCCGGCGCCGTCTTCTGGCTCGCCGTCTGGTTCTGCCTCTTCTGGCTTCTGCGGCTCATCCCCGGCGCCGTCGGAGCCCTCTTCGGCGTCCTCCAGATCCTCGACGGCATCGCGCTCGCCGTGCTCGCCGTCCCCGTCCTCTGGCGGCAGGTCCGCCGCCGCATGCTCTGGAGCCTGCGCAACAAACTCGTCCTCACCTACCTGCTCATCGGCGTCGCCCCCGTCGTCCTCTTCGTCACCCTCGTTCTCATCTCCGCCTACATCGCCGCCGGCCAGTTCGCCATCCACCTCGCGGACTCCCGCGTCCAGAGCCAGCTCGATTGGCTCAGCTCGGAGAACGCCAACCTCGAAGACCGCATGCTCTCCGGGACGCCCGCGCAAAGCTCCGGCACGGCCCTCTTCACCGGCCACGCGCCCGGCGATGACTCCGCCTACCGTCAGGACGCGCGCAGCTCCCGCCTCCAGCCGAGCTTCACCGCTTTCGTCGATGGCGTCTCCATCAACGCTGATCGCGGCCCCGTTCGCGATCGCACCCCGCTCGGCATCCCTCCCTGGGCTGCGAGCCTGCCGCCCGCCGGCTTCCGCGGCATGGTCCTCGATGGCAGCGACCTCTACCTCGTCGCCATCCACCAGCACCCGCTCGCCGACGGTCGCCGCCTCAGCCTCGTCAGCAGCCTTCCCGTCGACGAGCGCCTCATGTCCGCCATCGCCGACGGTCTCGGCCGCGCCGGCATGGTCGCCGAGGTCATCGGCAGCCAAAGCAACAGCTCTCGAGCCACCTCGCAGCGGCGCGCCTCCACGAGCCTTTCGGATAACGCCGTACCGCCTAGCCCCGGCCAGAGCCGCGACCGCATCCGGCGGACCTCCGTCTTCGGCGGCGTCGAGCCCCCCGCCCTCAACCTCGCCGACCTCGTCGTCAGATTTCCCTCCACCCTCCCCATCTCCGATTGGGATACCGGCGAGCCGGACAACGCGCCCATCGTCGTCACCTCCCGTCCCTCTCTGCTCTACCGCCAGCTCTTCGGCTCCTCCCTCAGCGGCACCGTCAGCAGCGTCATCCGCATCAGCCTGCTCGTCCTCTGCATCGTCTTCGCCCTTATCGAAGCCCTCGCCCTGGTCATGGCCGCCAGACTCAGCAAATCCGTAACCGCCTCCGTCACCGACCTCTACGACGCCACGCAGCGCATCGACCGCGGCGACTTCGACCACCGCATCCGCGTCGAACGCGACGACCAACTCGCCGGTCTCGGCCGCTCCTTCAACACCATGACCGGATCTCTCCAGCGCCTGCTTAAGGAACAAAAGGAAAAGGAGCGCCTCCAGAACGAGATCTCCATCGCCCAGGAGGTGCAGGCCAACCTCTTCCCGCAAAAGTCCTGCGATCTCCCCAACCTCGACCTCCACGGCATCTGCCGGCCCGCGCGCTCCGTCAGCGGCGACTACTACGACTTCCTCACCTTTCACGAGGAATCTCACATCGGCAGTCCCGCCGGCCGCGATACCGGCGTCGCCATCGCCCTCGGCGACATCAGCGGAAAGGGCATCTCCGCCGCCCTGCTCATGGCCACGCTCCACTCCGCCGTGCGCGCCTATCGCTTCGCCTCCGAGGAGCTCGTCTACGCCGAGTCAAGCGTCGCCGGCCTCACCGCCAGCCGCGACAGCTCTGGCGACTCTGGCGAGCTCTTCGAGTCACCCGGCAAGATCCTCGCTCTGCTCAACCGTCATCTCTACCGCAGTACCCAGCCCGAAAAGTACGCCACGCTCTTTCTCGCGCACTACGACGTCCGCAGCTCACGGCTCACCTACTCGAACGCCGGTCAACTCCCGCCGCTCGTGCTCGGCATCGACGGAGCCATCCGCAGGCTCGACTGCGGTGGAACCGTCGTCGGCCTCATGGACGGCATGCGCTACGAGGAGGACAGCTTCACCATGCGCTCCGGAGACATCCTCGTCGCCTACTCCGACGGCGTCACCGAACCCGAAAACGACTTCGGCGACTTCGGCGAAGATCGCCTCGTCGAGGTCGTCCAGCGCTATCGCGAGCAGCCCCTCCACGTCATCTCCGAGCAGGTCATGCACGCGCTCGACGCCTGGATCGGCGCCGAAGAACAGCCCGACGACATCACCCTCGTCCTCGCCCGGCAAACCTAGCGCACACGCTCACAAACCTGGCCCACGCTCACACCCGGCCCCGTTCACCGGTCCCGGCCCCCAGTCGACAGACCCGCACCGCCGACCTACCTCTTCCCCGCCATCGCCTTCACCACGATATCGTTCGGCTGGCTGCCCGCCGGCAGCATCGTAAACAGCCCCGGCCCCTGCTTACCCTGAGTCCGGATCACCGCCACATCTCCCGATCGCGCATCCGCCGCCAGCAGCAGGTGCTCATCGGCCGAGAACGCCATCGCGTCCGGAGACGATCCCGTCCGCACACTCCCCACCAGCCTCCCGTCGTCAATGCTGTACAGACTCACCGAGTCCGCGCCGAAGTTCGAGATCCACAGCGTCCCGTTGTCGTCGCTCACCACCCCCCGCGATGGCCGCTTCGCGATCGTGTACGTCCCCCCCACCTCGTTCGTCCCCGTCGCAATCTCCGAAATGCTGTCCGAATCGAAGTTCGCCACAAAGATCTCCCCGCCATCCGGCTTCATCGCCAGGTGCACCGGCCCCTCCCCCACATCCAGCATCGCCAGCATCCGGTCGCTCAGCAGCGATGGATTCCCCTTCGCCGCCCATCCCTCCGGCGCCGCCGCCAGGTTCACCGCCATCACCTGGTGCCCCCCGGAGCACGCCACAAACACCTTCGACGAGTCCGGAAGTATCGCCGCGTCCGTCGCCCCCGGACACCCCGCAATCGTCGCCCGCAGCCGCAGCGCCGGCTCCCTCGCACCGCTCCCCGTCCACCCCGTAGCAAAGATCGAAACGCTCCCGCTCCCCCGATTCGTCACCACTACCGAGCGCATATCCGGCGAGATCCGCGTCAGCCCCGGCTGCTCCCCCGTCGCCATGGCCAGCACCTCCCGCCGCTGGTCAAGATCGAGCACGCTCACACTGTTCGAGCCCGCATTCGCCACATACGCCCGTCGCCCCTCCGCATCCACGCTGATCGCATACGGCTGCCGTCGCACCGGGATCGTCGCCACCACCCGGTTCGCCTCCGCATCAATCACCGAAACGCTCCCCGACCGCGTATTCACCACGTACACCTCGTTCCGCTTCGGATTCACCGCCATCCCCGTCGGCCCCAGCCCCACCCCGAGCGTCCGATCCTGCCGCAGATACACCAGGTCCAGCACGGTCACCGTATTCGCCCCGCCGTTGCTGATGTACGCATATTCCCGATACCCCGGCGGCACATCCGGAAACGCTCCCGACCGGCACCCCGCCAGACCGCCGCCAGCCAGCGCAGCGCTCAGCAGCAAAGGCAAGGTGTAACGAAATCGGTTGCATTTTAGAACAGCGAGCACTCCCGAAGTCTACCCAGCCCACCCACCCGCGGCAAGCTCACCTCCACCCCGCAGCGTCTTCGTTGGCAACCCCGCACCGGATCAGCGGTCCGCATCCCGCCGCGTCCATCCCCGCACGATCCACGCCAGGTACCCGCCCTGCACCAGAAGAATGACCGCATACGCAATCGGAAGGTCCCGCAGCGCGGGGATATGAATCGCACCCAAAAAACTCTGCCACGTCATTGCGGAATCTCCAGCGACGCCTCAATGCTCTTGAGCGCAGCCTCCTGCTCAGCCACTTGGCGCCGGCGCTCCAGCGCAAAGCGAAACATCATCACAAAAATTCCCCACATCGTCCACCCAGCCAGGCTCCACAGCACCGCCGGGTAAAAGCTCCTGTCGAGGCTCCCACCATCCCGAAACACCGGCGAAGGATGCTGTGTCCGCCACCACGAGATCGACATATACGTGATCGGCACGTCGACTGCCGCAAAGATCGAAAGCACCGCCGACAGCGTGTTCGTCTGACCCGCCGGTGTAAACCGCCGCAGCAGCAGGTAGCTCACATACAGCAGCCATAGCAGCAGATACGTCGTCAGCCGCGCATCCCACGCCCACCAGATGCCCCACACCGGCTTCGCCCACAGCATTCCCGTCAGCAGCCCGATCGACACAAACAGCACCGTCACCTCGGCCGAAGCCACAGCCAGCGCATCCGCCGTCAAGGCACTCAGCGGGTTGCGCCGTCGCAGATACAGAAACGCGAGCGACGCCAGGAGATTCACATACGGAAATACCAGCCCCAGCGACGCTTCCGTCACATGCCAGTAGAAGATCCGCTGCACATTGCCCATCGTCGCTTCGGTCGGCACCAGAAAGATCGCCTGCCGGAAGCTCTCGCCGAGCACCAGCAGCGTCGCCGCCAACCAGATCCAGCCGATCGTCCGCGGGGTGTTGGATCGTTCCACAGTGCCTCCAGTCTACCGCTTAAATCCCCGCCGATGCTCCCGTAACCGCGCCCTACTCCGCCTGGAGAACAGTTTCAAACAGCACGAGGCACACGGTCGTAAAGATCACGTCGTAGCCCGCCAGCATCTTGATCCAGTTCGCAATCTGAATCGGATCGAGATCGGCCATCATCACCCCCGTCGTCGCCTGCACCATCGCCAGCAGCGCCGGCAGCGTGATCGGCAGCAGCAGCAGCGGCAGCAGCAGCTCCCGGCTCCTCGCCCGCATCCCCAGCGCCGCGAAAAACGTCCCGTTCACCACCAGCGCCCACGTCCCCAGCGGCACGATCTCCAGCAGCAGCGACACATTCCCCAGCGGGTGGAGGTTGTAGAACACCGCAAACACCGGCCCCAGCACCAGCTCCACCACCGTAACGAACAGGAGGTTCGCCAGCGCCTTTCCCAAAAACAACGCCGATGCCGCCGCCGGCGCCATCCGCTGCGCATCCAGCACCTGGTTCCGCTGCTCCCGCACCCACGATTGGTTCAGCGCCGTCACCGACGCAAACAGCAGCGCCACCCACAGCACGCCGCCCGAGATCTGCCGCGCCAGCGTCGGGTTCGCCGTCGGATCGAAGGCCAGCGAAAACACCACCACCACCAGCAGCGAGAAAAACAGCACCCCGTTGATCGCCTCCCGCGACCTCCACTCCAGCCGGAGATCCTTCCGCAGGTGCACCAGAACGCTGCGCAGGTAGTTCATCCGCCCAGCCCCGGCGCGGCCGTCTTCGCCAGGTCCGCCAGCGTCGCCCCCGTCGCCCGCACGTAGTCCGCCGGCGTCATCACCAGCTGCAGCCCCCGCTGCCCGGCCGAGACCGAGATCACCTCGAACCTCTCGATCGTCTCGTCCGCGAAAGCAGGGAACTGCCGCTTCGCCCCCATCACCGTCACGCCCCCGCGCACATATCCCGTCAGCGGCTCGACCTCCTTCAGGCTCGCCAGCTCCACCCGCTTCGCCCCGCACGCCACCGCCAGCCTCTTCAGGTCCAGCTCCACACTCCCCGGCACCACCGCAAACACGTGCTCGCCAGCGCCCGTCCGCGTCAGCAGCGTCTTGAACACCTGCTCGGGCGGCAGCCCAATCTTGCGCGCCACCGAGATCGCCGTCAGGTCGCTCTCGTCCACCGCATAGGCCCGCAGCTCGTACGCAATCCCCAGCCCGTCCAGCAGCCGCGCCGCATTCGTCTTCTCAGCCGGTCCCGCCCTCAAACCAGGGCCCCTGTCCGCGGCTCCGTCAGCACCGTCTCCACCCCGGCCAACTCACCATCCCTGAGCGTCACCACCCGGTCCGCCAGCGGCATCGCCAGCTGCGCCTGGTGCGTCGTCAGCAGAATCGTGCGCTGGCCGCCACCCTCCACCGGCCACGTCCGGAAATCAGCCAGCAGCTCCACCATCTGCCCCACCGAATCCACATCCATGTTCGAGAACGGCTCATCCAGCAGAAGCAGCTCTGGGTCCGCCTGCAGCACCCGCGCGAACGATGCCCGCTGCCGCATCCCCTGCGAGTACTCCCCCATCGGCCGCCCCAGCTTCGGATCCAGCCCCACCGCCCGCAGCGCCATCTCCGGCGATCCCACGCAGTCACACCCCTTGTCCATCGCCAGCGCGGCGAAGTAGCGGAGGTTCTCCATCGCCGAAAGCTCGTCATACAACATCGGCGCGTGGCTCATATACGCCACCCGTCCGCGCTGCGCCTGCGGGGGTGTCCCGAAGATCAGCACCTCACCCCGCGTCGGCACGGCCAGTCCCGCCGCCACTCGCAGCAGAGTAGACTTGCCCGCTCCGTTCGGCCCCAGAATCACGCTGCAGCTTCCCGCCGCAAAACTCACCGAGACGTTGCGCAGCGCCGCGAACCGCCCGTACACCTTCGACACCCCGCGAAACGCAGCAGCAGGCCCTTCAGAATTCATCTCTGCTCCTCAACCAGCATGCCCCAGCATGGCCAGGATGGCAGCAGCAGGGAAGTCCCGGTCACCACACGTCCGCTCGCGGCCGCGCCAGTTATCGCCCGGCCGCCGTCACCGCCGCCACCGTACTCGTTCCCGCCTTCTTCTGCTCCGCCGGCGCATACTTCGACGCGCACTTGGCCTGCAACTGCGTCGCGTGAAACACCCCGTCATGCCCAAACGTCCCCACCGCCAGCGCCTGCGCATCATCCTTGAACGTATCCGGCGGCGGCTCCGATCCCTGGTACACCACCGGCAGCGTCTTCCCCTGCTCCAGCAGCGTGAAGTTCGCACTCGTTCCCACCCGGTGAATGCTTCCCGGCGCCACGTTGCCCGCCACCCGCAAGTGCCGCGTATACGCCTTGTTCCCCATCCCCTGCAGCTCCGTGATCGTCACGTAGTAGCTCTTGTTATCGCGCACACCCGTAAACGCCAGCCACCCCACCGTACCCAGGATCACAACGGTAGCCAGGACAATCTTCCAAGGACTCTTCGCAGGCGCCTGGCGGCTCGAATTCTTCCGAAACACTGGATCACTCATAGACACCACTCATCGACACTCTCTAGTCTACGTCCCCCAGCCCCAATCCCGAAGCCCCCACGCAAGCTTCACGACACTCGCTTGCGCTTCGCTAAAATCGCGATCAATGACCCCCGACGCCAACTCCCCGCACCGCGCACAACTCCTCGAGATCCTCGCCACCCACTCCTTCCGCCTCGGCGACTTCACCCTCGCCTCCGGCCAGAAGTCCGATTACTACATCGACTGCCGCACCTCCACCCTCCACGCCGAGGGCGGCCGCCTCTCCGGCCTCATCCTCTACGAGCTCATCCGCGAGCACATCCCCACCGCCGTCGCCGTCGGCGGCCTCACCTTGGGCGCCGACCCCCTCGTCTCCAACACCGCCTCCGCCAGCGCCTGGGCCCTCGCCGACCACACCGAAACCCTCCAGATCTCCGCCGACCTCGGCCTCGACCCCGACTCTGATCCGAACCCCGGCCCCGCCGACGCCCCCCACCTCCTCCACGGCTTCCTCGTCCGCAAAGCCGAGAAAACTCACGGCGCCGGCCGCCGCATCGAGGGCTTCCTCGAACCCGGCGCACCCGTCGTCATCGTCGACGACGTGTGCACCACCGGCGGCTCCACCATCCTCGCCATCGAGGCCGCCCGCGAAGCCGGCATGGTCGTCGCCGGCGTCCTCTGCCTCGTCGACCGCGAACAGGGCGGACGCGCCCGCATCGAAGCCGTCGCCGCCCCCGCGCCCTTCCTCTCCGTGTTCACCGCCGACCACATACGAGCTTTCCACATCCATCTCCACAACCCCCAGGCAGGCACATAACCCCAATCATTCCCCCCTCCCACATAGGAGGGATGGTCGCCCCCGCATGCTCCTTCTACCTTCAGTTGGAAGCCCCGAACTAGAGGCTACTGCACCACTGCACCGCTGCTGTCCTGATGTCCTGCTTCATGTCACAAGCCACAAACCTTCGCCCCAACACACCTGCTGAGGCGCTTCTTCCCTGCGGTTCTCTCACAGCGCGCGACGGTCCAAACCCACGGTTCCCGTCGCCGCTTCTCTTTCTCAGCCTTCACAGCCCTCCCCCTGCTCCCCAAGGCTCTCCCAGGTCTACACCCAGCTCCCTCACACCACCGCATCCGGCAAGCCGTCGTAAACTGGACGGGACATGATCCCCACCCTCGAATGGCTTCCGGAAGGCGTCAACTTCCTCGACCAGACCAAGCTCCCCCTCGAAGAAACCTACGTCCTCGCCACCACCTACACGGAAGTCGCCACCGTCATCCGCGACATGATCGTCCGCGGTGCCATGGCCATCGGCGTCTCCGGTGCCATGGGCGTCGCCATCGGCATAGACCGCTCCACCGCCCTCACCCTCCCCGACCTCAACGCCGAAGTCGCCATCATCTGCGACCACCTCGCCGCCACTCGTCCCACCGCCGTCAACCTCTTCTGGGGCATCGGCAAGGTCCGCGACCGCTACGACCAACTCGCCGCCGCCCACACCCCCATCCCCGAAATCAAATCCGCCGTCGTCGCCCTCGCCCGCCAGATGTACGACGAGGACATCGCCGCCTGCCGCCGCCTCGGCGCGCTCGGCGCCGATCTCCTCCCCGCCAAAGGCACCGTCCTCACCCACTGCAACGCCGGTGCCCTCGCCGCCTGCGGCTACGGCTCCGCCCTAGGCGTCATCCGCGCCGCCGTCGAACGCGGCCAGGAGATCGACGTCCTCGCCGACGAAACCCGGCCCTACCTCCAGGGTGCCCGCCTCACCGCCTGGGAGCTCATGAAAGACTCCATCCCCACCACCGTCCTCTGCGACAACATGTCCGCCTCCCTCATGAAGCAGGGCCGCGTCCAGGCCGTCATCGTCGGCGCAGACCGCATCGCCCGCAACGGCGACACCGCCAACAAAATCGGCACCTATGGCCTCTCCATCCTCGCCCGCGAGCACGGCATCCCCTTCTTCGTCGCCGCCCCCTGGTCCACGCTGGACCTCGCCACGCCGAACGGCGACGCAATCCCTATCGAACAGCGCGACCCCCGCGAGGTCACCCACTCCAACGGCCGCCAGATGACCCCCACCGGCGTCGGCATCGAAAACCCCGCCTTCGACGTCACCCCCGCCAAATACATCACCGCCATCATCACCGAGCGCGGCATCCTCCGCGCCCCCTTCACCGAATCCATCGCCGCCCTCGCCACCCAACCCACTCCCGATCTCACCGCCGTCTAACGGCCCGCAGCTCTCCAAACGACCGTCCGCCCACAGCCCCTGTAACCAAGGGACGCGACACCACCCCGCCTCCCGTGTTCGAATGGCTACGCCCAACCACGCGAGGAGGACCATGCCGCGCACACCCCAGCACCTCCTCGCTCTCCTCCCCCTCCTCCTCGCCACCGCCGCCGCCCAAACCCCCGCACCTGCATCCCCGCCGCAAACCTCCGCGCAGCCGCCCGCCGCCCCCACCATCCAGACCCGCACCAACCTCGTCATCGAGGACGTCGTCGTCACCGACCGCCGCGGAAACCCCATCTCCGGCCTCAAAGCCTCCGACTTCGCCCTCACCGAAAAAGGCGCGCCCCAGCAGATCCGCACCTTTGACGAGCACACCGCGCAACCACCCGCCCCCGTCACCCCTCCGCTCGACCTCCCGCCCGGCGTCTTCACCAACTACAACCCCATCCCACCCTCGCCCGCGCTCAACGTCCTCCTCCTCGACACCCTCAACACCCCCCTCCAGGACCAGGCCTACCTTCGCCTCCAGCTCCTCAAATACATCCGCACCGCGCCCCCCAACCAGCGCCTCGCCATCTTCGGCCTCACCACCCACCTCATCCTTCTCCAGGGCTTCACCGCCGACCCCGCCATCCTCCGCGCCGCTATCGACCGCAAAAGCCTTCGCGCCTCGCAGCTCCTCGACAACCCCACCACTGGCGCTCCCAACGAGCAGACCTCCGACACCCTCAACGACATCGCCGCAGCCGCGGGCCCGCAACAGGGCGCCGCCATCGCCCAGACCGCGGCCATCTTTCGCCAGTTCGAAGCCGAGACCGGCATCTTCCAGCTCCAGCTCCGCGCCCGCTACACCCTGGAGGCGCTCGGAGCCCTGGCCCGCTACCTCGCCGTCCTCCCCGGCCGCAAAAACATCCTCTGGTTCTCCGGCTCCTTTCCCCTCAGCGTCTTCCCCGATACCAGCCTCTCCGATCCCTTCCGCGCCACCGCCGATCTTTCGAGCGACCTCCGCAACACCGCCAACATCCTCACCCGCGCCCAGGTCGCCGTCTATCCCATCGACGCCCGCGGCCTCTTCACCGATCCCACCTTCGACGCCTCCAACCGCGGCGGCGATCTCTTTCGTCCCGGTGGCGCCGCCGCCGCGCAACAGCGCTTCGGCGAGCAGACCGCCGCCGAGCAGGCCACCATGCGTCAGCTTGCCGAGCAGACCGGCGGCCGCGCCTTCGTCAACACCAACGGCCTCGCCGAAGCCGTCACCCACGCCATCAACGACGGCTCGAACTTCTACACCCTCACCTACTCCCCCACCAACACCCGCTTCGACAACACCTTCCGCCCCATCGGCCTGAAGCTCGTCGGCCCTCGATCCGCCCAGGGCCTCTCCCTCAGCTATCGCCGCGGCTACTTCGCCGCCGACCCCAACGCTGCCCCCAACGCCGCAAGCCGCCGCCGCCCTCCCGCCCCGCCCGGCGCCGCCCCGCCTCCCCCGCCGATCTCCCCCGCACTCGGGGCCGCCATGCTCCGCGGCGCACCCGAGTCCACGGAGGTCATCTTCAAGGTCAGCGCCCGTCCCGTCAGCCCCTCGGCAGCTCCCCCCGAGTCCGCCGTCGCGGCCGACAACCAGCCCAACCCCGCCCTCGCCCACGCTCCCTTCCGCAACGTCCACGTCGAGTTCGCCGCCTTCGCCTCCCAGCTCCTCACCCGCCAGCCCTCCGGAAGCTACACCGGCTCCGTCCGCTTCATCACCCTCGCCTACAACGCCGACGGCGCCGTGGTCAACCTCGTCGACCAGACCGTGCAGCTCAACGTCACTCCCGACCAGTACCAGCGGATTCGAGGCGGCCTCCACTTCCAGCAGATCGTCAGTGTCCCCGCCAGCGGCGACTTCTACCTCCGCCTGGGCGTGGGAGATCTCATCACCGATCGCGTCGGCTCCCTCGAAATTCCCGTCGCCGCCATCAAAAATCTTCCCCCTCTTGCTGCACCTGCCGCACCACCCACCCCCCAGCCGTAGCTCCCCTGCAGCCAAAGGCCTATCCTTTTCTTAGCTCCTACCCCTTAGCTCCTAGCTCTTCGCCCTCAGCTCTTCGCCCTCCGCCCTCCGCCATTAGCCCTCAGCTTCTCCCATTTACCCTTGCTCGTTTCTCTTTACTGTCTAGCTTTCTTGCTTTGCTCTTTGCGTTCTTGTTGTCACTCTAGCTTTCTTGCTTTGCTCTTTGCTTTCTTGCTTCTCTTTTTTGCCTTCCTGTTTTCGCTCTTTGCTTTCTTGCCTTCTTCGCATTTCCCTCGTACGCGAACTCTCTCAGCGACGCCGCCCGGAGAACCCTCGCAACCTTCAACGAAAGACCCCTTGCGAAACCCCACTGACACCCCTACTGACACCCAGTTGAAGCCAGACCTTCTCAATCCGCGCTCCCGATCGCTCCTGCGCGGCAGCCTGCTCGTCATCCTCAGCTTTCCCGCGGCCCTCATCCTGGCTCACTTCCCGGAGAACCACCCCACCCCCCTCCTCGCTCTGCCCGCCCTCGCCGCCACCGCCGGCCTCGTCGATCACATCCGTTGCATGCGCCCCAGCTGGAGCTGGTACCACGGCGGCGTCCTCCTCTGCATCTACGCCGACCTCATGGTCCTCGGCATGATCCTCTTCTTCCTCATCTACCCCTACGCTTCCATCCTCTCCGGAACCCACTAGCCCAATCCGGAACCTACTAGCCAGTCCGACACGGGGCGTAGTCGCAACAACCTCCCTCTCGGTTGGGCATCGTCTCCGAACCCTGACCGACCAGCCTGGGACAACGCACCCAGGTTCCTGACGGCCCGGAAACCCAAGGGCCAAAGGCCCGCACTACCAGCCTGGGGCAAAGCCCCAGGTCGACGAGCAGAACGGTACTGAGGGCTGAAAGCCCGGCCCATACCCCTCAGGAAACTGCCTCGCTGGCCCCGGCCCCTAGTCGTTACCCTGTCAAGCGTGAACCAGGCTATCCCCAGACAATCAAAAGACATACGGCTGGCGTAAAGCCCCCCTTCCACCCCCTAAACTGGTAACGGAGGTAAAAAGGGCAGGGAAGAGTCGACGGGTGGAGCGTCCGCCGTTGGACACCCGCTGGTACCCCCTACTTAACTGCCCTGGATGGAAGACTTTGGCAATCAAGTACGGGGGGAGGGTACCCCCCCCGCGGAAGAACGGTACAATCCTGATCACCCCAGGAGTCCCCGTGTCCCTACTCTGCCGAGCCGCGCTCCTCTCGCTGATCCTCGTCCCCCTCGCCCAGGCCCAGCAGATACCCACCCCCGCCGCCGCCGCCTGGTGGAACGAGACCACCGCTCTCGCCAACGACGCCATGGAGGGCCGCGACACCGGAACCGAAGCCTACGAGCGCGCCGCAAAGTACGTTGTCACGAAGTTCGCCGCCGCCGGCCTCAAACCCGCCGGCGACAACGGCACCTTCTTCCAGCGCGTCCCCATGCACCAGGTCGACCTCGACACCGAACACTCAGCCGTCGAGATCGTCCACAACCCCGCCCCGGCTGGCGCCGCCGGGTCTGTGCCCTTGCAACTCCTGCAGGAGGTCACCCTTACCCCGCGAGAGGACCTCCCGCCCCTCACGGAAGCGCCCATGGTCTTCCTTGGCTACGGCCTGCCCACTCCGGCACCCGACCTCCAAGGAAAGATCGCCGTCTTCTTCAACAACACGCCGGCTGGGCTCTCCGCCGCGGACCGCGATTCGTTCGCCCTGCGTCGCACACGTGCCCTCTCCCTGTCCGGCGCCATCGCCCTGGTCTTGATCGACAACCCCAATGCCATCGAGCCCTTCCACTGGCCCACCGCCTACGCCCGCAGCGTCACGCTCGCCAACCCGGACACCCCCCGCGCCACTGCCGGCCCGCTCACCCTCCGCATCAGCTCGGAAGCCGCGGCTAAACTCCTCGTCGCCTCCGGTCACGACATCGGAGATATCCACCGCGACGGTGCACAGGGCGCCCCGCTCCCGAGCTTCCCCTTGAAGGACACCCTCCGCGTCCGCCTCGCCACCACCGCCAGGGACATTTCCTCGCCCAACATCCTGGCCATCCTGCCCGGCTCCGACCCCGCTCTCGCACCCGAGTTCGTCGCCCTCTCCGCCCACCTCGACGGCTACGGCTTCGGCACTCCCGTGCTCGGCGACCGCCTCTACAACGGCGCCCTCGACGACGCCGCCTACGTGGCCACCCTCCTTGAACTCGCCCGCACACAGGCCGCCCTCCCCCCCACCCATCGTCCCAAACGCTCTCTCCTCTTTTGCATCTTCACCGGAGAAGAGAAAGGTCTGCTCGGCTCGGCCTACTTCACCCGGCACCCCCTCGTTCCCATCCCGCAGATCGTCGCCGATCTCAACCTTGACCAGCTCCGCCCCACCTTCCCCCTCAAGGTCCTCACCATGGAAGGCCTCACCGATTCAACCCTCGGCGATACGGCCCGCCTCGTCGCGTTCAAGTACGGTATTGAGCTTCGGCCCGATCTCGAATCCGAGCGAAACCTCTTCCGTCGCGCCGATAACTACAACTTCGTTCGCATCGGTGTCCCTATCGCCAGCTTCATCTTTGGATATGACCGTGGCACTCCGGAGGAGCGTACCTACCGCGATTGGTATGCCCGCCGCTACCACAAGCCGCAGGACGACCTCTCAACTCCTATCGACTGGCAGGCCGCCGTCACCTTCAACGACTTCTTTCGTGACCTCGCGTCCGCTGTTGGGAATGCGGCCCAACGCCCCCTCTGGTCTCCCCATAGCCCCTACCTCCCCGGAAGTTCCAGATAAGTTTGCCGCCAGAAACATGGCGTGCGTATACTCGTCCTGTCCCTTACAAACAATGAAATAAACGGAGATCCTCCAGTGCTGAAAGGTTTTCGTGACTTCATCCTGCGCGGCAACGTGATCGATCTCGCCGTGGCCGTGATCATCGGCGCGGCCTTCACAAGCATCGTTATTCACTGGTCGCGGACATCATTAATCCGCTGATCGCAGCGATCGTGGGCAAGCCCGATTTTTCCGCCCTCACGCTAAGTGCTCACGGTGGTGTGATCAAGTACGGCAATTTCCTTAATGCGGCGATCTCCTTCGCTCTCATTGCCGCTGTCGTTTATTTCTTCATCGTCTTGCCGGTCAACACCCTTCTGCTCCGACTGCGCGGCCCGGCTCCCACTTCGACGAAGGCTTGCCCGCAATGCTTCGGCGACGTTCCATTGGCGGCAACCCGATGCAAGTTCTGCGCTCAGCCTATTTAGACCAGCCCCAGGAGCCCCTCGTTGAAGCTTAGCTCTGCCGTCTCTTCTGCTCTTTTCTCCACGGCTCTTCTCGCGCAGTCACCAGCTTCCACTCCTTCCCAGGTATTTGGCTTCATCGACTTCTCGCAACAGTCCAAGTGGGACAGCGCATTTCTTGCCATACCGGACGCTGCACTGGCAGGCCAGCACCTGAAGATCCTAACCGCGGCTCCGCACTGGGCAAGTTCGCCGGAGGACTACAAAACAGCGCAGTACGTCGCGGACAGGTTCAAGGCTGCCGGGCTACAGACCGAGATTGTGCCGTACAAGGTGCTGCTCAACAAGCCGGTGCGAATCTCGATCGAAGCCTTTGACGCTCAGCACCATGAGCTGATGTCTGGTCCCACACCTGAGCATGTGGAAGCGAGCGACCACGGCGGCGACCCTTTCCAGGATGACCCCCGAGTTCTTCCAGCCTTCAACGGCTCAAGTCCTTCTGGCAACGTCACCGGGGAAGTGGTCTACGCCAACTACGGCAATCTCGCGGATTTCAAGTATCTTGCGGATCACGGAATATCCGTAAAGGACAGGGTCGTTCTCGTCCGGTACGGTGGGAACTTCCGCGGCGTCAAGGTCTATATCGCGCAGAAGTTTGGCGCGAAGGGGGTTCTCATCTACTCCGACCCAGCGGATGACGGTTATACCAAAGGGGACATCTATCCGGCTGGGCCGATGCGGCCGGAGTCGGCGGTTCAGAGGGGCTCCGTGCAGTTTCTTCCGATCTATCCGGGCGACCCGGAGACACCGGGCATAGCCTCCACTGTGGACCTCCCTGACTCTAAACGCCTGACGCCGCCGCAGACCCAGATGCTTCCCGGGGGCGATCAGCCTTTGATTCCGGCAAATCCTCTCTCCTATAAGGACGCTGCCCCAATCCTTCGCGCGCTCGCCGGCCCGTCGAGTCCACATGACTGGCAGGGCGGGCTCCCTTTCGCGTATCACCTCGGCGGAACGTCTGCTGTAAGTGTTCACATGGATCTCGAGCAAGACACACGGCTTCGCACCATCTGGGACGTCATTGGAATGGTGCCGGGGGCAGGTCCCGAGAAGGATGAGTTCGTTGTCGCCGGCAATCATCGTGACGCGTGGGTGTACGGTGCCGTTGATCCCAATTCCGGCACGGCTGCGATGCTCGAAGCGGTTCACGGTATTGGAGAGCTATTGAAGCAGGGTTGGAAACCGAAACGCTCGATCATCGTGGGATCCTGGGACGCGGAGGAGGAAGGGCTGATCGGCTCGACTGAGTGGGCGGAGCAGCATGCAACGGAACTCGTCCATGCGGTCGCATATCTCAACACAGACGTCAGTGTCTCCGGCCCGAACTTCAACGCGGCCGCGGTTCCGTCACTCAAGCAGTTTGTTCGCGAGGTGACAAAGGCTGTCCCGAGTCCAAAAGGTGGCACGGTCTACGATCAATGGCTGAAAGATCAGACTGAGGGGCATGGCCGCCGAAACTCTGCGCCCTTTACGGCAGGTCGCACGGACCGAACAGAGGAAGACAAGGACGTACGCGTGGGCGATCTTGGCTCCGGCTCAGATTACACGCCCTTCATTCAGCATCTCGGCGTGCCTTCGACTGACATCGGTTCGGACGGACCTTATGGGGTGTATCACTCCGTCTTCGACAACTACAATTGGTTCATCAAAAATGCGGACCCCACCTTTGTCTACGAGCAGCAGCAGGCTCGTGTCTTCGGTCTGGAGATACTGCACATGGCGGACGCCGATGTCCTTCCGTACGACTACCATGCCTATGGAGAAGACATTCTTCGATACCTCCGTGCAGCAGAGCAGCAGGCCAAAGCGGCCAAGCTCGGGCTTGATTTTGCGGTTGCCGAGACTGCAGCAGGCCGGCTTTCTGCAGCAGGTGGCGCGGTTCACCTTCGGCAGACGCAGCAGCCCGCGGATCCTCTCCACTTCAACCAGGCACTTCGCAACGCGGAGTCAGCACTCCTCAGTCCTCAGGGTCTGCCGAAGCGTTCTTGGTTCAAACACACGATCTACGCGCCTGGCGAGTTCACCGGCTATGCCGCCGTGGTCATTCCCGGAGTGAACGAGGCGATCGATGCTCCGGATGCTGTACGCGCTCAGACCCAGCTCGGTATTCTTGCAGAGGCGCTCAATCGTTCTGCAGCTGTGTTGGAGAGCGCAGCAAAGTAACGTGGATGGGGGTTATCACGCGGCGGACTGTTTGAACTTAGAGAGTTTGTACAGAGTACAACTTCGGTATTAGAAGCGGAACCACGAGTGTTATACCGACTCGCGACACGGAAGCAGACTATTGCTTACAGGGAGATAACCCAAGAGTTGTCCCCTCAGGAGCTCCCCCCATGATGCATGACCTTGTCCTCGCTATGGTTTTTCTTGCCATGATTATCACGCCTGCCCTGCTCGCCATGCGCTCCGATCGGGAGGAAAAGGACATTCTGTAGACCACCTCGTTGCAATTCTCTTGTCGCCCAGTTCGCCGCTTTCAAAGCTGTATTGCCGCTGCATTCTGGTGTGCGCCAAAAGTTCGACTTGCCAATGGACGAGCATCGCGTGAAGACATTGCATCGGATTGTAATCTGTGACTTTTCGGTCTCGTGTCTCTTGGGATCTTACCGCGTAGCAGGCTCAGGCCTATACGGCACGGCAGGCCACACCCTCGTTGAGTGCGGCCTGTTGTTCTTCTCGGCTCGCTGAACAGGGTCTAACCGCGCAGTGCTATCTGCTCGGTTAAAATTTGGGTTAGGTCCGGCTTTTGCAGTCCATGCTCTCGTTCGTTGAACTGGTCCACTTTGCTGGACCAGTTCATGGAGCAGAACTTGGGTCCGCACATGGAGCAGAAAGCCGCTTCTTTGTAGTAGTCGTCCGGCAAAGTCTCGTCGTGCATGCCTCGCGCCGTCTCTGGATCAAGCGACAGCGCAAACTGCTTGTCCCAATCAAAGGTGTATCGTGCGTGCGAAATCGCATCGTCACGGTCGCGTGCTCCCTTTCGGTGACGTGCGATATCGGCTGCATGGGCGGCGATCTTGTATGCAATAATGCCGTCCTTGACATCCTTCTCGTTAGGTAAGCCCAGGTGCTCTTTCGGCGTGACATAGCAGAGCATGGCAGCGCCATGCCAGCCGATCATCGCAGCTCCGATCGCCGAGGTGATGTGGTCATAGCCGGGCGCGATGTCGGTGACGAGCGGTCCGAGAACGTAGAACGGGGCACCGTCGCAGAGTTCGATTTCCTTCTCGACCTGCTCCTTGATCTTGTCTATCGGAACATGTCCGGGCCCTTCGATCATAACTTGCACGTCGGACTTCCAAGCATCGCGGGTCAGTTCTCCAAGAGTCTTCAACTCGGCGAACTGAGCCTCGTCGCTGGCATCGGCAACGCAACCCGGGCGTAGACCGTCGCCCAGTGAGTAGCTGACGTCATACTTCGCCATGACCTCTGTGATGCGATCAAAATTCTCATAAAGAAAGTTTTGTTTATGGTGCGCCGTCATCCACTGCGCGAGAATGGCGCCACCCCGGCTCACGATGCCGGTGATCCGCTTCGAAACCATAGGGATGTACTGGACCAGAACGCCCGCGTGTATGGTGAAGTAATCGACACCCTGCTGAGCCTGCTCTTCGATGACCTCAAGAAAGAGGTTGATATTGAGATCTTCAACTCTCTTAACGCGAGAGAGCGCCTCATATAGCGGCACAGTTCCGATCGGAACGGGTGAGTGACGTAAAATCTGCTCGCGAATCATGGGTATGTCCCCGCCGGTGGAGAGATCCATAACCGTATCTGCGCCGTAGTGAACTGCCGTGTGCAGCTTCCGGAGCTCTTCGTCAACATGAGAAACCAGTGCTGAGTTTCCGATGTTGGCGTTGATCTTGCAAAGGGACTCAACTCCGATCGCCATCGGCTCAAGTTCCGGATGATTGATGTTTGCGGGAATGATCATCGTTCCTTTAGCAATCTCGGACCGGATCAGTTCGGGAGAGAGCTTTTCCTTCTGTGCGACGAAAGCCATTTCCTCGGTGACCTTCCCCAAGCGAGCAAAGTGCATTTGGCTCATGTTCGTGTCGCCCGTTCTCTCCGCCTCGGCTTTTCGCTTTACAATCCACCGATCGCGCCCTGTCGGGACGACGTAGTGTTTGCCGTTCGCTCGCGTGTCGTTCCCGTTCAAAGGCGCATGCCCGGAACTCCGATTAGAACCTTGTCTGAATTCTCCGCTGCCCATGCGATTTCCCCTTGTGAGAGTTTGCTTGTCCATCTGATTATCGACCGAGTATACGCTGGCACGGCAGAGATCTTCGTTGCGCCGGGCCCCATGGCTTGCAAGCCCTTGAGCACCTTGAAAGGTGTAAGAGATCAAGAGTCAAAAGCTGCTCGTCGTCTTGTTTTCGGACAACTAGCCTGATGTTGCTGCCGTGAAGAAGGACTATAGAGCAGCGATCAATGTTAAAGAAGCGTATGTGGAAGCTCGTCCCTGTGAGGTATTCACCCATGAGGAAGTCGGTCCAGGTGACGGTATCCGCCCGTTAGAATAAAAGCCGCTAAGAAGACAGTGAGATTGTAGCTGGCATGGACGACCGTGGAGGCCGCGACAGATCGCAGCCTGATCCGAACTGCCGTCAGAATCAGTGACACGCAGAAGAGCAGACCGAGAACAGGCCAGGTAAAGGCAGTTTGCTGCCCATGCAGCAAAGCGAATAAGACGCTGGTAAATACCGCAGAAAAGATGAATGCGGTGAGAGTGTGGGCATTGGACGATTGCCATGTGAGGCGCGCAGCGTCGGTTCTCGGTAGGCACAACCAGTCATATGCCGTTGCGAAGGCGGGAAGAAAAAACCCTCGGAACAGGATCTCCTCAAATAGCGGTGCAAGAAGGATACCAAATACTGTGATGATCCAGACATCGGATTGTGTATGAAAGAAGTTGTCCATCGGCATAGCCTTGGGCGTCGGCAGCAAGGAGGAGATCGCTTGAACAATGAATGAAAGAAAGATACCGAGCGGAATGAGCTTGGCTGCGTTTCGTGCGGCCGCAGGAAAATTCCACTGGACGCCGGAGACGAAAGACCGCTTCCACAGAAGGGGAAAGATGAACCAGGAGAGAGACAACGAAACCAGGTAGGTGAAAGCTTCGGCAGCAAGCAGAATCTTCGGCGAAATCAAGGCACTCGTTAGGTGAGTTGGATGAGTCACTCCAAGTAGTGTTGCCTGCACGATCAACAAGGTAAACGTTGTAATGCCGACGAAGAGAAGCGCATGTCCGAGGTGAGGAATGCGGCTCGATGGCTCATCTGGCGCATCGTTTGGAGTGTTGTCGAGAGGGGGCTGCACGATCGCCTCTGCTTCCGGCAGGATAGGCGTAATTGGAACGGGCGGGTCATCCGCCGTGCGCAGTATCGAGAGAGGCATGCTGCGTTTAATGGCGGTGTCCTCGCTCATTGCTTCGTCTCTTTCCCTGTCCTCTTGCCTGGTTTCGTCTTCACCAAGCGCTCTGCCGGCCTGTCGGAGCTTGCTTGCGGCACACCAGTCTTCTTTTGGGGAGCAACGAACTTCGCCCGAGCTTTCTTCGCGGCGTTGACGGCTGCGGTGATCGAGTCCGGTTGCTTCCCGGCGTAGCTGATCCCCGGATCGATCGACACGGTTGACCCTGACTGGTAATGGGCCGCGAGAAAGGCAGCGGTGTGAGAACCTGTCACTGTTGAGACCTGCTCCGGAGTGCCGTGGGCAACGATACGCCCGCCCCCTTCGCCCCCTTCAGGACCCAAGTCGAGGATGTAGTCAGCATTGCGAATGATGTCGAGGTTGTGCTCAATGATGATTACGGTGTTTCCGAGATCCGTAAGCCGGTGCAGGACTTCAAGGAGCTTGCGGACGTCATCGAAGTGCAGGCCGGTGGTGGGCTCGTCCAGCAGGTAAACGGTTCGCCCAGTCTGGCGTTTTGAGAGCTCTCGGGCAAGCTTCATACGCTGTGCCTCGCCGCCCGAGAGCGTGGTCGCGGATTGGCCAAGATGGATGTACCCCAGACCGACGTCTACCAGAGTCTGCAGCCGGATATGAACGTTGGGAATGTCCTTGAGAATAGGAACGGCCTCTGCGATGGGCAACTCGAGAAGATCCGCGATCGAATAACCGTTGAACTTCACGGCGAGCGTCTCCTGGTTGTAACGCAGTCCGTTACAAACCTCGCAGAGCACGTAGACATCCGGAAGAAAATTCATTTCGATGCGGCGCTGCCCTTCGCCTTGGCACGCCTCGCACCTGCCTCCCTGGACATTGAAGGAAAAGCGACCCGGCTTGTAGCCGCGCTCCCGCGACTCCGGAAGCATGGCGAAGAGATCACGGATCGCGGCGAAGACGCCGGTGTACGTTGCGGGGTTGCTTCGAGGTGTACGGCCGATTGGAGACTGATCGATTTGAATGACCTTGTCAATCTGATCGGTGCCAATCACCTGCCCGTGCTGCCCGGGCTCTTCCCGGGAGCCATAGAGCTCCTTTGCAAGGGAACGATAAAGGATGTCGTTAACAAGCGTGGATTTGCCGCTGCCGCTCACGCCCGTCACGACGGTCATTACCCCAAGCGGGAAGTGCGCCGTGACGTTCTGTAGGTTGTGCGAGTGAGCGTCTTCCACGGTGATCCACTTGCCCGTGAGCTCTCGCGGTGCGGTGCGGGCGACGATTTCTATCGTGCCGGCAAGGTACTGACCGGTAAGCGAGGCAGGATTGTCCATCACCTGCTGCGGAGTTCCGTCAGCAATGAGATAGCCGCCGTTCTTTCCGGCGCCCGGGCCGAGATCCAACACGTAGTCAGCCTTCCGAATGGTGTCCTCATCATGCTCCACGACGAGAACGGTATTGCCGAGATCGCGGAGCCGCTCCAGGGCGGCGATCAGTCGCTGGTTATCCCTCTGGTGCAGCCCGATCGATGGCTCGTCGAGTACGTAAAGAACCCCACGAAGGCGAGATCCGATCTGCGTGGCGAGTCGGATGCGCTGCCCCTCTCCTCCGGAGAGAGTAGCCGCTGAGCGGTCCAAAGATAGGTAGTTCAGACCGACTGCGTTGAGGAACTCCAGACGCTCAATGATCTCGCGCTGAAGCCGGTCGGCGATGAGCCGCTCGCGTCCGGTGAAGCGCATGGAGCGAGCACCGACCATGGCACGATCGAGCGGCAGCGCCGTGAAGTCTGCGATGCTCTGGTCTGTGCGGTGGCCGTTCTGATCCTGAGCTCCGCCGACAGGTATGGTGACGGCGAGCGACTCTGGTCGAAGACGCCGGCCGTTGCAGCGGGGGCACGAGGTGGCCGACATGTACTGCATCATGTACTCGCGGTAGCCCTCGGATTTGGTCTCTTCGAGATTGGAACGGAGGTACGCGAAGATCCCGTGAAAACCGGTCCGCGCGGCGTCCGTTCGCGACGGCCCTTGAAAAAAGACGTCCTGCTCGGCCTTGGTCAGGTCGGAGAAGGGCCGCTTGATATCGATCTTGTACTTCTCCGATGCGAGCTTGATCAGACGCAGAAGGTACGAGGAAGAGGAGCCAGGTCCCATGGCTCCGTCCAGCAGAGGCTTGGACCAGTCAGATATGGTCTTCGCAGGATCGAAGTCATAGATGGAACCGAGGCCATGGCACTCAGAACAGGCGCCGTAGGTGGAGTTGAATGAGAAGCTGCGGGGCTCAAGCTTCGGGACATTGATACCACAATCCGGACAGGCCATGGACGACGAGTAAAGAGTCTCGACCTGCTGACGCGTCGGCGGATCCTGAACGCCGATAAGGACGAGGCCGGCTGCCATCTGTAAAGCTTTTACGATTGACGTCTCAAGCCGGCCCGTGTCGTAGCGGGGCGGTGTTGCTTCACCGTCCGGTGTCGAGAGCGCCCGGTTGGCGTCGGTAGGGACGACATCGGCGGGGGCTTTCAGGATAATGCGATCGACGATCGCCTCGATGGTGTGGTTCTTTCGCTTCTCGAGTCGCAGGCCTTCCGTAATTTCCGTGATCTCTCCGTCGATGCGAACACGAAAGCCTTGCTGATCGAGTGCTTCCAACTCCTCGCGGAACTCACCCTTTCGACCGCGCACAATGGGTGCCATAACCGTGATGCGTTCCCCGGGGGAGAGTGCGGCAACACGCTCGACAATCTGCTCTGCCGACTGCCGTGTGATGGGCCGGTGGCAGTTGGGGCAATGTGGCTGGCCTACGGAAGCCCAAAGCAGCCGAAGGTAGTCGTAGATTTCTGTGATCGTCCCCACGGTGGAACGTGGGGATCGGGATGTCGTCTTCTGCTCGATCGAGATGGACGGAGACAAGCCGTCAATCGCATCAACGTCGGGTCGCTCCATCTGATCGAGGAACTGTCGGGCGTATGCTGAGAGCGTTTCGACGTAACGGCGTTGCCCTTCGGCGTAGATGGTGTCGAAGGCCAGAGACGACTTTCCAGAGCCCGATAGCCCTGTAACGACGGTGAGGGTATTTCGTGGAATCGAGACGTTCACGTTGCGCAGATTATGCTGTCTTGCGCCGCGAACGGTGATGTGCGTAATGCCTTTTGCGCGGGATGAGGTTGCACTTGCCAAGTCTCTAGGATAAGGCATTTCACGGTTATCGCAGGAACCAGGTGCAGCGACCAAGGCAACCAGGTAAGGAGAGAGCGTATCCGACCAGATAACAGCAGCTCTGCGTATTCACTGGCAAAGTTTGAACTGCTTTTGAAAGAATGCATTTGGTCCGGCAGGGAAGTTTGCATTCCGGACTCTTAGACTGAAGCCGTGGAGCGACCGTGGGCACATCAATTGTTCTGATCTGCGCCGTACTTGCATCGTTAGCCGTTGGAGTAGTTGTCGCATATGCCGTTTGCCTAGTCCTATTCAGCGTCTTTAGGGTGCACACGAAGCAGATCAGCGCACAACGGAAGTTGGTCGCCCTGTGCAGCGCTGAACCGAGGCTAAACGCAGTACGCACTCGTTAAGCTTTTTCGTGGTGAGAGTTCAGAGCTTTACTGTTTGGGTTGCTGTGTCTGCTGTTGGCGCAGCTTCTGCAACTGCTCAAAAATCTGCTGTGGCGTCTTGACTGAGTCTGTGGAGGCGTCCGGAGTCGTGGGCGTGATGGTGGCAGTCGCCGGTGTCGTCGTTGCGTCGGCGGGAGGAAAGACCAGTTGCTGTGAGGTTGTTGAGGGGGATGTTGCTGCGGGGTTAGTGTCAACCCCGCCTGTACCGGAGCGGAAGGGCGATCTGGAGTTGCCATCTGTCGGACTGGCGAGTATCGGAGGCGGGCTGACCGGCTGAGGGGGAACTGCCTCCGCATTGTCGGTGTCGTCAAAGCCGGTCGCGTTTGGATTCGCAGGCGTGACTCCGCCTGTGCGCGGCGTGAGTACAAGTTGGATCGGCCTTTGCTCTTCATTCTGCACGATCAGCAGGTTGCTCCCCGTACCGTCCAGTAACGTGGCCAGGACCGCGGCTGGCGACGCGGGTCCGTATATGCCGAATACACGGTCTTCTGCAACACCACCGATGATCTTCATGCCCGTCTGACGAGTGATTTCCCGCAGAATCTGGTTGAGACTGGTGTTATTAGCAACCACGGTCAGGAGATCACCCTGATACGCGACCTCTGCACGGCGACTCGGGTGCGCAACTGAACTCTGCGAGGCAGTTGCCACCGTGGAGGCAGGGGGGAACGTAGGGACACGCGGCGATTGACTCTGTCCGAACGCATGCACACCGGAAGCAGGCGGTACCAGGAGCAGCAGAGGCAGCGCTTGCCGTGAGATTGCCTGACCGACGTTCTGGATGCAGCGTAAGTGTGCGAAGAGCATAGACACTCCTGTAGGACGCTCTCGGACCAGAGGTACCGTGTCGCATGAGACGACATCGCAACAGCGGTTGGGAGTAGTCTACCGCTAAGAGGTTATTAGGATGCGCCTATGGGCTCGGATGCTGTTGGTGGCCGTTCTTCCTTTGGGATCGATCTCGGCCGTTGTGGGATTAGCGGAGACTTGCACGACGCAATCTCAGATGAGCCCTGCCGATCGGGATGCGCTCGTTTTGTCTTCGCGGGAGATCGTATCAAAGGTGGCGTCAAACGACGCCGCTGGGCTGAAGGGAAAGACGGTAGCGGAGTTCACGAACAACTTCGGAGGTTTGCAGAACCTGATCGCGCAGACGGCACCGAGGCTTGTTGGTGGAGCGATCACGGTCGACCAGGTGTATCTGCTGGACGCATCTCAGATCAAGGGGGATCAGGGCTCAGAGACTGACTTCTTCTGCACCCTTAACAGGTCTGCCAACGATGTTCAGTTCGTCATTCCCGGTTTGACTCCGGGTGTCTATGGGTTTGCTGTAGTGCATACCGGCGCTTCCTCCACGGCTTGGGAGATCTCGACACTGCTGCGGCGGGAGCAGGGACGGTGGCTCTTGAGTGGGATATACCCGCATTCCATGCTGGCAGCTGGTCACGATGGGCTATGGTACTGGCGCGAGGCGAGGCGACTAGAGGGAGAGAAGCAGAGGTGGAATGCTTGGCTCTACTACGTGCAGGCCGAGAGCCTGCTGAAGCCGGCTAATTTTGTCCAGTCGACACACCTTGAGAAGCTGCGAGATGAGCAGAGGGCTGGAGCACCGCCAGCGTTGTCTGGCGGAATTGGGCCGGATATTCCGCTGGTGATCAAAGGGCCGGATGGGAAGGAGTTCCGGTTCGTCGGTATGTCCACGGACGACACGCTAGCGAGGGACAAGGTGGATGTGTCGGCGCGCCTGCGTGTCGATCAGATTGGGGATCCGATTGCGGCACGGAAGCAGAACGAGGATGCCATGAGAGCTCTGGTGGGGGCCTATCCGGAGCTTCGGGGGGGCTTCCATGGAATCTGGATTGTGGCCGAGCCTTCTGCGACTTCTGGTCAGCCGCCGTTCGCAACCGAGCAGGCAATGGCGGATCTGCACTAAGGGGCAGCCGGGAGTTGGATGAGATCAAGCTTTGGAGCGACGGGATAGTATCCTTGTGGACGATCGGTAGAGCGTCGTCACCAAGTACGTAGACAGCGTGCGCTGAGTACTGGTTGCGAAGAGGACTGAATGAGTGAGAAGAGCTTGGAACAGGCGATCAGAGAGCGTCGATCGACGCCGAGTTTCGATGGGGCTCCGGTTCCGGACAAAGATCTAAAGAGAATCCTCCAGGCGGGGGTGAGCGCGCCCAGCGGGTACAACATGCAGCCCTGGCGCTTTGTGGTGGTGCAGTCGCCGGAGGGAAGGCGGAAGCTTCGCGCGGCGAGTTACAACCAGGCGAAGGTAGAAGAGGCGTCAGCGGTGGTGGTGGCGTGTGGGGACGCGGATGGGTGGCGTAGGGATCTGGACCTGATGCTGCAGCAGGGGTTGGAGGGCGGGATGCCGGAGAGCTATGCGGCGCAGGCGAAGAGCAGTGTGCCGAAGTATATGGCGAGCTTCTCGGGCGACCAGATGAAGGGTTGGCTGAACAAGCAGGTGATGCTGGCGTTTACGCACATGCTGCTGATGGCGGAGGTGCTGGGGTATGACACGGCACCGATGGAGGGGTTTGAGCAGGAGAAGGTGCATGAGGCGCTGCGGCTGCCGATGAGCTTCTGGGTTGTGGCGCTCTTGGCGATCGGGCGTGGCAAGGGAGCGGACAAGTTCGACGGCGGGCGCTTTGACATGAACCACACGGTATTCAGTGAGGAGTTCGGCAGGTCGCTGAAGTAAGTTTCGGATATGGAGAGGGGCCGGGGGTACCTCCCCTCCCCCTACCGATCTGTAACCTCTTGAGCGCGAACGGCTTACAAATATGGATGGACGTAAAGTCTTCCATTCATACAGTTTATAGGTAAAGTCTTCGAACGAAAGGGTTTGTGGCGGTTTCGGGCACACGCCGGATCCGTGGCAGCCGGACCGGGTCTTAGCCTCCACTCTTATTTTACGCGGTGGGCGAGGGTAGTTGCGCCACGGGCGGGAGGTCTTTTGCGGACCGATCTACGACGACGTTTGGTGGCCGGGGCGGGAGCCGTGCTTGTGCTGCTGCTTGCGGTAGTGGCGGTGGTGCACCGGAGCCCGTTGTGGTTCGCGGATCAGCAGGTGCGATTTCATCTATGGCGGGCGGGGGTGAGGAGCGAGTACCTGACGATCGATGGGAACCGCATTCATTACCTTGAGGCACGACCGAGGAGTAGGGTCGCGGGTGGGGAAAGACCGCTGGTGCTGATTCATGGTCTGGGGGCGCGTGGGGAGGACTGGGCGCCGCTGATCCCGGGGCTGGCGGCAGCGGGGTACCATGTGTACGTTCCGGACCTGCTGGGGTACGGGAGGTCGGATCGGCCGGATGTCGATTACTCGATTCGCATGGAGGAGGATCTCCTTGCGAAGTTCATGGCGGCGGAGCATGTCGAGCGGGCGGATGTGGCAGGCTGGTCGATGGGGGGGTGGGTGGCGATGCGGCTGGCGGCCGATCATCCGGCGAGGGTGAAGCGGCTGGTGCTATTTGACTCGGCGGGGGTCTACTTCCCGGGTGGGTTTGCGCTGGGGGCGGTGTTTGACGCGAAGGATGTGGCCGGGGCGAACCGGCTGTTTGCGATGCTGACGCCCAACCCAAAGCCGATTCCGCCGTTTGTGGCGTGGGACCTGGTACGACGGATTCAGGGGAATATCTGGGTACTGAGGCGGAGCCTCCGCTCGATGATGCGTGGGCGGGACTCGATGGACTTCCGGCTGGGATCGATCCGGCAGCCGACGCTGGTGGTGTGGGGCAAGCAGGACGAGTTGATTCCGCTGACGGCAGGAGAGACGATCCATCGGGGGATCGCGGGATCGTCGCTGCTGGTGGTGGACGGGTGCGGGCACCTGACGCCGGCGGAGTGCTCGAAGGTGTCGATGGCGGCGACGGTGGACTTTCTTCGGGCGGAGCCGGCGATCGTGGGTGGGGAGCGGGTGGTGGATGGGCGGCAGTAGGGAAGGGCAGGAGAGTAGCAGGAGTTGCTCGCTTTCTACGCCGGCCTGCGAGCTGGCCGGGGATCGCGGTCCGTTGCCTTGCGTAAAGGTTCGATGCTGTTGAAAAGGCTTATGCCGTTAAGGTCCACAGAAGCACGAAGCTCCAGAATGCCCCAGGAGCGACAAGCAGGAATAACTTGAACCTAAAGACGAGCCAATATCGTTCCTGAATGCTGCGACTGCGAGTTTTTCAACAGCATCGTTCCTTTCTGCATCATCCCCGGCGCCTCAATCGGTGACCAGGACCTGAATGATTGGGCATGGACGACTGCCGCCTTTGTCGCATTCGACGAGCAAAGCGGCAAGCCCTGCGCGCATAGTGTTGAGTGCGGACAGTTTTTCATCGATCACTGCGAGCTTATGAGCCGCTAAGTGTCGGTTTTCTGCACATGCCCCACTGCATCGAGCCGCAGCAATCCGGTGACGTCTTCCAGGGTGAAGCCGAGAGCCTGCGCGCGCTTGATAAAACGTATGCGCTTTACCATGTATGCCGGGTAACGACGGTACCCCTCA
>JAABUQ010001160.1_pt1 | contig 58719 bp, 57 predicted proteins | sample 5560001 | NCBI WGS metagenome assembly JAABUQ01 (sample SAMN10711888, study PRJNA513371) | rock metagenome | isolation source: Antarctica rocks | place: Antarctica: Victoria Land, Finger Mt nord | collected 2015-12-18
CCCTATACCAACAACGCCTGCGAGCGCGCGCTGCGCCCTTCGGTGATCTTCCGCAAGGTGACGGGCGGGTTCCGCGCCGAGTGGGGCGCCAGGGTCTATGCCGCGGCTGTCAGCATCATCGCCACCGAGCGCCTGCATGGGCTGACCGCGTTCGGGGCGCTACGGGCCGCACTGGCCGGAGAAGCTGTTATGCAAACCGCTTGAGCAAGCGTGAGGCAGGTGAGCAGTTACGATGGTTTGGCTGGAAAAGGCGCTCGCGGCAGGACCATACTTCGCGGAGGAACGATTCAGCTTAGTCGATGCCGCGTTCGCACCGGTGTTCCGCTACTTCGATACGTTCGAAGCGACCCTGCCGCCCTTGGGCATGTTCGACGCCACGCCCAAGGTGCGCGCATGGCGGGCGGCGCTGACCGGGCGCCCCAGCGTCCAAGCTGCAGTTACGGCGGATTACGCAGATCGATTGGCGGCGTTCCTGCGTGCACGTAGGTCGCACCTGTCGAGATCGATGGCCTAATCCTCGGAGTTGCCCTTCCGCAGAGGTTTTCGGTAAGGCGGAACTGGTCGGGGCGAGAGGATTCGAACCTCCGGCCTCTTGCTCCCGAAGCAAGCGTACTACCAGGCTGTACTACGCCCCGACTGTGCCGCGCATATAGACCGGGCGCTGATCCGGGGCAAGGCGCTAAACGCGCCCCGGCTGCCCGGCGCCGGAAGAGGGCAGGGCGGCCAACCGCGCCAGCACGGCATCCACGTCCGGCAGCACCTCATACAGCCGCAGGCACTCCGGCCCGGCAAACCCCTGATCCACCGCCGCCTGGATGCTGGCGAGGTAGGGCTGCGCCCAACCGGCCACGTCGCAGATCAGGATCGGCTTGTCGTGCAGCGCCAACTGCCGCCAGGTGGTGATCTCGATGGTCTCGTCGAAGGTGCCGAGGCCGCCGGGCATGGTGACAAAGGCGTCGGCGGCGTCGAACATGCGGCGCTTGCGGTCGTGCATCGTCTGCGTCACGATCATCTCGCCCACCCCGGCGTGCGCCACCTCCCGCCGTTGCAGGAACTCGGGGATGATGCCCAGCACCTCCCCGCCCGCGCCCAGCGCCGCGTCGGCGACGATGCCCATCAGCCCGACGCCGCCGCCGCCGTACACCAGGCGCATGCCCGCCGCCGCCAGCCCCCTGCCCAGCGCCGCCGAGGCTTCCGCATAAACGGGGTCGGACCCGACGCGGGAGCCGCAGAACACGGCGACGGAGCGGATGGGCTGTGGCGGCATGGGCAAATCCTACGGGTTCAGGCGGCCAGACACGGAATGTGGATGGCGCGGCCGGCGATGGGATGCGAGGCTCGCCACCTTAACAAAAACCGGGGACATTGGATGCGGAAGACTTTGTTGATCGGACTGGCGGCGGCCGCCGGCTTGGGCGGCATGGCGGTGGCGCAGACGCTCCCCGCTGGACCCAGCGTGCCGTTCCCTGCGGACACGCTGATCGCCACGCGGCAGGCGGGCTTCGACCTGCAGGCGGGCGTGGCCGCCAGCATGAAGACGGTGATCGACGGCGGCGGCGACGTGAAGGGCCTGGTGGACGGCGCCAAGGGCTTGTCGTCCTGGGGCCACACCATCCCGGCCGTGTTCCCGGACGGCACGCAGAGCGGGCACAACACCAAGGCCCGCCCGGAGATCTGGTCCGACCGCGCGGGCTTCGAGAAGGCGGCACAGAACTTCTGGACGGAGGCCGACAAGCTCGCAACGCTTGCGGACGCCAACGACAAGGGGGGCTTCGCCGCGCAGTACACCACAACCACGCAGGCCTGCGGCGCCTGCCACCGCGCCTACCGCGTGCGGACGAACTGACGCTTTAAGCGAAGCGCACCAGCACCCACACCGCCCCTGCCGCCACGGCGAGGATGCCGGCGGCGAGCAGCGGGCTGGCAAACCGGGGCTGGCGGAGGTTGGCGGGCAGGCGCTTCTTGCCCGTCACCATCGCCCGCACCAGGTCATGCCGCTTCACGGCGGCATAGGCGATGATCGCCAGGATGTGCAGCACCACCAAGCCCAGCAGCACGTAGAACGAGGTCGCGTGCACGCCGGACAGCCAGTCGCTGGCGCCCTTGCTGACCCAATGCGCCAGCGGCCCCTTCGCGTCGATGTCGTTGTTGCTGAACATCCCGGTGCCCACCTGCACGAACAGCGCCAGCAGCATCGCCAGCACCATCCAGCCGCCGGCGGCGTTATGCCCGATCTCCGTGTCCGGCTCGCGTTTCCCGAACGCCGCCAAATGGGCGAGGCCCGCGGCCGGGCTGCGCAGGAACTGCCGGAAGCGCGAGGTCTCGCTTCCCACGAACCCCCAGGCCAGGCGGAACAGCAGCAGGCTTAGCACGGTGTAGCCGGACAGGAAGTGGAGCTGGTTCCACTCGCGGATCGCGCAGACGTAGCTGAACGTCATCAGCACCACGATGGCCCAATGGAACAGCCGCGTGGGCGCGTCCCAGACCCGCATCAGCAGGTTGGGAACCCGCGGCTTCGGCGGGCCGGTCGGGCGGCGGAGGACAGGGCGTGACGGTTGGGCCATACGGCATTCTGCCGCCGCCCGGCTTGACGGGGAAGCCCGGCGCCGCCATCCGGGCCGCCATGCCGTCGTTTTCTTTCGCGCATCCGTTCGCGATGCCCGGTTTCGCCCTGCCCGGCTTCGCTATGCATGCCTACGCGCCGCCGCTGGCGGCCTTCGGCGCGGCGCTGGCGCTGGGGCTGGCCGGGCGGGCTGCGGGCGCGCGCTGGCCGGTCCAGGCCTCGGGCGCCGTGGGGGCGCTGGCAGGCTGGATGGCGCTGCTGCCGTGGAGCGCGGCGCTGCGGGCCGTGCTGACGCCACGGGCGACCTCGGATTTCCTGCTGCTGCCCGCGGCGGCGGCGGTGCTGGCCACGGTCATCTCGCCCCGGCTGCGCAGCCGGGCGGAGCGGTGGCTGTTTCCGGCGCTGGCCGTGCTGATCGGGTGGTGGCTCGCCCGCTCGGCCCCGGCGCGTCCGGAGTTCTGGCGCGTCTGGCTCGCCGTCATCGTCGCGGCGTGGCTGCTGGCGCGGGTCGTGGGGACGCCCGGCGCAGGAGGGCGGGCCTTGGCGGCGGCGCTGGCGCTGTGGGGCGGGCTGCTGCTGGCCGGGGCGCCGCCGGTCTGGACCGTGGCGGCGCTGGCGGCGGCGGGCGCAGCGGGCGCGGCCTGGCTTGGGGGCGGCGCGCTGCCGCCGGTGCTGCTGGCCGCCGTGGCGGCGGCGGCGGACCTCGGGGCCGGGCGGCTGGCGCAGGGCCGGGTGAACGCGGCGGACCTCGCGTGCCTTTTGGCGCCCAGCGCGGCGTGGCTCGTGCCCCGCATGGCGGCGCGGCTGGGCCGGGCTGGGCCGGTCCTGGCCGTGCCGGCGGCGGCGGCGCTGGCGGCGGGCGCCGCCTGGGCGGGCGGGCGATTGATGCACCGTTAAAGGGCGGCGTGTCCTAAATGCGACAGGTCTCAGCATTAGGCACAATGCGATTGCAAAGCCTATTCACGCCATCCTAACGTCCTTTGATGAACGGCCTGAACCCGCGAACGCTGGCCCGCTTGGCAATCCTTGCCGTGCTGTGCGCGGGCGCGGGAGGCGCCGCCTTCCTGCTTTGGCCGAGCGCCAGGACGCCGCCAGCACCCGTCACGGCCGCCCTCGACGCGCCGGCCCCCGACCCCGCCCCCGCACCGAAGCCCAACAGCCCCGGTACCGCCCCCAGCTTCGACATCGTGCGGGTCGGCCCGCGCGGCGCCGTGCTGGCCGGGCGGGCGGAGCCGGGCGCCACCGTGGTGGTGGTCAACAACGACGCGCCGTTCGGCCGGGTCCAGGCCAACGGGCGCGGCGAATGGCTGCTGGTATCCGCGGCCGCGCTCGCGCCGGGCGGGCGGGAGCTGAGCCTTTCGGCGCGCAACGCGGACGGGCAAGACCTGCGGGGCGACGGCACCGTGCTGCTCGACGTCCCGCAGGCGCCCTCCGGCCCGGCGACGGCGCTGCTGATGCCGCAATCGGGCGTGCCGCGGTTGCTGGGAGGAGCGCCGGACGACGCGGCCCCGACGCCCCAAGCGCCGCCCGAGGTGCCGCCGCACGGCCCCACGCGCCTCGCGCTGAGCGTCGTGGACTCCGACGAGGGGGGCACGATCCGCTTCGCCGGCCAGGCGGCGCCGGGCGCCACGCTGCGGGCCTACGTGGACAACGCGCCGGCCGGGGACGCGGCGGCGGACGCGCAGGGCCGCTGGGCCATGGCGCCACGGCGGGCGCTGTGCCGGGGCGCGCACCGGCTGCGCATCGACCAGCTTGATGCGGGCGGCCAGGTGCTGGCCCGGGTCGAGGTGCCGTTCCAGCGCACGGCGGCCGCGCTTGCCGCCGGGCGCGTCGTGGTGCAGCCGGGCCAGACCCTGTGGCGGCTGGCCCGCCGGGCTTACGGCACGGGCGTGCGCTACACCGTCATCTACCTGGCAAACCGCGACCAGATCCGCGATCCCCGGCTGATCTACCCCGGCCAGGCCTTCGCCATGCCCGCCGTCGCGCGGTAACGCGCAAGCCCGCGCCGGGCGTCGCGGCCTTGCCCGCGCCGGGCTTAGTAGCCATCTCGCGAACCATGACGCCCATTGAATCCTTCCGTTCCGTTTTGGCGCCGCCGCACCCGGTGGGCCGGCCCTTCATCCTGGGCGGCATCGTCGTGCTGCTGATCGGGCTTTTTGTCGGCGCGTGGCTGGCCTGGCTCGGCGCGCTGTTCACGCTGTTCTGCCTGTACTTCTTCCGCGATCCGGACCGCGTGCCGCCCAAGCGTGTCGGCGCCGTGGTGGCGCCGGCGGATGGCCGCGTCGTGTCCGTCACGCAGGCGGTGCCGCCGGCTGAACTCGGCCTCGGCGACGGGCCGCGCTGGCGGGTGGCGATCTTCCTGTCCGTGCTCGATGTCCACGTCAACCGCATGCCGGCCAGCGGCACGGTGACGCGCATCGCCTACCGCGCGGGCAAGTTCGTCAACGCCAGCATGGACAAGGCGAGCGAGCACAACGAGCGCAACGCCCTCGCCTTGCGCCTGCCGGACGGGCGGCAGATGGCGGTGGTGCAGATCGCCGGGCTGATCGCCCGCCGCATCGTCTGCCAGGTGCGGGAAGGCCAGGCCGTGCTCGGCGGCAGCCGCTTCGGCATCATCCGCTTCGGCAGCCGCACCGACCTGTACTTGCCGGAGGGGGTGCGTCCGCTGGTCGAGGAGGGCCAGTTGACCATCGGCGGCGAGACGGTGCTGGCGGAGCTGTCCGCGCCGTGACGCCCGACCGGGCCGGCTCCCCCGTCGCGCGGCTGCGCACCCGGTTCCGGCCGCGGCAGCGCCCGCGCTATGCCGGGCCGTCGTTCAACCGGATGATCCCGAACATCCTGACGCTGCTCGGCCTGTGCGCCGGGCTGACCAGCATGCGCTACGCCCTGGACGGGCGGTTCGGCGCGGCGGCGGTCGCCATCGTGGCGGCGGCCTGCATCGACGGGATTGACGGGCGGCTGGCCCGGCTGCTGAAGGCGACCTCGCGCTTCGGCGCGGAGTTCGACAGCCTGGCGGACTTCTGCTGCTTCGGCGTGGCGCCGGCCTTCGTGCTGTACTTGTGGTCCTTGCGCAGTGCGGGCGGCTTCGGCTTCATGCCGTGCCTGATGTTCGCCGTGTGCATGGCGCTGCGGCTGGCCCGGTTCAACGCGACGCTCGACACGCCGCCGCCGATCGCCCACGCCTACGCCTACAACTTCTTCACCGGCGTGCCGGCGCCGTGCGGGGCGGGGCTGGCGCTGTTCCCGCTGTTCCTGGGGCTGGAAGCGCACGCGCTCCGGCTGCCGTGGCTGGAGGCGGTGGCGCACCACCCGCTGTTCTGCGCCGTCGTGCTGATCGGCACGGCGCTGCTGCTGGTCAGCACGCTGCCGGTCTGGAACTTCAAGAACTTCAAGGTGCCGCGCGACCTCGTGCTGCCGCTGCTGCTGGGGATCGGCACGTTTGCGGCGATGCTGGTGGCGGACCCCTGGGCGGCGCTGGCGGGCGCCGGGCTGATCTACGTCGGCATGCTGCCGTTCAGCCGCCGCAGCTTCCACCGGCTGCGGCAGGATGCCGGGGGCCGCGTCGAGCAGGAGTAGCCGGGGCGGCTCAGGCCGGCTCGGCTTTTGCCATCAGGCTCTCGAACACCAGCTTGACCGCGGCCCCGGGATCACGCGCCCGTTGCAGCACAAGGCCGTGGACCAGCGCCACGAATAGATCGGCCAGGTCGTCGGGGGGAGCGGGCGCCCGTTTGCCTGCCTTTTCGAACAGGGCGGCGATCAGGTGGGCGAGACGGCTCCGGGTCCGGCTCTGCAGCGCGTCGTAGTCGGCGGCGAAGGCCGGGTTGCGGGCGGCATGCAATTGCAGCTCGATATCGAGCCTGGCCCAAACGGCGTCGCCGCCCCGGTCCTTGAAATAGCGGTCAAGGGCTGACGCGGCGTCGCCCTGCTCGGCCCCGTCGAGTATGCGCTCCAGGGTCGCGATGTCCTGCTCCTTGTGCCGGTGCAGGAGTTCGAGCAGCAGCGCCTCCTTGCTCTCGAAGTTGGAGAAGAACGCGCCTTTGGAGAAGCCGGCGGCCTCGGCGATGTCGGCGACGCTGGTGCCGTCGTAGCCGTTCCGGGCCACGGCCTCCCGCGCCGCTTCGAGCAGGCGCTCGCGCGTGCGCTCCCGGCTTTCCTCCCGCGTCAGTCGCGCCATGCCGTCCACCCCCGTTCTTCGGTCTCCATTGCCGCAAGATACCACTTGCATTCGAGAAACCAATCGGTATCTAATCTGAAACCGAGCGGTATCCCGATATCGTTCGGTCCATAGATAGGAAGGCGCGCCGCCATGCAAACCGCGTTCGTCACAGGCTCCACGGGCCTGCTGGGCAACAACCTCGTCCGCCTGCTCGCCAGGCGCGGCGTCCGGGTCCGGGCGCTGGCACGCTCACGGGAGAAGGCGGCCCGGCAGTTCGCTGGCATCCCGGTCGAGATCGTCGAGGGCGACATGCTCGACGTGGCCCGCTTCGCGCCCGCCCTCGCCGGCTGCGACGCCCTGTTCCACAGCGCCGCCCACTTCCGCGACAGCTACAAGGGCGGCAAGCACTGGGACAGGCTGCACGCGATCAACGTCGAGGGCACCGGCCGCCTGCTGGAAGCGGCATACGCCGCCGGCATCCGGCGCGCGGTGCACACCTCCTCCGTCGCCGTGCTGAACGGTCCGCCAGGCCAACTCATCAACGAGACGATGGAGCGCCGGGAGGCGGATGCGGACGACTACTACCGGAGCAAGATCTTGGCGGATCGCAAGGTCCACGCGTTCCTGGACGGCCACCCCGGCATGTTCGTTGCCATGCTGCTGCCAGGCTGGATGTTCGGTCCTGGCGACGCGGGGCCGACCTCTTCGGGGCAGGTCGTCATGGACTTTGCCCGTCGCAAGCTGCCAGGCCGCATTCCCGGCAGCTTTTCGGTCGTGGACGCCCGCGACGTGGCGCGGCACCAGATCGCGGCCCTGGAGCGCGGGCGCAGCGGCGAACGCTACCTCGCCGCGGGCCGGCACATGACCATGGACGACCTGTTCCCGTTGCTGGCCGAGGCAAGCGGGGCCGCGGCACCCACCCGGCGCATCCCGCTCACGATGCTGCGCGCGCTGGCGGCCGGCTACGAATTGTATGCCGGCGTCACCGGCAGGCCGGTGCTGGTCAGTCGAGCCTCGGTCAAGCTCCTGGCGCGGGAGGCTGACCGGTCGCACTACGACCACGCCAAAAGCGAGCGCGAGCTGGGCTGCACGTTCCGGCCTGCGGCGGAGACGCTCGCCGACACTGTCGCCTGGTACCGGGGGAACGGCGACCTGCCTGCCCGCCCCGCCGCACCTAGGCGCGACGCGCCGCGGGCGGCGCAGGCGCCACGCGGTGCCGTGTCTCGCTGATCGGCGCCGTGCCCTGGACGAAGATCAACCCATGACGGAGACCAACCCATGATAGCTCGTTTCCTCGGCGCCCTGGCGCTCGTGACCGCTTCGGCTGGCTTGGGGGCAATGGCCCAGGTCCCGTCCGGTGCCGCACGCTCGGGGTGCGCCACCGAAGAGGCGGTTGGCCGCTTGCTCCATGACTCTCAAGGCGCCAAGATCGGCAGCGTCCGCGCGTTGACCGATGGAGGCCGGTCCGCGGTGATCATGGTCGGCTTCTACTTCCAGCTCAACCTTCACGAGGCCGTGGTCCCCGCCTGCGCGATCACCGTCGCCGCCGATGGCTGGGTCACGCTGCGCCGTGAGGCCATCGAGGCACTGAACGCTCCTGCCTCGCGGTGATCTCCATCACCTCCAGTAGGTAGGGGAAGATGGACAGCACGGGATGGCCGAACATCTGCGTCATCTTGGCGTCAGCCTGCCCGCCGAAGCGGTCGGTGCAGGCCCGCAGGAAGCCGGCATGCCAGCCGTGGCCCGCGAAGAACATCCTATGGGCGCAGTATAGGAACGGCTTGATGCGGGGCACGTAGCGCCCGTGGAACACCCCGATCTCGGCGACTTGCGGTCAGCCTGATCGGGCTGTACGCCGCCGCCGGAGTAGGGTTAAGCGGTCTCGTCCTGAAGCTGTTCCTGCCCTACCTCGTGCCGTATGCCGCGATGGCGGGCGGGATCGGCAGCCGCCTCAAGCGCGCGGTCGGCGACCTGTCCTGCGGCGCCTACCTGTTCGGCTTTCCCGTGACGCTGTCGGTCATGGCCGTGGACGGCGGGCTGTCGATTCACCAGACGTTCTCCGCCGCCATCGCGATCCCCCTGGCCTGCGCCTGGCTGTCCTGGCGCTTCGTCGAGCAGCCCTGCCTGCGTCTCAAGGCACGAGCAAAAATGCGCCGACGTTGACGCGTCCGGCGTTTTCGCGGCGGCCCTGCATTTTTTTAACCATTGCGAAACCAAAATGGTGTAGGATAGCTCAATAAAGAGTTTGATGCCGTCGACCACCACCTCCGTCTGAAGGGGCCGCCGTGACCACAGTGAAAGAGTTGCCTGGAGCCGCCAAGCCGGACCTCGCGCCCGCCCCGGTTGTCTCCGCCGCTTCCAGGGATCGCCGCCGCCCGGGCCGCCCCGACGAAGCCAGCCCGCATTTGATTCCCTTGCTGCGGACGTCGGAAATCGACGCCGCCGCGGCGTCCGGAACGGAGGATGAGCTGCCGTTCGAGGACGCGTTGGCGCCCGCCAAGGGCATCGCCGTCGGCCTGCTGCTGAGCGTGCCGGTGTGGGCCGTGATCGGCATGATCGTGTGGGAGGCGCTGTAGAAGGCCGAACGCCTCAGCGCCGCCGCGCGTCGTGCAGGATGCCGTCGTCGCGGAGCCGCTGCACGTCTGCGTCCGTGTAGCCAAGCCCGGCCAGCACGTCCGCGCCGTGCTCGTTGAACTGTGGCGGGGGCGTGCGGGCGCCGCCAGGCGTGCGGCTGAGCTTGATCGGCGTGCCGAGCGCGCGGTAAATAGCGCCGCTCCCCAAAGGCAACTCCGCCACCATGGAACGGGCGGCGGCCTGCTCGCTTCCCACCGCCTGGTCCACCGCCAGCACCGGCCCGGCCGGCACGCCCGCCCGCAGCAGCGCCTGGCACGCCGCCTGCCCGTCCTGCCCGGCGAAGGCAGCGTCGAGCTGCTCCGCCAGCGCTTCCCGGTTCGCGACGCGCCCGGCGTTGGCGGCGAAGCGCGGATCGTCCGCAAGCTCCGGCCGGCCGATATACTGGCACAGCTTGCGGAACTGCCCGTCATTCCCGGCGGCGACGAAGATCTGCCCGGTTGCCGTCGCGAACTGCTGGTAGGGCGCGAGGTTCGGGTGCGGGTTGCCCAACGGCTGCGGCCGGACGCCGTTCAGGAAGAAGTTGGCGGCGTGCGGGTGCAGCAGCGCCATGCCGCAATCGTGTAGCGTCATGTCCAGGTACTGCCCGCGTCCAGACGCCGCCCGCTCGTAAAGCGCCATCAGGATGCCCACGGCGGAAAACAGCCCGGTCGCCAGATCGACCACCGGCGTGCCGAGCCGCAGCGGCCCGGTGGACGGAGCGCCGTTCACGCTCATCAGCCCGGTCATCGCCTGCAGGATCGCGTCGTAGCCCGGCAGGCCGCCCAGCGGCCCGTCCGCGCCGAAGCCGGATACCCGGCAGTGGATAAGCCGGGGGAAGCGCGGCGCCAGGTCCGTCTCATAGCCGAGGCCCCAGCGTTCCATGGTGCCGGGCTTGAAATTCTCGATCAGCACGTCGGCGGTCTCAATCAGGCGCAGCAGCACCGCGCGTCCGGCGGGCTGGCGCAGGTCGAGCGCGATGCCGCGCTTGTTGCGGTTCACCCCGATAAAATAGCTGGCGTCCTGCTCGCCTCCCGCTTGTTCCAGGAATGGCGGCCCCCAGTCGCGCACCTCGTCGCCCTGCGGCGGCTCCACCTTGATGACCTCCGCGCCGTGGTCGGCCAGGATCATCGTGCAGTACGGCCCGCCCAGCACTCGGGTCAGGTCCACCACGCGCAGCCCGGCCAGCGCGCCGGGGGAGGCGGCCAGGCCCTTGCCCACGGTTGCAGTCGTTCCCCCATCCATCAAGCCGCCCTCCGCCAAGCCCGGGTATTGACCTCGGGCAGTTGCCGGGCATCTCGGCACAGACGGGGCTGCACGGCAAGGCGGGCAATCCCGCGAACGCCTACCCGGTGCCTGCCGCGCCGCCATGGGCCGGCATCGCCTGCTCGATGGCCGCCAGGACCGAGCGGATGCGGAACGGCTTGCGCAGGAACGCCTTGTAGCGCCGCGTCATGGCGGCAACGCCCTCCTCCGGCAGGGCGCTCATCATCACCACCGGGAGGCCGTCGGCGCTGCGGTCCGCGGCCAGCGCGTGCAGCACGCCGGTGCCGTCGAGCACCGGCATCATGTAGTCCAGCAGCATCAGGTCAGGGCGCTGCTCGGCGATGCAAGCCAGCGCCTGCTGTCCGTTCGCCGCCGTGGTGACGTGGAAGCCCTCGTCGGTCAGGATGGCGTCGAGCACTTCGGCGACCCCGAATTCGTCATCGACGACCAGCACCGTCGGCATGTTGTCAGCCCTGGCCCGCCGGGCGGGGTGGGACCCGGGGCGGCGCCTCCGGTCCGTCCGACGGGTCGTCGATGGCGATGCCGCCCGGGCCGATCCGGTAGCTGCGGACCCGGGGGTCGATCTGCGCGTCGCGCGCCTTGAACACCGACACCTGCCGGATCAGCGACGACCGGCGCTTGGCCGGGCGCAGGACCACGATGTTGTCGGCCACGACCGACAGGCGGCCGTGCATCGCCTCGGGCGTGGTGGGCAGCACCCCGAAACGGCCGGGGCCGTCAGCCTCCGCGGTGAACAGGCTGGTGACGCCCAGCGCGCGCAGTTCCTGCATCAGGGCGGCGAGCACGGCCGGCAGCCGGGACGGGTCCGGCACCAGTTGCAGCAGCCCGGTCAGGCTGTCGATGCACAGCCGCCGCGCGCCGATGCGGCGCACCGCCCGCATCAGCTCATGCAGCGCCGCGTCGAGCAGCCCCTCCGTGCTGGACCGCCAGGCCACGGTGACATGGCCCGCATCGATCAGCCCCGCCACCGGCAGGCCGAGGGTGCGGGCCTTGGCGAGCAGCGCCTCCGCGCTGTCCGTGGTGCTGAACAGCAAGCCCGGCTCGGCCGCGCTGCAAGGGCCGAGGAAATGCAGCCCGAGCGTCGTCTTGCCGCTGCCGGGCGACCCTTCCAGCACGGTCATCGAGTGCTGCGGGACGCCGCCGCCGAACATGGCGTCGAGCGGCGGCAGGCCGGATGAGACCTTGGCGCCGCCCGGCTGGACGGCGCGGCGCGGCCAGGCATGGGATGCCTCGAACCGCGGGTAAACGCCGATGCCGTCGCCGGTGATGTCGAGCGCGTGACGGCCCGACAGGAAGCCGGCCCCGCGGCGCTTCAGCACCTCGATGTCCCGCTCCGAGCGCCAGCCATACAAGCGGCTCCGCAGGTCGATCACGCAATCGACCATGGTGTGCTCAGCCGTCGCGTCCGCCTCGCTTTCCGCGGCGCTGCTGATCAGGAGGGTGACGCAGTCGGAGACTGCCACCTGGATCTGCAGCCCGTGGATAAACTTCTTGAATTCCAGGTCGGACCCGGCCTTGCGCTCCGCGGCGACCAGGCCGTCCAGCACCAGCAGGGTGGCGCCGTATGCCTGCACCTCGCGCCGCAGCAGGGTCAGCAGGCCGCGCAACCCCTCCGTTTCCAGCACGGTGAAGGCGCTGACGTAGTAAACCCGGTCCGGGATCGCCGCCCGGTCGAAGAAGGCCAGGCTGTCCAGATGCGCGAACATGCGGGTATGGCTTTCGGCCAGCAGCGTAACGTAGAGCACCCGCCCCCCGGAACGGGCGTGATGGAAGCACATCTGGTTGGCAAGGATCGTCTTGCCGGTGCCGGGCCGGCCCTGGACAATGGTGATGCTTCCGGGAATGAATCCGCCAGCCAGAATCGTGTCCAGACCGTCGATGCCGCTACTGATCTGGTTAGGCAATACGTCCCCGATGCTGGGCTAGGCCGGTCTGGCTAAGCAGGCCTTGTGCTTTGACGATGTGGGAGCCGCACGCTGAAAGTCGAGCCTTGGCCGAGGCCGCTCGAAACTTGAACGGTGCCGCCCATCGCAGCGGTCAGGCGCCCGACCACCCAAAGGCCCAGACCGAAGCCAGGCTGCTGCCGCCGGGACACTGCGCGCTCAAACGGGGAGAAGATGCGCGCCTGGTCGGCGGCGCTGATGCCGATGCCCTGGTCGCGCACGTCAAGCGCCACCGTGTCCTGCTCCTGTCGCAACGACACGCTGATCGGTTTCTTCCCGCCATACTTGACGGCGTTCGATACCAGGTTCTCGGCAATCTGCTGCACCGCCAACTCATCGCACGTCCCGGCCAGCGTGTCGGGCGCCGCAAGCTCGATAGGGGACCCAGCCCGCTCCGCATAAGGCGCGAGGCCGTCCACCACGCCGCGCAGCAGCACGGCAAGGTCCGCTTCCGCCCACTCGACCCGGAACGTATTGGACGACAGGCGGGAGATGTCGAGCATCGAATCGCAGCGTTTGACGTAGTGCTGCACGACACGGTCCAGCCGGGCCAGGCCAGTGACGATGGGGGCCGGCGTCCCCTCCTGCCGCTCCGTCGTGCGGCACATAGACTGAACCGTCATCAAAAGCGGCGTCAGCGGGTTGCGCAATTCATGCGCCGCGATGGAGATGAACTCGTCGCGTGCCTGCACGGCCTCCTGAAGCCGCGCCACCTCCTGCTGCAGGGTGGTAATGGTCAGCAACACGTCAGCCTGCGCGATGTCTCCGCCACTTATCACGAGATTGACCGCTCACGAATATTCTATCCATGAACATAACAAGTGTCATAATGCGACGCAAGGACAATTATTGCGACATCAGGAGGGCGGCCCCGGCGGGCCGCCCTCCGTCGCCCTGTATCAGATGTAATGCTCCCCCAACGGGGCGAAGCCGTTGAAGCGCTGGCTGGCGTAGGTCGTGACGTAGGCGCCCGTGGACTCGATCTGCACGCGGTCGCCGCAGCGCAGCGCCATGGGCAGGCGGTAGTTGGCCCGCTCATACAGGATGTCGGCGCCGTCGCAGGTTGGCCCGGCAATCGCGACCGGTCCGGCCTCCCCGTCGTCATGCTCGGTCGTGAACCGATACTTGATCGACTCGCCTTCCGTCTCCGCCAGGCCGCCGAACCGCCCGATGTCGAGGTAGACCCAGCGCACCGGGTCCTCCTTCGCCTTATGGCAGACCAGCACCACCTCCGCGTTCACCACCCCGGCGTCGCCCACCAGGAAGCGGCCAGGCTCCACCAGGATCTCTGGCAGGTCGTTGCCGAAATGCTGGGTCATCGCATGCATGATCGCGTCGGCGAAGCGGTCGATGCCCGGGATCTCGTCGCGGTAGCGCACGGGGTAGCCGCCGCCCAGGTTCACCATACGAAGGTTGACGCCAGCCGCGGCCAGGTCGGTGAACAGCATGGCGACCCGGCCGATGGCCGTCTCGTAGCTGCCGGTCGTGGTCTGCTGGCTGCCGACGTGGAACGACAGGCCGTAGGGATCGAGGCCCAACTCGCCCGCGCGGATCATCAGCTCGCGCGCCGTCTCGACGGTGGTGCCGAACTTGCGGGACAGCGGCCACTCCGCGCCGTCGTTCTGCACCAGGAGGCGGCAATACACCCGGCTGCCCGGCGCATGCTCGGCCAGCTTCTCCAGCTCTTCCATGCTGTCGAAGGCGAACATGTCCACCCCGGCGTCGTGGGCGCGGCGGATCGCGGACACCTTCTTGATGGTGTTGCCGAAGCTGATGGCGGAGGGCTGAGCGCCCGCGGCCAAACAGAACTCGACCTCCTCGAACGACGCCGCGTCGAAGCTGCTGCCGAGGCCGACCAGGCGCTGCAGGATCGGCGCCGCCGGGTTGGCCTTCACGGCGTAATACACGCGCGCGAGCGGAAGGGCGCTCAGCAGCGTGCGGTAGTTCTGCTCGACACGGTCCACGTCGAGCACGAGGCAAGGGGTGGCCGGCGCATGGTCGGCCAGATACGCTGCGATCTTAGGGGTCATCGCGCTTAGTCTCCAGATCGGACGCCCCGGCGATGCGGGGGCGTGCCCACCGGGCAATGCCGGCAGGCGGGTTGACGGAACGGTCGAACGAACCAGCGGAAGCGAGGTGTGCCAGAACGCTTGACGTCGTTGCGTAACCCAGGGGCCAGAGGCACGTGCGTTGCTGCGTGGACGCGGAAATAGGACCCCATCCCCCGCTGCGCAAGAGAAAAATCCGCATGAGCCGCGATTATTCGCAGGCGGGATTCCGCGTCAGGAAGCGTTAAGATTCCCACGGATAAACAACGCATTAACGTTCCGCCGCAACAGGCTGCTTCCATTGAGGACTTTCAGCAATGAGGCCCACCGGTCCACCGCCCGCCGACGCGCCGCCCGCCTCCGCCACCCCCCTCGGGGCGCCGGCCTCCACCGATCCCCGCGCTGACGCGGCGGGGCCGGGCCTCGAATCGGCACGCATCGTGCTGGAGGCTTGCGCCGTGGCGCTTGGGCGCCATGCCGAGGGGCCGGCGGACATCCCGTGGCACGGCTGGAAGGCGGTGCTGAAGCGCGTGTTCATCGAGATGCTGACCGACCGCGTGTCCCTCGTCGCCGCCGGCTGCGCCTTCTACGCGACGCTGGCGCTGTTCCCGGCGATCTCCATGCTGATCTCGGTCTATGGCCTGCTGTTCGACCCGGCCACTGTCGAGCCGCAGCTTGAGGTGCTGCGCGCCTTGCTGCCGCCCTCCGCCTGGCAGCTCATCTCGGAGCGCGTGCACATGCTCGTCACGCGGCCGCCGGGGTCGCTCGGCTTGCACCTGCTGTTCAACACGGCGGTCACGTTGTGGAGTTCGGCGACCGGCACGAAGTCGATCATCGCGGCGCTCAACGTCGCCTATGAGGAGCGGGAGCGGCGCAGCTTCCTGCAATACCAACTGCTGTCGTTCACCATCACCCTGATGGCGATCCTGAGCGCCGCCATCGGGCTGTCGCTGCTGGTCGGCCTGCCGGCCGTGCTGGCCGGGCTGGGGATCGCCGCGCACCAGACGGCGCTGATCCGCATCGCGAGCTTCGGGCTGCTGGTGCTGGCGATCCTGGCCGGCTTGTCGCTGCTTTACCGCTACGGCCCGTCGCGGGAGCGTCCGCGCTGGCGCTGGGTAACGCCGGGTTCGGTGGTGGCGACGGTGCTGTGGGTGGTGGTGTCGGCGCTGTTCTCGCTCTACGTGGCGCAGTTCGCGACCTATGACGCGACCTACGGGCCGCTCGGCACCGTGGCCGGCGTCATGATGTGGTTCTTCGTCACCGTGTATGCCGTGCTGCTGGGCGCGGAGCTGAACGCGGAGCTGGAGCTGCAGACATCGCGCGACAGCACGGACGGGGCGCCGCTGCCTATGGGCGCGCGTGGCGCGTATGTGGCCGATCATGTCGCCGAGGATTGAACGGCCCGCCCCGGCCCGGGCGGTCCTCCGGCGCTTCCGCCACCTCCACCGGCACCCTCATGCTGACGGGCGTGAGCGTCACGTCGCCCAGGCCCTGGTCCACCATGCCGAGCCGGGCGGCGGCGCCGCGGGACAGGTCGATGACGCGCCAGCGCTTCGGCGGCAGGCGGTCGTTGATGGTGACGACCACGCTGCGCCCGGTGTCCCGCAGAGTGACGCGGACGCGGCTGCCGAGCGGCAGACGGGCGTGGGCGGCGGTCATGGCGCGCTCGTCGAACCGCTCCCCGCTGCTGGTGGGCCGGCCCTGGTGCCAGCCGCCATACCAACTGGCTTCCCCGCTTTCCTTCCAGCCCTTGCCGTCCCGCGCGCTCCCCCAGTCCGGCGCCGCCTCGGCCGTGCCGGCCAGCAGCAGGGCGGAGGCGAACATCGGGGGCAGGAGGGCGGCGGAAAGGTTCATGCAATGCCTCGTTGAGTTGTGACGCGGGCATTCAACCCATCCGGCGTCAAAGATCAACCCAGTAAAGCCCCGTGGCCCGTCAAAATCGTATTTACGTGTGGGGATTGTTCCTGGTTCCTGACCGGCAAATCCACTGGAATCCAAAGTTCCAGGCGTTCGAAACCCCAGCAAATTTTCATCTGGATTGCCGCTGATTGGTCTGCGGAAGCAACTGCATCTACTCGGCTATTACAATACTGGCTAAATAGAGCGAAGTATTAAGCCTGGATGCAGCAAGCGCGCCGGAAGCCCCGGATAAAGCCCGGGACCCCGGCCGCCGCTGCTCAGCGGATCAGGCCGGCCAGCGGACTGCTCGGCTCCGCGCCCATGCGCCGCGGCATCCGCCCGGCGAGCCGCGCATGCCGCCCGGCCTCCACCGCCGCCTTCATTGCCCGCGCCATGCGGACCGGGTCCTGCGCATGGGCGATGGCGGAGTTCAGCAGCACGGCGTCGCAGCCGATCTCCATGGCGATGGCGGCGTCGGACGCCGTGCCCACGCCCGCATCGACCAGCACGGGCACGCCCGCCCCCTCGATGATCAACGACAGCATCGCCGGGTTCTGCACGCCGAGGCCGGAACCGATGGGCGCGCCCAGCGGCATGATGGCGACGCAACCCATGTCTTCCAGCCGCTTGGCGGCGAGCGGGTCGTCGGCGCAGTACACCATCACGTCGAACCCGTCGCGGATCAGCGCCTCGGCCGCCTCGAAGGTCGCGGGCATGTCGGGGTAGAGGTGCGGCGGCGGCCCCAGCACCTCCAGCTTCACCAGCTTCCAGCCCCCGGCCTCCCGCGCCAGCCGCAGGGTGCGGACCGCGTCGTTCGCGGTGTGGCACCCGGCGGTGTTGGGCAAGTAGGTGTAGCGCTTGGGGTCCACGTGGTCCTGCAGCATGGGCGCGCCGCGGTCCGACAGGTTTACCCGGCGCACCGCGACCGTCACCATCTCCGCCCCCGACGCCTCGATGGCCTGCGCGGTCTCCTCCAGGCTTTTATACTTGCCGGTGCCCACGACGAGGCGCGAGCGGAACTGCCGTCCCGCCACGGTCCAGGCGTCTTCGCCAAGCCGGGCGTCGTCATCGCGCAACAGGGTGTCCATGTCAGCCGCCTCCAATGAAATGCACGATCTCGATCTGGTCGCCGGGGTCGAGCGGGGTCGCGTCGTACTGCGAGCGGGACACGATGGCCTCGTTGCGCTCAACCGCCACCTTGCGCGGGTCGAGGCCGAGCGCGCCCAGGAGCGCCGCCACGGTGTGGCCCGGCGGGATGGCGCGCGGCTCGCCGTTCACGGAGATATCGACCATGCCGGCAATATGTGGAAGGGGGCGGCGCGGGGCAAGCGAGGGCTGGGGCTGGCATGACAGCATTCGCGCAAGCCCGGCGAGCTGTATGACATCATCCAGGCGTGCAGCGCCCCGGGCCGCGGTTGGAACTGTTCGCCCGCGGCGCGCGGCCCGGCTGGACCGTGTGGGGCGACCAGGCGGGCGAAGGATACCGGGCCGACCTGGAGCACCTACGGGCACAACAGCGCGGCGGAGTTTGCTCCGGACACGTAAGCCGTTGCGCTCAGGCACAAGCCGATGGGACAACAGCCACAGGCGTGCGACGCCGGCCAGGCCTGGACGTCGCCTCGGACTCGCTCGCCAATGGAGGCACCGCTTTGAGCCACACGTTGTATCGTGTTCTCCGTTTGCTGGATGAACAGCGCCTCTGGTATCGGGTTGAGCGACATCGCGATGACTCCGTTATGGTCGCCGTGACGGCTGTCGGCGAACGATTGGAAATCGACGTGTTCGAGGACGGGCATGTCGAGTTTTCGCGTTTCCGGGGCGACGAGGGGGTTGAGTCCGATGCGGGCCGGCTGGATCAGATCGTCCGGCAACACGGCAAGGAGAGCGACGCCGGTTGAGGCGCGTCGGCCCGGTAAGAACCGTTACGGCGGGTGTTCCGTTCATCATTGATGTTGCGGCCTCGCTGTTTCCTCTCGCACAGCTCCTATGTGCCCCGGCGCGAGTCACCTTCGGCCCCTACGCGATGGACGGGCCGGGCCGGGCGTGATAGGCGCGCGGCCATGTCGAGCGCCGTGGCTGCCCTCCATCCCCTGATCGCCGTGCCGAACGGTCCCAATATGACCATTCCGGGGCGCCTTGGCGCCGAAACGTTGGAGGACGCGCGTTGAGCGGGGCGAAAATCGGTTTCGACGTGGAGACCATCCGGGCGCTGAGCGGCATCATGCGGGACGCGGCGCTGACGGAGGTCGACATCACCACGGGCGACGTGCGCCTGCATCTGGTGCGCGGCGCCGTGGGCGTGGTCCAGGCGGTGCCCGCCGTCCTGGCGCCGAGCCCCGTCGCCCCAATCCCAGCCGCCATGGCCGCCGAAGAAGCCGTCCCGCCCGGCGCCGTCACCAGCCCCATGGTCGGCATCGCCTACCTGGCCCCCGAACCCGGCGCGACCCCCTTCGTCACCGTGGGCCGTAGCGTCGCCGCCGGTCAGACGGTGCTGCTGATCGAGGCGATGAAGACCTTCAACCAGATCAAGGCGCCGCACGCCGGCACCGTGACCCGCATCCTGATCGCGAGCGGCGAGCCGGTCGAGTACGCGCAGCCGCTGCTGGTCATCGAGTAGTGTTCGGCAAGGTCCTGATCGCCAACCGGGGGGAGATCGCGCTGCGCATCCAGCGCGCCTGCCGCGAGCTGGGCATCCCGACCGTCGCGGTGCACTCGACCGCCGATACGGACGCCATGCACGTGCGCCTGGCCGATGAGAGCGTGTGCATCGGCCCGCCGCCGGCGCGGGACAGCTACCTGAACATCCCGGCGATCCTGTCGGCGGCGGCTGTCACCGGGGCGGACGCGATCCACCCGGGCTACGGCTTCCTGTCGGAGAACGCGCGCTTCGCCGAGATGGTGGAGGCGCACGGCATGACCTTCATCGGCCCGTCGCCCGCCCACATCCGCATGATGGGCGACAAGATCGCGGCGAAGGCGGCGATGGCGTCGCTCGGCGTGCCCTTGGTGCCCGGGTCCGACGGCGCGGTGTCGGACTTGGATGCGGCGCGCGCCGTGGGGGAGCGGATCGGCTACCCCGTGCTGGTCAAGGCCGCGGCCGGCGGCGGCGGGCGCGGCATGAAGGTGGCGCAGACGGCGGACGAGATGGAAGAAGCCTGGACGGTCGCGCGGACCGAGGCGCGCACGGCGTTCGGCGACGACGCCGTGTATATCGAGAAGTACCTCGACCGCCCCCGGCACGTCGAGCTGCAGGTGATGGCGGACGCCCACGGCAACGTCGTGCACTTCGGCGAGCGGGATTGCAGCCTGCAGCGCCGGCACCAGAAGCTGCTGGAAGAGGCCGGGTCCCCGGCGCTCACCGCGGCAGAGCGGGACAGCCTGGGCGCCGTGGTGACGGCGGGGCTGCGGCGGCTCGGCTACCGCAACGCCGGCACGCTGGAGTTCCTGTACCAGGACAAGCAGTTCGCCTTCATCGAGATGAACACCCGCCTCCAGGTCGAGCACCCCGTCACCGAGATGGTCTGCGGCGTCGATCTGGTGCGCGAGCAGCTTCGCGTCGCCGCCGGGCACAAGCTGGGCTATGAGCAGTCGGACATCGAGTTCCGCGGCCATGCCATCGAGTGCCGGGTGACGGCGGAGGACCCGGAAACCTTCATGCCGACGCCGGGCCGGGTGGACGTGTTCCACGCGCCGGGCGGCCTCGGCGTGCGGGTGGACAGCGCGCTGTATGCCGGCTACGTCGTGCCGCCGTATTACGACAGCATGGTGGCCAAGCTGATCGTCCACGCGCCGACCCGGCCGGAGGCCATCGCCCGCATGCGCCGCGCCCTCAACGAGTTCGCGGTCCAGGGCATCAAGACGACGCTGCCGCTGCACCGCCGCATCATGGACGCGCCGGAGTTCCAGCGCGGCGAATACACGATCCATTGGCTGGAGCATTTCGTCTCTGGGAACTGATGCCCGGGTGGAAATCACTACGGTTCGGAACCCGCGGCACAATCGGACGTGATAGGGTGTTGGCAGACCCGAGCAGGCAGGCCACGATCCCACCATGTCGCGCAGAACCATCGAAGTGACGCCGGAGCTGCTAATGCGGGCGTACCGCGCCGGGCTGTTCCCGATGGCGGAAACGCGGCAGGGCGCACGGCTGTACTGGCTCGATCCGGAGCTGCGCGGCGTGCTGCCGCTGGACGGGTTCCGCCTGCCGAAGCGGCTGCTGCGCACCGTGCTGTCGAGTCGCTACCAAGTCACCAGCAACCAGTCCTTCGCCGCCGTGGTCGCCGGCTGCGCGGCCGCGGCGCCGGGGCGGGAGGACACCTGGATCAACGCCGACATCGAGCGGCTGTTCGGTGAGCTGCACCGCCGGGGCTGCGCGCACTCGGTGGAGTGCCGGCAGGACGGCGTGTTGGTGGGCGGGCTTTACGGCGTCTCGCTGGGCGGCGCGTTCTTCGGGGAAAGCATGTTCAGCGTGGCGCGGGACGCGTCCAAGGTGGCGCTGGTGCACCTGGTCGCACGCATGCGGCTCGGCGGCTACACCCTGCTCGACACGCAGTTCGTCACCAAGCATCTTGCGCAGTTCGGCGCCGACGAGATCCCGCGGGAGGAGTACAAGACCCTGCTGGCCGCGGCGGTGCCCCTCCCGGCGCGATGGCTGCCCGACCCCGACCCGGCGGCGCTGGCGGCGGAGATCAGGCTGCTTTACGACCGCTCTCCGCGGACCGATGCAACCTTGGCCGAGGCTGGCGCGTGACGCGGCGCGCGCTGGCCGTCGCCGCAGCCGGGATGTGCGCCCTGGCGCTCACGGCCGCGGCGGCGCCGGACCGCCCGGCCCCCGACCGCCCTGCATTGGCGCCGACGCGGGAAGCTTCCGTGCTGTACCGCGTGGTCAACGCGGGCGCTGCGCCCGTCGAGGTGCGGGTCACGGCGGAAGCCGGCGGCTCTCCCATGCGGCTCGACCTGCCCGACCGCACCTACATGCTGGTGGACAAGGCGGCGCAGCGCATGGCCGTGGTCGTGCCGGAGGAGCAGGTGGTGCTGGAGGTGCCGTTCGGGGACGGGCCGCAGACGTACTTCCAACTGAACGACCGAATGCGCTTTACCCGGCGCGCGCCCGGCACGGTGGCGGCGGTGCGCTGCACGATGTGGGACGTGGCGGTGGACAACGCCCGCGGCACCATGTGCATCAGCGACGACGGCATCCTGCTGCGTTCCTCCGGGCTGGACGCGGCCGGGCAGCGCAACGTGATCGAGGCCGTGAGCGTCAGCTTCGCCCCCGCACGGCCAAACGAGTTCGTGCCGCCCGCCGATTTCAGCCGCATGGCCGCCGGTCCGAACGGCCCAGTGCCTGTCGCCCCGGTGCCGGTAGCGCCAGCTCCGGCCCCACCCCCATGATCCGATGCGCGGCGCTGGCATTCGGAGGACTGCTGGCCGCCATGACGCCGGCCGCGCAGGCAGAGGACCGGCCGCGTATCCAGCCCAGCCGCGACGTCGCCGTGACCTACCGCGTGGAGGGCGACGCCGCCTCCGCCGTGCCGGGCGGCATTCCCGGCGCGCTGCGCTTGTCCTGGGACGCCGCCGGGCAGCGGCTGCGGGCGGAGCCGGAAGGCCGGACCCAAGCGGTCATCGTCGATCTGCGCGCGCATTCCGTCCAGATGATGGACACGGTGCTGCGCAGCGCCCTGACCCTGCCGGTGCGCGACGCCGACCTGCAGCCGCTGACGCTGGACGGCGCGCGGCTGACCCGGCGCGGCGACGAGGTGGTGGCCGGGCTGCCCTGCACCGAGTGGGCCGTGCAGTCCCCGCGCGGTGCCGGCACTGTCTGCCTCACGGCGGACGGCGTGACGCTGCGGGCGAAAGGCGAGGTGGACGGGCGGCGCGGCGCGTTCACCGCGTCGAGCGTCAGCTACGGCCCGCAGCGCGACGGGCTGTTCCGGGTGCCAACCGACTACATGCAGTTCTCCATGCCGAAGCTCGGACGGGTCAAGTGATCCGGGGTACCCTGCCGACGTTGCTGGCCGCCGTGCTGGCCGTCCCGCCGGCCCTGGCACAGGCCGACCGGCCCCAGACCCTGCCGACCCGCGACGTGGACGTGACCTACCGCGCCGGGCAGGGCGACCGGACGGTGTCGCAGCGGTCCCGCTGGTCGGCGGCGGAGCGGAAGATGCGGCTCGATACGCCGACGCCGGGCGTTTACGCCATCGTGGACTACACGGCGGGCACCTTGGCGATGGTCAGCGACCGGAGCCGCGGCGTCTTGGACATGCCGGTGCCGGCGGGCGGGCTGCCCGGCCAGGCCGCCCCGGGCGTTGCCTTCACCCGACGCGGCAGCAGCCAGGTGGCCGGCCTGCCCTGCACCGAATGGGAGACGCGGGACTTGCAAGGCCAGGCGACGCTCACCTGCTTCACCGAGGACGGGGTACTGCTGCAGGCGCGGCACGGCGCCCAGGTGCTCGTCCAGGCCACGCGCGTGGCCTACGGCACCGTGGACCCCGTCGCCTTCGCGGTGCCGCCGGGCTACGCGCATGAGGCCCCCCGGGCTGCGGCTCCCGGGGGCAGCCGATGATCCGGGTTCGGCCGCATATGCATCCCATTGCCGAATGGGCGCCCTGGACGGACCGCCGCGGGCGGCTGGACCCGCTGCGTGCCGCGGTGTTCACGCTGCTGCTGCTGCCGGCGGCGTGGCTGGCAGCGCGCTGGCCATTGGACATGCTGGGCGCCCGCCCGCTCCATGCGGCGATCCACTCGACCGGGTATTGGGCGGCGTGGATCTTCATGGCGTCGCTGGTCGTTTCGCCGGTCAAGGCGCTGCTGGGGACGCCGGGCATCGTGGTGGTCAGGCGGATGATCGGCGTCGCCGCGGCCTGCTACGCCGGCGTGCACCTCGTGCTCTACGCCGCCGAACAGAACTGGCGTCCTTTGGAGATCGTCACGGAAATCCTGGTCCGCGCCTATCTCACCATCGGCTTTGTGGCGCTGCTGGGGCTGGCGGTCCTGGCCGTGACCTCGACCGATGGCTGGGTGAAGCGGCTGGGCCGGAACTGGAAGCGGCTGCACAAGCTCGCCTACGGGCTCGCGGTGCTGGCGCTCCTCCATTACTTCCTGCAATCCAAGGCCGACGTGTCGCAGGCCACCGTCGCGGCCGGGGTGTTCGCCTGGGCGATGCTCTGGCGCGTGCTGCCGGCGGGGCGGGACCGCGGGCCGGTGCCGATGGCGGGCCTGGCCTTCGCCGCCGCCCTGGCCGCCGTGGCCTTCGAGTGGCTCTGGTACCTCTTCGCCACCCATATCGATCCGCTCCGCGTGGTGCGCGGGGAGGCCGACCTGTCGTTCGGCCTGCACCCGGCCGGACTGGTGTTCGTACTTGGGCTGCTGGCCGCGGGCCTCGCGGAGCTGCACGGCCTGGCGCAGACCCGGTTCGGCGCCGGTCCGGGCTTTGCCATGCTGATTTACGCGCTCGGCGGGCTGGTTGGCTGGGGCGTCGGAGGAGCTTTGGGCTGGTCGATGGAGGACCTGCTGCCGGAGGGCACGTCGCCCGACGCGCTGACCGCCGCCTCCGTCCTGCTGTTCGCGCTGCTCGGCCTTGCGCGCCACCGCCTGCGCGCCGCGTGGCAGCGCCATTTGCTCGACGCGCTGTGGGCCGGCGCGGCGCTCACGCCTGTGCTGGCGATGGGCACCGAAAGCCGCGAGGCCGGCATGGTTGCCGCCGCCGTGTTGGGGACGGGCGCGTTGCTGCTGGCGACGGGCCTGTGGACCACCTCTCGCCGCGCCGCGATTATGGTGATGCCGCTCGCAGGGCTTGCGGCCTATCAAGCCGCCCTGTTCTGATCAGGGCGTGAGCACCTTCGCCGCCGCCATCACCTCGGCGGCGTGGCCCGGCACCTTGACCTTGCGCCAGATGCGGGCGACCCGGCCCGCCGCGTCCACCAGCACCGTGCTGCGGTCGATGCCCATGTAGGTCTTGCCGTACATCGACTTCTCGACCCATGCGCCGTACGCCTCGGTGACGCCGTCCGGGTCGGACGCCAGCGGGAAGGTCAGCGCGTATTTCTCGGCAAACCGCTCAATGGGCTTCATCGCGTCCTTGGACACGCCGATCAACTCCACCCCGATGCCGCCGAGTTCGGGCAGCGCCTCCTGGAACGCCTGCGCTTCCTTGGTGCAGCCGGGCGTGTCTGCCTTGGGGTAGAAGTACAGCACGAAGGGCCGCCCGGCCTGGCCGGCAAGGCTGACGGTCCGGCCGCCGCTGGCCAGCATCTCGAAGGGGGGCGCGGCGTCGCCTGGGGCAAGGCTCATTCGGGGACTCCGATCAGGGTGGTGAAGGCAGTTCGCACATCCCGCGCCGCCGCGTCCAGCGCGTCGCGAAGCTGCGGAAGCGGCAGGCCCGGCGTGCCGAGCTGCTGGCCCACCGCGCGCCGCAGCAGTTCCTCCGCCGCGGGCGGCAAAGCCTGCGCGTTGCGGCCCACGGTGATACGGACGGTGCTCTGCACCGTGCGCCACAGCCGGTCCGCCCGGATCAGCATGGCAGCCGTGTCGGCCGGCAGCCGCCCGTCATCCGCAATGCACCGCAGGGCCGCCCGCGTCGCCTGACAGCCCGGCCGCACGCCGTGAACGAGCTGCAAGGCCTGGGCGATGAACTCGACCTCGATGCCGCCGCCCGGGCGCAGCTTCACGTCCCACGGTCCCGTCGGGCGCAGGTCCCGCAGCAGGCGCCCGCGCATCGCCGCGGCATCGGCGCGAATGCGGGCCGGGGCGGCGGCAGTGGCGAGCGCCTCGGCAATGGCCGCCTCCACCCGCGTGCGGATCGCCGGCGACCCGGCTACCACGCGCGCCCGGGTCAGCGCCATGCGCTCCCACGTCCAGGCGTCGTGCGCGTGGTACTGCCGGAAGGCGGGCAGCGACACCGCGACCGGCCCTTTGTTGCCGGACGGACGCAGCCGCATGTCCACGGCATAGAGCGGCCCCTCCACGCCGGGCGCGGTCAGGGCGGCGACAAAGGCGTGCGCGGCCCGGGCGAACCACTGGCTCGCCGCCATGCGCCGCCCGCCTCCGCCGGCGTCACCGCCGCTTTCGGCAACGCGCGGCGGGTGGCTGTAGATCAGCATGAGGTCGAGGTCCGACCCCGCCATCATCTCCCGGCTGCCGGCCTTGCCGAGCGCCACCACCGCCATGGCGCCCCCGCGCACCCGGCCGTGACGCGCCGCGTGGTCCGCCAGCACCGGCGGCAGGAGCGCCGCCAGCGCCGCGTCCGCCAGCGCCGTGCGCGCCAGCCCGGCCGCGTCCACGTCGATCCAGCCCTCCATCTGCGCCACGCACAGCCGGAACTCCTCGCCGCGGACGTGGCTGCGGATGATGGCGATGGTGTCCTCCACCGTGCGGGCGTCGCCCAGGCGGCGGCCGAGGGTGCGGGCCGGGTCCGGATCGGGGCCGATGGGGGTCAGCAGGCCCTCCAGCGCCGCCGGCACCCGGGCCAGGTGGTCGGCGAGCGATGGCGAGGCGCCCAGCACGGCGGCGATGCGGTCCAGTAGCGCCGGGTTGCGCTGGATCATCGACAGCAGTGCGACGCCGGCCGGCAGGCGGGACAGCAGGGCGTCGAACCGGATGAACGCCGCGTCCGGGTCGGGCTGCGCGCCCAGCGCCGCCAGCAGCCCCGGCAACACGGCGTCCATCAGCTCCCGCGCCCGCGCCGAGCGCAGCGCCCGCAGCCGCCCGGCCTGCCAGCCGCGCAGCGTCGCGATCATGCCGCCCATGTTGCGGAAGCCGAGCGTGCGCAGCGCCTCCACCGTCGCCGGCGGTTCGTCCATGCCTGCGAGGTCGAGCGGCACGGGCGCGGCCGGCGGGTCGGGCACGTCCTCGAACACCGCGGCGTAGCGGGCGCACACCCGGCCCATATGGCCCAGCAGGTGCCGCGCCAAGGCCCCGGCATCCCGGCAGCCCATGAACACGGCGAATCGGGCGAACTCGTCGGGCTTGGCCGGCAGGGCATGGGTTTGGCGGTCGGCCACCATCTGCAGCCGGTGCTCGGCCTGGCGCAGCGCGCGGTAGGCGGCGGTCAGCTCCACGCAGGCCCGGCGCGGCAGGTGCCCGGCGCGGGCCAGGCGGCGCAGCGCCCCGAGCGTCGTGGGGTCGCGCAGCGCCGGGTCGCGCCCGCCCCAAACGAGCTGCAAGGTCTGCGCCGCGAACTCGATTTCCCGGATGCCGCCCAGGCCCAGCTTCAGGTCGTAGCCCGCAAGCTGCTCGGGACCATCCGGGAATGCCGCGCCCCGATGCTGGTTGATGCGGCGCTTCATGGCGTGGATGTCGGCGATGGCGGCGAAGTCCAGGCCGCGGCGCCACACGAAGGGGCGGATCGCCGCCAGGAAGGCGGTGCCCACGGACAGATCCCCGGCCACGGGACGCGCCTTGACCATGGCGGCGCGCTCCCAGTTCTGGCCCATGCTCTCGTAATATGCGATGGCCGCCGGCAGGGCGACGGCGGGCGGAGTCGCGGCGGGATCGGGACGGAGGCGCAAATCGGTGCGGAACACGTAGCCGCCGGCGTCGCGGTTCTCCATGATGGCAACCAGGGCGCGCGCCAGGCGTGTGAACGTCGCCCCCAGCGTGTCGGCATGGCCGGGCTGCGCCGCCGGGTCGAACAGCAGGACGAGGTCGATATCGCTCGAATAGTTCAGCTCCCCGGCGCCGAGCTTGCCCATGCCCAGCACGGTCAGGCCGCAGCCTTCGGCGGGACGGTCCGAGTCGGGCAAGGTGATCTCGCGCGCCTCGTGCGCGGCGTGGAGCAGGTGATCGACCGCGAGGCGCAGCGCGGCCTCCGCCAGCGCCGACAAGACGGCGGTGACGCGCGCCTGGCCCCACGCGCCGCCGATGTCGGCCATCGCGGCGGCGAGCGCCACCTGCCGCTTGGCCGTCCGCAGGGCGCCGGCGATTTGCGCGTGGGGCCGGGCGGGGTCCATGGCCGCCAGGGTCCGCATCGCGTTGGCGACCGCCGCCTCGGGGCCGTCATGCGCGGCGGAGAGCGCCGCAGCGTGCTCCCGCAGCAGCAGGTCCGACAGGAAGGGGCTGCCGCCGCCGAGGGCCGCGAGCATGGCGTGGCCGCCGGGCTGCGCGGCGAGCGCGGCCTCTCCGTCGCCCAGGCCGGAAAAGCGTTCGACCAGGCGCAGCGCGGCGGCGGGATCGGCCGGCGCGGGCCATGAGCGGTCTAGCCAGGAAATGGAGGTGGCCATGGTCCGCCAAGGTGGCGGCGCCTTGCCCGGTCCGTCAATCGCCGCCGCCCGGCGCGGCCGGACCGGAGCCTGCGCCTGGCCGAGGACGGCGGGCGCTGCGAACCGGGGGCAGGGGGGCCGGACGGCTCGCCCGGGCCGCGCTGGCGGCGTCGCTTGCCATGGCGGCGCTGGGCGGCGCGGGGCTTGCGGGGCTGAGCTGGCGACTGGCGCAGGGGCCGCTCGACGTGCGCTGGCTGGCGCGTTGGATGGAGGCCGCGCACAACACGCCCGACGCGACGAGCCGCCTGCGCATCGGCGGGGCTTCGGTCCGTTGGCAGGGCTTCGGCGGCGGCGCGGGCCGGGCGCTCGACGTACGGCTCCGCGACGTGGAACTCGCCGGCGCGGACGGCGTGGCGGCGGCGGTCGCGGCGGCGGACCTCGCGCTGTCGCCGGGCGAGCTGCTGCTGGGCCGGGTGGTGCCGCGCGACGTGCAACTGGACGGCTTGCGGCTCCGCCTGCTGCGGGACCGCAATGGGACGATCAGCCTGGACCTTGGCGCCGCCGCCGCGCCGGACGCCGCCCCCGACTTCGCCCCGGACCGCCCGGTGCCCGACCTCGCGGGCGCCATGGCGGAGCTGAGCCGCCCGACCCGCTTATACGAGGGCAGCGCCCGCGTGGCCTGGCACGAGATCACGCAGTTGCGCTCCGTGCAGTTGCGCCACGCGGCGGTGTCGCTGGCGGACCGGCGGCTCGGCGCGACGCTCGATGTGGCGGATGCGACGCTGGACTTCCAGCGCCGGCCCGGCGGCGGCGTGACCGGCGGCGGTACGGCGGCGCTGGCGCTGGGCGGTGCGGCCTCCACGCTCACGCTCCGCGCCGACCTGGCGGAGGACGGGACCCGCATCGCGGCAATGCTGACCCCGGTGTCGCTGTCCGCGCTGGCCACGGCGTTGCCGGCGCTGGCGCCCCCGATGCAGGTCGATGCGGCCATGGAGCTTTCGGCGACCGCGACCCTGTCCCCCGCCCTCCAGCCCCGCAGCGTGGCCGTCCACGCCGCGGCGGGCGGCGGGCATGCCCGGCTGCCGGAAGCGGCGCTGGCGTTCGAGGGCCTGGCGCTCGACGCGGCGGGCGAGTGGGATGCGGCCTCCTGGGGCCTGCCGGACCGCGTGGCGCTGTCCCGCTTGCAAGTGGTGGTCGCATCGCCGGCCGGCGGCTGGGACACGACGCTGGGCGCCTCCGGTCGGGCGGTACGGCAGGCGGGCGGGCTGCGCGCCGACCTGGCGCTGACGGTGGACCATCTGGCCTTCGCCGACCTGCCGAAGCTGTGGCCCCAGGCCTGGGGCGGCCATGCGCGCCCGTGGATCGCGCAGAACATCACGGCGGGGACGGCGCGGGACGGCCGGGTCACGCTGGGCCTGGAGGCGGCCCCGGACCTGTCCCGGGTCAAGCTGGTGGCCGCCGGCGGCACGCTGCAGGGCGACGACGTGACGATCCATTGGCTGCGCCCGGTGCCGCCCATCGAGCACGCCCAGGCGCTGCTGACGATCCCCGGCCCCGACGCCATCGAGATCGCGGTGCCGAGCGCGCGGCAGGGCGCCGGGCAGCTTTCCAACGGCGTCGTGCGGATCACTGGGCTTTCGGTGAAGGACCAGTTCCTTTCGGTGAACGCCGACGTGACGGTCCCGGTGCCGGACCTGCTGACCCTGCTGCGCCATCCGCGGCTGCATCTGCTGGACCGCCGTCCCCTCCCGGCGCGCAACCCGGCTGGGTCGTTGGCGGGCAAGTTGAGCGTCAACCTGCCCTTGGAGGAGCATCTGGAGTTCAGCCAGGTCGCGATCCACGCGCAGGGGCAAGTGAGCGGGCTGCGGCTGGGCGGCCTGGTCGCCGGGCGGGACTTGGACCGCGGCGACATCGCCATCGACGTGACGGCGGACGCGCTGAAGGCGGCGGGGCGCGGGGCGATTGCCGGCATCCCGGCGGCGCTTTCGGTCGATATGGACTTCCGACCGGGTCCGCCGTCCCAGGTGACGCAGCGGGCGACGGCGTCCGGCACCACGACGGCGGCGCAGCTCGCCGCTGCCGGGCTGGACGCCGGGGGGGTGGTTGGCACGGGTACCGCCGGGTTCAACGCCGCCTACCAGGCGCAGCGCGACGGGCAGGGCGAGGTCCGGGTGCAGGCCGACCTGCGGGACGCGGCGCTGGCCTTTGCCGGCTGGGCCAAGCCTGCGGGGCAGGCGGCCTCGGCCGGCGCACGATTGCTGCTCAAGGGCGACCGGCTGCAGGGGGTCAGCGACTTGCAGGCGCAGGGGCCGGGCTTGCAGGTGCGCGGGCGGGCCGACATGGCGGGCGACAAGCCGGCCCTGCTGGTGCTGGACCCGATCCTGCTGGGGGCGACGCAGGCGCGGAGCGACGTCCGGTTCCCCGACGCGCCGGGCCAGCCGATCCGCGTCAAGCTGACCGGCACGGCGCTCGACCTGTCCGGAGTGCTCGCCGGCAAGCTGGGACAGGGTGCGACAAACAACGACAGCACGCCCTGGACCGCCGACTTGGCCTTCGACAAGGTGCTGCTGGCCGAGGGGCGGAGCTTCGCCGCCGTGTCCGCCCATGTTGAGAGCGACGGGCGCCGCCTGCGCGCGCTGCAGGCGCAATCCGCCGGGCCGGAGCGGCTGCAAGCCAGCGTCAAGCCGCAGGGCAACGGGCGCGAGGTCAGCGTGCGTGCGGCAGACGGCGGGGCGCTGCTGCGGGCGCTGGGCGTGCTGACAACCGTCGATGGCGGGCAGCTTGCGATGGACGCGCGCTTCGACGACAGCGGCCCCACGTCCGTGCTGTCGGGCACGGCGGACCTGCGGCAATTCTCCGTCCGCGACGCCCCGGCGGTGGGCAAGCTGCTGCAGGCGCTCACGATCTATGGCATCGGCGAAGCGATGAGCGGGCCGGGCCTCGCCTTCACGCGGCTCAACGCCCCGTTCCGCTGGGACGGCGACGTGCTGGAGCTGACCGACGCGCAGGCGTTCAGCGCGTCCCTGGGCCTGACGGCGCGGGGACGGGTCGATGCGACGCGCAAGACGCTCGACATCCAGGGCACCGTCGTGCCGGCCTATGCGCTGAACTCGGCGCTGGGGCGCATCCCGCTGCTGGGCCGGCTGTTCAGCGCGGAGCAGGGCGGCGGGCTGTTCGCGGTCAACTACGCGCTCCGCGGGCCGTTGGCCGACCCGGCGGTGTCGGTGAACCCGCTCTCGGCCTTGACGCCGGGCTTCCTGCGGGGCCTGTTCCGGATGTTCAACTAGGCGAGCCGCCTCAGCCGTATTCCACCCAGTGCAGCCCGTAGTACATCCCGAAGCAGCCGGTCAGCGACATCAGGTAGAGCAACGAGACCGCCGCCGCATTGGCTGTCCGTCCCCGGTTCGCCACGCTCAGCAGGCGCTGCAGCGGCGAGGCGCCGCGGAGGCACACCACGGCCAGGATCGCGATGATCGGCATGTGGCCGACCGCGTCCAGATGACCGAACTCGGGGATCGCGGCGATGAAAATAGCGGCGAAGGCGGCAGCGCCGAAGCGCACCAGGCCCCGGCCGGTCATGACATAGAAGGCCAGCGTGAACTCCACGAATCCCGCCACGACGACGGTGAATCCGCGGGGGAAGCCGAACGCCAGATCTGGGTGCTGGGCCACGACGTCCAGCGTCCATTGCGGGAAGACGAATTTCTCCACCGCCGTCCACATCAGGCCGAAAGCCAGCCCGCCGGACAGCAGCGGCACGCGCAGCCTGAGCGCGCCCGGCGTGCCGACCGAGGTGAGCGCCAAATATGCCGCGATCCCGGGGAAGAACACGTAGTCGGTCATGTGGAAAATGCCGAACTGTGCGATCCCATAGCCATAAAGGATGCAGATGCCGGCCGCGGCGACGATGCAGGCGCCGCGCCATGCGACCGCCGCGGCGACGGCGAACTGGACCGCGCCCATCCACCCGATGCTGGCCATAAGCTCGGACGTCAGCAAAGCGTCCCCGCGCTCCCACAGCACGATGGCCCCCTTGTCCCAGAGCAGCAGGAAGTAGGCGCCGACGGCAAGGCGGACCAGCTTCTCCTCGATGTCTGCGTGCAGCCGGCCGCTGGACGCCAGCCGGGGCCAGCAGCGGGCGACCGCGCCGTCCAGCAGGAACCCCGCAAAGACCAGCAGCAGGAAGATGCAGCAGACCGCGCCGAAAACCGGCGTCAGCACACGGCCCAGGGCAATCGGCGGCTGCACGACGTCGGCGACCGAGCAGAACCATTTCACGTGGGCCGATGCCTGGATTGGAATGACGCCGATCCCGACAGCAATCCAGGCCGTTCGCGTGCCCACTCCCCGGGGCGGCAGCACCCTGTCCGATGACATGTGCATTCGGTGTCCCCGTTCGTTGCTGCAGAGGGGAATACGGACGGGTGCCGCGGCCGGATGCAGGCTGTCGATTGTCTGCGCTGGCATTCAGGCACGCTGGATGGCAGCGTGCTTTGGCGAGATGATGAGAGGAAGGCCTTTGATGGATGTGCGCGCGATCCTGTTCGACGTGTTCGGCACCGTGGTGGACTGGCGCGGTAGCCTGATCGAGGAGTTGGGGGCCTGGGGCGGTGCACGGGGGCTGGCGGTGGATTGGCCCGGCCTCGTGGACGCCTGGCGCGGCGCTTATGTGCCGTCGATGGACCGGGTGCGCCGGGGCGAGCTGCCGTGGACCAACCTCGACGCGTTGCACCGGGCCAGCCTCGCCGAGCTGGCGCCGCGCTATGGCCTGGTGGGCCAAAGCCCTGCCGACATGGAGTGGATCAACCTCGCCTGGCACCGTCTCCATCCCTGGCCGGACAGCGTGCCGGGCCTCGTCCGGCTGCGGCGGCATTACGTCCTCAGCCCGCTGTCCAATGCCAACGTGGCCCTGCTGGTCGATATGGCCCGCGCCCATGGCCTGCCCTGGGACCTCGTACTGTGCGCGGAGGTGTTCCAGCGTTACAAGCCGGACCCCGGGACCTACCTCGGCGCGTGCCAGTTCCTGGCGCTTGACCCGTCGCAGGTCATGCTGTGCGCCGCGCACAACGGCGACCTCGCGGCGGCGCAGCGCCTGGGCCTGCGCACCGGCTTTGTCGCGCGCCCGGCCGAGTACGGGCCGCATCAGGTGCGGGACTTCGGGCCGGAAGGGGAGTGGGACATCGTGGCGTCCGACATGCAAGACTTCGCCAACAAGATGGCCGCTTGAAAAGAGGATCGAAGCACATGAAGACGCTTTTGGCCTGGGCCGTCCTCCTGGCCTCCGCCGTCGCCGCGGCCAGCCCGGCGGCGGCGCAGCTCACGCTCCGCACGGAGGCCACGACGGCGCAGGAGATGGTGGTGAGCGCCAACCCGCTCGCCTCCGCGGCCGGCGCCCGGGTGCTGCGGGCCGGCGGCAACGCCATCGACGCGGCCATCGCGGTGGAGGCGGTGCTGGGCCTCACCGAGCCGCAGGCGACCGGGATCGGGGGCGGCGGGTTCATGGTGTACTACGACGCCGCGACCCGGAAGGTGACGAGCTTCGACGCCCGGGAAGCGGCGCCGGCGGTGGCGAACGGGTACTACTTCTACAACACGTCCGGCCAGGCGCTCGACTTCAACACGGCGGTGTTCAGCGGGCGCTCCGTGGGGGTGCCGGGCACGGTGAAGCTGTGGGACAAGGTGTCGCGCCAATACGGGTCGAAGCCGCTGGGGGCCGCGCTGCTGCCGGCCATCGAGCTGGCGATCCGGGGCTTCGCCATCAGCCCGCGCATGGCCGCGTCCATCGACAGCTACAAGGCGATCCTGGCGCAGGACGCCAACGCCCGCGCCTACTTCCTCAACCCCGACGGCAGCGGCAAGCCGGTCGGGACCCTGCTGCGCAACCCGGCCTATGCGCAGGTGCTGGCGCGCGTCGCCTTCCTCGGGCCGCAGGCGTTCTATCAGGGGCCGGTCGCCCGCGACATCGTGGCCGCGGTCACGTCCGACACCCGCGCCGGCGGCGCCGGGTCATTGACGCTTGCCGACCTCGACAATTACGAGATCATCGAACGCACCCCGGTCTGCGGCCCGTACCGCGCTTACGTCGTGTGCAGCATGGGGCCGCCCTCCGCCGGCGGTATCGCCGAGCTGCAGATTTTGGGGCTCCTCAGCCATGTGGACTTGGCTTCGCTGGGGCCGAACGACGTGCAGACGGTCCATGCCTTCCTGCAGGCGAACCGCCTGGCCTTCGCCGACCGCACCCTGTATGTGGCCGACCCCGCCTATGTTTCGGTGCCGACGGCCGGGCTGATCGACCCGGATTACCTCGCGGGCCGTGCGGCGCTGCTGACGACGAGGCCGCTGGCGCCGGGCCTGGCCGCCGCCGGCACGCCACCCTCCGTGGGAGCTGCCGGCACCGCCGACGCCACCCCGCCGCGCTTCGGCGGCACCAGCCATGTGTCCATCATCGACCGCTTCGGCAACGTCGTGTCGCAGACCATCACGGTGGAAAGCCCGTTCGGCAACAACCGCCTGGTGGACGGGTTTATCCTGAACAACGAGCTGACCGACTTCTCCTTCGACCCCGGCCCCGACAGCGCGCCGGTCGCCAACCGAGTGCAGGGCGGCAAGCGCCCGCGCAGCGCGATGACGCCGACGATTGTGTTGACCCAGGACGGCAAGCCCGCCTTTGTCGCCGGCTCGCCGGGCGGCGCGTCCATCATCGGCACGACGACGCAGGCCGTGGTGGGGATGCTCGACTTCGGCCTCGACCCGCAGCAGGCGGCGAACCAGGCGCATTTTCAGAATAACAATACGGGCGTCACGACGCTGGAATCGTTGTTCTCCGACAGCATTCCGCCGGGGCAGCCTGGGGGGGCGCCGGCGGGGACCACCGGGCTGATCGGGCCGTTCGACGTGCGGAGCCTGATCCCGGATTTGACGGCGCTAGGGTGGAGCATTCCTGCGTCGCCGTCGGTGCTGACCAGCGGGTTGGGCCTGATCAAGGTGGGGCCGGGCGGGTTGGAAGGGGGCGCCGATCCGCGGCGGGAAGGGACGGCAGTCGGGCGTTAGTTAGCTTGATCCCAAATGACAGCTATGACTACGGCTTTTGTGTAAGACCTTTGTCTTGCTGTGAAGCTTCTAAGATCAAGCGCTGCACATCGTTTGTACCACGTTCGGTCGAGTTAAGGTGCTTCTCGATCAACGTACAAGACAGTCCTGGGACACCTAAAGCGATCCCACGACTCAGAGAACTTTCGAAAGCCCTAGTGGAAATAGTGTCATCCAGATCATATCCAATCAAAGCAACGTGGCCATGAAAGATTTCTGCTCTCATATTGAGCCGTGGGCAGAAGTAAGCATCGCCAATGATAATTCCTGTTTTTTGTGCCCACTGATATAATGATCTCCTAAAATTCTGACGTGCAATACTTGCTTTTTGGATTGTTTTCTCAAGTTCGGGAGAAGTAGCTCTAACAGGTTCGAGCGTGGTCGGCGTGAGCGGTTGAACAGGAGTTGTTGCAGGATTACTGCAAGCGTTGATGACCAAAATGAAGCCAAATGCGAGTTGCTTCCATATCACCATCTGCGTGCAGTCTGCCTTGCTTTCTCAGGTTTGCCGAACTTTCTCCTAACAATAAAGGTGCGAAAAACAACAAATTTTGCGTGGGTGATTGTCTATTAGTGTTGTGGGGTGGACATCAGTCCACCGGCGATGGATCAAACATCTCTGTCACTGATATCAGACGACCCGCACCAGCCGATGCTGCTTCTTCCCAGCCGACAGCTTCACCACGCCGTCGCGCAGGTCGGCCTCCGTCACCACCGCAGCCTCATCTTTGAGCGCCACATCGTTCACTCGCGCGCCCCCACCCCGGATCAGCCGCCGCGCTTCCCCAAGGCTCAACGCCAACCCGCTATCAGCAAACAGCCGAACGGCCGCGATCCCCGCCGTAAGGTCCGCCCCAGCCACCAAATGCGTCGGAAGCGTGTCGGCAGCCACACCCTCTTCAAAAGCCCGCCGCGCCGTCTCGGCAGCCCCCTCCGCCGCCTCCCGCCCATGCAGCAAGGCGGTCGCCTCCGTCGCCAGCGCCTTCTTCGCCTCGTTGATCCCCGCACCCGGCAACGCCTCCAGCCGGGCAATCTCCCCCAACGCCACGTCAGTGAATAACCGCAGGAACCGCCCCACGTCGCCGTCCTCCGTGTTGCGCCAGAACTGCCAATAGTCGTACGGCGATAGCCGACCGGCCGCGAGCCAGATGGCGCCGCGGGCGGTCTTGCCCATCTTCGCCCCGCTGCTCGTGGTGATCAGCGGCGTGGTCAGGCCGAACACCTGGCGCCCCTCCGTCCGTCGCACGAGTTCCACGCCCGAGACGATGTTGCCCCACTGGTCCGACCCGCCCATCTGCAGTAGCACCCCATGTCGCCGATGCAGCTCGCGGAAGTCGAAGCTCTGCAAAATCATGTAGTTGAATTCGAGGAAGGTCAGCGGCTGCTCCCGCTCCAGCCGCAGGCGCACGCTGTCGAAGGTCAGCATCCGGTTCACGGTGAAGTGGGGCCCCACGTCACGCAGCAGGCCGATGTAGCCCAGCCCGTCCAGCCACTCGGCGTTGTTCAGCATGACGGCATCGGCCGGGCCGTCGCCGAAGTGCACATAGGGAGAAATGCAGCCACGGATGCCCGCCATGTTGGCGGCGATCTGCGCGTCGGACAGCATCTGCCGCGCCTCGTCCTTGCCGGACGGGTCGCCGATGCGCGTGGTGCCGCCGCCCATCAAGACGACCGGGCGGTGGCCGTGCCGCTGCATCAGGCGCAGCAGCATGATCTGTACGAGGTTCCCCACATGCAGGCTGTCGGCAGTGCAGTCGAAACCAATGTAGCCGGCAACCGGCCCGGCGCGCAGCGCCGCGTCGAGCGCGGCCTCGTCCGTGGTTTGATGGATGAAGCCGCGGGCCGCGGCCTCGATGAGGAATGGGCTGTCTGGCATGGCGCGCGGTCCTACCACGCGCCGCCGGGTGCCGCTACGCCCGGCGCACCCCAAGTAGCCGCAGGCTACGTTCTTCGCAACGCGTCGCCGTCAGGCTACGCCCTTCGCACCACGTAGGTGCCGGCCAGCGACTGCACGATGGCGTCGGCATGGGCCGGGTCGCGCGCCTCGATCATCAATTCCAATTCCGCCGCCTGCACGCTGGGCGCGTCGAACAGCCGCTGGTGCACCACCTCGATGATATTGCCGCCAGACCCGCCGATGCGCCTGGCGATGTCGGCGAGCACGCCGGGCCGGTCGGGGATCGCCATGGTGAGCCGCAGCAGCCGCCCGTCGCGCAGCAGGCCGCGCAGCAGCACGTTGGCGAGGATGCGACCGTCGATGTTGCCGCCGCACACCGGGATGCCCACCCGGCGCCCGGCAAACCGCACGGGGTGGGCCAGCAGCGCCGCGACCCCGGCGGCGCCGGCGCCCTCTGCCACCTGCTTGGCGCCCTCCGCCAGCAGCGCGATGGCGTCCTCCACCACCCGCTCCGGCACTACCAACACGTCGGACACGTGGGCGCGGATCACCTCCAGGCAGTGCGTGCCGACCGTGTGCACGGCGATACCCTCGGCGATGGTGGCGCCGCCAGTCTGCACGGTCTCCCCGGCGAGCGTTTGGCTGAGCGAGGCGTAGGCGGCGACCTCCACCCCGATCACCTCGATGCCCGGGCGCATGGCGACCGCCGCCGCGGCGCAGCCGGAGATCATGCCGCCGCCGCCGACCGGGATCACCAGCACGTCCAGATCCGGCGCGTCCTGGAGGAACTCAAGCGCCAGCGTGCCCTGGCCGGCCATGACCGCCGGGTCGTCGTAGGGGTGCACGAACACCAGGCCGTCCCGCTCCGCCAGCATGTGCGCGTGGCGCGAGGCTTCGAGCAGGTTCTCCCCATGCAGCACGACCTCGGCGCCCCAGCCGCGGGTCCGCATGACCTTGGTGGCGGGCGTGAACACCGGCATGACGATGGTGGCGCGGATGCCGAGCAGGGAGGCATGGCGCGCGACCGCCTGCGCATGGTTGCCGGCGGACATGGCGACGACGCCGGCCCGGCGCTCGGCCTCGGTCAGCAGCGCCAGGCGATTCGCGGCGCCCCGCTCCTTGAAGGAGCCGATGGCTTGCAGGTTTTCGAGCTTGAGCGTCACCCGCGCGCCGGTCGCGCGGCTGACTGCGTTGGACGGCAGCGCCGGGGTGCGCAGTATCTTTCCGGCGATGCGCCCGGCCGCCGCTTCGATGTCCGCCAACCCGATCATAGGCGGCACCCTAGCATGAAACGATGCCTAGATGTACTGAACTTCCAAGATCTCGTAGGTGCGGTCCCCGCCCGGCGCCGGCACGGACACGGTGTCGCCGATCTTCTTGCCGATCAGCGCCTTGGCCAAGGGCGACGAGATGCTGAGCCGCGCCTGCTTGATGTCCGCCTCGTGCACGCCGACGATCTGGTAGGTGGCTTCCTTGTCCGTCTCCTCGTCCACCAGCTTGACGTGCGCGCCGAACTTGACGTTGTCGCCGGACAGGCTGCTCGGGTCGATCACCTCGGCGGCCGAGACGATCTCCTCCAGTTCGATCACCCGGCCCTCGATGAAGGACTGGCGTTCGCGCGCCGCGTGGTACTCCGCGTTCTCGCTCAGGTCGCCGTGGCTGCGCGCCTCGGCGATGGCGCGGATGATCGACGGGCGCTCCACCGATTTCAGGTGCCGCAACTCCTCTTCCAGCCGCAGCAGGCCGGGGGCGGTCATGGGAAACTTCTGCAAAATGCGCCGTCCCGTAGGTTTAAGTTTGAATGGCCGCAACCACTCTAAAATGATCCGCGAAAGTAAGACTGGAGCGGTGCGACTTCAAGCGTCCCCGCCTTGAGCGCCGCGATGGCGTGCACCGCCGCCCGCGCCCCGGCGATGGTGGTGTAATGCGGCACGCCGTGCAACAGCGCGCTGCGCCGGATGTCGAAGCTGTCCGTCACCGACTGCGCCGACCCCGCCGTGTTGATGACCAACTGCACCTCGCCGGAGCGGATCGCGTCCACGCAGTGCGGACGCCCCTCCAGCACCTTGTTCACCACCCGCACCGCCAGCCCCGCGTCCCGGATGCGCGCCGCCGTGCCGCGGGTGGCGAGAATGGAGAACCCCATGTCGATGAGCCGCCGGGCCATGGGCACGAGGCCGACCTTGTCGCCTTCCCGCACTGACAGGAACGCCGTGCCGGCGTCCGGCAGCTTCACCCCGGCGCCGAGCTGCGACTTGGCGAAGGCCCGCTCGAAGCTGGCGTCCAGCCCCATGACCTCGCCGGTCGATTTCATCTCCGGCCCCAGGATGGTGTCGACGCCGACGAAGCGGGCGAAAGGGAACACCGCCTCCTTCACCGCGACGTGCGGCGCGATGGCCTGGTCGTCCAGGCGGAACTCGCTGAGCCGGGCGCCGGCCATCACGCGGGCGCCGATCTTGGCGATGGGCACGCCGGTCGCCTTGGCCACGAACGGCACGGTGCGCGAGGCCCGCGGGTTGACCTCCAGCACGAACACCGTGCCGTCCTTCACCGCATACTGCACGTTCATCAGCCCGACCACGCCGAGCGCCCGCGCCATCTCCTCCGTCTGCGCCTTCAGCTCCGTCACCGTGGATGGAGACAGGGAATACGGCGGCAGGGAGCAGGCGCTGTCGCCCGAGTGGATGCCGGCCTCCTCGATGTGCTCCATGACGCCCGCGACATAGACGGTCTGGCCGTCCGAGATGCAGTCCACATCGACCTCGATGGCGTCGTTGAGGTAGCGGTCGATCAGCACCGGGTTGTCGCCGGACACCCGCACGGCTTCCCGCATGTAGCGGTGCAGCCCCGCGCGCTCATGCACGATCTCCATGGCCCGCCCGCCCAGCACGTAGGACGGGCGGATCACCACGGGGTAGCCGACGCGCTCGGCAATCGCCTCCGCCTCCGCCGCCGAGCGTGCGGTGCCGTTCTCCGGCTGCCGCAGACCGAGCCGCTGCAAGAGGACCTGGAACCGCTCCCGGTCCTCGGCGATGTCGATGGCGTCGGCGCTGGTGCCGAGGATCGGGATGCCGGCGGCCGACAGCGCCTGGCTCAATTTCAGCGGCGTCTGCCCGCCGTACTGCACGATGCAGCCCAAGACCTCCCCGCGCTCCTGCTCCTTGCGCACCAAGGCGATGACCTCCTCCGCGGTGAGCGGCTCGAAGTACAGCCGGTCGGAGGTGTCGTAGTCCGTGCTGACCGTTTCCGGGTTGCAATTGACCATGATCGTCTCGAACCCGGCGTCGCGCAACGCGTAGGCGGCGTGGACGCAGCAGTAGTCGAACTCGATCCCCTGGCCGATGCGGTTCGGCCCGCCGCCGAGGATCACCACCTTCTTGCGCTCCGTGGGCGCACTTTCGCAGGAGGGTGCGCCGAAGCCGCCCTCGTAGGTCGAATACATGTAGGGCGTCGCAGAGGCGAACTCGGCGGCGCAGGTGTCGATGCGCTTGTACACCGGCTGCACGCCGAGCCGGGCGCGGGCGGCGGCCACCGCCTCCGCCGTGCTGCCGGCCAGCTCCGCGAGGCGGATGTCGGAGAAGCCCATCGCCTTGAGCCGCCGCATCGCCGTGGCGTCGCCCGGCAGCCCGGACGCCGCCACGCCGCGCTCTGCCTGCACGATCCGCTCCAACTGGCGGAGGAACCACGGGTCGAACTTGCAGGCGTCGTGGATGTCCTCCACCGACAGCCCCGCCCGCAGCGCCTGCGCCGCCATCAGGAGCCGGTCCGGCCGCGGGGTGGACAAGGCGGCGCGGAACGCGTCGTGCCCGCCGTCGCCCGGCGCTTCTACCGGGTCGAGGCCGCTGAACCCCGTTTCCATGCTGCGCAGCCCCTTCTGCAGGGCCTCGGCGAAGCTGCGCCCGATGGCCATGGCTTCGCCCACCGACTTCATGCTGGTGGTGAGCAGGGCAGGGGTACCGGGGAATTTCTCAAAGGTGAACCGCGGGATCTTGACGACGACGTAGTCGATGGTCGGCTCGAAGCTCGCAGGCGTCGTGCGGGTGATGTCGTTGGCCAGCTCGTCCAGCGTGTAGCCGACCGCGAGCTTGGCGGCGATCTTGGCGATGGGGAACCCCGTCGCCTTGGAGGCGAGCGCCGACGACCGCGACACCCGCGGGTTCATCTCGATCACCACGAGCCGCCCATCGGCCGGGTTCACCGCGAACTGCACGTTGGAGCCGCCGGTATCGACGCCGATCTTGCGCAGGCAGGCGATGCTGGCGTCGCGCATGACCTGGTATTCTTTGTCGGTGAGCGTGAGCGCCGGGGCGACCGTCACGCTGTCGCCGGTATGGATGCCCATGGGATCGACGTTCTCGATGGCGCAGACGATGATGCAGTTGTCGGCGCTGTCGCGCACGACCTCCATCTCGTACTCCTTCCAGCCGAGCACGCTTTCCTCGATCAGCACCTCGTCCGTGGGGCTGGCGTCGAGGCCGGAGGCGACGATCTGCTCGAACTCCGCGCGGTTGTAGGCGATGCCGCCGCCGGTGCCGGCCAGGGTGAAGCTCGGGCGGATCACCGCGGGCAGCCCGGTCATGGCCAGCGCCTCGCGCGCTTCCGCCATGCTGTGGGCGATGGCGCTGCGCGGGCTTTCGAGGCCGATCTCGCTCATGGCGTCGCGGAACTTAAGCCGGTCCTCCGCCCGGTCGATCACGTCCGCCTTGGCGCCGATCAGCTCGACGCCGTGCCGGGCCAGCGCGCCGCTGGCATGGAGCCGCATCGCCGTGTTGAGCGCCGTCTGCCCGCCCATGGTCGGCAGCAGCGCGTCCGGCTTTTCCCGGGCGATGATCTTCTCGACGATGTCCGGCGTGATCGGCTCGATGTAGGTCGCGTCCGCGAGGCCCGGGTCGGTCATGATGGTGGCTGGGTTGGAGTTGACCAGGACCACCCGGTAGCCCTCGGCGCGGAGGGCCTTGCAGGCCTGGGCGCCGGAGTAGTCGAACTCGCAGGCCTGGCCGATGACGATGGGGCCGGCGCCGATGATGAGGATGGAGTGGATGTCGGTGCGTTTGGGCATGGTCAGGCTTGCTCCATCGTCGCGGCCGCGCCACGCTCCATCATCGCCACGAACCGCCGGAACAAATGCTGGCTGTCCGCCGGGCCGGGGCTGGCTTCGGGATGGTACTGCACGCTGAACGCCCGGCGGTCCTCGCAGGCGATTCCCTCGTTGCTGCCGTCGAACAGGCTGACATGGGTGACGCGCACGCCGGGCGGCAGGCTGCCGTCCTCCACCGCGAAGCCGTGGTTTTGCGCGGTGATCTCCACCCGGCCGGTTGCCAGGTCCTTCACCGGCTGGTTCGCGCCGCGGTGGCCGCGGTCGAGCTTGAAGGTCCGGCCGCCCAAGGCCAAAGCGAGCAGTTGATGGCCCAGGCAGATGCCGAACAGCGGCACGCCGTGTTCCAAGACGCCCTGAATCGCCGGCACGGCGTAGGCGGCGGTCGCGGCTGGGTCGCCAGGGCCGTTCGACAAGAACACGCCGTCAGGGGCGTGGCGCAGGATGTCCTCGGCGCTCGCCGTCGCCGGCACCACCGTCACCCGGCACCCGGCGGCGGCCAGGCTGCGCAGGATGTTGCGCTTGGCGCCATAATCGACGGCCACGACGTGGTGCCGGGGCGGCGGGGCGTCGTAGCGGTCCGGCCAGGCCCAGGTGCCTTCCTCCCAGGTGTAGGTCTGCGTGCAACTCACCTGCTTGGCGAGGTCCATGCCTTCCAGCCCCGGCCAGTCCCGCGCCTGCACCTGCAGCGCCTGAATGTCGAAGCGGCCATCCGCGGGAAAGGCGATCACGCCGTGCGGCGCGCCTACGTCCCGGATGCGGATGGTCAGCGCCCTTGTGTCCACCCCGGCGATGCCGGGCACGCCGCAGGAGCGCAGCCAGGCGTCAAGCGTCTGGGTGGAACGCCAGTTGCTCGGCTCCGTCACGTCCTGCTGCACCACGAGGCCGAGCGCGGCAATCGTGGTCGCCTCCAAGTCCTCGGCGTTGCAGCCGGTGTTGCCGATGTGCGGGAATGTGAAGGTGATGATCTGGCCGGCGTAGGACGGGTCGGTCAGGGTTTCCTGGTAGCCGCTCATGCCGGTGTTGAAGCAGACCTCGCCGACGCGCCCAGGACTATGCGCGCCGAAGCCGCGGCCCCAGAACACCGTGCCGTCCGCCAGCACGAGGGCGGCGGTGGCGCCATCGGGCGTCTCGGACGCGGCGGGGACGGGTTCTGGCATGGGGCCCTCCTGGGTTGGGACGCCCGACAGGGCAGAAAGCGGCAGCCCGGTCGCGGCGATCACCGCGGCCCAATGCTTGCTCGGCACCGCGCGGGACTGCCGCCACTTGCGGACCGCCTCGGTCCCCACGCCAGTGAGCCGGGCCGCCGCGTCGGGACCGCCAAGCTGGTCGATGATGTCGTCGATGCTGGCCATGGCAGCAGGGTATGGGAAAAAACTTACCAGGGCAACACGGGTCAAAAAAAGCGGAGGTTTTTTCCGAGCAAGCTTCTCTCTGGAAACCCAGCATTCTATATAAACATGCTGCAACAGCACTGGATCGAAACGATGGCACTGCGCGAGATGTTCAGCGACGGGTTGAAGGCGTCGATGCGGGCGGGGGACGCCGCACGCACCTCGACGCTGCGCATGATCCTCGCCCGGCTGAAGGACCTCGACATCGCCGCCCGGCCCAAGGGCGCGACCGCCATCCCGGACGACGAGGTGCTCTCGATGCTGCGCGGCATGGTGAAGTCCCGGCGTGAATCGGTTGAGCTTTACCAGAAAGGCAACCGTCCCGAGCTGGTTGCCAAGGAGGAGGCGGAGATCGCCGTGATCGAAGGCTTCCTGCCGCAGCAGATGGGCGACGCGGACCTGGCGGCGGCGGTGGATGCGGCAGTGGCGACGACGGGTGCGGCCACCCCCAAGGACATGGGCCGGGTGATGGCGGCGCTGAAAGCGGCGCACGGCGCGACGCTGGACATGGGCCGGGCCGGGCCGCTGGTGCGGGCGCGCTTGTCCGCCTGATGCCGCTGCCGCCGGCTTTCCTGGAGGAGCTGCGGGCGCGCACGCCGCTGACGGCGCTGATCGGGCGCCGGGTCAAGCTGTCGAAGTCGGGCCGCAACTGGAAAGGCTGCTGCCCCTTTCATGGTGAGAAGTCGCCGAGCTTTCACGTGTATGACGACCATTTCCACTGCTTCGGCTGCGGCGCGCATGGCGACGCCATCAGCTTCGTCATGCAGAGCGAGGGTGCCGCGTTTCCCGAAGCCGTGGAGCGGCTGGCGGGCGAGGCCGGGCTGGAGGTGCCGAAGCAGTCGCCCCGCGCCCTGGAGGCCGAGCGGCAGCGCCTGGACCTGCACGGCGTGCTCGACCTGGCGCAGGCCAGCTTTGTCCGCCGCCTGCATGAGCCGGAGGGGGCGGCGGCGCTCGACTACCTGCGGCGCCGCGGCCTGTCGCCCGAGTTGATCGCGCGGTTCGGCCTGGGCTGGAGCGGCGACGGCCGCGGCGCGCTCACGGCCGAACTGGCGCGCGGCGGCGTTGAGCCGGCTCGGATGGGGGAGGCCGGGCTGCTGCGCGAAATGGAGGACGGGGGGGCGCCGCGCGAACTCTATTGGAACCGCGTCACCTTCCCGATCCGCGACCGTCGCGGGCGGCTGGTGAGCTTCGGCGGGCGCACGCTGGGCGACGCCAAGCCGAAATACATCAACGGGCCGGAAAGCCCGGTGTTCTCCAAGAAGCGCAACCTTTACGCGCTCGACCTGGCGCGCGCCGGGCTGCGGACGGGGCAACCGCTGGTGGTGGCGGAAGGCTACATGGACGTGATCGCGCTGCACCAGGCGGGGTTCGTGGGCGCGGTGGCGCCGCTCGGTACCGCGCTGACCGAGGAGCAACTGGAAGAACTGTGGCGCCTCTCGCCCGACCCGGTGCTGTGCTTTGACGGCGATGCCGCCGGCGCCCGCGCCGCCGCCCGGGCGGCCGAGCTGTGCCTGCCGCTGCTGACGCCCGAACGCACTCTGCGGCTGGCGGCGCTGCCGGGCGGCGAGGACCCCGACACGCTGATCGGGAAGCGCGGCCCGGCGGCGTTCCAAGACGTGCTGCGCGGCGCCCGCCCGTTGTCGGAGGCGCTGTTCGATTTCGTCCGCGAGCAGGGCGGCGGCGACACGCCGGAGCAGCGGGCGGCGCTGCGCGCCCGGCTGGTCGCGGCGGCGGGACGCATCGCCGACCGCTCGCTCGCCGCCGAGTACCGCGGCGCTTTGCTGGACCGGTTCTACGCCAGCCGCAAGCGCCCTGGCACCGCGCCGCCCAAGGCCCGGCCGGCGCGCACGCCCTCTACCCTGGAAGCGACCCAGGCCGAGCGCGGACGCTGCCTGGTGGCGATCCTGCTGCGCCATCCGGACCTGCTGCGCGACACCGAGGAGGCGTTTGCGGCTCTCGAGCTTTCGCCCGCCATGTCGCGATTGCGGGACGCAGTCCTGCACGCTTCCGAGCGAAATGTGCTTGATTCTGCAACCTTGCTGTCCCACCTGCATGCATCTGGTGCAATGGAGGAGACGGCCCAGGCCTTGTCGTCGGCGCCCTGTCCCCTGCCGGCCTGTGCCCACGCCGACGCCATGCCCGCGGAGGCGGAGGCCGGCTGGTGGCATATCTTCGGACTGATGCACCGCTCGCGGCTGGACGAGGAAGTGGCGGCGGCAGGCCGGGCCTTCATCGACCAACCGGACGAGGCGACGCAGCGCCGCCTGATCGCGCTCTGCGCCGCCCGAGACGCGCTGTCCGCGCCCGACCAGGGCGTGGAGGCTGAACCCTGATGTGCCGCACGGGACGCCGCGCCGCACGCATTTTTGGAGTGCCCTAATCCATGGCGACCAAGCAAGCCGCGACCGCCGACGCAGCGCCCGCCGACCAGGACGGCGACACCACGCTGCTCGACACCAACGCGGTCGCCGTCAAGCGCCTGATCGCCAAGGGCCGCGAGCGCGGCTACATCACCTTCGACGAGCTAAACGCCGTGCTGCCGTCCGACCAGAACAGCTCGGAGCAGATCGAGGACGTGATGGCAATGCTCAGCGAAATGGGCATCCAGGTCGTCGAAAGCGAGGAAGCCGAGGACCCGGAAGCCCCGGCCAAGGCCGAAAAGGCGGACAGCGAGGACGAGAAGGAAGCCGACGAGCCGACCGGCAACGTCGATGAGGCGAACCTCGGCCGCACCGACGACCCTGTGCGGATGTACCTGCGCGAGATGGGCAGCGTCGAGCTGCTGTCGCGCGAGGGCGAGATCGCCATTGCCAAGCGCATCGAGGCCGGGCGCGACATGATGATCGGCGGCCTGTGCGAAAGCCCGCTGACCTTCCGCGCCATCATCACCTGGCACGAGAGCCTGAAGGCCGGGCGCATGCTGCTGCGCGACATCGTCGATCTGGAAGCGACGCAGGGCGGCCCCAAGGAGGCGGCGGCCGGCGAGCCGGCCGAGCCCGAGGCCGTCGCCGAAGCGTTCGAGCCGGCCGAGGATCTGGACGAGGACGCGGAGGGCGAGGGTCCCGGCATGTCGCTTTCGGCGCTTGAGGAAAAGCTCAAGCCCGAGGTGCTGGCGAACTTCGAGGAGATCGAGGGCCTGTACAAGAAGCTGCACAAGGTGCAGGCCAAGCGGCTGGAAACGATCACCGCCGGGGAGGAGATGAATCTCCGGTCCGAGCACACCTACGAGAAGCAGCGGGACGAGCTGGTCGGCCGCGTCGAGCAGGTCCGGCTGCACAACAACCGGATCGAGGAGCTGGTGGTCCAGCTCAAGCAGATCAGCCAGCGGCTGAACGGGCTTGAGGGCCAGTTGCTGCGCATGGCGGAGACGGCGAAGGTCGGGCGGGAAGAGTTCCTGCGCGAGTATCGCGGCTGCGAGCTGGACCCGAACTGGCTGGAGCGCGTCGGCGCGTTGCCCGGCAAGCATTGGAAGGGCTTTGTCACCCGGCACATTGACGGCGTGCAGGAGATCCGCGCCAAGATCGGCGTGGTGGCGTCGGAGGCCGGCCTGCCGATCAGCGAGTTCCGTCGGGTGTACGCGACGGTGAGCCGCGGGGAGCGGGACAGCGCGCGGGCCAAGAAGGAGATGATCGAGGCGAACCTGCGCCTGGTGATCTCCATTGCCAAGAAATACACCAACCGCGGGCTGCAGTTCCTTGATCTCATTCAGGAAGGCAATATCGGGCTGATGAAGGCGGTCGATAAGTTCGAATACCGCCGCGGCTACAAGTTCAGCACCTATGCGACTTGGTGGATTCGCCAGGCCATCACGCGCTCCATCGCCGACCAGGCGCGCACCATCCGCATCCCCGTGCACATGATTGAGACGATCAACAAGCTGGTCCGCACCAGCCGGCAGATGCTGCACGAGATCGGGCGTGAGCCGGCGCCGGAGGAATTGGCGGAAAAGCTGGGGATGCCGCTGGAGAAAGTTCGAAAAGTGCTGAAGATCGCCAAGGAGCCGATCAGCCTGGAGACGCCCATCGGCGACGAGGAGGACAGCCACCTCGGCGACTTCATCGAGGACAAGGCGGCGGTGATCCCGCTCGACGCCGCAATCCAGGCCAATCTGCGGGAAGCGACGACGCGCGTGCTGAGCAGCCTGACGCCCCGTGAGGAGCGGGTGCTGCGCATGCGCTTCGGCATCGGCATGAACACCGACCACACGCTGGAGGAGGTCGGCCAGCAGTTCAACGTGACCCGCGAGCGTATCCGCCAGATCGAGGCGAAGGCGCTGCGCAAGCTCAAGCACCCGAGCCGCAGCCGCAAGCTGCGCAGCTTCCTGGACGATTGAACGGAGCCTTCGACTTGCAGCCGACCAGCCGGGCGGTCGTCACCGTCACGTTCCTCCGCATGGACCAGCACCCGGCCGATCCGCCCCGGCGGCTGCCGGACACATGCAGCCTCGCGACCCTCGCCGCCTGCAGCGTGCCGTTCTACCGTTACCTCTACGGCACGGTCGGCGGCCCGTACCTATGGTGGCTGCGCCGGTCGCTCTCGGACTCGGTGTTGGAGACCCTGCTGCGTGACCCGGCGGTGTCCGTCACTGTGCTGTACCGGGGCGGCGAGCCCGCCGGGTTCTTCGAGCTGGACCGGCGGCAAAGCCCGGCGATCAACCTCAGCTATTTCGGCCTGACGCCGGACGCGACCGGGCTGGGCCTTGGCACCGCGTTCCTGCGCGCGGCCATCGACGCCGCCTTTGCCGAGGGCGCGCGGGCGCTGACGGTGAACACCTGCACCGCCGACCACCCGCGGGCGCTGCCGGGCTACCTGCGCGCCGGATTCCGGCCGCTGCGGGCAGTGCGGGAAATTTGGGACGTGCCGAACCAGCTTGGCCTGTCCATTCCCGAGCGCCTCCAGGTATAAGGCCCGCAGGGCGCCCGCCAAGCGCCGGGAGGGGCCCGCCGCCATGCGCCTGACACTCGCCATGCTGGCCGCGGCGCTGCTGGTCGTGCAGCCGGCGGAGGCGCAGCTTCCCAGCCCGCTCAAGATCGGTGTGCTGAACGACCAGTCCGGCCCGTTCGGCGACCAGTCCGGCCGCGGGTCGGTCGTGGCGGCGCAACTGGCGGCCGAGGACTTCATGCGCGAGGCGCCGGACATGCGCGTCGAGATCGTCTATGGCGACCACCAGAACAAGCCGGACATCGGCAGCGCCATCGTGCGGTCCTGGGTGGACCGGGAGGGCGTGGCGGCGGTGGCGGACACGGTGAACTCGTCGGTGGGCCTCGCGGTCAACGACGTGCTGCGGGAGCGGCACCGGACCTTCATCGCCACCAACGTCGGCACCTCGGACCTCACGGGCAAGTTCTGTGCGCCGACCACGGTGCAGTGGACCTTCGACACCTGGGCCTTTGGCAACAGCGCGGCGCGGGCGTTGAAGGATGCGGGGCCGTTCTTTTTCGTGGGCTTCGACTACGCGCTGGGCACCGCGCTGGAGCGGGACACGACGGAGGCGCTGGCCCGCCTGGGCGGCACGGTCGCCGGGTCGGTCAGGCACCCTCTGGGCACGACGGACTTCTCGTCGTACTTGCTGCAGGCGCAGTCGTCCGGGGCGAAGGTGATCGCGTTCGCCTCCACGGGCCTCGACTTCATCAACGCGGCCAAGCAGGCGGCCGAGTTCGGCATAACGCGGACCGCGACGCTGGCCGGGCTGTTCACGCAGATCACCGACGTGGACGCGCTGGGGACGGAGGCGGCGCAGGGCCTGCTGCTGACCGAGGCGTTCTACTGGGACCTCAACGACGCCACCCGCGCTTTCACCCGGCGCTTCGCCGAGCGGATGCCCGGCCGGGTGCCGACCGAGAACCAGGCCGGCGTTTATTCCTCCGTGCTGGCCTATCTGCGCGCAGCACGGCTCGCCGGCACCGTGGAGGGCGAGCGGGTGGTCGAGGCGATGCGCCGCGCGCCCATCGAGGACCCGCTGTTCGGCACCGTCACGGTGCGCCCGGACGGACGGGCGGTGCACGCGATGGACGTGTTCCGCGTGAAGTCGCCGGCGCAGTCCGCCTCGCGCTGGGACCTTTACACCCTGGTCTCCGCCATCCCGCCCGAACTGGCGTTCCGGCCCCTGGCGCAAGGCGGCTGCCCGCTGGTGGCAAAGGGTGGGGCGAAGTAGCCTGCAACCGTTGGCCCGCGTGATCGTTCCTGGTTCTGAACGGCAGCCGGGGCATGGGGCCGCGGCACCCAAACAGGGTTGACGGGCACCATGCTGGGCAGGACTTGGTCGATGCTGCAAGAAACCGTGGCCGACTACATCGAGGACGAGGCGCTGAGCCGCGGGGCGGCCATCGCCTACTACACTATCTTCTCCATCGCCCCGATCCTGGTCATCTGCATCGCGATTGCCGGGCTGGTGTTCGGGGAGGACGCGGCGCAGGGCGCCATGGTCGGGCAGTTGCGCGGCATGATGGGCGACCAGGCGGCAGAGGCGGTGCAAACCATGATCGCCAGCGCCGGCAACAGGTCGAGCGGCATCTGGGCCACGGTGATCGGCGTTGTCACCTTGCTGATCACGGCGACCGGCGTGTTCGGCGAGATGCAGGCGTCGCTGAACCTGATCTGGAAGGCGCAGGCGCCGACCGGCGTGACCGGCATCCTCAAGGCGCGGGCGGCGGGCCTCGGCCTGGTGGCGACGCTCGGCTTCCTGCTGCTGGTGTCGCTGGTGGTCAGCGCGGGCCTGACGGCGCTCGGCAGCGCGATGAACCGCATCGTACCGGGGATCGAGACGCTGCTGCACCTCGCCAATTTCGCAATCTCGTTCCTGATGGTTTCGGCCCTGTTCGCTGCGATCTACAAGATTTTGCCGGACCGTCGGTTGCGCTGGAAGGACGTGGCGGTGGGCGCGGTGACGACGGCGTTCCTGTTCACCATCGGCAAGACGCTAATCGGCCTGTACATCGGCAGCAGCTCGGTCGCGAGCAGCTACGGCGCCGCGGGGGCGCTGGTGATCGTGCTGCTGTGGATCTACTACTCGTCGCAGATCTTCCTGCTGGGGGCGGAGTTCACCAAGGTCTGGGCGAGCCATCACGGCAGCGCCGAGGCCTTCGCCGCCCGCAAGGAGCCTGTGGACGCCGCGGCGGTGCCGCCGCCGTCGCCGGTGCAGACGGTGATCGCCCATTCCGCCGCGCGCCGGGTGCCGATTGGGCTGTTCGACATCGCGGCGCTCGGGACCATGCTGCTGGTGGCGCTGCGGGGGCAGCGGCGCTGAGGCGTCGTCTCGGACGGTGCCGCATCGGGCGGGCCTTCGTCACTCCCTGCTGCAGCCAAACCAGGACTGCTACGCCGTTTGTCCGCTGACGAAAACGATGCTTTGCGGGCCGGCCATGTCCAGCGCCAGGGTGGCGCCGGGGACGCTGGCGCCGTCAAAGGTGGCATTGTCGAGGTAGAGGTTGCGGTCGGTCGTCGGCGTGCCGCCGTAGGCGTCGTTGAGGAAATCGACCGTGGCGGTATGGGTGCCGGCGGCGAAGTCGCCCAGCACTGTCACGGTGTCGGAATGCCCGCTGCCATGCAGGGCGCTCGCGGTCAGCACGCCGCCCTGCTGTTGGCCATCGATGCTGATGGCATACTGCGCCGGGCCGTTGTAGGCGTCCTGCGAAACCTGCAGCACCAGCGCGTCGGAGCCGGTGCCGATGGTGGTGTTGGAGCCTGCCGCCGAAGGAACGGGAGTGTTGTCGGTGACGCCGAAGCTGACGGGACCGGCCGCATAGAGTTCCTGCGCCACGTTGGCGACAGGAACGCCGTCGTAGGTGGCGGCGTCGAGGTAGAGGTTGCGGTCGAGGGCCGGGCTGCCGTCGTAGGCGTCGTTGAGGAAGTTGATCGCCACGCTGTGGCTGCCCGGCGCCCAATCGCCGAGCACGGTCACAGTGTCGGTTTGTCCGATGCCGTGCGGGGAGGCGGCGGTCAGCGTGCCGCCGACCTGCTGGCCATCGATGCCGACGGTGAACTGGGCGTCGCCCTTGTAGGCATCCTCCGCGATTGAGAGCACCAGCGCGTCGGAGCCAGAGCCGACCGTGATCGCGGCAGGCGCGGGGGTTGCGAGGAAGCCGGCCGCGACGGTGTTCGGTCCTGTGTTGAACGTGCCGACCAGTTGGCCTTCGTTGTTGATGCCGGTGATCGAGGTCAGGGTCGCGCCTGGCGGGTCGATGGTGGTGAAGACGCCGTGGTCGTCGAGGAAGCCGTGCCCGCCGGTCGCATCAAAGTAGGACCCTGCAATCACCCCGGCGTCGTTGATCGCGGCCGGAAACGTGTCGGTCGCGCCGGGAACGTCGATGCCGAAAGTGTAGGTGCCATGGTCGTAGATGAAACCGTGCCCGTGGACGCCGGAATCCAGGTACTCGCCGACGACCTGGCCTTGGGCGTTGATGTCGTAAACCTCGGTTCCGTAGCCCGGCAGGTCGATGGTGGTGAAGACGCCTTTGTCATACAGGAAGCCGTGCGCGCCAGTGGCGTCGCCGTAAAAGCCGACGGCCTGGCCCTGATCGTTGATGTTGCACGGCTGGGTGTACCGGGCGCCCGGGATGCCGATGGCCGCGAAGGCGCCGTCCGTGGCGACGAACCCGCCCGAGTTGTCATTGCCGACAAGCTGACCAACGTCGTTGGATCCGAGCACAAGCGTCGAGGCCGACCCCGGCGCAGAAATCGTGCTGTATTGGCCGTTTGCGTAGAGGAAGCCCAGGCTGGGGCTGCCGATGGTCGTGCGGGTCGGAAGCACCACTTCGTAGGTCCCGACGACCTGGCCCGCGTTGTTGACGTCGCTCGGGTGGGTCGATTGGGCGTCGCCGTCCTGCAGGGTCGTGTATTGGTAGGTTGTAGGCATGTGACGCCTCCCGGCGACGCTTATTGTCGCGTTTATTGCTTCTTTACGGCAACATACGCGAAAGCGCCCCGGCAGGCGATCAACTGACCGTGGCCGAAACAAGCGTCGGGCGATTGCGGCGTGATGCCCACGCCGGGCGCGTCGGGATGGGAACGGCGCAATGCATATGCCGCACTGCGCCGTGCAACGTTTCCGGGCAGCTCAATACCGCTTATACGGCAGGAACTTGCCCGACATCGTCATTTTCACCCGATCCCCCTTCTGGTCGGGTTGCCGCTCCAGCGTCATGTCGAAGTCGATGGCGCTCATGATGCCGTCGCCGAACTCCTCATGGATCATCTCCTTCCACGTCGTGCCGTACACCGACACCAGCTCGTAGAACCGGTAGATCAGCGGGTCGGTCGGCACGGCGGTGGGGAGCGAGCCGCGATACGGCGCCTCGGCCAGCAGCGCCGCTTCCTCCTCAGACAGGCCGAACAGGGTCGCGGCCTTCTCCGCCGTTTCCGGCGTCATGCTCATCTGGCCCAAACAGGCGGCGCAGGTCCACACGGGGGCGTAGCCGAGCTTCCCGGCGACCTCCGCCCAGGTCCAGCCCTTCTGCTTCTTGATGCCGCGGATCTTCAGGCCCAAGGCGGTTTTCGCGTCGTTCAATTGATGGCCTCCTCGATGTGTGGGGTGGCGGGGCGGACCTCCGGCACGCGGCGGCCGTCCCAGCCCTCCGGCCGGGCGCCGGCCAGGGTGCGGGAACGGGCCACCAGGAAGTCCACGATGTGGGTGCGCAGCGCATGGTGGCCCGGCGTGCGGTGGATCGTCTGCCGGTCGCGCGGGCGGGGCAAGGTGTTGACGACGACCTCCGCCACCCGTGCGTCGGGGCCGTTGGTCATCAGCAGGATGCGGTCGGCCAGCAGGATCGCCTCGTCCACGTCGTGCGTGATCATGAACGCGGTTTGCCCGGCATCGGACACCAGCCGCAGCACCTCGTCCTGCAGCGTGCCGCGGGTCAGTGCGTCGAGCGCGCTGAACGGCTCGTCCATCAAGAGCAGCGACGGCTCGATGGCGAGCGCCCGGGCGATGCCGACCCGCTGCTTCATGCCGCCTGACAGTTCCGCGGGCTTGCGCCCCGCCGCCTCCGACAGCCCTACGAGGTCCAGCACCCGCCGCGCATGGTCCTGCACCTTGGCCCGCGGCCAGTCCCGGTGGCGGCTGCGCACGGCAAACGCGACGTTGCCGAGCGCCGAAAGCCATGGCAGCAGCGCGTGCGACTGGAAGATCACGGCGCGGTCGAGCGCCGGGCCGGCGACCTGCCGCCCGTCCATGGCCACCGTGCCGGCGTCCGGCGCTTCCAGCCCGGCCAGGATGTTGAGGATCGTGGTCTTGCCGCAGCCGGAATGGCCGATCAACGCCACGAACTCGCCGCGCTCCACGCCGAACCAAACGTCGCGGAACACTGGGCGTCCGTTGTAGCGCCGGGCGATGCCCTCGACGCTCAGCCAGGGGCGCGGCACGGCGCTACTCCCGCCACGCCACGGCCCGGGCGGCGCGGCCGAGCAGTTGATCCAGCGCCATGCCCACCAAGCCGATCACCAGGATCGCCACCACGATGTCGGCGATGGCGAGGTTGTTCCATTGGTTCCACACGAAGTAGCCGATCCCGGTGCCGCCCACCAGCATCTCGGCCGCGACGATCACCAGCCAGGCGATGCCGATGCTGATGCGGGCGCCCGTCATGATGGTGGGTGCTGCGGCGGGCAGGATCACGGCGAACGCGGTGCGCCACGGCCCGGCCTCCAGCGTACGGGCCACGTTCAGCCATTCCCGCCGCACGGACGCGACCCCGAAGGAGGTGTTCAGCAGCATCGGCCAGATCGCGCAGATGAAGATGACGAAGATGGCCGAGGTGCCGCTGTCCCGGATGGTGTAAAGCGCCAACGGCATCCAGGCGAGCGGGCTGACCGGCCGCAGCACCTGGATGATGGGGTCGAGCGCGCCATGCAGCACGGGACTCATGCCGATCAGGAAGCCGAGCGGCACCGCGACGAGCGCCGCCAGGCCAAACCCGGTCAGCACCCGCAGCAGCGACCAGCCGAGCTGGATGCCGATGCCCTGGTCGTTGGCGCCATGGACGTAGAACGGGTCGCGCAGGAGGTGCCAGGCACGCTCCGCAATGTCGGACGGACGCGGCATCGGCGTCTGCTGGCCCCCCTGTGCCGCGGTGCCGAGCAGCTTGGCGTATTCGGGATCGAGCGCCGGGCCGGTGGGAGCGGCGGGCGTCGCGGCGAACTGCCACGCGCCCAGCAGGACCGCGAGGATCAGCGCCAGCAACAGGGCGGAGCGGACACGCAGCGCCATCAGGCCCGCCGGATCGCGAAGCTCGAAACGTAGCCGTCGGGATCGGCCGGGTCGAAGGTTTTGCCCATGATGTTGTGCGGGCGGTAGGCGCTGGCGGGCGGCGTTTCGCCGAGGTCCCGCATCTTGGCCCCGGCGTCGGTCGCCAAGTACACCTGCTCCGCCACGTCCCGCCAACGGATGTCGCCGCGCACCTGCCCCCATCGCTTCATCTGCGTCATGATCCAAAGCGCCATGCTCTGGTAGGGAAACGGCTCGAAGCTGACCCGGTCCGGTTCCCGCTTCACGTTGCCGAGGCCGTCGGCGTAGGTGCCGGTCAGCGCCTGTTCCACCACCGTCACGGGCTGGTTCAGGTAGTTCTGCCCGGCGATCACGCCCGCGATCTCCTTGCGGTTCTCCGCCTTGTTGGCATAGGCCGCCGCTTCGATCACCGAGCGCAGCAGCGCCTGAAAGGTGTTCGGCGCCTCCGTCACCATTCGGCGCGGCACGGCGAAGGCGCAGCAGGGATGGCCGTCCCACAGTTCCCGCGTCAGCAGGTGGATGAAGCCCACGCCGTCATACACCGCGCGCTGGTTGAACGGGTCCGGCCCCAGGAAGCCGTCGATGTTCTCCGCCCGCAGGTTGGCCACCATCTCCGGCGGCGGGATCAGGCGGAGCTGCACGTCGCGGTCGGGATCAAGCCCGGCCTCCGCCAGGTAGTAGCGCAGCAGGTAGGCATGCATCGAGTAGTCGAACGGGATGCCGAGCTTGAAGCCCTTCCAGTCCCGGGGGTCGCGCCGCTCCTTGTGCTTGTTGGCCAGCGTGATCGCCTGGCCGTTGATGTTCTCGATGGCCGCCACGCTCCACGGGATCGGGTTCGACCCGGCGCCCATCGAGATCGCCAGCGGCATCGGGCTGAGCATGTGCGACGCGTCGTATTCGCCGTTCAGCGACTTGTCGCGCACCACCGCCCAGCCGGCCGTCCGCACGACTTCCACGTTCAAGCCGTTGCGGGCGTAAAAGCCCATCGGCGCCGCCATGATGATCGGGGTGGCGCAAGTGATGCCGATGAAGCCGGCCTTGAGATCCTTCTTCTCCGGCGTGGCTGCCGGCTGCGCCACGGCCTGCGCCATGGCGTCCTGCGCGCGGAAGATCGGCAGCACCCGGTCCATGGCGGCCGCTACGACGCCTGCGCCCAAAGCGCCAATGACGCGCCGCCGCCCGGCCTCGCCGCCGAAGGCCGCCCGCTCGGCCGCCACGCGCACGGCGGCGGCGGCGAGCGGCTCCGGCGCGTCGCAGCTCAGGTGCGTGCCGCCACAGCGGCAGGTGGGGTGGGTCATCAATCGCTATCCCGTTTGGTTCCTGGGGGAGAGCAAGCGATATGCCAGGGTCGTGCCGCCAAGCCAGCACTTGCACTGACCGGTCAGTCGCCCACGGAAACGCCAAATGCCTTTTAAATGCGCAATGCCGGGATTGAGAAGGTTCTGGAGTCTGGACGGTCCTCAACGTTAAGCTGCTGCGAACAACTTTTCGGGACACAGCCCATGCAGCGCCCCCTTCACCTGCCGCACCGGCCCGGCTGGGTTGGCGAGTTCCAGGCGTTCATCCTGCGCGGCAACGTCGTTGACCTCGCCGTCGGCATCATCATCGGCGCGGCGTTCACCGCCATCGTGAACAGCCTGGTGAAGGATCTGTTCACGCCGGTGCTGGGCCTGCTGCTCGGCGGCATCGACTTTTCCAACCTGTTCGTCACGCTGAAGGGCACGCATGAGGCCACGCTGGACGCGGCGAAGGCCGGGGCGGTGACGCTCAACGTCGAGCTGTTCCTCAACGCGGTGATTTCCTTCCTCATCGTGAGCTTCGCGATCTTCTGGGTCGTGAAGGCGCTGAGCCGCTTCAAGTCCAAGGAAAGCGAGGAGCCGGCGGCGCTGACCCAAACGGAGGCGACGCTGATCGAGATCCGCGACCTGCTGAAAGCCACCCGGCCCCAAGTCCTCGCGTAAGATGCAGACCGTCACGACCGCCACCCTGCAGATCGCCTACGAAGAGGCCGGGCCGCCCGATGGCACCCCCGTCGTGCTGCTGCACGGGTTCCCCTATGACATCCGGGCGTTCGACGCCGTGGTGCCGGCGCTGGCGCAGGCGGGGTGCCGGGTGGTGGTGCCCTATCTGCGCGGCTTCGGGCCGACGCGGTTCCTGTCGGACGAAACGCCGCGCTCCGGCGAGCAGGCGGCGCTGGGGGCCGACCTGCTGGGGCTGCTGGACGCATTGGCGCTGGGGCCGGCGGTGCTGGGGGGCTATGACTGGGGCGGGCGTGCGGCCTGCGTCGTTGCGGCGCTATGGCCGGAGCGGGCGCGCGGCCTGGTCACGGCCGGCGGCTACAACATCCAGGACATCGCCGCCTCCGCCGCGCCCGCCGCGCCGGAGCAGGAGTACCGGCTTTGGTATCAGTACTACCTGCACGCGGAGCGCGGCCGGGCCGGGCTTGCGGCGGACCGCCGGGCGTTCTGCCGGCTGCTATGGCGGCTGTGGTCGCCGGGTTGGGCGTTCGACGACAAGACCTTCGAGCGGACCGCGGCTTCCTTCGACAACCCGGATTTCGTGGATGTCGTCGTGCAGTCCTACCGCCACCGATTCGGCCTCGCCCCGGGCGACCCGGCGCTGGCCGGTATCGAGCAGCGGCTGGCCCGGCAGCCCGCCATCGCCGTGCCCACGATTGCGCTGCATGGCGATAACGACGGCGTGTCGCCGGCGGCGCAGTCAGAAAGGCATGCCCGTCACTTCACCGGACCCTATACGCGCCAGGTCGTGCCGGGCGCCGGGCATAACCTGCCGCAGGAAGCGCCGGGGTCGTTCGCGTTGGCGGTGCTGGGCCTGCTGAACCGGGCGTAGGGGGCGCGCGCTTGACGCGCTGTGTGGCCGGATGGACAGCAGGCCTTGGACGCCTTACGTCAATGACCAAGCCATACCCACGGGCCGAGGGGGAGAAACGAATGCCATTCGACGGCACGGACTTTCCAAAAGGGGACCAGCCGCCAGGCCGCGGGACGCCCGACGGCAATGCCGCGACCTGGATCATCGTGCTCCTGGCATTCTGCCTGCTGGTAATGCCGGTTTCCCTGACCGGCCTCGTTGACATCATCCGCTACATGCGGGGCAACTGATGCCGGCAGCCGTTCGCGTGGGCCGCTCGGTCCTCCTCCCGCTCCTGATCCCATTATGGTGCGCGTCCTGTGCCGGCCTGGCCAGCAATGACCAAGGCGCGCTGCAGCCGCAAACCGTCAGCGGGCCGTGCCAGGTCAAGAAGTTCTTCATCCTGCGCCTGACGTCGGTTCATACCGACATGACGGTCGGCAACGCCGGGCAGGCGTGCAGCCTCACGCTGTTCAACCCTGACCTGCAAGTCGTGCTCAACGCGGCTCTGGTGACGAGCCGGCCCGCCCATGGCCGCGCGACGGCGGAACTGATCACCGCCGGGCGGCAAGCGGCGGTCTCATACGCCCCGCAGCCGGGCTACACGGGGTCGGACAGCTTCAGCGTCACCTTTGAGCCGAATGCCATCGGCATAACCTTCTCCGTCACGGTGCAGCCGAACGTCCCGCCGGCCTCGTGAGCGCGGCGGGGCCGCTACGCCTCGCACCCCGCCGCCTGCAGCAGATCCATCACCGCCCCGGCCGGCACGTCCGAGCTGGTGAACGCCCGCCCGATCCCCCGGGCCAGCACGAAATGCAGCGCGCCGTCACGCATCTTCTTGTCGCGCCGCATGTGGGCCACCAAGTGGCTGGCAGAGAAGCGGCGGTTCAGCATGCCGATCTCGCTCGGCAGGCCCACCGCGGCGAGATGCGCCTCCACCCGGGTCGCGTCGCCCGGCGCGCACAGGCCCAACTGCGCCGATAGCCGGAACGCCAGGCCCAGGCCAATCGCCACCGCCTCCCCGTGCAGCAGGGCGCCGCCGTAGCCGACCTCCGCCTCCAGAGCATGGCCGAAGGTATGGCCGAGGTTCAGGAGGGCGCGGCCATCCGCCGGGCGCTCTTCCCTCTCGTCGTCGCCCACCACGGCGGCCTTGAAGGCGCAGGCGCGCAGGATGGCCTCGGCCTGGGCCTCCCGGTCGCCGTGGGCCAGAGCCTGGCCGTGCTCCTCGCACCATTCGAAGAACCCGGCGTCGCCGATCAGCCCGGCCTTCACCACCTCCGCATAGCCGGCCCGCAGCTCGCGCCCGTTCAGCGTGCCCAGCGTGCCGGTGTCGGCCAGCACCAGGCGCGGCTGGTGGAAGGCGCCGACCAGGTTCTTGCCCTGCGCCGTGTTGATCCCGGTCTTGCCGCCCACGCTGCTGTCCACCTGGGCCAGCAGCGTCGTCGGCACCT
>JAABUQ010001161.1_pt1 | contig 58687 bp, 32 predicted proteins | sample 5560001 | NCBI WGS metagenome assembly JAABUQ01 (sample SAMN10711888, study PRJNA513371) | rock metagenome | isolation source: Antarctica rocks | place: Antarctica: Victoria Land, Finger Mt nord | collected 2015-12-18
AAGTCTAAATTTAAAAATAGAAGTAAAATAAATATTTATTTTTGTTTTATATTAATTATTTGCATTACTATAATGCATTACTATATAATATTTTAAAAAATTAATGCAAAATTAGACAAATAAGTTAATTTATAAATTATTTATAAAAATATTTAATATCTTGGCGAGTTAAGTTAATACTTCGAATCAATATTTGTAGATTGATCGCGTCGAGTCGAGTTATCGAGTTCGAGTCAAATTTCTAGCTTAATAAAACTCGAGTCAAGTTAAGATTTTAATATCGAAAAGTCGATTTAAATTATAATGTTAATATCAAGTATTTAAGCTAAGTTACGATGTTAATATCGAATATCAACTCGAGTTTTTAATTCGACTTGTCAAGATATAAAGCGATTTAATAGTAGAATTTGTAGACATGAATTGTGTGTTAAATTTTATGGTTTTTTTTTTAAAATGTTGCATAGTAATGCAATAAAATAATGCAAATAACAAGAAGATAATAAAGAAAAAAATTGTTTCGTTCTTGACGCATAGATCTTTCGAAAGTTGTGACGTAATAAATTCAAAAATAAAAATTCTTAGCATTATGACAACATTTTCGATTGTTTAACGATTCGAATCGATAACTCGAATCAAATTAAAAATCAAGTTAATATCGAATCGAATTACGATGTTGATATCAAATATTCAAGTTAAGTCACAATGTTAATATTAAGTATTTGAATTAAGTTAGAAAGTTAATATCAATTCTCGACTTAACGATTAATCTAAATACTTTGTTACGCTAATACTTTCGCAAGAGATATTAGAGAGAGTTATACTATTGAAGAGATTTGTAAACGTCTTTAGGCAATGCAAGCAATCACTTAATAACAAGGAATTGCAACTTAGTAGTCGTAACAATAAGTCAAAACTTAAGATAAATTAAATACGATTTATAAAAAAGTCGTATTTGGAAATCTATATACTAAAGAGATTTTTCTTTGTTCGCTTAGTTCATTATCGAACATGTCGAACATTGTTCGCTCAACTCGCTAACGAACATGTCGAACACTACTCGCTCAACTCGTTGACGAACATGTCGAACATTGTTCGCCTATTAAGTCGTCGAGCTTGTAAATAGTCGTGCTTCGTGCTACATATTACGTCGTAAACTATATATCACGTTGTTTCGAACTAGACTTGTAATACTATTCTTTTTCTTAAAGATTTTCGTCTTGAAAGTTAAATCGTTCTATTTATTATGTCTTTTTAGCAACAAAGTCGTCTTTGTATCGCATTCGAAATCGAACGTTACAATGTACTAATAAATATTGTTTGCGAACGTTGCTCTCTCTTTGATTGTTCTTGTATTGTCATGAAAGACTTGTCGTCTTGTTTAAAGTGTTCGAAATGTGTTTGTGCGAGCAAATCGTACATAAATATGTCTTGATTTTTTCTCGATCACAATAGAGAAGATCTTTTTGTTAAAATCGCTAAAGATGAAGCTTTGTTAACAATTGTCATAACTTAATTGCTACGAAATAAAAAGATTCTAAAGAAAATTGATGCAAAGACAAAACGAAAGACACAATATCTATTGTCGAAAATAAAAGAGTCGAATATTTCGAAGTCTTTTAATTGTTTCGTTGCGAATGTTCTTGTCAAATTGTCTTTTGTCTTCTAGTTATCTTTCGCTATGTTAAATAATTATTTGAACGTTAATAAAATAGTTGAATAAAATCATAGCAATCATTAAGATTTTTCTTTGATTCTTACGTGTTCTTTAAGATAGAATATTTTTTTCACTTAATAAGATAGCTTTGATCTCGTTGCTTTAGAATTTTTTTTACTTCGTATTTGCTTTTCTTCTAGATCTTATAACGAAATGTTTTCTATAAAGACGTAATTGAATTCGCTAATTCCAACAATAAAATATAAAATATTGAAAATACTTTGACGTCTTTGAGCAAGTCGAGTTCGTAGTTGATTGATCTTTTAGTTTTCTTAACAAGAAACAATTCGACTTTGACATGATTCAATTTCTTGTTTAACTTTTTTGTCTTAAGATTTTTTGTAAAAAGATATATTTTATTTCTCTTTTTTAGTTAAGATGTCGTTTTTCGTTTTTTGTTTTAATACTTGATTAACTTTTCTTGCATTCTTAAGATGTTGTCATGTATCTTTTTTAATGTCGTCATTCTTTTAATGACTAATTGTGCTAACAAATGCGTTCGCTCTTTCTCGAAGAGATTAAATTCTTTATTATAGTTAACGAAGAATAAAGTGACTCTTAGTGATATTTGAAATCTTTGCATTAAGTGCTAGTTGTGTCATAGATAAAAATAATACTCAATTGTTATAAGTATTGTTAATATAATGTCTCAAGTATTGCTCTAGACTCTAGTTTGTTCGCTCTATCTAATCATTCGTGATCAAATAATAGGCAATTGACATTCGAAGCCTCGTACCTAACATTGAAAGAAGCGTTTTTCAATAGTTAGACGTAAAGAGCTTGTCTCTATCACTAGTTAATTCTCTAGATATATCATGATATCGTATAAGTCGATTCAATATAATGTATTCTAGTTGTTTTGCTATGAACTTCTTCTTACATACAATAATATGTGAGTACTTAATAAGTTTGTCAATCATTACTAGTATCGAATCATATTTGTTCCCAATTGCTAGATTCATCAACTTAGACAACTTGATAATAAAGTTTATCGTGACTTTATTCTATAACAATTTAGATAATTCCTAATATTGAATTTCGCTATAGCTCGCATGTGTATCATGTTTGTTTTGCTAATAGTTAAGGCATCGTTTAATATATGTTTCGACAACTTGTCTTATCTATAAAAACTAACAATGTTAACGTAAAAGCTAAAGAATTTTGATCACTCTTAAGTGTTTTTGCAATAATTTATCATGATGTTCTCTTATACATTCGTCGATTTTGTCGATAAATATTTGAAGTTTTTCTTTCTTTACTAAAAATTCTTTTGTATTATCTCTAAGTATTCGTAATGTAGCATTTAGCTTATGCTTGTTTATTAATAATAATTCGTCTTTGTTGATCTTAAGTATGCTATAATTAAACGATTCTTTCGATTTTATATAATTACTTCTTTTGCTAAGTGCGTCTACTCTATCATTATCTTTGTCTAAAATATATTGTATTTTGAACTTGTATTATTTGAGTCGTTTCAATTGTTATATTTGTCTTTTATTAAGTTGTTTAATAGTGATAAAATGCACAAGATTTTTATAATTTGTAAGAATCGTTAGTTTTGATAATTTTTCGATGTATACTCTTCAAGACTTTAAGAAGACTACAATAGCAAATAGCTTTTTGTCGTAAACATCGTAATTTTGTTCGACTAATAAGAGTTTTCTTAAAAGATATATTATTGAATGCTATATATCTTCATGTTCTTAATTAAAGCATGCATTAATAACTAGATTTAATGCGTCGATCTTAATTTTATTTAATAGTCGTAAATCGTACATTTTTAGTATTGATTTCTTCAAGTATTTTAGTTTAAGATTCTAGAATAATTTCTTTTTTGCGAATTCCTATATTTATGACGTATTTTTTTTCGTAAGATTCGTCAATAATATCGCATTAACGAAGTAGTTCTTAATGAACTTTTTGTTGTAATTTATGAAATCTAGAAAGAATTGTATTTTCTTAACATTAATAAATAATTTTCATTCTTTAATTGCTTGTAGTTTTTTGAGATTCATGCATACTTTACGTCGTTCTACGACAAATTCAAGAAAGTCAATTTCTTCTTAATGAAATTCGCATTTCTTTAATTTAAGATGTAAGTTTCTTTTGTTTAGACATTTTAATACTTTAAAAATATAATTAATATGTTCTTTCAAGATTTTTGAGTAAATTATGATGTCGTCCAAGTATGCTATGACAAATTGATTCAAATATTGTCGTAATGCATTATTGATTATTTCTTGACACGTTGTCGAGGCGTTTGTGAGCTCGAACGACATTATTATATATTCGTATAGTTTATATTGTGTGCGAAAAGTTATTTTTTACTTTTCTCTTACTTTTATTCTAATCTAATTGTACGTTTCTCGTAGATCTAATTTGATAAAGTACTTTGCTTCGAATAGTTAATTCTAAAGTTCGTTAATATTGAGTAGTAAGTATCAATTCTTAATCGTAATATGATTTAGCTTTCGATAATTAACACATAGACAAAGAGTTTCGTTCTTCTTAGATACAAAGAGAATCAAGTATTCTATTTATAATTAGAATTTCTTGATAATTTCTTTCTTTTCGTTTTTTGCTAAGTATTCGCGAAGTACTTCGAGCTTCTTTTTGAATAGAACATATATAAGTTCAAACGTAAGTTGCTTGTCTAGTTTAAGTTTAATTTCATAATTTCACGATTAATGTTTAGAAAGAATCTTTATTGTTTTCTCTTTTTAAAATAGATGCTCTTAATTGTTGTATATTCGTAATACGTGTTCTAGCGATTTCTTCGCTATATCAAATAGTTTAAGACTCTCAAAAAATTCGCAATTTTCTTCACTTACTTTGACTTTGTGATTTAGCTAACTTGTGTCAATGTCTATTAAGTCGAACTTTATTAGATTGTTCTTTTGCGAGAATGCAAACTCGCTACTTGCGATCAAATTTCGACTTAATCTTTTCTTTATTATCGAACGTTGTCGATGCGTAGATTGAATATGAATTGCGTGTTCGCATTGCGCAAATCTAAGTACTTGTGTATTTTAGTTAACTTCTAGATTGTGTTGCTTCAATCAAGATATTTCTAGTACAATATTATAAGTGATTATTTTTACTATATTAAAGATTAGTTTCTCGTGATGTTGCTAAATAGCTATTGATAATAATTTCGTTTCTTTGTTCACTTTTTCATTCTTGTCGAATAATGAATTTCTATCTACAACTACTAGATTGTAAGCGTTAGACTTCTTTCGAATAAAATACTCTTTCCTCTTTACAAGAGCTCTATTTATAAAATTATCTATTGTACCAAAATCGATCATTGTTATAAGTCGACGATCGTTGACTTTAATTAATGTGATAAAACATCGTACGTATGCTATTAAGTTTAGTTGCTATTGTTGGGCTAACATATTGCATTTCTCTAGTATGCTCTTTATTAAAGAATTTGAACTTTTTTCTACTTTTGTATTGCGACTTCTATTGCAAACGTCTATTTGCGCTAAGTTTTCTTTTGTTGCTAGATTGTTAACTTTAACTTTCTAAAGAATCAATTGACTTTTTTCTTTTCTTCTAGATAAGTTTAGCATAAGTCGTCGTAACAAGTTGTTCAACTAAGTGTCGCATATTTCTTTGATTACTTTATCTCTTATCTAAATAGACTAACATTGTTTAGTTGTCGTTCGATTTTATTAAGAATGTCTTTTTCTTTAGTAACGTCGCTTTCTAGCGCTTCCTCGCATTTGTTTACGATTTGACTAATTTGTCTCTTCTTTAATAAGCTAGCTAAAGCGTTAAGATGTTTCGTAATGTCTTCTATGCAATCGTGAAAATTCTTCTAGTTATATTTTTCATTTAAGTCGATAATTAAGTTGTAAGATTTAATGATTTTCTTAAATGTTTGATTAACTTTCTACGTAGATGCGAGTTTCTTATCTAATGATGTTTTATCTAGAACTTTCTATAATTAATTTAGATTCTTTATTAAATAGTAGTTGTCGTTCGATCTAGTTTTGAGAGTGTTCGCTTTTGTGTCGATTTGCTTTCTAATGTTGTCTTAACTATTAAATATCTCTCTTAACATAGCATTTATTTGTCGACAATTTATCAAGTTTCGCGATCGACAATCTTTTGCGAAGTGACTCGATTTGTCACATAAATAGCACTTTTTTTGGGATTTGTTATTTTGCTTTCCTCTAGAATTTTTCTCTTTGCGTCGTTAAATAAAATCTAGTTTCATAGATGCAAGCTTATGATAGTCTAGATTATTGTACTTTTAATTAAAACGAGATTTTCTTAAATAATATTCGATCGTTAATTCAAAAAAGATTCTTGCCTTTTCGTGAAATTAATTGTATCGCTTTTTTATAGCTCTCTTATATAGCTTGTCGTCGAGATTGATAACTACTTCGATAAGATCGAATATATCGCTAATGAATTTGTTATCGCGCATAATTTTGTTCTTAAGATTGTTCTTAAGATTTTGTCAAAACATTGTTATAAATGCGACATCGTCTTATTCGATAAAATTAACATACTTTTGGAATTTTGCTACGTACTCTATTGCAAAGATTCGTTAAATTAGATGCCAAATTACTCTTTTCGCAATTTGTTTTTCGTTAAATGTTTTAAAGATTCTTCGAAGTTCTCTCTTAAAGTTGTCGAAGTTCGTAAACATTGCACGAGAATTTTCGTCATAATTTTTCAAATATTTGCGTAAGTTTAATTTAAGTCAATGTTAAACTCTTTCTCTAAAAAATGTGAATGCGAAAATTGTCTTCTTGTTCGCTAGAACAAAATAGAAGATGAAATAAATATTTATCTACATAAGTTAATCCTCTAGATCGATTCGATCTTTATGATAGACGTCAAGCTTATTAATTCTTATTTTGTCGTCTTCACTAGTAGAGAGTCGACGTAATGCTATTGAGCTAGTGTTTAGAATAGAAGTGCGTTAATTTAATATAGACATTCTTAGAATGTTTAAAGTGTTACGCTAGTATTTTCGCAAAAGATATTAGAAAGAGTTATGCTATTAAAGAGATTTGTAAACGTCTTTAGACAATGCAAGCAATTACTTGATAACAAGAAGTTACAACTTAGTAGTCGTAACAATAAGTTAAAACTTAAGATAAATTAAATACGATTTATAAGAAAGTTGTATTCGAGAATCTATATACTAAAGAAATTCTTCTTTGTTCGCTTAGCTCGCTATCGAACATGTCGAACATTGTTCGCTTAGTTCGTTGACGAACATGTCGAACATTGTTTGCTCAACTCGTTGACGAACATGTCGAACATTGCTCGTCTATCAAGTCGTCGAGCTAATAGATAGTTGTACTTCGTGCTACATGTTGCGTTGTAGACTATATATTATGTTGTTTCGAGCTAGATTCGTAACATACTTAATATTAACATCGTAATTCGACTTAAATACTTAATACTAACATCTTGATTTAAATTAACTTTTCGATATTAAAATTCTAATTTAAATCGAGTCTTAATAAGTTGAAAACTTGATTCGAACTTAATGACTTAATTTAATACAATCAATCTAATAATAACAAATAAATATAATTGTTTATTTATTTAATTAAATCGCTAGATAATTGCAATCTAATAAATTATTGTTGCGTAAATTAATTAAATACTTATAGTATTAAGAATTTATTAACAAATATTACAAATAATTTTATTATAATTTACAAATTCTAAAAGTTCTTTATTTATAACAAAAATTACTTATAGAATTTATTATAATAATATTATTAAATTATATTGCTAAATTACATTGCTAATTGTTACTTAAACTTATATCTTTAAAAATACATAATTAAAAATAAAAAATAGTAAATTTAATTAAAAATTGTTATTTGTATAGATGTTTTCTAAATATATGCGTTACAAGTATACTAATATTATTATAAGAAAGAAACGCAAACAAAACGCTATTTGAGCATAATAATAACTATATAATTGCTAAGAAAGAGTAAAAAATAAATAGAAGTAATAAAACAATATAAGTATTTACTTAAAAGAAATATCTAAGAAGTTCAAGATTATACAATATAAAAAAGACAATAAATTTGTCTTCTATTTATAGCTAAGTTCTAATGTTAATCGAACTTGTAACAATAACATTTAAAAAATTTGTTAATATTAAAAATTTACAAATCTTCTAATTAGAAAGCTATTGTTCGCAAGACTTTGCTAGATTGATCGTTAAACTAGAAATCAATATTAACTTTCTAATTTAACTAAAATACTTGATATTAACATCGTAACTCGACTCGAATACTTAATATTAACATCGTAATTCGATTTAATATCGATTCGATTTCTAATTCGATTTGAGTTATCGATTCGAATCGTCAAGCAATCGAAAATGTTGTCATAATGCTAAGAATTTTTATTTTTGAATTTATTACGTCACAACTTTCGAAAGATCTATGCGTCAAGAACGAAACAATTTTTTTCTTTATTATTTTCTTGTTATTTGCATTACTTTATTGCATTACTATGCAACATTTTAAGAAAAAAATCATAAGATTTAACACACAATTCATGTTTACAAATTCTACTATTAAATCGCTTTATATCTTGATAAGTTAAGTCGAAAATTTAAGTTAATGCTCGATATTAACATCGTAATTCGACTCGAATACTTGATATTAACATCGTAATTCGAATTGACTTTTCGATATTAAAATCTTAATTTGACTCAAGTCTTAACGAGTTAAGAACTTGATTCGAATTCGATAACTTAACTTGACGCAATTAGTCTAGACTTTGCAAAAAAATTGTTAACAACTTCGCAAAAGAAAAATTATTAAAATAAAAAAAACAACAATTAAGACGTTACAAAAGATAATTAAATTATAAATTGTTTTTATCTTTAAATATAAGATCGATTAATTATATTTTTAATGCAATTTTATTTAGCTAATATTGTTTAACGTTTGTTCGAGTTATTATTTATAACAAATAACAAATATTACAATTTAAAAACTTAACTCTAATCTAATATTATCTTAAAATTATAACAAACAAGAAATTAAAAATATAACTTAGTTGTTCTTAAGAATTACTATAATTATTTTTGCTATTACTTTCTACTATAGACAAGAATTTAAAACGCAAACAAACGTTATAAAATTAATAAAATATCTTAATAATTAACAAATATATTTTAATATTAATAGATTATTTGCGAATTAAAGAGTATTTTAAAATAATTGCAATATACTTTAAAGATTGTTAACGTATATTTAGAATAAAGTAGTTATTACTAGAGCATAACTATCTATCTAATTGAGATATTAATATAAAGATTATTACTAGAAATCTTTTTTTTAAATAGAAAACTAAGATTTTGCTAAATAAGTAACAAAACTTTAGACGATTTTCTTCTCTCTTTAGAATTTTGTTGTTTTTGTTTTAAATGCTTTGTAATCAAACTTAAACAATAGATTAAATAAATTTCTTCAAATTAAATTTGAAATTTTTATCGATTTTGTTAATTTTGTTAGCAAACAATACTATTATAATTTTATTGTCTTTATAAATATTTAATACAAGAGCAATTATTAAGTTCGAATATCTAAAGATATCTAGATTAGTTAATAGAAGTTACAATATTCTTTTCAAAATTAAAGTATATTAATAAGTATTGTTTATTGCGTTATTAGAATTCGAATATTAATTTAGAAATTTACAATATCTTTTTTTCGAATCTCTATCTTTTATTGTACGTAACTTTACTTCTTTGCAAAAATATATTAGTTGCTTATATCTAACTATTATATCTATAATTTTGCGAATTATTAAATAAAGAGAATTTCGGAAATTAGAATTTTAAAACTATTATTTGTATTATTAGCAACAAAAAGTAGCAATAAAAATAAATAAAATACGTCTTGTTTATAATAGATAATTTGCTTATTAATTTGCAATCTTTTGTCTTATTGTTCTTAACTCTTGTTCGACTTTTCGACTTTACAATAGTTGTAAACTTCTTTTTAGCAACAACAATCTTTTTTATTAATTTGCTCTTAACTTTGATTATAAATAATAATGTTATAAACTTTTTTATTACAATTGTTAATTTTTTGAAACTTAAAGTATTGCGCTTTGCAATTAATATTAAAGTATCTATCTTTCTTATATTAATTGCTTGTTTTCTAAAGTCTTTAAAACTACTTTAGACAACTAGTATTAAGATAATTGTTTGCTTTGTAACAAGTGTCTCTTTTTTACTAAACTTTTCTTTGCGTTTAATTGTCGAATTTAAAGTATTATTGTATTTTGTCTAATATTAAAGTTAAAATTCTTTTTTCGAATCAAATTTGTTTATTAAGTTTAACTTAATATTTCTATTCAATATAGTTTTTGCTCTTTTCGCTAAGCGTTAAGTAAAAAATTTAATCGAAATTCGACTTAAAAATTGTTAAGAATTCGACGCTAATATTATAATTTAATATATTGTTGTATAGAAAGAATATGCGTCGTAATATACTTTAAGCAACTTTGCAATTAATAAATCACATTTGTTGTAATAAAGTATAAGAATTCTTTGTCGACAATTTTTGCTCAATAACACTTAATTTTAATTTGCGTTTTTTCAAATTCTTAATTATTAACTTTTTGCGTTTTAACTTTGACTTAGATACAAATTTCAATTATAGCAAAATATTCTCTATTAACATATAAGCGATAAAAAATAGCAATAAATTTAAGAGAGCATTTATTTTGTTCAATCAAATTAGATTTGTCTTGAAAGTTTTTAAATTCTTGCAAGCTATTAAGTTTTTGCGTTATTGTAGATATTCTTAATATAAAAAGAAGTATAAAAACAAAATAAACAAGTACAATAAGTACAATTATATAATAAACAATTTAACAATAAAGATTACTAATATTTTTAAAATACAATTTAGAATTACAACAAACATTGTAATTACAATTTATTAACTTGTTATATTATATATTGCATTGCAATAATAAGTAGCACAACTATCTTGCAAATACAATATAAGTCTTCTATATAATATCTATATTTAAGTAGTAAGTTTAACAAATATAAAAGTATTGTTTGCGATATTAATTATTAGTGTGATCGTTAAGTCGAGTCGAACACTTTTTTCTTAACTCGACCCACCCTCTTGGGCCTCGTAGGGTTGGGTTAGGGTCAAGGCGCGAACTCGATTCTAGGGTCGAGTTTCGTCGAGTCAATGCCAAGAACTTAAGCTAACTTCGTTGCATTAGCATTCGCTTATCTTATCTTATCTTATCTATGCGCTAACTCGATTGGGCTAGCGCAAGGTCCACGCTAATTACATATAGTTAACGCGTCACGTGACGTCACGTGATCGAGTGGGTCGGGTTGAACACTTGGCGCGCATTCTTCGCTCGTCCCACCCTGTTAAGCTAGGAAATTTGTCTGACCCTAGGGTTAGGGCTGGGCGAGTTAACCCGATCGGGTTGAAACTCGACTCGACGATTACACTATTAATTATATATAGTAAATTTACTTGCAATACTTTGCTTTCTTAGATTTAATTCTTGCTAATTTAATTCTAATTTATCAAGAATTCTAAAATCTAACAAGTTAATTAATACGCAATATCTTACTATAAAAAATTTGAAATTATTTAATTGATAACTCAATTAAGTTAAGAGTTTATTAATAGAAAGAGAAGTAAATACAAGAAATCTAATAACTTTTAGCTTAATCTAGAAACTAATACTTGATAGAACGCGATTAGTTAACATTACTTGCATTTAACTAAAATATTTAATTTCTTACAATAATTAATAATTTGATATTCGAATACTTAAACAAGTTTGAATTTAAATTATATATTAATAATATAGAAAGCGCAAATATTGTTAAAGATTGCACAAATTCAATATTAAATAAAGAATTTTAGATTCTAAATATTACATAAATTTATTATAACTTTATTATAAATTTTGCGATAATAAACAAATAGAAAAGTACAATATTAATAATCGAATAAAGTAAGCAATTGTAATTGAGTTTATTGTTCTAAAAAGTATAAGATTAATAATAAAAATTAGCAATAAAAGTATTAAAAGAATATATACTTGTAATATCTTGTTAACAAATATAAAATCTTTTGTATTCGCAAAATTCTTAATATTAAATTTAAACATTATTGCTTTGCGAGACTTAACAAGCGTTAACTTAACAAATTTACTAAACATAAATTTCTTCTTTACAATTTTAATCTTTTTAAGTATAACTTTTTTCGCAAATCTTGCTTTTGTCAATATAAACTTATCTTTTATTATTATTTTTAAACAATTGTTTGTATAATTTTTGTAACAAATAATACAAAGTCTATTATTAACAACAAGTAGTCTCGCTTATCTTTTTGTTCTTCGAATTAATGCGCGATCTTTATATTTATATTTAAATTAAAATTATTATTCTTAAATTTCTTAATTGTTCAAGTAGAGCAATTATATGTCTTTATATGCTTGTTTAAAACTAGGAAAATTCAAAATATACTTTACTATTATTGTATATATTAGTATTTATCTTTTTTAATCGTAATAGACTTGTTAAAAGCTTCGATATACATTTTTAATAAAAACTTTAATTGTATAGAACAAGTTGCAAAAGCTTTTCTCTTATGCGAAGTTAAAAACAATTTAACTTTTAATGCATTACTATTGCTATTGTTTGCGTCAATATTATTATTGTTTGTATAATATTTCTTTGCAATAAAATTAGTATTAGAATTTAGCACTATATAAATTGCAACTCTTATTATTTATCTTTTTGACTTTTCTACGATAAAGATTGAATTCTTAAAAATTATTTAAATGTCTTATTGTAAATATTGCAATAGAGTAAGAAAACTAGATTTTTTAAAGAGTATAAATTTAAATAAATATAGTAAGTTTCTTAGTTTACTTTTTGCAAAATACGATAGTAACAAAACAAACAAGATCTTAACTAACTTAACAACAATAATCTTCTCGCATATTAAAGATATGCTCTTAATTATTGTTGCTTAATTAGTATTGCTTCTATCTTTTACTAAGTTAAACTAATTAAGAAAAGCTAATTTGCTTGTTGCAATAACTATAACAAATAAAAACTTGCTTATAGATATTAATTAATAGATACTAGATTCTATACAACGTTTTTTGTCAAATAATTAGAAAGATTTAATTATCTTAATCGATAATTTTCTTACAAATATAAGAAGTTTAAGAAATATATACTTTTATCTCGCATTTTATACGTTGTAACTTACAATTGTAAACTTAAAAGAAATTATTAAATTATATTTTAACTTATAGTTATTAAAATTTACTTGTAATCGAAGTCTTAGTTTAAATCAAAACAATAGTACAAAAAAGAAAAATCAATACTTGAAAGAATTTGCGTTACAAAAGATATTTGAGAAATTTATTAACTTCGACCTTATAAATTTAGTAACAAGAAAGTATATAATCGCAATGTTAACTCTTTAGATTAAGAGCATTAAGCAATTGTTTGCACAAATATCTAGCTTCTTAAGTTTCTTTATAAATGCTCGCATTAACAACAAATTAAGAGACAAATTTATTGCTTTTTATTGCTAATTAATATTGCTAAGATTTGAACTAGATATTGCTCTAAAAAAATATTAATTATTAACAAAAGCTATCGCATATAATTCTCGAACAACAATTCTATTATTATTGTCAAGATATTTTGCTAGAGATTGATATTGTTAATTATATTAATTAAATACAAGACAATACAATAAAAACGTTGTATAAGATTGCAAAAATATATTTAATTAAATTGTTCAAAGATAGATACATGTTTTTATATATTGTTTAACAATTAATCAAACAATTCTAGTTTTAGTTAATTATACTAAATATAACAAAGCAAGAAAGTCTCTATATACACGTCTTGCAATTGTACAACGTCTTCTTAAGAAAGCGCAAACGCAAGAAAAGCTTACTTTAAGCGTAAATACAAAGACAAGACAAGCAAAATCTTAGACAACTTGTCAAAGATATAGAGAACAAAGATTAACAAATTGATATATATACGTAGTTTTAATCTAGAGATTCTACTACTTATTTTTATTGCTTTTCTCTCGAAATTGTAATCAAAATTAATGCGTTATCTCTAGTAATTATATTTGTAATTAATAAGATAATAGAGCTCTATATATATATATAAAGATCTTATTAGATATATATCTCGCTTAATTTATTGTACTTGATTAGATTAAGCTCTTAATATTAATTCGACAAAATTCGACTCTAAATCAAGTTCGCGACTTAAATCTAGCTCAACTCTATAAGATTCAAAAGAATAACTCGAATTAAGAAAAAAGTATTCGATTTGATCTAACAATTACACTAAGCATTTCTCTATTATTTCTATTATTTTTCTTACGCTAGTACTTTCGTAAAAGATATTAGAGAAAATTATGCTATTAAAGAGATTTGTAGACGTCTTTAGACAATGCAAGCAATTACTTGATATCAAGAATTGCAACTATAGACATTCTTATGTTCAATAAATCTTTATAGATAATTCGATAAATTAGAGTAACAATAAGTAAAGACTTAAAATAAGTTAAACACAATTTATAAAAGAATTGCGTTCGAAAGCTATATATCTTTTTATTATTTAAGAGTTTAAGATGTTCAAAATTAGACTAATCGTCGAGCCAAGTTATGATATCACCCCTCTAGTTCGATCCGACGCCAAGATCGAGTCGTGACGATTTATTGGAATCGAATCGCTCAAAGTAGTTTAGCGCGAAGCGCGCTAAACTACTTATAGTAATCGACTAAACTACTTTGAGCGATTCGATTCTTTCAATTTTTTTTGACCTAGGTCTTGGCATTTGCACGTGACATTTCCGGGTCAACGCGACTAGTCTATTCAAAATGTTTAAAACCTTAATTATCTTAATTATCTTAATTCTAGATTTAAGATGTTTAAAAATTAAGTTATCTTAATTATCTTAATTCTATCGATAGATTTTTTCTTTCTAATAATCTTGTAAAGAGCAATGCGCAACAAATAGTAGTTATTAGCACGCAACTCGTAATACTATTTCTTCTCTTCAAAAAAATTTGTTTCGAAATTATTTATTTTTTCTTATTATATTAATTAAGCTAATTATTGAACAACGTCGCAATTTTGTTGCTAATTGTCGCTATAAGTATGTTCTTTTTATAATGCATTCTTGTCGAATTTGCGTCTTATTTAACGTATCTTATCGAATAAATAAAAAATATCTTAAGTGTAAAAAGTATTATCGAAAAAATCGAAAATGTAATTTGACTTTTAATTATTAAAGAATAAATAAAGTTATTTAAAAGACTACAAAGCTAAATAATAAAATAATAGAATTGCGTCTAAGAATTGCGTAAAAGACGAAACAAAAAAAATTAACTTTGTTTTTTAAAAAATATAAGTAATACAAAGTCGAAGAATATCTTAAAAATCAAAAAGAGCAAAAGAAAGATTAAATATATTAAAGAGATGTTTGAAGTTCTATTTAATACTATTATCGATTCTTTATTGTTTACTTTTTTGTTCTCTAATACTTTGTCAACTCTTATAAGTAATTTTGTTGCTAACAAAATTGTCGCAACTTGTTAAAACACTTCTTCAAATTCTTAAGTAACTTTTATATGTTTTCGAAGATAAAATATTCTTTTTACTTAATAAAGTATTTTTGATTTTTCTATTGTAGAATTTTCTTAATCTTATATTGTTTTTTTTGTAAGTAAAAATAAAATATATTCTATAAAAACGTAATTAAATTTGTTAATTTCAACAATAAAATATAAAATACTAGAAATACTTTAATGTTCTTAAGTAAGTCGAGTTCGTAATTGATTAATCTCTTTGTTTTCTTAACAAGAAACAATTTGACTTTAATATAATTTAATTTCTTGCTTAACTTTCTTATCTTAAGATTTTTTATAAAAAGATATATTTTATTTTTCTTCTTTAGTTAAGATATTGTTTTTTGGTTTTTGTTCTAATACTTAGTCAATTTTTTTTGCATTTTTAAGATGTTGTCGTATATCTTTTTTAGTATTGCTATTCTCTTAATAGTTAACTAAGTTTATAGATACTTTTGCTCTTTCTTGAAGAGATTAAATTCTTTGTTATAATTAACAAAGAATAAAGTTATTTTAGTAATATTCGAAATCTTTGCATTAGTATTAGTTAAGTTATAAATAAAAGTAATATTTAATTGCTATAAATATTGTTAACGTAATATCTTAGATATTGCTTTAAACTCTAATTTGTTTGCTCTATCTAATTATTTATAATTAAGTAATAGACAATAAATATTCTAAGTCTTGTTTCTAACATTAATAAAAATATCTTTCAATAGTTAGACGTAAAGAGCTTGTCTCTATTACTAATTAGTTTTTTGAGTATATTGTAATATTGTATAAGTCGATTCAATACAATATATTTTAATTGTTCTACTATAAACTTCTTCTTGCATACAATAATATATAAATAATTAATAAGTTTGTTAACTATTATTAGTATCGAATTATATTTGTCTCTAATTGCTAAATTTGTTAACTTAAACAACTTAATAATAAAGTTTATTGTAACTTTATTCTATAATAATTTAAGTAATTCTTAATATTAAATCTTGTTATAGCTTGTATATATATTATGTTTGTTTTGCTAACAATTAAGATATTTTTTAATATATATTTCGACAACTTATTTTATATAAAAAAACTAACAATATTAACGTAAAAGCTAAAGAATTTTATTTATTTACAAATGCTTTTGCAATAATTTATTATAATATTCTTTTATATATTTGTCGATTTTGTCGATAAATATCTAAAGTTTTTCTTTCTTTATTAAAAACTTTTTCTTATTGTCTTTAAGTATTTGTAAAATAGCATTTAACTTGTATTTGTTTGCTAATAATAATTTGGTTTTATTAATCTTAAGTATACTATAATTAAACAATTTCTTTGTTTTTATATAATTACTTCTTTTGCTAAATGCGTCTACTTTATTATTATTTTTGTCTAATATATATTGTATTCTAAACTTGTATTATTCGAGTTACTTCTATTATTATATTTGTTTTCTATTAACCTATTTAATAGTAATAAAATATAAAAGATTTTTGTAATTTGTAAGAATTGTAAGTTTTAATAATTCTTCGATATATACTTTTTATAATTTTAAAAAGACTACAATAACAAATAGTTTTTTGTCGTAAATATTATAATTCTATTCGATTAACAAGAGTTTTCTCAAAAGATATACTATTAAATATTATATATCTTTATACTTTTAATTGGAATATATATTAATAGCTAAATCTAATATGTTAATTTTAATTCTATTTAACAACTATAAGTTGTATATCTCTAGTATTTAATTTTGCAAATATTTTATCTTAAGATTCTAAAATAATTTCTCTTCTATTAATTTTTATATTTATAATGTTTTCTTCTTTGTAAAATTTGTCAATAAAATTGTATTAATAAAGTAGTTTTTAATAATTTTTTTATTGTAGTTTATAAAATCTAGAAAGAATTAAACTTTCTTAATGTTAATAGATCATTTTTATTCTTTAATTGCTTGTAGTTTTTCGAAGTTTATGCATACTTTATATTGTTTAACAACAAATTTAAGAAAGTTAACTTCTTTTTAATAAAATTTGCATTTCTCTAATTTAAAATATAGATTTCTTCTATTTAGATATTTCAATATTTTAGAAATATAATTTACGTGTTTTTTTAAAGTACTTAAGTAAATTATAATATTATTTAAGTATATTATAACAAATTGATTCAAATATTGTTGTAATATATTATTAATTATTTTTTGATACATTGTTAAGATGTTTGTAAATTCGAACAATATTATTGTGTATTTATATAATTTATATTATATACGAAAAGCTGTTTTTTATTTCTCTCTTGTTTTTTTTTTAATTTAATAAAGTACTTTGCTTCGAATAATTAATTCTAAAGCTCGCTAATATTAAATAGTAAATATTAATTTTTTATCGTAATATTGTTTAGCTTTCGATAATCAATATATAGACGAAATTTTTTGTTCTTCTTAAGTACAAAAAGAATCGAATATTCTATCTATAATTTAAAAAAAAAAAAAATTCTTTTTTTTCGTTTTTTGTCAAATATTTGCGAAGTATTTTTAGCTTTTTTCGAATAAAGTATATATAAGTTTAATCGTAAATTGTTTGTCTAATTTAAGTTTAATCTTGTAATTTTACAATTAATATTTAGGGTTAGTCTCGATTATTTTTTCTTTCTAAAATAAATACTTTTAATTGTTGTATATTTGTAATATATACTTTAACAATTCTTTTGCTATATTAAATAGTTTAGAACTCTTAGAAAATTCGCAATTTTTTTTTACTTACTTTGACTTTGTAATCTAATTAATCTTTGTCAATATTTATCGAATTAAACTTTGTTAGATTGTTTTTTTACAAGAATGCAAACTTGCTACTTACAATCGAATTTTAACTTAATCTTTTATTTATTATCGAACGTTATCAATACGTAGATTAAATGTAAATTGTATACTTATATTGCGCAAATCTAAATACTTGTGTATTTTAATTAACTTCTAAATTGTGTTGCTTTAATCAAGACATTTCTAGAACAATATTGTAAATAATTATTCTTATTATATTAAAGATTAGTTTCTCGTAATATTGCTAAATAGTTATTGATAATATTTTTGTTTCTTTGTTTTCTCTTTTATTCTCTACAAATAATAAGTTTTTATCTACAATTACTAGATTGTAAGCATTAAACTTCTTTTGAGTAAAATATTCTTCTCTCTTTATAAGAGCTCTAATTATAAAATTATCTATTGTATCAAAATCGATTATTGTTGTAAGTCGACAATTGTTAATCTTAACTAATATAATAAAATATTGTGTATACATTGTTAAGTTTAGTTGCTATTGTTAGACTAATATATTGCTCTTCTTTAATATACTCTTTATTAAAAAATTTAAACTTTTTTTTGATTTTGTATTGTAACTTTTGCTTTAAATATCTATCTATATTAAGCTTTCTTTTGTTGCTAAATTGCTAACTTTAACTTTCTAAAGAATCAATTAACTTTATTTTTTTTTCTAGATAAGTTTAATATAAGTTATTGTAATAAGCTATTTAATTAAAATCTATATATACTATAAGATTTAATTGTTTTACAATAATATCAAACATATTCTTTTCTATAATAATATTGCTTTTTAGCTTCTTCTTGTATTTGTTTATAATCTTCGATAAGTTAATTAAAGTCTTAAGATAATTTGTAATATCTTCTATGCATTTGTAAAAGTTCTTTTAGTTATACTCTTTGTTTAAGTCGATAACTAAACTATAAAATTTAATAGTCTTCTAAAGTACTTAATTAACTTTTTGCGTAAATACAAATGTCTTGTCTAATAATATTTTATCTAGAACTTTCTATAATTGATTTAAATTCTTTATTAAATAATAATTGTTGTTTGATTTAATTTTAAAAGTATTTGTCTTTATATCGATTTACTTTCTAATATTGTTTTAACTATCAAATGTCTCTCTTAATATAATATTAATTTATCGACAGTTTATTAAGTTTTGTAATTGATAATCTTTTGCAAAATAACTCGATTTGTTATATAAATAGCACGTTTTCTAAAATTTGTTATTTTATTTTTCTCTAGAATTTTTCTCTTTGCGTTATTAAGTAAAATTCAATTTTATAGATACAAACTTACAATAGTTTAGATTATTATACTTCTAATTAAAACAAGATTCTCTCTATTAATATTCGATTGTTAATTTAAAGAAGATTCTTGTTCTTTTATAAAATTAATTATATTGTTTTTTTATAGCTCTTTTATATAGTTTGTTGTGGAAATCGATAACTACTTCGATAAAATTAAACATATTGCTAATAGATTTATTATTGCGTATAATTTTATTCTTGAGATTATTTTTAAGATCTTGTCGAAATATTGTTATAAGTGTAATATTGTTCTACTTAATAAGATTAATATATTTTTGAAATCTTGCTACATAATTTGTTGCAAAGATTTGTTAAATTAAGTATTAAATTACTCTTTTCGCAATTTGTTTCTTATTAAATGTTTCGAAGATTTTTTGAAACTCTCTCTTAAAGTTGTTGAAGTTTGTAAATATTGCACAAGAATTTTCTTTATAATTCTTCAAATGTTTGCGTCAATTTAATTTAAGTTAATATTAAATTTTTTCTCTAAAAAATATTAATGCAAAAATTGTCTTTTAATTTGCTAAAACAAAATATAAAATAAAATAAATATTTATTTATATAAGTTAGTTCTTTAAGTTAATACAATCTTTATAATAGATATTAGACTTGTTAATTTTTATCTTGTTGTCTTTATTAAATGTTAATTGATATAATATTGTTAAGCTAGTACTCGAAGTAGAAGCGCGTTAATTTAATACAAATATTCTTACAGTATTTAAAGTATTACACTAATACTTTTGTAAAAATTATTAGAAAAAATTATATTATTAAAGAGATTTATAGACATCTTTAAGCAATGTAAGCAATTACTTAATATTAAGAATTGCAACTATAAACAATCTTATATTTAATAAATCTTTATAGATAATTCGATAAATCAAAGTAATAATAAATAAAGACTTAAAATAAGTTAAACACAATTTATAAGAGAGTCGCGTTCGAAAGCTATTTATCTTTTTATTATTTAAAGATTTAAGATATTCAAAATATTTAAAATATTCAAGATCTTAATTATCTTAATTATCTTGATTTTGAATTTAAGATATTTAAGAATTAAGTTATCTTAACTATCTTAATTTTGTTAACAAATCTTTTCTTCTTAATTATCTTGTAAAGAGCAATGCGCAACAAATAGTACTTATTAGCATGCGACTTATAATACTTTTTTACTAGATTTTGTTAACACGAGTTAAAGAACAACATAAATAATATAAGATGTCTCTTATTTGTAACAACAATAACAAATTGCTTTGCAAGATCGCATCTAATAGATCAATCTATGCGACAAACGTTCTATATATATTTAATATTTATAATAGTCGATTTAACTTTATTATAATCTTGCTCTTGTATCTTATATAGCTATTGTTTAATTATATATGCATCTTTAATATTTGTAGTTGTTGCAACAATATTTACTACAATATTATACTTATATAATATTAATGCTTGCAAATATTGCGTGTTTGAATAATTAATGTTTTAAGAACGCTTTACTATACTTTTAGATGTTTGTTTGTTAATATATTTAATGTACGAAGCATAATTTCGCAACAATAAAATATTGTTGTTATTGTTTACAAGCAATTGTGCAATAGATATATGCTATTGTCGCGCTTTTGAGCGTGTAGTAACATTGTTCTAAAGAGATACTAATATCATATTAGAGAATTGTCTAGAGAAAAGATTTCTTCTTCATGAAATTAAGTAGTAAAACTAACTCAAATGCAAAGATGTCTCTTATCTCTCCTAATTTCTAATTCTTGCGCAATAGGCATTCTGATTGAGATCTGATTGCGCAATCTACCTGGCATATTCGATATATGTTTAACCCTAACCCTAGCGCGAAGCAGGGGGTATGTTTTTAGCGTCATTGATTTCGCGCTAGCGAGGACTTTTGGTGTAGAGCCCCGTAGTTGCTCTAAATGTGTCATGGTTCTGGGTTGGCGATACCGTTGGTCAACGAGATAGCGATCGGTTAAGCCATGACAATCTCAACAATGCACTCTCCTGTCCACTTTACAGTCCGAACCTGCTGTCGGAAATTTTGATGCTGCTGAAACCTTAAAGTAGCGAAGTGGTAGTTCTATTCCACATGGAAATGTTGGACCCAGGTACGGATGGACGGCGACTAATGAGAACGCTTTCCACCGAAATTGCGGACATGGGATGAGGTGCTCTATGAGACGAAAATCTCGAACGCCAGATCTAGATCATCATACAGAACGAAGTCCATGCCGCCCTGATTGGACTCGCAGGGACATGACATAGATCACTAACCTTGTTCCTTGGCGATGGTCCGTGGTCTACCAAATCAGATGATCAGTGTAGTCTTGCGCGGTCTTCTTCCGTTTGAAGCTGTTGCGTTCATGTCAGTACCAACCACGTGTGAGAGGATCTGCAATGAATGCCTTCCAACGAAAAGAGATAGACGACGAGATTCGGGCTCTCAGCGCGTGTGGAAAGTTGGAGATAGCCGAACCACAGTGAGGAAGAGGTCGTATTCTTGGATGCATCTATCGCGGGCTGCTATGACAGAGGAATACCTACTTTCGAGTCAAACTTTTCGGACGCAAGACAGCAATCTTGTCCTCCCTGATCCGTCCTTGACTGCTGCCAACAGCCACAGCCGTCCTCTTCCCCCGACTCTCATCGATCCACTTCATAGGCCCTTTGGGTATCTGCGAATTGGGAGGCTGCCAGCTCAGCATGTCCGCGATGACAGGATCTAATTTCGGCTCCATGCCATGATAGAAGTCGAAATCACCTCCAAATCTTTTGGGGATGTTGGCCATCTCTACGTACTGCTGCAGTGTCGGGAGTACTTCCTCCCGGGTCAGAATACAAAGCTTTTCCATTGTGTTGGGGTCAACCCATTTCTTGATCCAGCCCCATATGGTCGGAAAATAGGACGGCGCACCGATGATCTGCCGGGGTCTTCGTCAACTTCGCAGATCAAACTTCAAAACGATGACTGGCTGCACTAGGGTCTGTACACGTACCAAAACGCGAGACAGAATTTCTGGATAACTTGTCGCAAAAAGCTTCGCCAGGTCCTGCAGATAGTGTCGTAAGCTCCAAACCTGCTTCAGCCCGATCCCGGATATGTCGACAATGCACAGCATTTTGGTGACAGGGCTCTCCTGGTTCGGTCTTCCCGGCACCGCGGTACAGAGAGGCATAATGAATCTTGTCAGATGCTCATAGACGGCAAAAGCACGAAGCCTCTCCATCGACATAGTGTTGGGAATCTCCAGCTCGGACTTCAAATTGTTCATTTCTGCTGAGGTTTTTCTATAAGCGGCCATGGTTTTCGAGTCAAGCTTCCCAAAGTCAAACAGACAGATTGGTCGCCCAGACTTGTCCCGTCGGCCGCTCCAGGCGGGATTCTACGGTCGAAAGTTACCATTACCATGACAGAGCACAATGTGGATCTCGGGTCGCGCGCAACGTACCAGATCTCTCGTTTCTTGGAACTCGGGGATGCCTATCCTATCGTAAAAGGCACATATGTTGTTAGCCTTACGGGCTTGCCAAGCCTCCTCGAACTGCTTATGGGCGCCGGTGACGTCGCGTTTCCGGGCGTCGAAAAACCGCCTGCGGTAGAGATTAGGTTGAAAGGGCAGCCGGAGCCTTCATCTCTCCACCACGGAGAAGAGCGTACCTTAGTGTAGCCTCATCATTGATGCCGTCGCATACATCATGCACGCCTAGACCCAAGGGATGTCTTAGAAAACCGTGGGTTGAACAGAGTCTCTTAAAGGAGTCAAAGTCAGTGTCGATCTCTTTAGACTGGCTTTCCAAGGGCCTGCTTTGCACGTTCGTCCCGTTGCTTTTCGAAGTTGACGGAGTAAGAGCCGAATTTCCCTCGGTCTCCGTCGATATTGGAGTTTTGGGGCATGCGTCATCGGCAGCTGTATGGGAAGCCGTTGGCGTGAGCTCAGCATCGTCCTGCTGCCCAGCTGAAGCCGTCTCCGAGGACCTATGCCGATCTCTGGTCTTCTCCGACGCTGACGCTAGCCATGGACGTTGTTCTTGCTCATCCTTGGAGAATGCTTGTGTACGTGACCACTCTTCTCCCATCTTGGCCAACGTCACGAGCAAAGGTACCAGTTCCTCACCCAGTTGAAATAGTCTCATGAGTACTGGCATAACCTCCTGTGCCTTGTCTGCCGAAGGCAACTTCGAAGGCATCAATGCGAACTGCCTCTGTTTTCCTTTCTGTTTGTTCTGTTTGATCGGTTTCTCGGATTCTACTGCAATGGCTCCTGACGGGTCGCCGGGCTGGCTCAAAGTTATTGATCGTTCTTGTATGCTCCCTGCTGCAGACGGGGCTGATGGCTTTGGCTGTTTACTCGATATGTCTTCAGAATGAGCCGGTGTTGCTTTTACATCGAACCATTCCTCGCTCATTGTCCCAAGGTAATCTTTTCCAACTGCTACCTTCTCAAGGCGCTGTTCATTCTTACTTTGAAACGGCAATCCCAAATAACGCCCTAAGAAGCCCAGAGTCAACATCGTCAATACAAACACATCTCAAGGGACCATGGCATGGTGCAGGCAGGGACGAAATAAGTCCCTTGCCACGACTTCGAAGGCGGCTGGGACATGGGTAGACCCTCGAGTCCGAAGCGGTGTCAAGGCACGAGGCCCGGAGTAACGTCCAATTATCACATGCTGCTAAATAAGTGGTGGGGTTTGAAAATGGTAACGCTAACCACGGATCAGGATTCTCTTCCGGAGGTTGTATCAATCTCGTCGATGCACACGACGCACAGCGAGATCCGCCATTCGACTTGGCAACAAGAAGCTTTGCTGGTAGCATCTACATCATTCAACCGTGAGTGGCACACGACTAATATCTCACTGCTCTTATGGACCTCGTATGCGCCTACCGATGCCTTATCATGGATTTCTCCTGCATATTGAAGCGTGGGACGTGTGGATTCAGGACTTCTAGCGACTCAAGCTTTTGACTGGCTTCGGCGCACACGGACATGTCCGGTTGCGGCACTCCATAATCATTCAGTGTCATATCATCGCAACGCTAGTTCTTCTATGAGAATCGTCGAGCTCCGCTTTCTCTTGCGATATCCATTCTATCCACTGTCACGCTGCAGCCTTTCCCACACAAGCTAGAAGCGATTGGATTAAGTTATCCCGGATTTTTCGCGCAAGCCGAAGCTACAATCAATCGAGCAGAAGGCAGATCCTGTCTTAGTCGCTCGGCCGTGTTCGGTTGCATGGCTATACTCCCTGTTTGTCATCGTTTGGGGACGCCACCGTCTGACCCACCTCATTATCTGCAACTTTGTATCATCTCGGCAGTCATGGCGTTTTCACGGAGGTAGAATCACGTTGCAAAGGGTCCGCGGAGGGGATTGAAACCCGACGTGGGTGGCAACGTTCATCGGAGTCTTGACAGCAATTCTGGTGGGGGGGATCATTTATGGGGTCATGTTCCCAACCTGCTTAGCATCGACTAATTGTCTAATGCAGCGAGCTACTCCCCAGCTCGTTCTATCCAGACAACATCCGGACCTCTCAGTTGCCCTTAGGCAATGACAAGACGCGGTACAACATACCACTGATTTCCGTCTTCGAACCGCTCCGGCTGTCCAGTAGCTTTTGGCTACCTAATACAAACGATCCTCCCCATTTGAACAAAACCAAGTGATCAGTGCTAGAATGTAAGCTAGACTTAGTACAAGGGTCTCTTTCACTTCAACACAGTACGCATTCCGATACCATGTGTTCGAATCTCGAATTGCAGCACGATGATGCTCTCACCATCATCCAAGAATATCCCTCACAAGACCTTCAGCAAAGCAGCATGCCCAATCCTGACGACGTGACTGAGGAACGACTGCCGGGCACTGCCGTACAGCGTATTGCTGAACCGTGCGACGGCGGTCTTTCAAGTCAAGATGAACCCAGTTCCTCAAGCAGTCAGATCTTCTCAGATACCGGGTACCATCAAAGTCCACGATCCAGAACACCGCCGTCACCGGATGTCGAAGCTAAGACTTGCGTGAAGAACGAAGACCTCATAGACGGTTTCTGCAATACCTGGACTCAGAAGGAAGAATGTGTGCGTGGCCCCTAAAGCTCCTGAGTTGTGCTATATTGAGCATCAAAGCAGGTGATCACCAAGCCCTTTGATTACATCGCTGTCCTTCCCGGCAAAAATTTCCGAGCTCAAATATTATCCGCCCTGAATGTGTGGCTCCAGGTGGATTACCAGTCGCTCAGCGTTATCGACAGAGTAATCTCAAAACTTCACAACGCTTCTCTTTTGTATGATCCTGAGCAGTTTTCAAACCCTCTGCGAGCGGCAAGCTGATGCTGGCAGGATTGATGACATCCAAGACGGATCTGAGCTCCGGCGTGGCTCTCCCGCAGCACATTGCGTATTTGGAACTGCGCAAAGTATCAATTCTGCTAATTACGCATATTTTCTCGCACAACAGGAGCTCCTTAGCTTGGAGAGCCCTGCCAAAACCATGCAAATCTTCATTGAAGAGCTACTTAATCTGCACCGGGGACAAGGTATCGAGCTCTTCTGGCGGGAGACATTGACGGTCCCATCAGAAGATGACTATCTGTTGATGATATCTAACAAGACCGGCGGCCTCTTTCGACTTGCAACAAGGTTGATGCAAGCCGTCAGCTCAACCACCTATAACATCTTGCCTCTCGCAGAGCTGGTTGGTTTGATTTTCCAAATTCGAGACGACCATCAGAACTTGTGTTCAGAACAGGTGTGTGAGCAGCTGTAGTGGGCCACTGCTCTGCTTCTTGGTGCCTTTAGCTGATAGCGCTGATAAGATGGCTTCGGCCAAAGGGTTTTGTGAAGACCTTACAGAGGGAAAATTCTCGCTGCCTGTTATCCATGCGATCTACAACAGCCCCACCGATAACAACGAGATCCTTAACATCTTGAAGCTTCATACTAAAAACGTGAATCTGAAGTCTTACGCTCTATGGTACATGCAAACCCAGACCAGAAGCTTAGAGTACACCAAAGAACGGCTAAGCCAGTTTCACGATCGCGCTCAAGCAGAACTAGCCAGCATTGGGATGCGTAATGAGCTCATGGAAGCTTTACTGGGGCAATTAAGGCTGAATTGAGTTCATGGTCTTTCTGCTGCTCTTTTTCCTGTCCCGAGATTTTTGCAGGATGGGTTTTGGGACATTCGGGAATAGCTATGACAAGCCGTGTTCCTTGCAATCGTTGGGCGCCCGCACACTTGCCGAGCAAATCATGTATGATCGCAGGAGTATGCAGGAGGAGGCATGTGGCATGACCACGACGGCTGAGCGGCTGTTCAGCTGCAGAATGGTATAATAGCAACTCAAGAGCAGCCAAAATGCCTTTCGTTACGATCGCACTTGCTCGGGTACCTCAATGCAACTCAACCAGATACGAAGGCAGGGCATTCGCTGATCTTTGGCTAGGGTATCAGCTAAATTGTGCGTATGACGAATCGGGTGGCGGAATCTGGACCAGTGTAAGAGCCCGCGTATCCTCGGCAGCAAGAGAGATCGGGACCGAGCGATCCGAATCAGAAGCGTCTTTCATCACACTGATATCGGTCCAGAGGTTAAGTCTGCATGTCTCGGACCCCGGAGTTGATACGGATAGGCGTTATGCAGAAGTCGGCACGCATCAGGGCATACGCCGAGATATTCACACCATTCGCTCTCCTTGTTGGCTGGGAAACACTATAGAGGCTACGCTCTGGGTAACTTGTGCTGCTCTATGAGCTGGTAAGATTGCTCCGCTACCTCGCAGCGATATGAAATCTGGGAGTAGCGTCCTGGTCTTGCAGACGCCTCGATTTTAGGAAAGCGTTGATCGTGGTAGACCTGCAGTGGTCAACTTCAGATGCCCCACTAGCCGATCAAGGGACATATTACGCTGGTCAGGAACAGTCGGCAATTCCACCGTAGCCGGCTCATGGATTCACACACGAACAAATTGATGAACAGGATTAAAGATACTCTATCCAACGTACGGGATCTTGCATTTACTATGACGCGTCATTTTCTCAACTCGATCATTGCTTGTTTCGAGTCAGAACCGTGCTAAGCATCGCTAAAGCATCTCCAGCCACCGCCAGCTGGAACGTCAGAATCGCCGTTCCTCTAGCAATAATGCCTCTACCACCGCATCTCTCCTGTTCTCTGCAATAAGAGCTGGACACGTAATTATATGCCTGCATGGCTCTCCGGAACGGCATCCACGCTACATCGGATGCCATACCTTTCAAGGCGCCAGTGATCGTGCCCACATCCTCTGTAATGAGAGGAAAGCTCCCCTCTACCTTGCTGAGTCCGCCTTCGGCCAAGGAATCGAGATGGACGGCGTAAGGTTGGATATATTGATATGGTGTCGAGGCGAGAGCTGGGGCAACGATTGTACTGTGGCCTTGCTTGGCCATAGATGCCAACTTTCCTCCAAATGGATTGGTCGTCAATGTGTCAATCCCCGTGGAGATCGCTGGTAGAGAGCATAGGCGCTGAAAGATATATTAGTGCATTCGCAACACGGAGTCCAGTCCTGCCAGTGCCAGAGCAAGCTTACATTGAAGGATTTAGACGAGGGAACCTCTCCATTGACTGTAGATCCAGTCATAGTGGGCTCGGCGACGTGAGGCATTGACGGCGATGGAAATGAATCGTGAAGAGGGCGGAAGTAGCTCTGGCGATAAACTTGATAAGAATTAATGTCTCCCGGCCACATCAACCTCATAAAAGACCCAGCGATCAAAGGACGGAGAATGCAGAAAAAAATTCCCACGGACGATTTATGACCGAGTGTCGCAAGGCTCCAGGGTATACCTTCTTCGTCGAGCTGCTCGGTCGAGCAGGGTCGCGGGAAGCGCCCAATTGGGTCGTCGTGAAGGCATAGCCGAACATGGCCGGAGATGGCCGCACAAGCTGGAGCCTGGTTTTCCTTGCTGCCGGTGATGGACATAGCCGAACCACGGACCACCGGCAATGCGAGGGCGCACTGCATAAGCTGCATGGCACAGACTACCGCTTCAGGCTTATTCTGACCTCATCGATTCCCACTACACTGGTGCAAGCATGCTCCATGTTCTTGGTAATGCCAGTCACAACATCACCGCCATCTGTGCTCCAGCCCATCTCTGGCAACGGACCCACAAACGCCACATTGCACCTAGACGGTCTGTTGGGCTCAAATCCCTTCTTCCTACATGCTATTCGAGTCTTTCGTACGGAGATTCTCGTCTGAACCCTGCGATCGGACGCCTAATCGTGTCTCACCTTCTCACCTCACGTCCGTTCGTAAGATGATCGGAGCGAAAGGTTTTACCCAATCCGCTGATTGAGAATGCTACCTCTCCCAAAGAGCCGGAACCAGAGCAACGCTTCCGATTGCAATGACTGATCATGACATGGATCATCCATCGTAGAAGTTCGGCTTCGTGACTCTGTCCGAAACATGAACGCTACCCTTCTCTTAAGAACCCATTGGTTGGTACGTGGATAGGTTGGGTGAATGGTATCCGTCTCGGGAATGCTGTTCCACCCTGACTTGCATCAGTTGCTCTCGTTAGTACTCTGGACTGCTGTTCTTTGCCGGAAGCTTTTGGAAATATCAAATAATGGCATCGACTACGAACGGAGTTGTGGTGACTGAATTCAAGAGCCATGGCGTTCACAACATCGTCGTTCACATCAACTTCTCGGAAAGAGATGGGAAGGAAATCCGTCAGGCTTCCGTCGATGGAGCAAACGGCTCTGAGTCATGTCGTGGGGAGCCAAGCACCGGCAGCGTCACGGCAACAGCTCTCTACACCCCGGAGGACAAGCCGCCTTCCTCACGATTCGAGGTCAAATGCCATCCTCGCGCCGATGAGGTCTGCACTGAGCTCGACGCTTTCTTCGCAACTCACTGGCCCTGGCCGGATGAGCATGCTAGGCAGAAGTTCATTGCTGCAGACACCAATCGATGGGCATGCTGGGCCTTACCACTTGTTAGGGACGACCGCATGCTAGACTCGGTCAAAGTCAACACATTGCTCTTCCTACTGGATGGTAAGCGCCTTCCAATCCCTAGTTCCCAAGTGGGAGGCAGAGAAGGGACTTGTGCTGATGCAAATCCAAGATGTTGCTGAGAACATGTCTCTTGAGGAAGGAAAGGCATTCTACTATCGCCTTATCAATCTGGCCAAAGGCAAAGCCCTTCCTAACCGTGAGGACCCATACGAGTGGATCACATACGACACGTTCGCCGCCATGCGCGCCGTCGATGAGCACCTGACGAAGGATGTGCTGCAAGATGCCATCCTATGTGTTGAGGCGCAGGTCGACGAAGCGCGGAACCAATGTGTGGGCATGGGCACGCTACTCAAACAGCGGTACAAGGAAGGCGGTGTGAGGTAGCTACTTCCAGCTCATCCGTCATCTTTTATCCCCAGCCCAAATCCTTCCGTCTCAGCTTTTTCCCTTCCATCCACGAACCAAGCTCGCAGTATCACCCCGCTGAACGACTCCACCAGATTCGTCGCCGCCGTTGTTCGCTACGGCATGGATCTCGGCCTCACACCAAGCACACTCGCCAGCATCCACGATATCGAAATCTCCTACTCGCGCCTTGGCATCGTCGTCAACGACGTCCACTCCTTCGAAAAGGAACTCCGCGCCTACGCCCACAACCCCACCGACACCGGCAAGGTCCTCAACATGGTGGCCATGCAGGCGCAGGAGACGGGCGTCAGCTTTGCGAGTGCGAAGAGGGTGCTGTGGGTGCTCTGCAGGGAGTGGGAGGTGATGCATTTGAAGATGGTCAAGAAAAGGGAGAGCGATATGGATGGAGGTGGAGAAGATGAGGCACTGAGGGTTTATATGAAGGGGCTGGAGTTGGTCCTGGGGGGAAATGAAAAGTGGAGCGAGTATACGCAGAGGTATCACGAGAAGGAATGAGGTTTTCATACTTTAGTCCAGGTATTGTGTGTGCATTTCCATGTCTGAATGGCAGAGTAGCTGAGATCTAGATAGAAAATCTTTCATTGAGCTGTGAAGCTTTTCCTTCTAGGACTCCCTAGACTGTGCTTGAAGAAGCTGGAAGTAATGATGGGACACTGGCTATCCGGAGTAAACCATGACCGGAATAGAAAGAAAAGGAAGTAGTCTAGGGTTAGTCTACGGGATACGGACCGGCGGACCGTTCATATTGGGGCCTCGATTATTATCACTTATCGAGAAGTTTCTCTTGAGCCCTTATGGTCGTGACTCGATGGGCCCAAAAATGACTGTCAAGCCTTTCCGCGTAAGATGTAGAAGTACACGCTTGGAAAATCTTGATGCTTAGCAAGAACCACAGATCGATATACCAGAATCGGAGCTTGACTCGTTACGGCGCAAGCTTGAGCTCACTCGCCTACCGGTCAACCTCGCAAACGAGCAATGGGCCGAAGACAATGGCGTCACAATTCATAGCGTTAAAGAGCTTGTGGAGTTCTGGCTAAGGAGCTATGATTGGAGGAAAGAGGAGGCTAGATTGAACGAATTACCGCAATATACCTGCCATGTCGAAGTGGGGAATTTTGGGGATCTTGAGGTGCATTTCGTGCACCAAACGTCCGCGGCATCCGATGCCATACCGCTGTTGTTCGTCCATGGCTGGCCTGGGTCTTTCGCCGAGGTCACGAAGATCCTACCGATCCTCAACAGAGCTGGTTTCCATGTCGTCGCGCCTTCACTGCCTGGGTACGGCTTCTCCTCGTGCCCAGATAAAGCAGGCTTCGCAAACGAACAAGATGCAGAAGCCGTTCATAAGGTCATGCTGAAGCTTGGCTATCAGCGATACGTGGCACAGGGTGGGGATTGGGGCTCTGATATCGTGAAGAATTTGGGGAGAATGTTCCCCGAGCATGTGAAGACAGTGCATATAAACCATATCAACCTCGTGAATTTCGAAAATAATCACATACTCAGCATCGAACTACGTAAAGCTGACTACCGCAGATTACCATGCCCAAACCCCACTTCGAGAAAGAGCCAAACTACACCGCCTTCGAGAAAAGATCCATAGCGCAGCAGAAACACTTCGCCACCCACGAATTCGCCTATTTCATGGTGCAGAACTCGAAACCAAGGACCTTTGGCATCGCGATGCATGATTCACCAGTCGGCATGCTGGCTTGGATGATGGATAAGTTGTACACCTGGTCCGACAACTACCCATGGTCCCCTACCGAAATAATTACATGGACTCTTCTTCACTACTTCCCTGGACCTACCACACCTTTCCGCATGTACAGGGAAAACGACGCCTCGGAACGCGAAGAGCCCCCGTATGAGAGCACGCCTACGGGCGTGAGCGCCTTCGGAGGCGAGATGGAGATGGTGCCACGGTCTTGGGCGGAGAGGACTGCGAATGTGGTTTTTTGGAAGGAGCATGAGCATGGTGGCCATTTTGCGGCGTGGGAGAAGCCGGAGGTTTTGGCTGGGGATTTGGTGGAGTTCTTTCGTTCGGTTTGGTAGGGCGCGGGACCAGAATTGATGTGACTTCCCAATCCGCGAATTGAGATCTGCTATATTATCTCCTTTCGTCATCATGCGTACTGTGGCCATCTATTTGCCATCCACATGCCAGCTCTGCTTTTCGTTGGTTGCATGACACATGTTCTACCGCAGGCCGTTGAATTATACGCCAAGATCATCATAGGTCTCTTGATGCATCTCCCAGTCCACTTACCAAGTGACATTGGAAGAATCGATTTTTTCCCACGCAATCATGCCAGGCACATTCGCGACAGCAATCCCTCGATTCCAGGAAGAAGCTCCTTATACTAGTCCCACTATCGTTCAAGCCAGCCGCTGGCACAGCCCCACAACTGCGGCCGACAAAGTCAACCCGCTGCAGCAATAGCAATAAGGTATATCTCAGCGCCAAGACACTCTCCACCAGCGCCAACCCCGTCACCACAACCTCATCCATAAAACCACCCCCCTTCGCCTCGGCACCCAGTATCTCCAAGCTCCCACACCTCTTCACACTCCAACACGTGAACAAAACTCTCGCTACCGCTACCTTATTCCCGGTCAAGCACACCAACTCCGAGCTCGAGCTCCCGCCCTTCCAGCGCTTGGGCACGTCCCCTCGCGCGGGCGACGACCATGTGTAACTCGTTCTCAAGATCCCGTGAGCGGTGAGAGCGATGGGGGAGTCGTGCGCGGTGGTATCGATCCTCGTGGTGAGCGCGTGGAAGGTCGCGGTGCCGATGGTGGCGCTGGTGGAAGCGTGGGAGATGGTCATGTGCGGTTTGTGGAGCTGGAGGTTTAGGGCGAAGAGCGTTGTGTTGTCGTGCGCGGCGTCGACGATAAGGATAGGACTTGTGTGCCGGTTTTCGTAGTTTATGTTGAGTGTGCGCGCGGGGGATTGAGTGGGGTGCGGCTGGGGGGGGGAGGCGGAAGACACGGAGGTGGGAGGATTGACGACGCCTGCTTCTGGTACTTGACTCTGAGATTGGGGATGGGATGGCGGTGGGGCTGCAGCGAGATTGGGGGCTGGGTCTTCCGACGTCTGCTTCGTAAGTGAGCCACGCGCGCTTTCGGTATAATTGTCCTGAGTCATCTTGCTTAATTTTCTCGTGAAGCTTTCGGTACGAGATAGGGGAGAGAGAGAAAAAATGGGGGCAAATTCGTATTTATGACCCCTGCCAAGCATAGTGAGCAGGAGCCAAGAAGTGAGTATTCGAGTAATAACTGTAAGGCGGAATGGTACATCTGGGATCGCCCATTCCCAATCGCAATGGATACCCAAATATGGCTAGCGCAAGGTTGAGCTGACCAAAAGACGTCTGACCGTTCTTGGATGTGATTCACTTCTGCGCTCCGTGGCGTCATGCAGCTCCAATATATCTGAAGGCATACCCGGCGGTCCCTCTAGTCGAGGATGCAATGCATGTCGCAAACAAAAGAGAAAGATATAATCCCATCTTTCAAGTCTTGAGATTTATAAAAGTTCAAGCTCATTCGTGGGGGTACCCAGTGCGATCTTGGTATTTGATAACGATTGTAAGTATTGATCGCAATCCACGTAGTGCTGGGAGCAATTTCAAGTATTTTCTTTCTATTATTGTTGAGTTATGTGCATGCTCTGCCTCCGCTGTCAATTCATTAGATAGAGGCTCCCATCTCCAACCATTACCATATGACCAGGAGAGGTGAGCCACTGATGGCGATGTGCAGCGTAGTCCGATGCCTGATAATTACATCTTGATGGCTGTCACAGCAAGGAGCCTTATCATACCTTGGAGATATGAGCTGGATGCGTCAATCTCCTCGTCGCAGTTTATGTCGCTTCCTGCTCGGATCCGCCTCCTTACATCCTTCAGTCCCGGTTGAGCCGCTGCATACATCTCTGCGCCCTTCGGGTTCAGAAGTATTGTCTTCAAGCCGTCGGCAACCTCCTCCAATTCGTGCTGATCTCCCCAATGTTCTTTGACATCGAAGCGAGAAGTCCGGACAGCAACCTCTACGTTGCTTAATGGCAATGTCGAAAGCCTCCACAGACCCTCGATATAGAAAGTGTTAGCCAGCAGATCGTTGAGGTTGTGGTTCGATCGACAATCTCGTGCCTCAAGACTGTAGACGATTTGCAGTCGCAACTTCCGCAACCCGGAGAGAGATCTGACCGAAGCCATGTTAAGGGAGTTGTTCCAATCCCTCACGTGAGGTTGATATTGCCAATCGATGAATAGTCGAAGATTATGAATCAAGCGTTTCTGGTGGACATGTCGAGTTTCCAGTAACCGTTTTAAGGTCACGCCATCGGAAAAGGAGAAGGTGTTCGAACTCCACAGAATCTGGTTGGCTTCGACGTAGATCTGACGAGAGGTGCGGAGAACGGTCAAGTGCATCGTCTTATGATCCCACAGTGCGACTGACGGCCCGAATGACGGTTTGACGATGAATGCATCGTAGTTGATCTTACAAGAAGAGTGTGGTCCTAGCCAGCCAATGTTTTTTGGGCCGCCCGGGCTGACTTTCTCGTCTGGCCGGTTCTCCAGGCAGTCGTTCTCGCAGACTATATGCCTCCACCCGCTTCTCCATGAGTCCTGGTCCCGATTAGACGTACGATGCTAAGACTCGTTGACCGGGACGCTCACTGGATCGACCCGCCGGTACTTGACGTGGATAAGCCGATCCCCAAGTACCTCCCTCCATATGTTGTTGCGAACCTCGAGAGGAAGCTGCAGGAGAGGGGAGGTTGACGCGGTTTTCACGATGCTGCGATACCATGTTAGTCATGCCTATGACTATCGAATGCAAGGGTGGTCATACATAGCCTTAGTACCTGCGTCCTTGGGAGTTGAGAACGCGACTCGCTTCTTGGGCTGCTTTACTTTCTTCGGGTGGTCCTCTGATCGTGTGCGTTTGGTCATGATTGCGGTCGTAAGCCGGCTCGGAGGCTATGTGTTTCGTTCAGTGGACGATTGGAAGAAGAGTCTGATTCGAAAATCGAAGGCGCGTCAGGTATCTAACTTTCAGGGTCTCCTGCCCTCGCGGCCTAAAGTACGCTGACGCGCTAGCCGCGCCGCGTCAGCGATGTCACGTGTTATCAATTTTCGGGGAACCCCGGAAATTACTCTACCTTGTGAGCAGGACGTAGTCTTATCCTGTTTAAAAAGCTGGCGGCGACAACGATGTGGCGCCGCCAAGCATGGAAGTTGCTGTGCTTCTCTCCCCAAGTTGCGTATCACAGTACTCTTTCCCAGCCTCAGAAGAGCACGCAAACTGTGCCTCGGCCTTCCATCCTAAGATACTTTGCTCGTTGCTAGACAGGACAATTCTAGGACTGACCAATCTGGGCAATCTGATTTCCTGGCATCGCCCTATAACGCGATCCAGTCACAGACGGTTTGTGTGAGGAGCCCCGAAGTCTCAAGACAGCCCTACACTTTGTGCTTGGGCGGTTATCGGATGAGGCATTGTCTACTATGCATCTATAGCCGAGGGAAAGAATTGCTGTGAGGCTGATGAGCAACGAAAGAGGCATCGCTTCGCACCTGACCTACGAAACCCGCAGCTTTCTCGGATCCTTCCTGTGAGGCTGAGGGTGAAACATCTAACGTCCAATCACAATGTTCCCTACGGAAAGCAACATCTCACCAAGTCGCTGACTCGCGTCCTTTAATAAGGCTATGTTGTAGGTCAGATTTACTCCGCCTTACATCGTATTTGTCGCAAAGGATGGCGCTCGGACTTGAAGGGCACCTGCAGCTTCCCTGCATAACAAACCGAGACGCCGAAGGCCCAGGCCACGCGCGCGCTCTACGACCTTTCTCCCGAGTTGTTCGCACAAAAATCTAATACACTCGCTTCCCCAAACATGAGGGCGATCCGAAAGCCGCGGAGTATTGATAGATCAAATAGAATTTCTGTCATTGGACCCTACCAAGCAGTAGTCTCAGCCTTGACCCTTATGCAGGCCGGTCAGTCAATGCAAATGACTGCAGTGCCCTTGGAAGGCAGTCATCATGATCGGGAAGAGGCATTTCGTGCTTACACCTCCTTATGCTCAATCCCGATACCTATCAGGCGCTCATGGTAGCTCCTGGCCAATCATAGTCGAGGTTTCCTGATCCTGCTTAGGCCAAGCCTCATTGCGAGCTCTCTAGGCATCTAAATTTGGTCGCTGAAAGCGCTGAGCTGAGACTCGTGACATTTATGACAGCTTCTCTAGGCCCATAACATGGTATAAACTGCTTCTTCCCCATGTCTTTGTCTAATCATTATGCATGAAGCATACCTTATTTCAATTCCATCACGATTCATATGCAGGCACCGCTACATTTCTTGACTAGTCTATACAAACCGAAATACCAGCCATTACGAATCGCGAAAACTGGCGAATAGCGTATCCAAGACAGGAGGCTCATCAGGGAGCTCCGGCATGTCTTTCCTAGCACCGTACACGAATGCTATGAGGATTGGGCAGGGGTAAATACCATCTCCGATGTGTACACGACCGAAGCTGATGGCGAGACAGGTTCAACTCATACACTCAAGAAATATGCATTGAGAACGCCGTCCTCATCGAACCTGCGCGAAAAGCCCGTTCCTCAAGCTCGCAGCGACCACATTCGTTTGCAGGTGCCAGCTCTCTACGACACTTGTCAGCTTCAACGGCTGTCTCGCCCCACGGACCCGTTCTCGGCCACAAAAACAGTAATGAGTCAATGCAGTCGGATGCGACAACACCAGTCGCTGCCGGTGCGCCGGAGATGCAGAGGCCAGGGAGCGCACAGTCTGCCAAGTCGATGCCAAATATCACGGTTGGCACGCAGCCACTCGAAGCGCCAGCAACGACTGTCCAGCCAGCAGAAACGACGCCGCCCAGCAAGAACGTTGTCCAGATCGTTACATACTCCTCAAGGATGGTAGACAACATGTCAGACATAGTGGAAGCGCTCAACATTTCTTCCTCCGCATCCATCAAATATGGCACCGTCAAAGGTGCTGGTAGCGCCTCTATCGTGAACGAAAACAAAGTCAATCAATCGGACCTGAACTACATCGTCACCGTCAAAGTCACCAATGAAACCTCGCCGATTGCAGACAAAATGACATTCAATCCCATCAACGAGCTGGACAACAATAACTTCACAGACGTCTTTGGTGACTGCTTCATCAGCGGTTTTACCGAAGGTGGCGAATTCAGCGCTATAGTCAGCATCAAAGTCAACGACAAGTCCAAGATATCCGCTGTAAAGGCCGCCGCCGAGGCCGAAATGGCCGTTGCAGCTGTTCCAGGCTTGTCTGTGGGTACGAAGAATAGCATGGACAAGCACAAGAGCGATGTATGGGACGACACCGAGACGACCATATCCGTCAATTGGGCAGGCGGAGGGAACATCAAGCCCCCGGACGAGAAGTGGGATCTCAAGACTGTGGTCGATGTTGCGACTCGGTTCCCACACCTCGTGCAGACCTGTGCCCAACGTACATCAGCAATCTTGACCAGATACACCAGTCTGAGAAGCTTTAACGAAGCAGACGCGCGAAATCCACCGGATGATAAATTTCGGATCCTCGACTACGACCTGTGCTCCTTATACACCCAAGACCTGTTCAGTGCTTTCCTGGCTTACAAAAATATTCGGGCCGACCTCGCAGATATGTTGAAGTACACGGAGCAGTACCGGGAGCGCGAGCAAGGGCCGGACGTACCAGATCCCATACAGTTGACATCGAAAGGACTGACCGAGGCTGTGCTGCTAGCACGCAAGGGGATGACTCAGATCAGTGACATCACCAAGGCTTTAGTTACAGAGCCCTCGCTGGCGGATCTGGACGAGAATGGCCAGCAAAGAGCGGTACCGTTTATGTGGCCCAGTGAGCTGCGCAAGCGGCTACCGGTCAGTTGTTGCCTTGCCTTTGAGCTTGATTGGACCCCTTACTGACATGTTAATAGATCAGACATCATGGCATCACAATCCGTGAGCAAGCAGATCTCGCCAGACGTGACACCAATCTTGGCCTCCTCAGCTCCGAGGAAGTTGGGAAGATCGGCCAATGGGTTAGAGACACAGATCTCGAGTTCACCCCTTTAGTGGGCGACCACATCGAACCACGACGCTCATGGCTGGGCAAACAAAAGGACACCCTCTTCTGCACACTGGACACCGCAGCTGAGACTTCGCATCTCGACAACCTAACCAAGCTCCGCCTCCACGCCTACCAAAACCGCTCCGTCAACTGGCTCGGCATGTTCGGCCGCCAAACCCGCTCACGACGCTGCCACGGCCGCCTCTCCGCCATCGGCTTCAGTACTTCTCATGACACCAACACCCCCCGAGAAGACGGTGTCCACCAAGTAGTTGGCAACCCGAACAAGAACCATACCTTCTGGTCGCAACCGCTCGCTGACTTCCGATACGCCAAGGTTGCGAAAGTCAGGATCGAGTATGTGCCCGGCTCAGGCTGTCTAGCAGCTTTGAGTGTGCTCGATCCTAACGGGCAAGAGCTCACGAGCTGGAAGGAGTATGGGCAGGCGAAGGTGGCGGCGCCGGCTGGGTTGAAGGTTGTGGAGCAGGAGCCGCCGGATGGGAGGAGTGGGTGGGTGTTGGCGGGCTTTTGGGGGCATGCGGATTCGATGGTGATTAATAGTGTGGGCGCTATTTGGAGGAAGTGAAGAGAGAAGTTTCGCTATCGAATTAGTCGATTTAATACTGGGTGTTGGGTTGTTGGACACATTTAGTAGAGTGCAAGGTTTTCGGGATCGGTGCATTGCGGCTGGGTAGGATCTTTGCGCGGTTGGAGTACTGCTGCTGTATGATACCATGTTGCTGGAAGCTTTAATCATAATAATTTTTTCTTTTTCGATTAAAAGTAATTGGGAAAAAGAATTGCCACTATGTCGCGAACTCTTCTCTTATCTACGCAGCTGGGTTTAACATTAAGTAGATGAGTAAATCAAAGAGACGAAAACAATAGGAATAAGAAGTCGAGCAATCGCCACACTACGAACCATATGTAGGCCACTCGATACTCAACCTCTTGATTTGTTGTATCTTGGCCCTAGCCCTCCCTAATATGCAGGGCTTTTTGTTCCTTCTAGATGTTGGCTGGGGCAGGTAGTCATCTTCGTCCTACTGTTCATAGAGGGATTGTTTTCTTGATCCAAGGCAAACGACATCCTAGGATCTGGACGAATGTCCCCTTAACGTAGTCGCAGAGCCTTAGAGGCGTGAGTAGATCTAGACGGCAGTGTCGCACCAAGATTCAAGCCAAGAATCATCCGATACGCATCTGACATGTGCTCTTCAAAGTAATTTATCGCAGGCTCGCTTTTGGCTTGGCGGAGTGCAGGCGCCACTTTGCTGGCTGGGACCAGTCGATGGACAGGCTGCGGTTGCATCAAAGTTACACAGAGCAATGATTTAGTGCTGTTGCCTGTCAGGCTCCCTCGATCTTACATGTGCGCATGCAGCTTTGCAGCAATGGATTGTTGTGCATCTCATACGCTTGCAGGAGCGGACTGAAGGCCACGCCCGACAAGCTGACAAGGTAGCCCCCCTGAGAAGTCAACCCTGCCGGCGCATGGGAATTCCAAAGTCGCACATCTGACTTGGATGTGTTCGCCAGGGCCATACTCTTGGATTTCAACCATCGCAGGCGAATACGTATGTCTGAATGATAAAAGAAGCTCGAGTGAATGTACCCATCTCAACTGATTTGGGTCTCAGCTTACAACCAATTGCTTACAATAAGATCGCTGGATCGCGCAGCCGTCCCCTGCCCAGCTTCCCGAGAGCCCGCAGTTCCTGAGGCCGGCGAATTCACTAAACTGAGCCTTGCGGGCGATCACAGTGTTGTGGTCGACACTCGGCATTTTGGTGGTCTCACAAATGTACCATTCGGAACTCCTTTGCGTTATACAGAGCGCAAACAACTGTGACAGACGTTCGCCACGATGGCGGCAAACGTCGGTATGAGGGCGAAGAGACCGACCACAAGAGTAGTAGCCTGATCTAGGTCACTGAACTTCGCACCTGTCAACGGTGCTGCCGGACTGCTTGGGTCGTATCTCCACCGCGGTGGACTGCAAATGTTTATTGTCGAGAGAATGAATGTTCCAGAGTTCAGGATGGTGATCTGCCACCCTTCGTTCGTCCGTGGCCATTGCCAACCTAGAGCTGCAAAAATCCCAATAACAATGCTTGGCAGCGGTATCAGGACGCAATATGGTATCATGTATTTGATGTTTGGGGTTAGCAGTTCATGGCGGACCATAACGTTTACGCTCGTTGCAATCGTAGTCAGTAGCCATTGAATCATCCAGACGGAGGTCTGCGGAGATGGAATCCAAGCTAAGCCGACCGACGGAGCCCCTTGGAGCATATCCAGGCCCGAGATGTCCCTTGCAAACTCTTTCGAACTCGTCGACGGCAGCGATACCTGCGTTGGCAGCGACGTCTATCGTGGCTATCAAGTTGTGATATGCGACATTCTTCTCTTCGAATGGCTTCGATTGACAAGCGACAAAAACGGCATTGATCAGCTACAAAGAGTATGCGCCTGGGACATAATAATTTAAGACCTCAAAATCTACCTTGAAGACTGGATGTCATTGAACCTTCCATAACCACAGCCAACCCCCAAAGCTGTTTGTTCCCCAAAAGCCGACTATACCGAAGGGAGTCATCATGCAAGCCCAGTTCCATCGAAGCGTTCCCCCAGTATAGGCCTTTACCATTGTCATTTCGCCGGTCGCCGAAGCCATACTACCGGACAACGAAAAGTCGCCGATCCCATCGTTCCCATACGTTTGCAGGTGCCGCCAAGATCGCTCGGGATCATCGCAGACTCTGAAACGCATTCCGCGCATCGGCCAATCGATATGTAGCTCATGGCCTCCAGTAGACACGGTGTAGAGACCTGCCCACTCTCCCTCCTCGAGGAACTACTTGCTGGTCATTGTGGCAAGATGGCAATATGGAAGTTTCGCCGCGCCATCAGCTACGAAGGGAAGAGGCATGTCCATAAGACTGAAAAATTCGATGTTCTCGGTTGTAGGAACAGAAATCCCAGGAGAAGAAGGCGCAGCCCAGGAATTTCTGACGATACCTCTGGCAAGCGCCTCGCGAATCAAAATTGACACGATTCCCACCGCATCCAGAGCTTGGCTGTATTTCCTCGTGAACAACATTCCGTCGCCCTCGGACCACCAGTTGTGCTCCCGGTCTGACAGTAGCAACCTTTGCGACAGACGACCTAACAACTCTCGTCGCAATATTTGCCGAGGCGGGACACTAGGGCTGCTCATTGTATCATAAGCTCGACCTAGTAAATCTTGGGAGACAGCTTGGGAGGCATCATCTGGTGGGCCTGACGACATATGTCTCATCGCAAGACAAAAGGCCAAAGCAACTTGTCGATCAACATCCCCCACACTATGATCGATCAAGGAGAATAGAAGATTTGCATTCTCGTCGTAGAGCTTGGGATCTATTGACGATCAGTTGGGTCGGTCAAGGAATCTCGAGTCCCGATGGACCTACGGTGGGATATCACAAGTTGCGGCCCATAACTTACGCTCCCTTTAGCAAACCACTTTTTGGATGCCCTGGCTTTCGAGTCCGCAAGCGCGTAACGCGCCCAGGCGGCTGTGCTATCGGCGCTCGCCAGAGGGCAATGATGCCATTTGGCGCCGCCATAGCCGTTCAGGTTCTTGATCAACGACCTAAAAACATGGAGACTGTAGCAAACGCGATTAAGAGTGCGATTTACTCTTGAGAGAGTCAGCACGTCCTCGCACGAGCCGCCGGACGCGATGCGCTGAAGTATCTCCGCTGGCAGGGTATCTAGCTTAAGGCTGATTGTATCCATAACTGAGGCGAGGTGAGCGTGTGGCAATAAAATAGGCAATAAATGGAGGGAATGCTGCGTAAACAGTCTTGTTCAATCTGACACGATAGATTTCAGATAATTCGGAGAACGTTGTCCGCCCGATGACCTGGGTCTATAAATCAATGGTGGAATACCCAAGCGCCGAGCGGTCCAATCAAGATGTTTGAAACGAGGCATCCGCGCGTGTAACCTCAGGTCCGAAATTAGAGTCAGCCTGCCAAGCATCCCCAGCACAACGGCACTCAATTGGATCATCCGCACAGAGACCTCACTAGATCGGTTCCGTGTCCGAAGTGCAGGTTCGGACATTCTTCAAAGTAGGCCCTTTCAACAGTGAGCATGACATTTTGTACGTTCAGTGTTAATCACTCTGCCTACAGAAGCATCGCTGTGGAGATACGACTAAGTTTACCATGCAAGTGCAGCGGCAAATCACTGTTTGATCTACCAAGGTAGTAAGGCAATGCCTGCCATCCCGCAATGCCTGCCGCATTCGTGTGTTGGAGGCTCTTTGTTCTTTGGAAGAAAATTACCATCCCAGCAACATCCTTGATCTCCCTCATCGTTGTACAACGCGCCGCTTCTCCACGTGGGAACTTCGATATAATCTCGGGTGAGTGCTGCCTGCAGGCATGTGGCGAGGCATACTAAGTGGCATGATTGCTGGTAGAGAGATCTATGGAGAAGGAGGTGATCTATAATAGATGTGGTCGGAAGAGTCTCAGGCTAGGCGAAGCCCCAGCCCTGTGAGGCTGAGAGGCTAAAGCCTCAGCCCCATGCGGCTAATGTCCAACAGTGCTGATGATTCGTTCGACATGCGTATGACAGGAACCCCTGCACCCAATTATACGGGTACGAGCTATGTATCGCCACGCCGAGAATGGAACTCTGTCCTTTGGGGAATTGACAAGGCCACATGACTTTGGACGACACCCATCTATTCGACTTCGCGTCAGAGGTCCAAATCCAGCATTGGAATTAGGATTCCTCCTATGGCGGGAGAGCGACAGGACTCTGATCAGCGCGCCGATACGGTTGCCATCGCAGGGTCCGAGACAAATCAGTCTGAAGCCAAGAATGTGAGTGCATCTTCCACCCTACAGGTAAGTCTGCTGCTACATCCCACAAAAGAAGAAGATGTAATTGTCCGTGATTGAAGACAGGATATTCCGAATTCGATCATTTTTCTGCACCCCAATTCACCGAGCAGTGTGGCAGTAGCCAGTACCCAGAAGCTGTGTATGGGGGACCTAGCAGCTTCAAAGAAGTTTCGAATGGAGCCGTCGAAGACCAGAAGCAGCATTATGATCGGGACGAACACGCAGAGCCTTTGTCGCGGAAGAGAAAGAACAAGAAAATTTTAGTAACTTGTGCCGTTGCGCTTGCCATCATATTCGCTGCGACAGCAGGCGCCGTGGGTGGATACTTTGGTGGCAAGAGTTCGAATCGCGATGCCAATGTGAAAGATCCAAGGTAAGGCTGTCTCAATATTGCGGACACTTGTAGTTTTCATGTCCTCGTGGCCTGGTAAGACATGATGCATAAAATTTTCTGGTGCATTTCAAACATCTCGCACGACTCTGAACGAGAATGAGAACATGTTGATAAACTTTTTTGGATTGCCCGGTTGTACCCCTACAGCCAACGTAGCTTACTTCAACATACCATGGACAGAGACTGTATTTGGCTTGCAGCCTGACATTACACGTTTTCGAGCAGCCCCAGAAATATGTATCAGTCTAGGCCATTGCATGCACCCTGCAGATTGTTTTCGCCGCTGAACTTTCCTCTCTCTTTTAGCATAATCCCGACCTCAACATCTCAATCACACCCCAATGGACAAGGAAGTGACGTCAACAATACTGATGTTGGTAGTGGCTCCGGCTTGGGACCCGAGGGTAGACCGACTGACGCGCTCAATGGGACCGCAATGGCTACTCTGGCTTATGATGCGGCAGAAAAATATGGTGCAGACACGACATCAGAAAATTATCTGCTCTTCTACCAACATTCAAACGGAGACATCCGAAAATTGGTTTTTAATCAATCCGAGTGGCACAATTCTGAGCTCGTTACCAGCGACGCAAGAATTGGTACCGGGTTGAGTGTGGTGCAAGTTGGAGCTGTCCCAACACAGATATACATGTACTACATAGACAGGTTGGGATATTTGCAGGAGCTGAGGGGCATTCACGGCAGCAACGATTGGAAAAATGGTACGCTTGGTGCCATGCATTTCAAAGCCGTAGATACATACTCCGCCCTGTCTGCGAGCTACATTGGCAAATGCGGAGATCGCGGGAATATAGGCTGGGTGTACTATGAATCTGTACGTGCTGCAAGACAGAGCCTATCCTCAGTCGGCATTTGTGCAGTTCCTGACTACCTCGTAGGAGACAGGAATCCAAGAGGCTCTTTGGGCATACGATTAAGACACATGGTCCGCAGGCACCCTATTCTCCGACCACGCTCCGGGATCACATTCCTGGACAAGCCACGACACAAGCCCCATCACTGCTTGGCGAATGTACAGTTTTACGAAGGATCGACGGATGCAGGAACACTATTGTTCGGATTGTTGCAAGAACGCGACTATGGGGTGGACCACAGGCGAGTCGCAATACATAGGGTTAGAAATGTGCCGAATATACTGACTAGAGCCCTTGTAGGTCTGGTTGGAACAGTTGTCGACAACTCAACGCTTGGCCTTACATGTACTATGGTAAATGGGTCTCGAATCCTATACTATCAGAACGATTCCGAGATGGTTATGGAGCTAAACAACACTGATTTCCCAACTGGCTCGAAAGCAGGGTACGCCGAGGCATGGGTCGGTAATCCCTCGACCAAAGGAACTGGTAGCAGAGCAGTCAACGTTGGGGTCCAGGCCTTGAATGGTTCCGGGATCAGCACTCTTTCCAAAGCTATGATCGGCTCCAAACTGAGTGTGGCGCAAGGCTTCAGGAGCCTGACCCGACAATTGTACATGTTCTATCAGACTAACGGTAGCGACATCACTTGGCGAAGTCGGAACGAGTATGGTGTAGGGAACTGGTCCGATCCTATAGCTTTGAATGTTGGGATGTAGATTTTCGAAGGCAGCGATTGAACGTTTCTTTTAAATTACTTAAGTCTTATGTCCCACTAGATGGTCTACCTCCTCTCTATATCATGAAGCTTTCATTGCATTTCTGCGACAACTCTCCAGTCTATGTTTGCGATACACACAGAGCGCTTCTATTCAGTTCTTCGCGATCAGGTCGTCCTTCGTTTCGAAACTCTGTTAATCTCAGCATCGCTTTCCATCTTCCGTCACTGGAGTGCGAGCTCAAAGATCATTTTCTCTTGAGCCCTTCAACCGGCCCTGGATATCGACAGCGCCACCCAGCACCCAGTATCTAGCAACTTGATCCCATTACATTCCATGAACACCGGTCATCTACAACCGTGCCTGTGCTAGCAACCTTATCAATTAAGTAATACGACTCGCTCACGTAGTGGAGGCTGGTCAGAGGTCAATTTTTGTAAGTATCACTCCATGTCTTTGCCAACGCACAGTAGCTCTTTCAGCTTCGGATCGAAGTCCCCGCCAATTCAGCTTACCCGTTGGTTGAAGTTTTCGCAAAGTACAATGAAGTAATCTGACTGGCCCGGAGCAGATCGGCCCGTACCCTCGGCGCATTTGAAACATCTTGCTTCCAGGATCTGCATATTTTTCTCACGCAAGCAGACTTTGAATCAGAGTTACCATTGTTAAAGACGCCAACTAAGTTGGATAGGCAACGAGATAGACGGCAAACGGTCAGAAGATATATCGCAAGGGGCGAAAATGCGATCGCGAGAGTTCCTGCGAGCTTTTACCTCTCCTTCACATACCAAACGATAATTTGAACAATGATTTCGGAGTCGAATGCTCAGTTCTGCGAAGAACAACTGCCAAATTGAGCCCTACGAAGAGGCCTAAGCAGGCTGGCCACAGGTACGGGAAAGTGCGTGCGATAGGGACCTGTTTTACACCCCGAACAACATGAATTACGATATTTTGCTCTTCAATATTGCTGTCTTCATAGCAGCTATCTTCGTCTTGGATTACGGAGCCGACAAATTCATCGACCACACTGCGATCGTGGCATCGCGACTCGGTGTCTCCCAAACGCTTGTTGCCTTACTAACAGCGGGTGCAGAGTGGGAAGAGGTATGTGAGCCCTTATACTGGTACCTTGTCATCCATTCACCGCATTCTAGCTTGCAGTGGTAATTGCAGCGGTCGCACAACACCAATCGCCGCTAGCTCTTGGGAACGTCATCGGATCCATCATCTCTAATATCCTGGCCGCGTTCTCGCTGGGGGTCTTGTTCCAGCGTGGCTATACAAAATTCGACAGGAGCTCTAAGATTTACGTCTCGCTATTACTCCTGCTCACTCCTCCGATCATTGTGCTCGGATACTTTGGCAAAGGAGGGGTTATCTTCGGCAGCATCCTGATTGTGGTCTTCGGACTGTATCTGGTTTCAATTGGAGTGGCTATATATCGAGGCGTCCTCGCAGCGCCAGAGCCCGAAGATTCTTCAGATGACGACAGCGACAGCGACACCAACAGTCACAGCGCCAGCAACCGTGACAGCAGCAGCAACAGTCGCAGCCCAGCAACTGTGAGCCCTGATGTACAGAACGAGAGTAATTCGGATGAGAACCAAAGTCTCCTAGTGGAAATCAGCTCCCCCTCTCCACTTCCCAGAACCCCGAGACACTCGCCTCGCCGCCTACGAACCCACGTCTTCCAGCTTCTCCTCGGGTTCCTCGCCCTATCACTATCTGGCTACATCCTATCACACTCCGCAACGTCCATAGCCTCAGAGCTGAACATCTCACGTACAGTATACGGCATCACCATTCTAGCCTTCGCCACAACACTCCCAGAAAAATTCGTAGCCGTCATCGGAGCCTCAAGAGGCCACAGCGGCATCGTGGTAGCGAACACCGTCGGCAGCAACGTTTTCCTACTAACATTGTGTCTTGGAGTCGTCTACGTGAGCGGTGATGAAGCGGGAATGATAACCGGCTTTGAGCTGGCGGCGGTTTTGGTATCGGTTGTGGCGCTTGCGGTGATTGTGTTTTTGGGCGCAAGGAGATGGATGGGGGCGGTGCTTTTGGTGGGGTACGTGGTGTTCTTTGTGCTTGAGTTTACTGTCTTTCGCAGATAGGGGAGGTAGACGGAAGATGATGCAGGAAACTCCAAGTCCGAAGGGGACCCAAAGGAATGTATGCCCCGAACACGTATGCCATCAGCACATGTTGCTGTTCTAGGCCTCCGCACGCTCTCTCCCCATGCGCGGCACTTGGGTGAGCCTGTATCATCATGGATGTATAATTCAATCATTGATGTTGAGACAGAATGTCTTCGCGACAATAGATTGCTTTGCTAAGGAGCGGGTCGCGCTATCTTACACGATGTATAATACAAATAATTGTACAGCAGGCACACAAAGCCATTGTTCTTACAAGAGACATCATTCTCACAATCGTACAGCACCCATCACGAAGCCATCCAAGAAATCCAGGTGTACAGTGACCCGTCTCCTGATCTTAGCCATGTGCAGCGAAGAATAGTAAATAAGAGCAATTGGTTCGACTCAAGTATCCATTGCTGCGACCAGTATGCGACTGTTCCAAAATATCGTCAAACCTCCGACGATACGACGTTGATCCAAAAGGGTCTAAGGAAGGCGCCAAATGTATCTATAGGTGCCAGAACTATCTTAAGCGTAGAGTGCACTGCATTTACACGTTAGCTGGGACATTCAAGAAATGGGGTCATTGAAGCTGTGCTAACCCAGTCTCGTTCAACGGCGGAACATGCGTGTTCGCCCCAGTAAGGTCGAAATGGTTCTGCGTATTCCCCGCCGCATTGCCCTGCGTAGGCACACCATGAGCCTTGCAGTTCGCCAAGGACTGGGCCGTGATACTCTCAAGTTTCTGGAGCTGCAGTGGGGCTTCGACCATGGTGACGGTCAGGCCGGCAGTGACGTGCCATTCCATGTGGCAATGCAGGATCCAGATGCCAGGGTTATCGGCCCGGAATCGCATGACGGTGTAGCCGCCGGGCGCGACCATCATGGTGTCGCGCTTCATGGGCACGGCGGGGAAGGTTGATTGTGCGCCGTTGTAGGAGAAGGAGGGGTGGGGGCGCATGTGCTTCGGACCGGGGACGTAGACGCCGGTGTCGCGGGCGATGAGCTGCATTACGTGGCCGTGCATGTCTGGGGAGGGGTTAGTAGGTGGGGGGAGTTGTGAGGGTCAGGGTACGCACGGATGGGATGGGCACCGCCGTCGAGGTTGTTGATAATGACCTCGATGATCTTCCCAGATTGTAAGACGAAGGGGTTGGCGTTCACACCGTAGACTCTTGGGTCGCTCGCATCTTTGCCGACGGTTAAGGCAGTGGCAAGGCTGGGTACCTTCTGCCCGATGTAGGTGATATTGTTGAATATGGCTCTGGAAACGGTGTCAGTAAAAGGTGGCTAAAACAGATGGACCTTTTGTACCTGTTTTGATTCTCGATCACCTGGAAATTCAGTTCTAGAGTTATCGTTTGATCCGGATTCCCCAAGAGTGGTTGGTGGTCAAGGGGTACAAGGATAAAATCATCGATGACATTGAAGTCGTTGAGGGCCGGAGGTGCAGGCAGAGGTTTAGCATCGTCGTATACAAGATAGCCCGTAACGTTCGGTTGAAGATGCGGCGGGAAGTTATCGAATCTCGTCGTGTCCAGACTGCCGAGCATGGCGTAGTTCTTGGAAGCATCTGGCTTGGTCTTGAGGAGTACACCATATCTTTGAGCTGTGGCGAGATATACTGTCTCGACGTCTTGCTTCTCCGTGTATACTCCGTCAATCTCGACAATGGTCATGGTGTGCTACGTAGAACAGTAAGCATCTCATCTTCCCAGGTTCCAAAGATACATACCTGGTCGAAGTGGAGGTATGCCTGCGCGAATGCCGCCATGTTGATGGTCCTGATCAAATATGTCTTGTTGGGCTTGACATGCAGCTTGATGTTCTGTGCCTCGTTGAGCAGCGCAGAATATGGTATAGGCTCCGTCCCATTAGGATTTGCGGTGTGATTGAGATAATAGCTGACGAGACCGGGCATCTCATCATGGTACCAATCGGCAACAGTGACCACTAGCTCGGCATCGTATTGCCCTTTATAGGGCGAGTAAGGGTCATTGACGATGATAGGGCCCCGCAGACCGTCGGGATATTGACCGGCTGTGTGGCTATGGTACCAGTAGGTGCCTGGCTGGTTGATCGCGAAATCATAGGTGAATGACTCTCCTGGAGCGATCTCGCATGCTACAACACCAGGTGGACCATCCATATCATTGGTTCCTTTTTGGAAGATACCATGCCAATGTAAGCTGGTGTATTCATCCGTGAGACCGTTCTTGAGGTTGACGACGACCTGGTCGCCGACATCCACGTTGATAGCTGGGCATGGCCATTGCCCGTTGATGCCAATCGCACGCCGTTGAAAGCCATCAGGTTTTACCGAGACATAGGTAACAGTCCAATCGTAGGTGACGGTTTTGGCACTGACGAATGAATGCAGCAGAAGGAAGGGCACAAGGAACAGCGTAGGCGAGATCATGTTGAAAGATTCGCCAGATATGGTTCGATTATATAGAATCAGAGAGAAGTAACAGCGATGAGGATCATGAGACACGGAACTATTCTGGCTTTATATAAGTTTTCGTCAGATATTGGGAAGAGCCCACACGAAAACCATGAAACAGCAGCCGGACGGGGGGCCATTTCTTGCTGTTCTCGCCCGGTATCACACAGCCCTCAACCCAAAACAAGTCGGGCCCGAGGGATGACTCGACAACGGATCAGTAAATAATGGTGGATGCTGACGAGCTTTGCTACCGTCCGACCTTGTGCCTTCTAGATTCGCTACTCACAATCGGCGACGAGAAGGGCTGTGCCAGCTTCCAGCACAGAGTAATCGCGTGACAACGGCTTGTATCGAATATCAGCCCTTCGGCCAGACCCATAATGAGGAGTCATTTAAAGCCCGGATCGTATCGGCCTAATTTGGGAACAGCGCGGAGTATTATCAGCCGTCATGAAGATTACCTTCCTCAGCGATGTCATTTTGAGGTGAGAGGCGTAGCCGTTTCGCCCTCACATGTTCCTGAATCCTGTCAGCAGCCATCAACAGGTACCGCAAGGTCAAGCTCAGCAAACCGCACTGGGGACACCACTTGGTCCGAGATCTCAGCCGCTTACCCATTCAGCCGCAATTGCTCGCACCATCTTACCCAAAAGCTTCTCGATACTTAGTGAGGTTGACCATTCTCGCTTGAAATTGCTGTTGTGCACCATGTGGTCGACATTGCATCAGATTTATTACGTCGTGACATGGGAGACTCGCCACTTCGCTCGGCTTTGCTCAAGAGCGAGCTGTTCAGGTCCCGTGTTGATACCACCAAAGAGGTGGTATCGCGAGCTGTCCTGAAGATAGCGCCAGCGGGATTTTCGGGGGCCAGACCGTGGTTGATAAGGTGATGCGACACTGGTATCTTGATTGAAAGGGTAGCACGGCTCGTGAGGCGGTGGTGGGAACAGGTCGAGCGAGCGATGGATCTACACCCTTCAGATATCTCTTCATTGACTCATCCCATCTCGCCACCGTAGTCCCTCGACATAGTTCGATCGTTCTCACGCCTGTCAGTAAAGTGGCATTTCGGCTGAGGAGTGGGACTACAGAGCATGACTATGTCAGAATGTGAATTCGCGCACGCTCTCAGGCTGCTCTATTTTGATGGGAGAATACGTTCATGTCAGCAAGTATTATTGCAAGAAACACGAAGTGATGGCTGCCTGGAGAGGCGCAGTCGGAAGAGGAATACGAGCCACACTCCAACATTCGTCTCGGATCCCGAATTCCAGTCCCACTTCCAACCCCACTGCATCCCGCTGTCGCAGCCTCGCTCAGCCGTGGTCGCATGCCTTCCTTGATGGTTTTAGCGAAAGTGTGGCCTACTCCACGCTCGATGTTGGTGACCCAAGGCAGCGGTCAGTCACACGACGTTCGTCTCCACGTGGTTGGGGTTTCGTGCCTTGCCTTAGTGCATGTCGTTCGTTTGGCGAATCGGGAATATCGCGACGCCGGGGCCACCGAAGATCTGGCTCAGCTCGGCCTCCTCATGCTTGTAAGGTACCGTCTCTTCAATGCTGCTTTGCTTGTGGTGTGTGTCGCGACAATCTTCAAACCGTGATGAACATTGCCCCCTGCGCATCTTCAAATATGCCTTGTCCAATGGAAAGGAGCACTCGCACAGGCGCAGCGAGTGCAGATCTCAATACGAAGGTGTGTAGTCAGCCAGCCGAGAGCTGAGATCATATTCGGGTCGACTCCCTCAGATCGTAATTAAATCGCCGATTGATTTTGGGAGATCTTACTTGGCCAGATATACGGACAGCGAGCATCGTTATCTCTAAGAGACGACCAACTGTAAATAAGACGGGAGCTTTGTACAGCGCAAGTCCAAGAAGAGTTTATTAATCGAGATAAAGATCTAGACTTGTAAGACAAAGACTAGATTAGCTTCAACAAACTAAATTGCAATAGTATTCGATATCTCTTATTAGCTAGAAAACTAAACTTAGATATCTATTCTAAATATCTCTTTAGTTACTAATATTTATCTCTAACAATTATATTAGCAATATTCTGCCTAGAGTATTGCAAATTTTGTATAAGAGAAAATCTTAAATTATTGCAAAATCTAAATCGTACAATATTTTGCATCGATATTGTCTATTTTAAAAATTTAAGAAAAGTTTCTATATATTTAGAGTACAATCTTGAAAATAACGTAAAAATTAACTTAATCGAGTTTAAACTTAATTTAATATTAAATTATAATTTGTAAAAAGAAAATCTAATCTTCTAAATATAAATGTTGCAATATCTTGCATCGATATTGTTTATTTTAACAATTTAAAAAAAGTTTCTATATATTTAAAATATAATCTTAAAAATAATCTTAAAATTATCTTAATAAAGTCTAGATTCGATTTAATATTAAATTATAATTTGTTAAAAAAAAATTAATCTTCTAAATATAAATATTGCGATATTTTATATTAATATTGTTTATTTTAAAAATTTAAAAAAAGTTTCTATATATTTAGAATACAATCTTAATAATAATGTAAAAATTATTTTAATTAAGTCTAAACTTAATTTGATATTAACTTATAATTTGTAAAGAGAAAATTTAATTTTCTAAATATAAATATTTTAATACTTTATATTAATATTATTTAATTAAGAAATTTTTAAAATATTTCGAATTAAATTTTTTTTTTATTATATAATGTAATTTTTTTTAAATAAATTTAATTTCGATTTTATATTAAATAGTTAAATTTCTCTAAAATATTATATTTTGTTTAAAAAAATCTTAATAATTAGTTTTAATTAAAGTTTAAATTTTTAAATTTTTAAATATTAAAAATACAAAATTATTAAAATTGTTTAAAAACTTTAAAAATATAATTATATAATTATTTCTTTTTTTAAAAAAAGTTTAAATCTTAAAAATTATTATTTTAAATAAGATTTAAACTTGCAATCTTTAGATATTATACAAACTTAATTAATTATTTTGTTAGAAAATATCTAATTATATTAAATATATAAGAATAAATATTTAATATTCTAATTATTAGACTATTAAAATTAATTATTTTTATTATTTGTTTTTATTAATTATATATTTATAAAGACTTTAACAATTATATTAGCAATATTTTACTTAAAATATTGCAAATTTTGTATAGAAATTTTTCTAATTTTTTAAACTATTATTAAATCTAAAAGTTATAATAATTTATATTAATATTATTTAATTTAGAAATTTTCGAAATATTTTAAACTAAATAGATTATTTTCTATTATATAATATCAAAATATTAAAATATTTATATTAGTAATATTTTGCTTAAAGTATTGCAAATTTTATATAAAAGAAAATTTTAAAATATTGCAAAATATAAATTGTGCAATATCTTATATTAATATTATATATTTTAAAAACTTTAAAAAAGTTTCTATATATTTAAGATATAATCTTTAAAATAATATAAAATTTTTGTTAATTAAATCTAGATTTAACTTAATATTAAATATTAAATTTTAAATTTTAAACTTAAAATCTATTTTTCTAAATAATAAAGAAAAAAGAATTAAGATTAATAAATTTGTAAATATCGAATATAATTATTTTCGTATATAATTTGCTTATTTTATAGAATTTGCATTTACAAAAGTAAATCGAATTTTGTTAAATCTTTCTTATTATTAATACAATTATTTTTTATTTTTATATAATTTTTATATTATTACAATATTTGCACATAACGTCGCACAATTAATTATTTTTTTAATAATTATTTCTTTTTGCGTTTACTCTTTTTCGATATTATTATTATATATAATTGACGCTATTACTTAAATAATTGACGCTATTATCTTTATTAATTAATTAACTTTATTAATTATTAAATCGATTAAATTAATTTAAAGAAAATTATTATTCTTTTATATATTGCTTTTACAATTAATATATCAAATATTTAAAGATTTAAAAAACAATTTTTAATAATACTTTAAAGTTAAATCTTTAGTTATAAGTTAAATTAAATTGTTTAAGATTAATTATTAAAATTAAAATAATTATTATTTATACAAGAAAGTTTATAAAGTCTATTTATTTTATTTAAGTTTTTTTTGCTTTATTAAGTTAATCTATTGTTTATTTTATATTATTTTAATTGCAATCTTAATGCTTAACTTTAAATTAACAATATTAATTTTATAGCAATTTTTCAAAAGCGTTCGATTAATAATGTAGATTTCAAGCATGTTATTCTTGCTAAATTATAATATTGTTAATTTCTACTTAATTTTCTATTTCTTCGTTAATAATTCTTATTTTTCTAAAAATTCTTTTTTGTCTTTTATTAACATTATAACAACTTCTCGAATAACTATTATTATTATTTTTATTTCGTATTATCTATTAACTTTTATTTATCTTTTAACAATATTATTGCTTTTTAGATATCTTTATTCGAATATTATTACGCAATATATTTTTATTGTATTTTTAACGTCTATTATTTTGTTATTAAAATCGAAGAAAAAACGTCTTCTTAAGTTTATCAATTTCGCTAAAAAAGAAATAATTAGAAAGAATGCACAACGAAAAATTAATATAAATAAAAGAGTTAAAATATAGATTTTAAGAGTCGAATAAGCAAAATAAATTAACGAGAATTTGTTAAATAATTTTGTTGTATTTAATAGCAAACTTGTTTTCTTAATTATCTTAACAATAATTAACGTTTCAAAAAACACAAATAAGATTATTACTTATTTGCTTAATCTTACATTATATTTGTAATCTTTCTTTAATTTTTATAATTCTTAATTTCTTTAAAAGCGCAAACGCTTACATTTTGTCTTAAAAGAAACATTTTTTCTTAAAATTAATGTTGTTGTTAACAAGAAACTTAGATGTTTTTTACGCATTTAAGAAACTTTCGAGAAATTTACTTTAATAATAATATTGTTTAATTTTATATTTACGTTTGTTATTAAGTCTTATTTCTTTAGTTCTTTTTTCTTATTATCTATAAAATTTAATTTTAGTTATCAAGATTTTGAGTACTCTTATTGCAATCGAAAAATATTTAAGATTTTTTCGACAATTAATATTATTTACTTTATTGAAATTATATCTTTCGCTCTTCTTTAATAATCTTGTTCTTTTATTCTTATTTTTAAAAAGAATTATTCAATTACTAATTCGAATTTAGCAATAAATAAAAGTCACGACATTATAATAAGACATAAATATCTTAAAAATATTAACTCTTGTATTGCGTTCTTATTTAATATTGATTTGTTTATAACTTTCTTAGAATTAAATTCTTCTTTAAGACAAAATTCTTTAAGATCGATAAATTCTTTAAAATTAAAGAATTTCTTAAAGAAATAAAACATTTTTACGCTTAATATTTTAATATTTTCTTTTTTGTTATTATTTATTAGGCGTATTTTATGCATATAACTCTTTACTATTATTAATATATTTCTTTTACTTTTTATTATTGTTAAAATTGCAAACTTAACAAGAAATACTTTGCTCTTAAAATTAAATCTTTATATTTATACTTTCTCGTAAAATACTTAAAGATTTTTTGTTCTTAATTAAAATTAAATTTAACATTTTGTATTTACTATTTTACTATTATTACTTATGCAAAAAGTATTATTTTGGATAAAAAATCTCTTAGATTTATAGAAAGTAATTAAAAGAAAAAACTTTATAATTGTTATTATCGTTTCAAATAATTGTTTTTCTAATTATCTTAAAATAAATTTTAGAATTGTAAATAATTTATTTATTTGTTTTATTACAATATATTAATTTGTTTTCTTTATTCTTAATTGTTTTGTTTTAAACTTTAATATAATGTTTCTTAGAAATTAATTTTCTCTTTTTAATTTTCTCTTTTTGTTTAGTTAATATTATTTCTTATTATTGCTAAACTTTTCTTCTTAAGATTAGATTTCTTTTGTCAAGTTGTTATTGCTTATAAGAATGCTTTTAAGATTTATCAATATAATATTTTATTATTAATTTTTTCTTTAGTTTAAATGCTAATATATTCTAAACAATTTACAACAATAATTAAATTATATTTCTTAGATAAACGTTTTAAGTTGCATATTTTATTATTGTTATTAAATATTTATTAAATATTACTTAAGAATATATAAGTAACATTAATATTAAAAATCGAATTTTAATAATATATAAGCAAAACAAGAATAAGATCTTTGTTGCTTTCGAACGTTTTCGCAAATATCTTAACAAAATACTATTCTCTTTATAAACTTTATTAAATATTAGTTTCTTTTCTTATATTATTAATAATATTAGTATAAAGAATTAAAAGTTTTTTGTATACAATATCGAACACAATATCTATTATTTGTTATTTTTATTATTTTTATTTATTAACAAAGAAAAAGTTTTATTTCTAATAAATAGAGAAACAACAATGTGTTCTTATTTAATAACAATTTACTTAAATTGTTTAATTAATCTTGTTTATTAAATTGTAAACGTAACAACAAATTCTCTTTAAATAATAAAGATAAATTTATTTTTATTAAGAATTATAATTCTTTGTTTTAGTCTTAACAAAAACATCAAAAAAACATAAGAAATTACTTAGATTCTTACAATATTATTAAATTAAAAGATAAAATTAATTATATATTATTAATTATTCTTGTTGTTTCTTATTATTCTTCGATTTAATTTTTAATTTTATGTTAATTTTATAATTAATTTCTTGTTATAAATTACGAATAATATTTAAATTTATATTGTAAACAATATTATTGTTTAAATTTTTATCTCTAATTATAATTGCAATAAGTTCGCGTTTATATTTTAAATTAATATTTATTTATTTATTAATAAAATATTTTAATATATAAAGATTCTTTAATTCTTCTTTAAACATTTTATCTTTACAAGAAATAATTAATTATCTTTAACATTTAATGTTTCAAGAATAAATTTTATAACAATTGCGCAATCTCTTATATTTGCGTTTCTTTCTCTTTTATAATAAATTTAACAATAACTATATAATAATAAATTAATATATTTTGTTAATTAATAGTTGCATTAAAAAGCTAAACTTTATTAAATTAAAGATTTAAGTTCTAATAATAAATATTTTTAATTGTTTTATTCTTTGTTAATTCTAAGATATAAACAATTTTATTATATAAATTATTACGTTATTTATTATGCGCAACAATTTTTGATTCTTTTATCTTTTATTTTTTCTTTTTTAAAACAAAGAGAATCTTAAGATTTTAATTAATAATTTCGCAATATATTAGACAAAGCAATTTCTTTTAAAATAAAAGTTAAATAACAATATTTAAGATTATAGCATTTAAATTTTCTTCTTTTATATAACTTGAAAAGTCAACTTATTTACTTATATTAAGAAATTCTTTTAGCGCATCTAATATAACAATTATATTATATTTGTTTTTTATTATTATATTTGTAATATTATAACTTTGCAACGTTATTCTTTTAACTTTAATAATATTCTAAATTGCGTATATATATAAGAAAAGATATTTATAAAAAATATTAATTATAATATAAAGTTGTAATATTCTATTTTAATTAAAAATCTAAAAATATTTAAATTAAAATTAAAAGCTCTTATTAATTAAATTAAATTCTTCAAGAATTTTATTTTACTTTTATAAGATTTCGATTAAAAAATTTACTTTTAACAAAATTTTTTTTTTAAGATTTGTAAAATCTTTTTCTAACATCTTTAATATTTATTTAATATTTCTTCGACAAAAATATTTATTATCTAAATTAATTATAATATCGAGAATTTTCTTTATAACTTTAACAATTCTTTATATTTAAATATTACTCTAATTTGAAAAGTTTTTTATCTTAATTATTAAAAAAAGTAGTTAAAGAATACTTTTATTTTTTGCAACAATTTATAATACTTTAAAGTAAAATATTCTTTTATATTTATTAAAGCAAGTTTAAATAATAATTTTAATCTTTTTTACAATAACTTTTTTTGTATTTACAAGAAACAAATTAATTATAACAAATATTAAATGTTAAAATATCTTTAATATAATTCTTAGCAAATCAACGTTTTCTTTAATATTTATCTAGAGATTATTTTACTTTTTAATAATATGTTTTAGTAATTATACGAAATTAATTGCAAGAGAAATTGTATCTTTTATTACTTTAACGTTGTATTTTAATCTTTTCTTAAATCTTATTTTGTCGAAGTTTTAAATTTAGCGTCTTATCTTTATAATCTAATTTTTTTTTTATTAATTAGTTAAACAAAATTAAGAAATGTATTATTAACGCATTAAAGAAAGATCTTAAACTTAATTTCTTTTACAATTTTTATTAAGAATATTAATAAATTTTGTTTTAAAAATTTCTTAAAATTAATCTTGTAATCTTTTAAAAAGTTGTTATAATTTATAATAAAGATATATTTTTTTTAATTAATTTTTCTTATTTTTCTTTTGTTTTAATTAAATATTATTTATATTTTATTCTTTTAATTGTTAAGATAATAATATTTATATTTGTTAATATTAATTGATAACTTTTTTCTTTTAAAATATTTATTATTTAATATTACTTAAATTCGAGTTAATTTAAATTTGCGTTATTAAAGTAATAACAATAATATTTTGTTATAATTAATGCTTTTATACAAACATTATAATTTATTCTTAATAATATTATTCTTACGCAATATAACAAACTAAATAAGAAAAATTATATTATAAATTTTTATTATTGTTAAAATTTTAATTACAAAGACAATATAATATATTATAAATTATTGTAACTATTAATTAACTTTGTTAATTAAATTATGCTTTTAATCTTTTGCAATATAATCTTTATATAATTAAGTTCTATTTATAATATTATTTAAAATTACTTTTAAACTAATCGCAATATTATAAATATTATAAAATAATATAAAGGGTTAGGGTTAGGGTTAGGGTTAGGGTTAGGGTTAGGGTTAGGGTTAGGGTTAGGGTTAGGGTTAGGGTTAGGGTTAGGGTTAGGGTTAGGGTTAGGGTTAGGGTTAGGGTT
>JAABUQ010001163.1_pt1 | contig 58664 bp, 60 predicted proteins | sample 5560001 | NCBI WGS metagenome assembly JAABUQ01 (sample SAMN10711888, study PRJNA513371) | rock metagenome | isolation source: Antarctica rocks | place: Antarctica: Victoria Land, Finger Mt nord | collected 2015-12-18
TGATCATGCCGCCGGGCGGCAGGTGCACGATGGTGGTCACGACGCCGCGGGCCTGGTCCTCGTTCAGGATCTGGATGCGGAACTCGCCTTTTGCTCCGGGGATCTGGAACGGGGTGGCCTCGACGTCCGCGGCAGCGAGCTTGATCGCTTGGGTGTCCATGGTCGCTTCTCCTGTGCTGCCGGACGCAACGCGGCGCGGCATCCCGGGTTCGTGCTTCCGTGCCGCGCCCGCCCGCGGCTATGGTGCCGGACACGATGGATGAGGGACCGCCCCAATGAACTCCAAGCACCCCGAGACCCTGGCCCTGCACGCCGGCTGGCGCCATGACCCCGCCACCAACGCGGTTGCGGTGCCGATCTACCAGACGACCAGCTTCCAGTTCGACAGCGCAGAGCACGCGGCCGACCTGTTCGCGCTGAAGCAGCTCGGCAACATCTACACGCGGATCATGAACCCGACCGCGGACGTGCTGGAAAAGCGGGTGGCGGTGCTGGAGGGAGGCGCCGCAGCACTCGCGGTCTCGTCCGGGCAGGCGGCATCGGCGCTCGCGGTGCAGAACCTGGCGCGGGTCGGCGACAACATCGTCAGCTCGACCAACCTGTACGGCGGCACCTGGAACCTGTTCGCCAACACGCTGCGCGACCAGGGGATCGAGGCCCGCTTCGTCGACCCGGCCGACCCCGAAGCCTTCGCCCGCGCGACGGACGACCGCACCCGGGCCTACTATGCCGAGACCTTGCCGAACCCGAAGCTGGAGGTATTTCCCATCGCCGAAGTCGCCGCCATCGGCCGGCGGTTCGGCGTGCCGCTGATCATGGACAACACGGCGGCGCCGCTGCTGGTGCGCCCGTTCGACCATGGGGCGGCAGTCGTCATCTACTCCGCGACCAAGTATTTGGGCGGGCACGGCACCTCGATTGCCGGGCTGATCGTCGATGGCGGCAACTTCGATTGGGCGGCCTATCCCGACCGCCAGCCGGCGCTGCACCAGCCGGACGCCAGCTATCACGGCGCCGTTTGGGTGGAGGCGGCCAAGCCGCTCGGTCCCATCGCGTACATCCTGAAGGCGCGGGTGACTTTGCTGCGCGACCTCGGCCCGGCGCTCAGCCCGTTCAACGCCTTTCTGGTGCTGCAGGGGATCGAGACGGTGGCGCTGCGCATGGAGCGGCATTGCAGCAACGCGCAGGCCGTCGTGGATTTCCTGCTGACCCGGCCGGAGGTGGCGCGGGTCATCCACCCCTCGCAGCAGACCGGCGCCGCGGCCCAACGGGCGGTGCGCACCATGCGCGGCGGATATGGCGGCCTGGTGGGGCTGGAGCTTGCCGGCGGCGCCGATGCGGGCCGGGCGTTCATCGACCGGCTGCAGATGGTGCTGCACGTCGCCAACATCGGCGACGCGCGGACACTCGCCATCCACCCCGCCAGCACGACGCATTCGCAGTTGGAAGCAGAGGAGCAGATGGCGGCGGGCGTCAGCCCCGGCTACGTGCGCCTGTCCATCGGCATCGAGCACATCGACGACATCCTGGCCGACTTGGGCCAGGCTTTGGACGCCGTGGCGGTACGGGCGGCGGCCTGACACATCCGGCATGGGTCGAGACGCAACAGCCGCGTCTCGGCCCATGCACGGTAGAAGCTGTTTGAAAATGGAGCGGACGACGAGGTTCGAACTCGCGACATTCAGATTGGAAATCTGACGCTCTACCAACTGAGCTACATCCGCGCATCCCAAGATTACCAAACGGCGACGGCGCCTGCAACGGGCCGCTTTGAGTCAGTGGATCAGCACGTAGTTGATGGTCAGCGGAATGGTAATGGTCGGGTCGGTGTTCTCGGCCGGCAGCGGCGTCAACTGCGCATTGCGCCAGGTGCCGATGGCTGCCATGTCAAGCCAAGGCGAGCCGGAGCGGCGCTTGATCTCAGCCGACTCGACCCGGCCCAGGCGGTTCACCACGATCTGGATCTCGACCGTCCCGTCCTCGCCGCTTTGAGCGGCCTGCTCCGGGAAGTAGCGGTGCTGGCGCCAGTAGACCGCCAAGCACTGCGCCCAGTCTGCGCCGATGTTCGCGGCCCGGATGTCGAAGAACGCCTCGCTTTTGTTGGGGCCGGTCTTCGGGGCGCCGAGCGAGAAGTCGATGGCGCGCGACGACCCGGCGGCGCGGGGCGCCGGCGCGCGCGCGGCGGCCCGGCCGAAGTTCAGGTCCATCGGCGCCGCAAACGTACCGGGCGCCGGACGCTGCTGCGCCTGCTGCCGGGGGCGCGGCGGCGTGGGCGCAGGGGGTGGCGGCGTCGGCGGAGCCAAGGGCGGCAAGTCGGGCGCCAAAGTTTGCGGCGTCACCGGCGGCGGCATGGGTTCTGGTTCGGCAAGCCGCACCGCGGGCGGTTCCGGGTTTGGCGCGGGCGCCGGCTGCGGCATCTCTTCCGGTTCAGCCGTTTCCGGCACGGCGCTCGGTTCTGGCGCGGCGAGGCTGGGCCGCGCGACCGGCGGTTCCGGGCTGGGCGCAGGGGCAGGCTCGGGCTGGATCAGGTCGGGCGGCGGGGCTGGCGGCTCCAGGACCCGGGGCGCGGGCTGTGCCTGTGGTGCTGGCGGCTCGGCTTCGGGGGTGGGCGGCAGATCGGCGGCCGGGGCCTCGGACGGCGTGTCGAGCGCCTGGTTGGGCGCGGTGGGCGGCGTGAAGGAGCCGCCGTTCTCGAACAGCAGGTCGTAGGACGGGGCAATCGGCATCGGTGGCTCAGGCGTCCGCGTGACCAGCAACGCGGCAAGCGCCAGCAGGTGCAGCAGGACGGAACCGATGAGCGCCCAGCGCCGGCGCGGATCGCGGGCCACGCTCGGTTGGCGACTCATCGTCGGGTGGGGACTGGTCAGCGGCAGGGGCATCGGGAGCGGGCCATTCGATGGGGATATAGGCGCTCGCGGCTGGTCATGGGTAGGCTCTCGTCGCGTGATCGGCCGTGAACACTTGACAGAACGCTGCGCGCGCTCTTTCTACGCACTTCGCAAGGACGGCCGCGCCGGGCCGTCGTGCCGGATGGCTTGCCGGCCATGCAGGGGCGTAGCTCAATTGGCTAGAGCGCCGGTCTCCAAAACCGGAGGTTGAGAGTTCGAGACCCTCCGCCCCTGCCAGCCGGCGTGTCTGCCGGCTGCGATGCATGCTCCTCAGGAAAGTTCGGAATCCATGGCGTTGGCGGTTGACCCGGTAAAGTTCCTCCGTGAAGTGCGGACCGAGGTCGGGAAGGTCACTTGGCCTTCCCGCAAGGAGACGCTGGTCACCACCGGCCTGGTGTTCGCCTTGTCGGGGCTGGCGGCCATATTCTTCTTCGTCGCCGACCAGATCATCGGGGTTGGCGTCCGCGCGCTGTTCGGCGTCGGAGTTTAAGGGACCAGTCATGGCCAAGCGTTGGTATGTCGTTCACGTTTATTCCGGATTTGAGAAGAAGATCGCGCAGCAGGTCAAGGAACAGGCCGCGCAAAAGGGCTTGGCCGACATGGTTGACGAGGTGTTGGTTCCCGCCGAGGAGGTGGTCGAGGTCCGGCGGGGCCAGAAGATCAACGCGGAGCGCAAGTTCTTTCCCGGCTACGTGTTGGTCAAGATGGAGATGACCGACCAGACCTGGCACCTGATCAAGGACACGCCCAAGGTGACGGGCTTCCTCGGCACCAAAACCCGGCCCTCGCCCATCTCCGACGCGGAGGCCGACCGCATTCTCAAGCAAAGCGCCGAAGGCGTGGAGCGGGCGCGTCCTGCCATCCTGTTCGAGATTGGCGAGCAGATCCGCGTCGCCGACGGCCCGTTCACCAGCTTCAACGGCACGGTCGAGGAAGTGGACGAGGAGAAAGGCCGCGTGAAGGTCAGCGTGTCGATCTTCGGCCGCTCAACCCCTGTCGAGCTTGAATACAGCCAGGTCGAGAAGGTCTGACAGCTCACGCAACACGTCCAACCCGGCGGCAAGCATGGTGACGTTGTTTATCGACGCGGACGCCTGCCCGGTGCGGGAGGAGGCATTCCGCGTCGCGACCCGCCTTGATCTTCCGGTCCGGGTGGTGTCGAACGGCTCCCGTCCTATCCGCCCGCCGGGCCTGCCCAACGTCGAGATGGTCACGGTGGGCGGGAAGCCGGACGAGGCCGACGATTGGATCGCCGAACGCATCGGCCTCACTCACATATGCGTCACCGCCGATATTCCGCTTGCCTCCCGCTGTCTCGCACGCGGCGCACGGGCACTGTCGCATAATGGCCATGTCTGGACAGCGGACAACATCGGCTCGGCGCTGGCTGGCCGGGAAGTCTCAAGGCATTTGCGTGAGATCGGCGCCGGCGGTGGCGGCCCGCCGCCGCTGACGAAAGCGGATCGATCCCGGTTCCTCTCCGCTTTAGACGCTTTGGCCCAAGCGGCTTTGCGTCAAGCGCGCGGGTAGCGGCTCAAGGCGCGTCGCCGCGGCCCGGCTTGGCGTCATCTCCTTTGCGCAGTTCCTCACGGGTCATCGGCGTTTCCCGCCATTCGCCCTGATCGGCGATGCTGGAGCCGCCTGGGAACTCACCAAGGTTCTCCTGGATGCTGGCTTCCTCGACCATGACGCCAGGCACGGGGTCCGGCTGGGTCATCGGATTGGGCAACTGGCCGGTGCCGGCCGCATCTTCCATGCGGATCAGTTCATCGGCCCGCTCGGTGAACTCGGCCCTGTCGCCTGGGGGACTGCCGGCCTGCTCCCACAAATGCCGGGCGCGCGCCTCGATGCGTTGCGTGCGCTCAGGGGTGACTTCCAGGGGATTGTCTGACATCGCTTGGTCTTTCAGTGCTGCGGCAGACATAGCGCGGCAGCGTGGCGCCGGGTTCCGGTCAGGGCGCAATCCGGGACCGGCAATGGCGGGTGCTACAGCATCAACAAGCCACGGCGCAGCCCTTTTGCCACCGCTTCGGCCCGGCTCGCCACGCCGAGCTTGGCGAACACGGCTTCCAGGTGGAACTTGACGGTGTGCGCGCTGATGCCGAGCTGCCGCGCAACGGCCTTGTTCGTCATCCCTTCGCCAAGCGCACGCAGGATTTCCAGCTCTCGTGGGGTCAGCAACGGGCGCGGCGGCGGCGCCTCGGCAAAGCCCGGCGCAACCGCCTCCGGCAAGCTCACGCGCAGCCCGGCCGCCACGGCGCGCAGCCCGGCGTCCAGTTGCGCCGCTGTCAGACCCGGGGGCAGCACGCTCGCCTCCTCATCGTCGCCCGTGGCGAGGCGGAGCACGGGCAGATTCAGGACGGTCACTGCCGACCCGTCGGCCAGCACGACATCCGCCTCGGATGCGGCGGCCAGCGTGTGGCCCGCCAAGGCGACCCGCGCGGCCAGGTCCGCTTGGCGCACCGGCGACTGCGCCGCCACGGCAACCTGCAATCCCAACCGCGTCGAGGCAGGCATTGCGAACGCCGCAGGCGACTTCATGCGGCGGGCCGGGCGGCAACGACGACCGGGAGTTCGATCGGCACTCCGCCACGCAACAGGCGCAGCGTCATCCCCGTGCCGGCGGTGCGGCTGTCCAGCGCCTTTGCCATAGCCCGCATATGGGGCGCAGCCATACCGTCCACGGCCAGAAGGATGTCGCCGGGCAGCACGCCGGCCTGCTCTGCCGGGCCGGGCGTCGCGAGGCTGATCACCATCAGGCCCGCATCAAGGCCAGCCACGGCCCGCCATCCTGCAGGGATCGACACCGGCTGCAGCCCCAGGCCCAGCCACCCGCGCGGCACTTGGCCGTCCACCAGCAACGGCGGCAGCACGCGATCCACCGTCGCAGCCGGAATCACCAAAACGCGCCGGCGCGGGCCGAGCGTCGACATGCCCAGCAGCCCGCCCGCGGCGTCCAGCACCGGGCCGCCCTCGTCCCGTCCCGACAGGCGGGCGTCAAGGCTGATGAGCCGGTCGATCCGGCCCCCGGCTATGCTGTCCCACGCCGGGCCGACACGGTGCACCAGGGCCAGCCGGGCCGTCGGGTTGCCGTCCAACGCCGCACCCAGCATCAGCGCGAGGCCGCCGCTGCGCGGTTCGGCTGGAGCCGGCAAGGCCGGGCCGTCGAAATCGAGCCGAAGCACGGCGACGTTGGTACCGGGATCGCGGCCAACAAGCTGCGCCTGCATGTGGGAGCCGTCGGGCAGCACGGCGGGGACCGCGGCATCCGGGGGCAAACCCTGCTCGCTCGTCACGAGTACTCCTGGACGCCAAAGCGTCGCCGTGCGCTGCGCGCCGATCCCGGGAAAGATGCAGACCAGGCCGGCGCCTGAGCCGGCCACGCGGGACACGAGCGCATCGGAGAACGTCAGCAATGGGTCGAGCATCCGGGCACCTCCATGGCTCCATCATATCGTCCTGCAAAGGCCGCGCCGCCATAGGACGGATGGGGAGGGATAGCATGAAGGCCCCGCCTTGTTGCCCGCCCCCGCGGCCCGCATATGACAGCGTCCTCTGTGGAGTTATCATACATGCGACCGATGCGCTTGGCCGTCCTGGCCGGACTGCTCGCGACACTGGTCTTGCCGGCGGCCCACGCGCTTGCCGCCGGCGACGACCCCACCCGCATCGGCGACGTCAGCACCACGTTCCGCGTGATCGGCCGCAACGACCGCATCGTGGTGGACCGCTACGACGATCCGAGGGTGGACGGGATAAGCTGCTACGTCTCGCGCGCCGCGACGGGCGGGATCAAGGGTTCGGTCGGCCTCGCGACCGATCCCAGCCGGTTCAGCATCGCCTGCCGCGCCACCGGCGCCATCACGGTCCCGGACCGGCTGCCAGAGAACGAAGTCGTGTTCGGCGCCTCGGCCAACTGGCTGTTCAAGGAAATCCGCGTCACCCGGATGTGGGACCCGCAAAAGCGGGTGGTCTACCTCGTCTGGTCGACGCAGGCGCTCAGTCCGGGTGGCAGCCCATACAACAGCATCAGCGTCGTGCCGGTCGGCACGCCTGCGCCTTGATTGCCGGTCGGCACGCCTGCGCCTTGATGACGGTGGTCAGCCGGTCAGCCAGCGCGCCAAAGGCGGCACGATCAGCGCCGTCACGATGCCGTTCAGGCCAATGGCCAGACCGCCGAACGCCCCTGCGGTCTCATGCAGCAGCAGCACGCGGGCTGTTGCCAGCCCGTGCCCGGCGGTCCCGGCCGCGAGGCCCCGTGCGCGCCAGTCGGTGATGCGCAGCACCCTCCAGAGCGGCGGCCCGGCCACGATGCCGACAAGGCCCGTCAGCAAGACGAACACTGCGGCAAGGGAGGGATTGCCGCCGATCTGCTCGGCAACACCCATCGCAATCGACGTCGTCACCGATTTCGGCGCCAATGACAGCACGACTGGGTGCGACGCGCCGAGAGCACGGGCGATCAGCATGACGCTGGCGGCCGAGGTCAGCGACCCCGCCAGGATCGCCGGAATGATCGCAGGCGCGCTGCGGCGGATTTGGTTCCATGCGGCATGCATCGGCACCGCGAGGGCGACCGTCGCCGGTCCCAGCAGGAAGTGCACATACTGCGCGCCCTGGAAGTAGGCGGAGTAGGGCGTGTGCGTGGCCAGCAGCAGCAGCGACAGCAGCAAGATCGCGATCAAGACCGGGTTGGCGAGCGGCCGGTCGCCCAGCGCCCGGCTGAGCGCCACGGCCACCTGCCAGCCCACCAGCGTCGCCGTCAGCCCAAGCAGCGGCGTGGACTCCAGGTAGACCCAGATCGTGCCGAACGGCATCATCGAGGCGTCATTTGACGAGGCGCTGCATCACCAAAGCCGTGACCCCAAGGCCCAAAGCGGTCGAAGCCGTGATCGCGGCGGCGATGGCCAGCCAATCCCGGCCGAGCGCGTCGAGCTGGGTGATGACCCCCACCCCGGCCGGCACGAACAGCAACGACAGGTGGCGCAGCAGGCCGCCCGCGGTGGACCGCATCGCCTCGTCCGGGCCGCCGCGCACTGCCAGGATGGCGAGCAGCAGCACGAGGCCCAGCACCGGGCCAGGCATGGGCAGCCCGGCCGCGCGGGCGATGACCTCCCCGGCGAACTGGCACAGGATCAGGCTGGTGAGGGCGCGCAGCACGCGGCTATTGCGATTGGAACGGCAGATGGAGCTTGAAGCCGGCGCCGGGGCGGACGCGGCGTTCCTGCTCGGCCTGCGCGGACGAGCCGCTTGAAAACCCCTCGCCCCGGTATTGCTCGCTGCGGGAGAAGAAGCCCGGCGCGAATTCGGGCGCAGCCTTGGCACGTGGGCCGGCAGGCACGTCCAGGTCGCGGTTGGGCGTGGGCGCCAAGTCGTAGTTGGGTCCGGACCCTGCGGCGCCGGGGGGCGTCGGCGGCAGCGGCAGCATAGGCGACGACGGCGACGTCGCCTGCAGGTTCAGGCCGCGATGCTGCGGCAGGGCCGGCACCGACGACAGCAGGACCGGCAAGAGCGGAGCCATGATCGACGCGAAGCGCCTCATGTTGCAGCCTCGTTGGGGATTTCGGGCGACGTGCCGCGCTGGTCGTTGGGCGGGTTGCCGGCGGGTGCGCCCAAGGGCCGGTCGCCGGCGGCCTGCCAAGCGCGCAGCGACCAATGCACTGACGGAAACGCCAGCTCGGCCCAGGGGATGTCATTCCAGTCAAAGAGCCGGGTTTCAAGGCTCTCCACGCCGGGCGCGAACGCCGCTGCGCCGTCGAACCTGGCGCGGAAGATGACCTGCACCTGGCCGATGCGGCTGATGCTGAACACGGCGAGGATGCCGTCGAGGGCGATCCGTGCCTGGGCCTCTTCCAGCGCTTCCCGTTGCGCGCCTTCCTCGACGGTTTCCTGCAACTCAAGATATCCGGCCGGAAGCGTCCAGTAGCCCCGCCGCGGCTCGATCGCCCGGCGGCAGAGCAGCACCTGCCCGGCATGGACGACGACCGAGCCTACGACGATCTTTGGGTTCTCATAGGCGACATAGCCGCAATCGTCGCAAACGGCGCGCTCATGCGTATCGCCTTCGGGAACCCGGTTGGAAAAGCGCGGCATAGCCGCAGGGTGCTGCGCCGCGCTTGCGGGATCAAGAGGCGAGTCGGGTCGTGAAAGATTATACCGACAAGTTCAGCAGCGAGCCGCGCGGCGTGTGCCCCGGTGGCGCGGCGCCGGGCAGGGCCTGCTTGCCCAGCAGCGAGGCCGAGGCTGCCGGACCCGCCTCCCGCTGCTCGCGGACTGGCCGGATCGGGCCGGGCTGCTGCGGCTTCGAGAGGGATGCGGCACCAGAGAAGGCCGAGAGCGAGTTTGTCGAGATCATGGTCGACACCCTAAGCCGAAAGGATGACGAAAACGTTAAGGAGCCGGCGATTGCAGCGCCGCGACGCCGGGCAGTGTCTTGCCCTCCAGCCATTCCAGGAACGCGCCGCCGGCGGTGCTGACGTAGCTCAACCGGTCCAGCACCCCGGCGTGCCGCAGGGCGGACACGGTGTCGCCGCCGCCCGCGACGCTGCGTAGCGCACCCTGCGACGTCGCCTCCGCGACCGAAAGGGCCAACGCGGTCGTCGCGGCGTCGAAGGGCGGGGTCTCGAACGCGCCGAGCGGCCCGTTCCAGACCAGCGTGCGGATGTCGGGCAGGCGGTCCTGCAACGCCTGCACAGTCGAGGGTCCCACGTCGAGCATCATGGCATCGGGCGGGATGGCCCCCACCGAGACGGTCTCCGTCGGCGGGTTGGCCCGGAACTCCCAGGCGACCACGGCATCGGTCGGCAGCACGACTTCGCAGCCGGCCCGGTTCGCTTCCGCCAGGATGTCCCGGGCCGTCGCGTGCATGTCCGCTTCTTGCAGGCTCTTGCCCACCGCCGTGCCCTGGGCCGCCAGGAACGTGTTGGCCATCGCCCCGCCGATCACCAGCACATCGACTCGGCCGGACAGGTTGCCCAGCAGTTCCAATTTGGTCGAGACCTTGGACCCGCCGACGATGGCGCACACCGGCCGGGCCGGGTTGCCCAGCGCCGCATCGAGCGCGTCAAGCTCCGCCTGCATCAGGCGGCCGGCATAGGCGGGCAGCAAGTGGGCAACCCCCTCCGTGCTGGCATGCGCCCGGTGCGCCGCGGAGAAGGCATCATTGACGTACACGTCGGCGAGCGCCGCAAGCTCGCACGCAAAGGCCGGGTCGTTGGCCTCCTCGCCCGCATGGAACCGGGTGTTCTCCAGCACGAGCACATCGCCGTCCGCCATCGCGGCAACCGCGCTCTGCGCTTCGGGGCCGATACAGTCGGAGGCGAACGCTACGGCGCGGCCCAGCACCTCGCCCAAGGCCTTAGCCATCGGCGCCAGCGACATCGTGGACACCCGCTTGCCCTTCGGCCGGTCGAAGTGGCTGCACACGATCACCCGGGCGCCGGCGTCGGCCAGTTCCCAGATGGTGGGGGACAGCCGCTCGATCCGCGTGAGGTCGCTGATGCGCCCGTCGCGGACAGGCACGTTGAGGTCGGCGCGCAGCAGCACGCGCCGCCCGGCCACGCTTGCGTCATCCAGCGTGCGGACGGTCACGCCTGCATGCCTCCGAACAGCACCGCCGTATCGACCATGCGGTTGCTGAAGCCCCACTCGTTGTCATACCAGCCCATCACCCGGGCCAACTGCCCATCGACCACTGCGGTCTGCGTCGCATCGAAGGTGCAGGACGCCGCCTGATGGTTGAAATCGACGCTGACCAGCTTGGCCGTGTTGTACTCCAGGATGCCGCGCAACGCGCCGGTGGAGGCCGCCTTCATCGCATCGTTGATCTGCGCGACCGTCGCCGCCTCGCGCAGGTTCACGTCGAGGCTGACCAGCGACACGTTGGGCAGCGGCACGCGGATGGAGGTCCCGTCCAGCTTGCCCGCAAGCTCCGGCAGCACCAGGCCCACGGCCTTGGCAGCGCCCGTGCTGGTCGGGATGCTGGACACCGCAGCGGCGCGGGCGCGGTGCAGATCCTTGTGCAGCGTGTCCACGGTGTTCTGGTCGCCGGTATAGGCGTGGATGGTGAGCATGTAGCCGCGCAGGATACCGAAGCTGTCGTGCAGCACCTTTGCCATCGGCGCGAGGCAATTGGTGGTGCAGGACGCGTTGCTGATGACGGTCATCTGCGGGGTGACCACCTGGTGGTTCACCCCGTACACCACCGTCGCGTCCACCCCGTCCGCCGGGGCGCTGATCAGCACCTTGCGGGCGCCGGCGCCGTGGATCAGCGCGCTGGCCGCCTCCTTGCTGGTGAAGCGCCCGGTGCACTCCATCGCGACGTCCACGCCTTGGTACGGCACCTTGGACGGGTCGCGCTCCGCCGAGACCCTGATCGGGCCGAACGTCCGGCCCCGGCAGTGGATGGTGATGGCGTCGCCCTCGACCACGACCTCGCCGGGGAAGCGGCCGTGCACGCTGTCGTAGCGGAACAGGTGGGCGTTGGCCTCGACGCTGCCCAGGTCGTTGATGGCGACCGGCACGATGTCGTCCCGCCCGCTTTCGGCGATGGCGCGCAGCACCAGGCGACCAATGCGCCCGAACCCGTTGATGGCGACCTTGACGGCCATGCGACTAAGCTCCCCCTTAGTTTGCAGCGAGCCGTTTTTTCACGGCGGTGGTGACGGCCTCCGACGTGATGCCGAAGTGCCGGAACAGCGTGTCGCCCGGCGCGCTGGCGCCGAAGCCGGTCATGCCGATGAACGCCCCGTCCGCGCCGAGCCAACGCTCCCAGCCGAAGCCGCAGGCGGCCTCGATGCCGAAGCGGGGCGCGCTGCCCAGGACGCCGGCATGGTAGCTCTCGACCTGCTGCGAAAACAGGTCCCAGCACGGCAGCGACACCACGGCGACCGGGATACCCTCTTCGGCCAGCATGCGCCGGGCCTCGATGGCGATGGCGACCTCGGACCCGGTGGCGATCAGCGTCGCCTGCCGCGCGCCGTTGGCTTCGGCCAGGACGTAGCCGCCGCGGGCGCTGCGGTTCTCGGCGGCGTCGCCGCGCAGCGCTGGCAAGGCCTGGCGCGACAGCACCAGCAGGCTCGGCCCATCGGACCGGCGGATCGCCAGCTCCCAGCACTCGGCGGTCTCCATCGCGTCCGCCGGGCGCATCAGGTGCAGGCCGGGCATAGCGCGGAGCGAGGCGAGCTGCTCGACCGGCTGGTGCGTCGCCCCGTCCTCCCCCACGCCGATGCTGTCATGCGTCAGGACATGGATCACCCGCTGGCGCATGATGGCCGCGAGGCGGAGCGCCGGGCGCATGTAGTCGCTGAACACGAGGTATGTGCCGGCATAGGGCAGCAGCCCGCCATGCAGGGCCAGGCCGTTCATGCACGCCGCCATGCCGTGCTCACGGATGCCGTAATGCACGTAGCGCCCGGCGTAGCTGCCGGGCGCGACCGGCGCCATGCCGCGGACCATCGTGAGGTTGGAGTGGGTAAGGTCCGCCGACCCGCCAACCAGTTCCGGGACCGTTGGTGCGAGCGCCGCAAGCGCCCGCTGGCTCGCCTGCCGGGTGGCGAGCGCCGGGCGAGTATCGGCAAGCTCTGTCTTCAGGGCTGCCATGGCCTCATGCCAGGCTTCCGGCAGGCGGCCCGCCACCACACGCTCGAACTCGGCCCGCAGCGGGTGCTTGGCGAGCCGCTTCAGCCAGGCCCGGCGCGCGGCGGTTCCGCGTCGCCCGGCTGCGGCCCAGCGCTGCGCCAGGTCAGGGGGAACGCTGAACGGGGGATGGTGCCAGTCCATCGCCTGCTTGGCGGCCCGGGCCTCCACGCGGCCCAACGGCCCGCCGTGGCACGCCGACGTGCCCGCCTTGGTCGGCGCGGCAAAACCGATGATGGTGCGGCAGGCGATCAGCGTCGGCTTCTTCGACCGCAGCGCCAGGGACAGCGCCGCCTGCACCTGATGGGCATCATGCCCGTCCACCCGCTTCGTCGCCCAGCCCAGCGCGGCGAAGCGCTTGAGCTGGTCATCGGAGGACGACAGCGCCGCCGGCCCGTCCCTCGACGTGCTGTTGTCATCCCAAAGCACCGTCAGCTTCTCAAGCCGCAGATGCCCGGCCAGGCTCGCGCCCTCGTGGCTGATGCCTTCCATCAGGTCGCCGTCGGACGCGATGACCCAGGTGCGGTGGTCCACCAGGCTCTTGCCGTAGCGCGCCGCCATCATGCGTTCCGCGAGCGCCATGCCGACCGCGGTGGCCAGGCCCTGGCCGAGCGGTCCCGTCGTGGTCTCGATGGCCGGATGCTCGCCGTGCTCGGGATGCCCAGCCGCGGGGCTGTCGAGCTGACGGAAGCGTTCCAGCACATCGATTTCCATGCCGACGTGCCCGGTGAGGTGCAGCAGCGCATAAAGCAGCATGGAGCCGTGCCCGGCGGACAGCACGAACCGGTCGCGGTCCGGCCAGCGGGGATCGGCGGCGTCGAAGCGCAGCAGCCTGGTCCACAGCGCGGTGGCAACGTCCGCCATGCCCATCGGCATTCCCGGATGGCCGGAGCCTGCCGTTTCCACCGCGTCGATCGCCAGGGCACGGATCGCGTCCGCCATCCGGCGCTCAACCGTGGCGGGCCGGGCCAGGATGTTCGCCTGGGCACGAAGGGCGGGGGCGTCCTGTCCCGCCCGGTCCCCAGCCAAACGTTCAACAGCGCGAGTACCTTCCATCAATCCTCCGCTTGCTGCGGCACGAACGCTGCAGGGAAGGCCGCTATACGGGGGGAGGGGCGCGTGGGCAAGCCCTGCGGGATACGTAAGGTGCGGCTGCCAGCTCCGCCCTGGGCCGCGTCGCCGACCGTCAACGCGGCGCCAAGATCCGGTTCGCCCGGGCCACCACCGCCTCGAACAGCATCTGGCAGCCGGCTTCGGCCTCTCCAGGTTCGATGCTTTCGGCCTCGTTGTGGCTCAACCCGTCCTTGCACGGCGTGAAGATCATCGCCGTCGGCACGTGCCGCGCGACGTAGATGGCGTCGTGCGCAGCGCCGGAGACGATCTCCCGCGCGGAAAGCCCGAGGCGCGACGCCGCCTGGCGCACCAGCTCGATACAGGCCGGGTCGAACGGCTGTGCCGGGATGCGGAACAGCTCGCGCAATTCAAGCCCCACGCCGCAGCCGCGGGCGATGGCGCCGGCCTCCTGCGGGAACTCCGCGGCCAGCCGGTCGACCTCGCCCTCGTCCGGGTGGCGGAACTCGACGCTGAACCGGACCTCGCCCGGCACGACGTTGCGGCTGTTGGGCAGGACCTGGATCTGGCCCACCGTGCCGCGCCCGTCCTCGCCGCGCGCGCGCATGGTGCGGTCCACCAGGTCGATCACCCGGGCGGCGCAGACCAGCGCGTCCCGCCGGGTGCTGGGCGGCGTCGTGCCGGCGTGGCTGTCCTGCCCGGTGCACACGGCGTCGTACCAAACCTGCGCCTGGCCGCCGGTCACGATGCCGACCTGCTTGCCCTCGCGCTCCAGGATCGGGCCTTGCTCGATGTGCAGCTCGAAATACGCGTCGGCCGGGAAGGGGCGGGCGGGTTCCGGGCCGCGGCAGCCGATGCCCTCCAGCGCCGCGCCGACCGTGGTGCCCTCAGCGTCCGTCAGGGCCTCCATCGCCGCCTGCCCATACACCCCGGCCCAAACGCCGGACCCCATCAGGCTATGTCCGAAGCGGCTGCCCTCCTCGTCCGTCCAGTTCACCAACTCGATTGGCGCCCCCGTCGTAATGCCGAGGTCGTTCAGGCTGCGCATGACCTCAAGCCCGGCCATCACCCCCAACGCGCCGTCGAACTTGCCGCCGGAGGGCTGGCTATCCAAGTGGCTGCCGAACAGCACCGGCGGCCGCGTGGGGTCTTGCCCGGCGCGGCGGGCGAACATGTTGCCCATCGCATCGACCCGCACCGCGAGCCCGGCCTGCTCGCACTCCGCGCGGAAGCGGTCGCGCCCGGCACGGTCCACCTCGCTCAGCGCCAAGCGCCGCACGCCGCCCTTCGCGGTCGCGCCGATCTCGGCCATCGCCATGAGGCTGTCCCACAGGCGCCGGCCGTCGATCCGCTGGTTCGTCGCGCTCATTCCATGCTGTCCATCGTTGTCGTCCCGCTCCATCGCGGCCATCATGCCTGCCAACCCGTTGCCCGCAAACCCCGGAGACCTCCCTTGGCGCACGCCCTGCCGACTGCCCCTGCCGTCCTGCGCAACGCGATCCTGGATCGGGAGGCGGTGTGGCAGGCCCGGGTGGACCTTGCCGCGTGCTTCCGCGCGGCCAGCCGCCTGGGCCTGCATGAGGGCATCTGCAACCACCTGTCCGCCATGGTGCCGGGATCGGATTCGCTGTTCCTGGTGAACCCCTATGGCTGGGGCTTCCACGAGGTCACGGCGTCCCGCCTGCTGATCTGCGACTTCAATGGCAACGTCCTCGCGGGCGCGGGCGTGCCGGAAGCGACGGCATTCCACATTCATGCCCGCATCCACCTGCGCCTGCCGCGCGCCCGGGCGGCGTTCCACACCCACATGCCGAACGCGACCGCGCTCGCGATGCTGGAGGGCGAGCCGCTGGCCTATGCCGGCCAGACCGCGCTGAAGTTCCTGGGCCGGGTCGTCGTCGATGGCAACTACAACGGCCTGGCGCTGGACGAGGCGGAGGGCGACCGCATCGCCGCCAGCATGGCCGATGCCGACGTGGCGTTCATGCGCAATCACGGGATCATGGTGCTGGGCCGCAGCATCGCCGAGGCATGGGACGACCTGTATTACTTGGAGCGCGCGTGTGAGGCGCAGCGACTGGCGATGTCCACCGGGCGGGCGCTGCGGCCGGTGCCGCCGGGCGTGGCGGAGGCGGCAGCACGGCAAATGCGGGACGCCGGGGACGAACCGGCACGTCTGCACCTGGACAGCATCAAGCGCACGCTTGACCGCGAGGCGCCGGATTACCGGCATTGATCCATCGTGCCGCGTGGGTCTTGGCGGCGCTGGCCGGCGGCGTGCTGCCAGGCTGCACGCTGATCGACCAGAACACCTTCAACCCCAACGCCCGCGCGGTGCCCGTCATCCCCGCGGCTCCCGTCGCGGCGGCAGTCGCGGCGCCATCGGGTCCGCAACCGCTGCTGACGTTGCGGCCGGGCCAGCCGGTGCAGGACGCGGTGCGTCAAGCCGTCGTTGCGGCCCGGCGCCGCAAGCCGGACGTGGTGTTCGACGTGGTGGCCATGCTGCCCGGCGGCGCAGGCACGGATGCCGGGCTTGAAGACCCGACATCCTCCAGCGCCGAGGCGGGCACGGTCGCCCGCGCCATCGCGGCGCAAGGCGTGCCGCCGGGCCGGGTGCGCCTGTTTGCCCGGCCCGAAGCCGGCCTTGCCGGGCAGGAGGTCCGCGTTTACGTCCGCTGACCGGGCTGCTAACCCGGCGCCATGCCGCATCCGCTGCTCCGCCTGAAGCCCGGGCAAGACCGCCGCCTGAAAGCCGGGCACCCTTGGGCGTTCAGCAACGAGGTCGCCACCACGCCGGAACACCGGGCCTGGCCCGCCGGCGCACCAGTCCGAATCGAGGGCGACGGCGGCTGGCGCTACGGCACCTTCATGTTCAACCCGCACAGCCTGATCGCCGCCCGGCTGCTTGACCGCGACCCCGATGCCGCCATCGACGCGGCCTGGGTCCGGGGGCGGATCGCGAATGCCGTCGCGTTCCGCGCCCGCGTTGCGCCGGGAACGCAGCACCGCCTGGTGCATGCCGAGGCCGACCGCCTGCCCGGGCTGGTCGTGGACCGCTTCGGCGACGTGGCCGTCGTGCAGGCCAACACCGCCGGCATGGACCGCCTGTTGCCGGAGGTTTCTGCGGCGCTGCTGGACCTGCTGCCGCTCCGCGCCGTCGTGGCGCGCAACGACAGCGCCGCGCGCCTGCAGGAAGGATTGCCGCAGGAGGTGGGCCTGCTGCACGGGACGGATGCCGAGGCGGTGGCGGAGGAGGGCGGCATGCGCTTTCCGGTCAACCTGTTGTCGGGCCAGAAGACCGGCTTCTTCTTCGATCAACGGCCCAATCGGGATCAGGTCGCTTCCCTTGCCGCCGGCGCCCGCGTGCTGGACGTGTTCTGCCACACGGGGGCTTTCGGATTGCGGGCCGCCGCCGCTGGCGCCGCAGCCGTTCTTCTCGTGGACAGCAGCCAGCCCGCGCTGGACCTCGCGTTGCAGGCGGCCGAGGCAAACGGGGTTGGCGACCGGGTTTCAGCACGGCGCGGCGATGCGTTCGACACCATGGCGGCGCTGGCCGCAGACGGCGAACGGTTCGACATCGTCGTCTGCGATCCGCCGGCCTTTGCCAAGTCGCGCAAGGACCAGGAGGCCGGCTTGCGCGCCTACCACCGCATGACCCGCCTCGCGGCGCCGCTGGTCCAGCCCGGCGGCTTCCTGTTCGTGGCGTCGTGCAGCCATCACGCGCCGCTGGACCTGTTCGCCGCCCAAGTGGGTTCGGCCATCCTGCGGGCCAAGCGGGACGCGCGCATCGTCCATACCGGTGCTGCCGGCCCCGACCATCCCGTCCATCCCGGGCTGCCGGAAAGCGCTTACCTGAAGTCATTGTTGTTAAACTTATCCTGATAAGGACTGAATTCTTCATCGGCGCACCCACATCGAGGTGCAGATTGCGAGGCCAGTGATGCATTCCCGCGACGGTGACTCTGTCGCTTACCCATCGGGTCGCCGCCCTTCAAGGAATCCTGGCTATGTCATCTGCGTCTCATGCGGCGCCACTTCCCTCGACGCCTGCCGATCCGTTGCCGGACGGCAAGGCGTCCCGAGTGCCGGGCCGGTCCTTGCTGCGCCGGGCCGCAACGTTCCAAGCGCCGGTCCTGACGCACAGCGTATGGCAGTTCGCCTCGACCGGCGTTGCTTACCTGGCGGTGCTGGCGCTGATGTATGTCGCTTATCATCTCTCGCCCTGGCTCAGCCTCGCGCTCGTGCTGCCGGCCGCCGGGCTGGTGGTGCGGCTGTTCATCATCCAGCACGATTGCGGGCACGGGGCATTCTTCCAGTCGCGCCGGGCCAACTTCGTGGTCGGCGTGCTGTGCAGCCTGGCGACGCTGACGCCATTCACCAATTGGCGCCGCCACCACGCGCAGCACCACGCGAGTTGGAACAACCTGGACCGGCGCGACATGACGAGCGACATCTACTCGACATGCCTGACCGTCCAGGAATACGAAGCCATGTCGCCTTCGAAGCAATGGATGGCCCGCACCGTACGGCACCCGTTGATTGCCCACCTGGTCATTCCGCCGCTCGTGTTCCTGGTGCTTTACCGCCTGCCGTTCGAGACGCCGCGCGCCTGGGTGAGCGAGCGGCGGGCGGTTTATCTGACGAACGCGCTGATCGCGGTCGTCCTGGTTGCGATGATCCTGCCCCTCGGCATTTGGCCCGTGCTGGTGATCCAGCTCCCAGTGATCGCGGTTGCGGCCATCATCGGCGTTTGGCTGTTCAGCATCCAGCATCGCTTCGAAGATGCCCACTGGACCCATAACTCGGACTGGAACGCCATCGCCGCTGCGATCCGGGGCAGCTCGTTCCTGAAGCTGCCATCCGTGCTGCGCTGGTTCAGCGGCAACATCGGCTACCATCATGTGCATCACCTCGTGCCGCGCGTGCCGAACTATCGTTTGCGTGCCTGCCATGAGGCCTGCGAGGAACTGTTCGGCACGGCTCGCGTGCTCACGCTGCGAGAGGCGTTGATTGCGCCAAGCTATGCGCTGTTTGACGAAAGCCTGGGCCGGATGGTGCAATTCCCACGCCAGCGTTAATCCAAAGCCGGTTCACCTCCCATTTCGTCAACGCCGCGGGATTATAACTCTGAGTTGAAAACAACAAACTTTTAACGCCTTTCCAGTCAGATTTCACTATGCTACACACGTTTCCGTGATATCGTTTCCGTAACATATCGGAACGGAGATGTTGGCGATGGGCACAGTGACGCTGGCTGCAGAAGGCTCCTTGGTCGATCCGAAGGTCCTGTTGATCGAGTCCGACGTTTCCACCGTCCGCACTCTCGTATCCGGGCTTGAGGAGGCCGGCATCCAAGTCGTGTGGGCGCGGGACAGCACGACAGGGCTGGCGCTCAGCGCGCGGTTGTTGCCAGACATTGTGCTTATTGGCTTGGGCCTGGCCGACATCGATAGCGTCGTTTTGGTCGGGCACCTCGTGGAGCCGCGGAATTGCGGCGTGATCGTGCTGGCCGGCGTCGACGACGAGGCGGCGCGGGTTGCCAGCCTTGAGCTGGGGGCCGACGACTACCTGGCGAAGCCGCCGACGCTGCGCGACATGATCGCGCGGATCCGTGCCGTGCATCGCCGGGTCAATGTGCGCAAAAACCATTTCGCGCTGCCAAGCGCCGAGGCCGTGCTGGCCGTTGGACCCATCCGCATCAACCTGCAAAACCGCAGCGTCCACACGCCGGATGGGAAGCGAATCAACCTTACGTCGGCGGAGTTCACGGCCCTGGAGACCTTTGCCCGCGCCGGCGGCAATGCGGTGACGCGCGACAGGCTGTCGGCGGCAGCGCTGCGCCGCCCATGGCGGCCGGAGGACCGCAGCGTGGACCAGCTCGTCTTCAACCTGCGGCAGAAGCTGCCTTTGGACGTCGATGGCGGCGTGCTGATCCAAAGCATTCGCGGGTCCGGCTATTGGATGCGCGCGCCTGAGCGGCCGATGCAGCAGCGGCCGGAGTTCGCGTGGTCGGCCGAAGACCCGAGCGCCTGTGCCGTGACGGGCTTCGACCTCGTGAGGTCGGCCTGAGCCCGGCCTCATTGGATGAGGACGCGGCCGGTGCGATGCGATATCCACACCCGATGCCGCCTGAGGTAATCCAGCCCGAGCAGCATGTCGCCTCGGCCCAGTTGCAGGGGCGACACGCTGATCGGGGCATCACTGGTCACGTCTGTGCCGACCTGCAGCGTTCGCACCCGCACGTGCCGGACCGGCAACGTTGACCCGTCCACCCCACGCGCGAGATTGGCCGAGCCAGGGCCGCCAAGCCCCAGCCGTTCGGCCGCTCGCTCCGTGATGATCGACGCGCGTGATCCCGTGTCGACCAGCGCCAGCAGGCTCGCGCCGTTGACCTGGACCGTGGCGAAAGCGTCGCCGTCCAGCGAGAGAAGCAGCAGCAAGGTGCTGTAGGGCAGGGGAAATGGTGGCGTGGGGCAACCCAGGGCATCGTAGAGCGCCATGCGCCCATGCGGCACGTCGAGGTCCAGGTCGTAGGCGCCAAGGAATTGGCCGCCCAATAGCCCGGCAAGCGGCGGCTCGGTTTGCGGAACACCGGGCAGCACCGCGACCGGCACGCTGCCGCCCGCCAGCGCCACGCCGCCAACCCTCAAGCCGCGGAGCATCACGTTCGGGGCATCCCGTACGCCGCCGGTTCCAAGCATGCGCGTGCTGCCTTGCGGATCGACCGGCAGGCGAAGCGCCTCAACGATGCCCGGCGTCAGCAGCATCCCCTGTGCGCCGGTGTCGAGCAGCAGCGTGACGGGCGTGTTGCCAATGCTGCCTGGCACGAAGGCGAACCCGTCTTGCATCCGCACCGGCAGTTCGGCCCGCTTTCGCGGCGCGCAGTCCTCCTGGGCTGGCCCGGCGGATGCGGGGCCAACCTGAAGCAGGGAAGCAATCGCGAGTACGACGAACCGTATGCCCCAGACCGGTCCCGTCACCCCTAAAGCATGCGCTGAAGGATGATCTTCTGCACGTCCGACGTGCCTTCGTAGATCTGGCACACCCGGACATCGCGATAAATGCGCTCGACCGGATAGTCCGCCAGGTAGCCATAGCCGCCCAAGGTCTGGATCGCGGCGGAGCAGATGCTTTCAGCGACTTCGGACGCAAACAGCTTGGCCATCGCGGCAGCTTCCAGCGCCGGCTGTCCGGCATCCTTCAGCCGGGCGGCGCGCAGGGTCAACTCCCGCGCCGCCGCAAGCTTGGTCTTCGCTTCGACAAGGCGGAACCCCACCCCTTGGTGCTCGATGATCGGGCGGCCGAACTGCTTGCGCTCCTTGGCGTAGCCGATGGCATAGTCGAGGGCCGCCCGCGCCATGCCGACGCTCTGGGCCGCGATGCCGATGCGCCCGCTTTCCAAGGTGCTAAGCGCGATCTTGAGGCCCTGGCCCTCCTCGCCGATGCGCTGGTCGTCGCCCACCTGCATGTCGTCGAACGCCAGCGCGCAGCTATCCGACGCCTTCTGCCCCAGCTTGTGCTCGACCCGCGCCACCGAGAAGCCCGGCGTGTCGTTGGCGACCACAAAGGCCGAGATGCCCTTCTTGCCGGCGGCCGGATCGGTCACGGCAAACAGGATGGTCGTCTTGCCGTAGGATGCGTTGGAGATGAACTGCTTCGACCCGTTGACGACGTAGCCGCTGTTGGTCCGCACCGCCCGCGTGCGGATGGCCGAAGCGTCCGACCCGGCGGCGGACTCGGTCAGCGCGAAGCTGCCGACCGCCTCGCCGCTGGCCATCGGGCGCAGCCAGCGCTCCTTCTGCGCCGGGGTGGCGAACTTCTCCAGGATTTCGCAGGTCGGCGCGTTGTGCACGCTGACCAGGGTGGACACCGAGCCGTCTCCGGCCGCGATCTCCTCGACCACTTGGGCGTAGGCCGCGTAGCCGATCTCGCTCCCGCCCCACTCGGCGCTGTTGGTGGCGCCGAGGAAGCCCATCTCGCCCAGTTCGCGGATGATCTCAGGCTCGATCCGGCCGGCCTGCTCGCGTGCGGCGGCGTGCGGGGCCAGACGCTCCTGCGCGAAGCGGCGCGCGGCATCGACGATCAGCGCGTTGGGATCGGTGTGGTCGAGCATGGGACGCTTCCTTTCGTTATTTGGCGCAAGATGGGCGCCGCCGCTACTCGGCGGCCACGCCCGGCGCCACGGACATGGGCGCATCCAAGCGGCGCAGCAACGCTTCCCGTTTCGGACGTGCAGCATCCAAGCTCGCCGCCTTCACCGGCCCGAAGCCGCGGATGTCCTGCGGCAGCGCCGCGAGCGACACGGCATCCGCCAGCGTGTCCGGGCGCACGCGGTCGAGCACATGGCATACATCGCGCTCGTACTCGTCGGCCAGCGCGCGCTCCATCCGGCGGTCGCGTTGCCAGCCGAACGGGTCGAAGGCACTGCCGCGCAAGATTTTGCCATGACGCAGCAGGCGGAACAGCGGCAGGGCGATGCGGCCGGAAATCTTGATCTTGCGCCGACGCCCGGTCGCTGGGTCGAGCCGGCTGAATAGCGGCGGCGCCATGTGGAACACCGGCTCGTCCCCGTATGCGGCGGCGGCGTGCAGCCGGGCCACCTCGTACTCGTCCTTGTAGGCGAGGACGCGGAAGAACCCTTCGGCCACGGCCCGGGTCATCGCTCCGGCCTTGCCAGCCAGCGCCGCCTCGCGCACCCGGGCAGCGTCCACCAGGGCGCGATACCGTGCCGCGAGGGCCGGGCCTTGGTAATCCAAAACCTCGGCTTCTCGGCGCGCAACCAACGCCTCCAAGGTGTCCGGCACCGCCGCCGCGTCCGCCAAGATCTCATCAGCCAGCGCCGGCTGGACGGCGAGGATGCGGCCCCACAGGAATGCCCGGCGGTTCAGCGCGACGGCGGTGCCATTGAGTTCCATGGCCCGCAGCAACGCGCCGCCGCCGACCGGCAGCAATCCTTGCTGCCACGCGATGCCCAGCAGCAGCGTGTTCATCGCCTGCGCGTTGCCGAACAGCCGCTCCGACAGCGCGCTGCCGCGCAGGAAGCGCGACCGCTCGGCAGATGTGGCACGGCCGATAGCCCGGCGGTGCAGCCCCGCGTCCACCCGCACGTCGCGGTCGCCCATGAAGGCCGCGCCCGCTTGCAGGTCAAGGTTGCCGATCACCGCCGCACCCGGGGCGCAGCGTCCCAGCACGTCCGGCCCGGCGCTCACCGCCAGGTCCGCCGCCAGCAGCAGGTCCGCCGTGCCGCGCGGGATGCGCACGACATCAAGCCCGGCCTCGGCGATCTGCACATGCGACACCACCGCGCCGTTCTTCTGCGCAAGGCCGGTGAAGTCCAGCGTGCTGACCTGGCGCCCCTCCAAGTGCGCCGCCATCGCGACAATGGCGCCGCAGGTCACGATCCCGCCGCCGCCGATGCCGGCGAACAGGCCGCGCCAAGGCGACACGGCGTTTGCCAGCGTCGGCTCGGGCAAGCCCGCGGCCAGCTCCGCCTCGCGTGCGGCCCATAGGCCGGCCGGGTCGCTGCCCTTAGCCTGTGGCGCATCGGAGTTCGTGGTGACGAAGCTCGGGCAGAACCCCTTGAGGCAGGACAGGTCGGTGTTGCAGCTTGTCGGGCTGATGCGGCGCTTGCGGCCGTGCTCGGTCTCGACCGGCTCGATGGCGATGCAGTGCGACTGCGCCGTGCAGTCGCCGCAGTTCTCGCAGACCCGTTCGTTGATCACGACGCGGGTTTCTGCCGCGACCAGCTTGCCGCGCTTGCGGCGGCGGCGCTTCTCGGTAGCGCAGACCTGGTCGTAGATGATCGCGCTGACGCCGGGGTGCTCGCGCATCCGCCGCTGCACCGCGTCGAGGTCATCACGTCCGTGGCGCAGCGTGCCCGGCGGCAATGCGGCAGCGGCGGGAAGCCGGGCCGGCTCGTCGGCCACCACGGCGATCAGGCCGACGCCCTCCGCCGCCAATTGCTGGGCGATCCTGAGCACCGTCGGCCCGCCCTCTGCCTGCTGGCCGCCGGTCATCGCCACGGCATCGTTGAACAGGATCTTGTAGGTGATCGGCACCCCGGCCGCGACGGCTTGGCGGATCGCCAGCAGGCCGGAGTGCTGGTAGGTGCCGTCCCCCATGTTGGCGAACATGTGCGGCACGGCGGTGAACGGCGCGAGGCCGACCCATGGTGCGCCCTCGCCGCCCATCTGGCTGAACGTCTTGGTCCCCTCGGAGGTGGTCAGCGCCATCGTGTGGCAGCCGATCCCCGCCATGCCGAAGCTGCCGTCCGGCAGGCGCGTGCTGGTGCCGTGCGGGCACCCGGCGCAGAACGTCGGCGCGCGTGCCAGCAAGCCCGGCGTGCGGGCAGGAGCCGCAGCCAACGCCGGCACGTCTATGTCTATCCCGCAACGACGGAGCACGCGGGCGAGCGCCACCATCGCTAGCTCCGGCGACAGCTCCATCGTTCCCGGCAGCAGCGGCGCGCCGTCCCGGTCGAGCTTGCCCTCGACGCTGGGCCGCTCCGCAAAGTCATACAACGCCGACCGAAGCTGCTCCTCGACATTCGACCGCTTCTCCTCAATGACCAGGATGGCGCGTTTGCCGCGGGCGAACTCCCGCACCCCTTCGGTCTCCAGCGGCCAGGACAGCGCCACTTTGTAGATCGCGATGTCGGGATGCTCGTCGAGGCCCAGGCGGCGCAGCGCGTGCATCGCGTCGTGATGCGCCTTGCCGACCGTGACGATGCCGATGGCTGCTCCGTCCAACCCGTGCATAAGTCGGTCCAGCCGGTTCGCCCGCGCCCAGGCCCGCGCCGCCGGCAGCCGCTCCTCCACCATGCGGCGCTCAAGCTCGGCGCGCTCGGCTGGCCAGGGAAGCTGCGCATCAAGGTTGAGGCCGTGCGGCGGCAGCGACCGGTCTGGGGTGACGAACCGCCGCCCGCTCGGGACGGTCACGACCGCGGACTGCTCCGCGGTTTCCGCAATCGTCTTCAACGCGACCCAAAGCCCGGCGTAGCGCGACATGGCGATGCCGGCGAGGCCGTAATCCAGGATCTCGCCGACATCTGCGGGCTGCAGCACCGGGATCTGCACGCTCTCGAAGATGCCGTCCGTCTGGTGCGGGAACACCGAGGAGTGCGCCGCGTGGTCGTCGCCCGAGACGGCCAAGACGCCGCCCAGCCGCGCCGTGCCGATCATGTTGGCGCAGCGGAGCGCGTCGGCGCTGCGGTCCACGCCGGGTCCCTTGCCGTACCACATGCCGAACACGCCATCGACGCGCTTGCCGGGGAAGGTGTCGATCTGCTGGCTGCCCCACAGCATCGTCGCCGCCAGGTCCTCGTTCAGGCCGGGCTGGAACCGGACGCCCTGCTCCGTCAGCAGCTTTTCCTTGTGCCACAGCTCCCGATCCAGGCCGCCCAGCGGCGACCCGCGATAGCCTGAGACCAGGCCGCCGGTCCGCAGCCCGGCCGCACGGTCCAGCCGCGCCTGCTCCAGCAGCACGCGCACCAGCGCCTGCGTGCCGGTCAGCAGCGTCGGCCGGTCCAGGTCGGCGTAGCGGCTGTCGAGCGTCGTCATGGCAGCGAAACCGATGTCCATAGAAGTCGCCTCCTGGGAAAGCCGAATACGCCCGAGCATTGACGGCACGGTGCAGCATAGACCCGAAACAGGTAGCGAATGCTGCCGTAGTTGCGCTATCACGGGCTGAGAATTGGCAGGATTTGCCAATGCTGCGCTGCGATACAGCAGGGTTGCCCAACGTCATGCGCCTGGACCGGATCGACCTCGCCATCCTGGATCACCTGCAACGGGACGGCCGCGCGACCAGCAACGAGATCGCCGACGCCGCCGGGCTGTCGCCAAGCCCGGCGCATCGGCGGCAGAAGCTGCTGGAAGAAGGCGGCATCATCCATCGCTATGTGGCGCTGCTGGATCAGGACCGGGTCGGGTTGCCGGTGAACGTCTTTGTCTCCGTCAGGCTCTCCGCTCAAACCGAGGACCACCTGGCCGCATTCGAAAAGGCCATCGCCGACCTGCCGGAGATCATGGAGTGCTACGTGATGTCGGGTGCCAGCGACTACCTGCTGCGGGTCGTCGCTCCTGACCTCGGTGCCTACGAGGAGTTCCTGCGCACCCGGCTGACCCGCATCCCCGGCGTGCGCGGGGTGGAGAGCGCTTTCGCGCTGAAGCGCGTGGCCTACCGCACCAACCTGCCGATCCGCCGTAAGCCGCGGGCTTAGCATCGTGCTCGCAGCACTCCTGCTCGCATTTCCCGCGCTGTTCAGCATCGTGAATCCCATCGCCGGCGCGTTCATCTTCCGGGAAGCCACTGCCGACCGCACCCATGGGGAGCGCGTCAAGCTGGCCCGCCGGGTCGGGCTGTATTCGCTATTTGTGATGCTGGTGGCGTTGTGGGCCGGATCCTATGTATTGGCGCTGTTCGGCGTCACCATCGCCGCGCTGCGCATCGCTGGCGGCATCGTGCTCGCGCTGTTCGCTTGGGAGTTGCTGGGCACCCCCGAGAAGCGCGAGGGCCGCAAGCAGGAGCAGGCGGCCGACGCCGGCCCGGCGGTGGCCGACGACGTGGCGTTCTTTCCGCTGACGCTGCCGTTCACCACCGGGCCTGGCACGATTGCGGTGGCCGTGGCGCTGGGCGCCGGGCATCCCGGGATAGGCGGAGCATGGGCCGGGTTCTATGCCGGCACCGGCCTCGCGGCGGCGGCGATGGCCGGGGCGATCTGGCTGACCTACGCCAATGCGGACCGACTGTCCGACCTGCTGGGCCGCACCGGCAGCAGGACCGTCACCCGGCTCTCCGCCTTCATGCTGTTCTGCATTGGGGTGCAGATGCTGATCACCGGCGTGGAGGACGTGCTGGGGCCGTTGCTGGGCGTGAGATAGGCGGGCAACTCCGGCGGCGAGTCGGCGTTTCCTGGCCAATGAACGAAATCAGCCAAAACGGCGTCGAGGCCAAGCTGCTGCAGATGGCTCGGTCCGTGCAATCCACGGGCTACGCCTTCACCACCCCCACTCCGGCCACCCACGCCCGCGTCAACGCCCGGCCCGGCTCAGCGTGGGCGCAGGACCTGGCCGGCGTTTTCGGGTGGAGCCGCCCGTTCCGAGAGGACGTCGTCCCGCCCGATGTCCTGGCGCTGATGCGGGAGGCCTGCATACTTCTTTCGAACGACGCCGGCCTCCGTAGCGCCGTGCGGCTATCCAGCCTGGACGGCTTGCTGTTCATGCATTCCGCTTACCCGACCACGGCCGCCGATTCGGTGTTTTTCGGGCCTGACACTTATCGGTTTGCCCGCGCTATCCTGGCTCATCTTAAAGATGGCGCTCCGGTGCGCCGCGCCGTGGATATTGGTTGCGGCGCTGGACCTGGCGCAATTTTGGTGGCCCGGACGTATCCGGGTGCCGAAGTTTCTGCGGTTGACATCAACCCGTCAGCCTTGCGGATGACCAGGGTCAATGCGGCCTTGGCTGGGGTGCAGGTCGCGGCGGTGGACAGCAATCTGCTGTCCGTTGTTCCTGGGTCGTTCGACCTGATTGTCTCAAACCCACCCTATCTCGTCGATGCCGACGCGCGGGCTTACCGCCATGGCGGAGGGCCGCTTGGCGCCGGGCTGTCGCTCGCAATCCTGAATGCTGCGCTGGACCGGCTGGCGCCGGGCGGCACGTTGCTGCTGTACACAGGTGCCGCCATCGTGAACGGGACCGACCCCTTCAAGATGGCGGCCATTGCCCAAATAGGCGGGTCCGGAGCGAGTTGGACTTACGAGGAACTCGATCCTGACGTGTTCGGCGAGGAATTGGAAGGCGGTGCCTACACGGCCGCTGATCGCATTGCCGCCGTGGTTCTGACAGTGAAAAAATGGGAATGAAACGACATGCCTGACGGCAGCCTGCATCCTACCCTTTCGGCCAACGACCATTGGCACCGCCGACTGGCGGCCTTCAACAACCACCGGTTTGCCCCGGCGCTGCCCGGCACGGATTGGCAGGCCGACATCGAGGCGCAGTCGAAGCTGCTGATTGAGGAAGGCGTTTGGCTGGAAGCAGCCCGCGCTGCGGTCGTCGAACGGGCTGCCCAGGCGCCGCGTGATCCCGATGGGTTCGTCGCGTGGTTTGAGGAGTTGGATCGCACCGGGCCGGGGCAGGACGACCCTTTGTTCCCGTGGCTGGCTGAGACCGCCACGCGGGACGAGATGTGCTGGTTCCTGACGCAGGAAGTCGCCGGCGAGGCTGGCTTCGAGGATTTGGCGGCGCTGACCCAGGTGCGCATGCCGCAGCGTCCCAAGCTGGAGATTGCCCGCAACTACTGGGACGAGATGGGGCGGGGCAATCCCAAAGGCATGCATGGCCCGTTGCTTGAGACGCTGGCGCACCGTTTGGGCCTGACTCCAGGGGTCGAGACGACGGTGTGGGAAAGCCTGGCGTTGGCCAACACGATGGCCGGTCTTGCAGCCAGTCGGCGCTATGCCTTCCACTCCATGGGAGCATTGGGTGTCATCGAGCAGACGGCGCCGGGCCGCGCGGCGTTGGTGGCATCCGGCTTGAAGCGGCTGGGAGTGCCGGCCAGTGACCGCCATTACTTCGACCTGCACTCTGTGTTGGACGTGAAACACTCGGCTGCGTGGAATGCCGAGGCGCTGCATCCGCTGGTGGCGGACAATCCCGAACTTGCGCCGGCGATTGCTGAGGGCGCGCTGATGCGGTTGGAGTGCGGTGCGGCCTGCTTCCAGCGGTATCGTCAGGAACTCGGACTGAACTGACCAGCCCGCAACTGATGCCAGCGTCCGCCCGGCGGGGCAGCGAGAGGGGAACCCTCGCTGCCCCGCCGTCGTGTGCCGTCGTAGAGACTTGCAACTGGACCAGGCTGGGACATCATGCCAGGCTTACTCATGCGGTCAGGGCATTTGTCCGCATGTCCCGGCGGAGCCTGAACCTTGAACGAGCCTTGTGATCTCGACGCCGTCGAAGCTCGGCGTTTAATCGGCAGCAAGCGGCTATCTGCTGTCGAGCTGACCGAAAGCTGCATCGGTCGCATCCTTGCCGTCGATCACGCGGTGAACGCAATGGTGGCCTGTGACTTCGACCGCGCCCGTGCCGCCGCGGCTTCCTGCGACACTGCCACGATGCGCAGCGATGCGATGGGTGCCATGCACGGCCTGCCTCTGGGGGTTAAGGACCTGGAGGACGTGGCGGGCCTTCGCACCACCTACGGCAGCACTCTGTTCCGCGACCACGTGCCGGCACGGGACGAGTTGATCGTGCAGGCCGTCCGGCGCGCCGGCGCGGTCGTGCTGGGCAAGACCAACACGCCGGAATGGGGTGCCGGGGCCAACACGCGGAACGCCGTGTATGGCGCGACGGGCAACCCGTTCGACCCGCTGCGCTCCGCGGCCGGATCGTCCGGCGGGTCGGCGGCGGCGCTGGCAACCGGGATGGTGCCGCTCGCCACCGGGTCCGACATGGGCGGCTCGCTGCGCAACCCGGCCGCGTTCTGCGGCATCGTCGGCTTCCGGCCCACGCCGGGATTGGTGCCGAGCGAGAAGCGGCCTTTGGGCTGGAACCCGCTTTCGGTGCTGGGACCGATGGCGCGCACCGTGCCTGACCTTTGCTTGCTGCTGTCCTGCATCGCGTCCGACGATGCACGGGACCCGTTGGCCTGCACGGTCGCGGGCCGCATGGTGCGCCGGCCCGAGGAGTTCACAGCGCTTGCCTCCGTGGACTTGGCTGGGCTGCGCGTGGCACTCACGCCGGATTTCGGCATTGCCCCGACCGAACGGCACATCGCCGAGGTGTTTGCCGAGAAGACCGCGCTGTTCCGCCATGTCTTCGGCCGTTGCGAGGAGGCGTCGCCCGACTGCACTGGCACGAACGAGGCGTTCGAGACGCTGCGGGCCGCCGGGGCGCTTGCAAGCCACTATGACCGGGTGCGGGACACGCCGGACGCGGTTGGCCCGAACGTGCACGCGGATGTCGCGGCCGGGCTGCAATTGAACGCGCTCGACGTGGCCCGGGCGTTGCGGCATCAGACAATGCTGTATCGCCGTTGGCTGGATTTCTTCGATGGTTACGACGTCATCCTGTCGCCCGCCATCACCATCAGCCCGCGGCCCTGGTCGGAGCTGTTTCCCGCCAGCATCGACGGCATGCCGACCCGCACGTACTTCCATTGGCTGGCCTTGGCCTACGCCGTGTCGATGGTCGGCCACCCCGCGGTGTCGTTGCCGGTCGGGCTGGACCGCAACGGCATGCCGTTCGGGCTGCAGATCGTGGGCCGGCGCGGCGGAGACGCCCAGGTCCTGGCGGTCGCCGCGGCGATGGAGCGCCTGCTGGCCGGAGATCCCCGCACGGCGCGCCCGGTCCCTGACCTCGCGGCGCTTGCCGCTGCGGCACCGCTATGCGACGCGCCGGGTTTTCTCGGCTTTGGCTGATCCGGAGCGGACACATCCCCCGTTGAAGGGCCAGATCAACCCTGGCATGGTCGTGGCAAGCAGTTGGGAGGTGCACCCATGACCTTGATCCGCCCCGGCCGAAGCCGTTCCTTATCGGTTTCGGCGGCGTCGCTACCATCAGCATCTCAAGCAGCCAACCGCGGCGATTGCGGTCTGGCGTGGGCATGACCGGCCCCGGTCCGGAAGCCGAGTACCGCGCCTATTTGCGGGACGGGCGCTTCATGATCCAGCGAAGCCGCTCCACCGGCATCCACACCTTCTATCCGCGCATCGCCATCCCCGGCACTGGGGAGCAGGATCTGGAGTGGGTTGCGGCCAGCGGCCTCGCGACCGTGTATGCCATCACGGTGAACCGCACCCGGGAGGGTTCCTACAACCTGGCGCTTGTGGATCTTGACGAAGGGCCGCGCATGATGACCCGCATCGACGGGGTCGAGACCGTGCCCATCGGCGCCCGCGTCCGCGCCCGCATCATCGAGCAGAACGGTGCACCCTTGGTCGTCTTCGTCCCGGAGCAACTGGCATGACGCATCTGCTCCGTGGCCGGGCGGCGGTGGTCGGCATCGGTTCTGCCGGCTGCGGCGAGGCGCCGGGCCGTACCGCCAACGAGTTGATGGCGGAAGCCGCGCTGGCCGCCATCGTCGATGCCGGGCTTGCCTTGCACGACATCGACGGCCTTTTCGCCGCGACCAGCACGCATGCCTTCCCGACGCTGTCCGTCGCCGAGTACCTTGGCATCCGGCCTCGCTACTTCGACGGCACCAATGTCGGCGGGTCGAGCTTCGAGGCGCATCTGCTCAGCGCCGCGCTGGCGTTGGACGCTGGGCTGTGCGACGCGGCGCTGATTTGCTACGGCAGCAACCAGCGCACCGCCGGCGGCCGCCTGGTCTCCATGAGCGAGCCGCAGCCGCATGAGGCGCCGTACAAGCCGCGCCATCCCATTACCGCCTACGCGCTGGCTGCCAGCCGGCACATGCACCAGTTCGGCACCACGCGCGCCATGCTGGCGGAGGTGGCCGTCGCCGCCCGCGCCTGGGCCAACCTGAACCCGGCTGCCTTTGCCCGCGGGCCGCTTTCGGTCGATGACGTGCTGGGCGCCCGCATGGTCAGCGACCCGCTGACCACCGCCGATTGCTGCCTGGTGACGGACGGCGGCGGCGCCTGCGTGCTGGTCCGGGCCGACCGCGCCCGCAACCTCAAGCATCCGCCGGCCTACCTGCTGGGCGCAGCCGGGGCCGGCTGGCACCGGGCCGTGATGTGCATGCCGGACCTCACGGTCACGGCGGCCACCGACAGCGGGCCACGCGCCTACGCCATGGCGGGCGTGCTGCCATCCGACGTGCGGCTGGCCATGCTGTACGACGCCTTCACCATCAACACGTTGCTGTTCCTCGAAGACCTCGGCTTCTGCGCCAAGGGGGAGGGGGGGCAATTCGTCCAGGGCGGCGCCATCGCGCCCGGCGGACGGCTCGCGGTCAACACCAACGGCGGCGGGCTGTCCTGCGTGCATCCCGGCATGTATGGCATGTTCCTGATCCTGGAAGCCGTGACCCAGTTGCGCGGCGACGCCGGGGAGCGGCAGGTGTCGGGCCTCGATGTCGCCCTCGTGCACGGCAATGGCGGCACTCTGTCCAGCCAATGCACGGCGCTGCTGGGCACGGCGGCGACGCTTTGAGCCGCCAGTTTTCCAGCCTGGACAGCATGCTGCGCCCCCGCAGCATTGCTGTGCTGGGGGCGAGCAACGACCCCACCCGCATCGGCGGCCGTCCGATCTCCTACATGCTGTCGCAGAAATTCGCGGGCGCCATCCTGCCGGTCAACCCGAACCGGGCGGAGGTGCAGGGCCTCCCGGCCTATGCCAGCGTCGCCGACCTGCCGAGCGTGCCGGACGCCGCCATCGTCGCCGTGCCCGCGGAGCATGCCGTCCAAGCGGTGGACGACCTCGGCGCTTGCGGCGTGCGCTCGGCCATCGTGTTCACCGCCGGGTTCGCCGAGATGAACGAGGCTGGGCGTTTGGCGCAGGACCGCATGATGGCAGCGGCGGCGCGTCATGGCATGCGCCTGCTCGGCCCCAACTGCCTCGGCCTGTTCAACGCGCATATCGGCTTCTACCCGATCTTCTCTTCTTCGTTCGAGAACGGCTGGCCGCCGCCCGGCCGCATCGGCATCGCCAGCCAGAGCGGCGCCTACGGCACCCACATGTTCGCCACCGCGCGCAACCGCAACATCGGCACGCCAATCTGTGTTACCACGGGCAACGAGGGCGACGTCACCATCGGCGACGTGATCGGCTGGCTGGCCGAGGATCCCGACACCGACGTGATCGCCGCTTATGCCGAGGGCATCCACGAGGCCGAGCGCTTCCTTGCCGCCCTCGCCGCCGCCCGGGCCGCCCGCAAGCCGGTCGTGATGATGAAAGTGGGGACCAGCACGCTCGGCGCGCACGCCGCGCAGTCCCACACGGCATCCATTGCCGGCAACGACGCCGTGACCGACGCGGTGCTGGCGGAGTTCGGCGTCGTCCGCGCCCGCACGACCGAGGAGATGCTGGACATCGCGACGACGGCGACCCGGCGCATCTACCCGGCCCGCAACACGCTGGGCGTCATCACCATCAGCGGCGGCGCGGGCGTGCTGATCTCGGACGCTGCCGCGGTGCTGGGCCTGCCGATGCCGGAAATGCCTGCGGACGCGCAGGCGCGACTCAAGGCCATGGTGCCCTTCGCCGCGCCCCGCAACCCGGTGGACTGCACCGCACAGGCCTTCAACGACATGAGCCTGATCGGCCGCTTCACCGACTCGATGATCGAAGATGGCGGCTATGCCTCGGTGCTCGGCTTCTTTACCCAGGTGGGCGGGGCCGACAGCATCGCGCCGAAGTTGCGCGAGCAGATGAACGCCTCCAAAGCGCGGCACCCGGACCGGCTGTTCGTGCTGTCGGTCGTGGCGCCGACAGAGCGCATCCGCGAGTACGAGGCAGACGGCTTCACGGTATTCGAGGACCCGACCCGCGCCACCGTGGCCATCCACGCCATGGGCCGGTTCGGGGAGGCGTTCGCGAACGCCCCGGGCCTGCCGCCGCCGACAGTCCCCATCGTGGACTTGCCGCCCACCAACCCGTCCGAGGCCGCCGCCAAGCGCATCCTCGCGCAGGCCGGCATCCCCGCCGCGCCCGAGGCCGCCTGCACCACCCCGGACGCCGCGGTGGAAGCGGCCGAGCGCTTCGGCTACCCCGTCGTGCTCAAGATCCTCTCGCCTGACATCATCCACAAGTCGGAAATCGGCGGCGTGATCCTGGGCGTGCGCGGCGCGGACACCGTGCGGGCCGGCTTCGCCACCTTGCTCGACCGGGCGACGACCGCCGTGCCGACGGCTCGGCTTGAGGGCGTCTTGGTCGCCAAGCAGCTCCGCGGCGGTGTCGAGTGCATCCTGGGCGTCCAGCGCGACCCGGTGTTCGGACCTGTCGCCATGTTCGGCCTGGGCGGCATTTTCGTCGAGGTGCTGCGCGACGTGGCCCTGCACCGCTGCCCGTTTGGCCCCGACGTAGCGGAGCGGATGATCCGCTCGCTCCGGGCCGCCCCGGTCCTGCTAGGCGCGCGGGGCCGGCCGCCGGCTGACATCACGGCCCTCGCGGCGATGTTGTCCCGGCTTTCGGTGTTCGCGCATCAGGCCGGGCCGCGGCTCCGCTCCATCGATCTCAACCCGGTGTTCGCCATGCCGGACGGGGAGGGGGCCTATGCCGCCGATGCGGTCATCGAACTTGGAGACGGCGTATGACCAATACCTGCAACCGCCCATGCTGAGCGAAACCCGCGAGGGCGCTACTGCCGTTCTGACGCTGGACTACCCGGAGCGGCGCAATGCGCTGGCCATGCCGATGCGCCAGCGTTTGGCAGACGCGCTGGAGGGCATAGAGGCCGACCGGGCATTGCGCGCCATTGTCATCACCGGCGCCGGAGGAACCTTCAGCGCCGGAGGCGACATCAGCGGCATGGACGTGGGTGATCTTGTCACCGGACGGGAGCGGTTCCGCTTGACGCATCGGCTGGTGCGGCTACTGATCAAGGGCAGCAAGCCAGTGATCGCTGCCGTGGAGGGCTGGTGCGTCGGCGCCGGGCTGTCGGTCGCAATGTGCTGCGATACCGTGGTCGCCGCCGAGGACGCGCGATTCGCCGCCGGGTTCGGCAAAATCGGTTTGGTCGCAGACCTGGGTCTGCTGCATACCTTGCCGGCGCGGGTCGGCCAGGGCCGGGCGCGGCAAGTCCTGCTCTATGGCGAGCCGACCGATGCCGCGCAGGCCGCCGCGATTGGCATGGTGGACCACATCGTCCCGCACGGCACGGCGCTGCAAGCCGCCCTGGACCGTGCCGCGCTGTTCCACGGTGCCGCGCCCTTGCCCGTCGCTATGACTAGGCAATACTTTGCCGCCGGGCTGGATGCGGCGCTGGATTGGGAGCGGGACACGCAGTCGGCGCTGTTCCTGACCGCCGATCATGCGGAGGGCAGGGCGGCGTTCCTCGCAAAGCGTGCGCCTGTTTTCAAAGGAACCTGACAGCACATCTCAGCGAGAAAGGTCGGGCGTGACCGAGTCGGTGCCGGGTCCGCCTCCGTCGCGTGTGCTATCGGTCGGCCTGCTATCCAATTGCGCACCCAGCGGCAAGGAGCTGAACGGAGACGTAGAGTCCGCCCCGGTGCTGTTGCCAGCCCGATCTGCGGGCGGCGGATTTGATGGCAGGTTGCCCGGCACCGGTGCCGCAGTCCAAACCTTCTCCGGCGGCTTTTTCGTCTGCGCCCATGCGGTACTGGGCAGCAGGGAAGCGGCAAGCATCATAGTCGTCAGTCGTCGCATGGGTTTTGGCTCCTCGTCCAATCGGAACGCTATGCTGACAGGAAAGTTGTCAGCGCGTTACGCCCGGCGCAGAATGCGGACAAGAAGCGTTGCGCGCCGCAAGGGAGTGGGTTGGACGACGATGCCGCTATGAGTGCCGGTCACGCTGGTCGCGGCGCTGTTCCAAACCTGGCGCACAGCTTCCCAGCAACGTCTCCGCAATCAATCCTCGGCCAGCCGGGCTTGTGCGCTGTCTGCACACCGCGCCCGCGGCCGCTGGCCCGATAATGCGTATTATGGAAAGTCAGATTGCTCGGAATCAGAAATGTCCAGCAGCATCCCATCATAGGCCGGCTCAATTTGCGGCGGCAAACGCCGTTTCATCCACAACCAATCAATGTCGTAGCCCATATGCGTCAGCACGACCCGGCGCGGCTGCAATCGCTCCACCCACCCAAGCACCTGCTCTAAGTTCGCGTGCGTTTTATGCGGCTGGCGTTGAAAGCAATCCACTACCCAAGTGTCCACCCCCGCCAACGCGGCGAATGCGGCGTCGTCCAGGATTGCCACGTCTGTTGAATAGCCGAACCTGCCGATGCGCAACCCGAGCGTCGGCATGAAGCCATGGTCCTGCTCAAACAACTGCACGCGCAGGCCCGCAGCCTCGACGGTCTGCCCCGGCTCGACAGCACATGGCGTAAGCACCGGCCGAAAGAAATATGATTGATTCCAGGGCTGGAACGCGTAGTCGAAACGTTTATGCAACTCTTCCAGAGTCTGCGCCGTGGCGAACGCCTCAATGGGCCGGTTCACGATTCGGTTAAGGATGCGAACATCGTCGAGGCCGAGCACGTGGTCTGCATGGGCATGCGTGAACAGGATCGCATCCACCTGCGGCACCGCGCAGGCCAGCAATTGCGCACGCATGTCGGGAGACGTGTCCACCAACAATCTTTCGCCCGCACTGCTTTCAATGACGATGCTCGACCGGGTGCGGCGGTTGCGCGGCTCAGCCGGGTCGCATGCGCCCCAATCGCCATGCCCGTCGCCGCCGCCGATCTGCGGCACGCCCGCCGAGCCGCCGCAGCCGAGGATCGTCACACGCGGCATTGCTATGCCATTCGCTTAAACAAAGTGCGAACATTGTTGGTCGTCAACGCATCGAGGGCCGCAAGCTCTATCCCGCGCAGATCGGCCAGCACGCGCGCAGTCTCGACGACGTAGCCGGGTTCGTTGCGTCTTCCGCGATGCGGCACGGGCGCCAGATACGGCGCATCGGTTTCCACCAACAGCCGCTCGGCCGGGATGTCGCGGGCGATGTCACGCAGTGCGCCGGACTTGGGGAATGTCAGGATGCCGGAAAAGCTGATATATCCTCCCAGCTTGAGGGCCTGCTCCGCCAAGGCACGTCCGGAACTGAAGCAATGCAGGACAAGCTGGAACGGCCCGCCAGCGTCCCATTCCTCATGCAGGATTGTAGCGATGTCCTCATCGGCGTCGCGCGCATGGATCACCAAGGGAAGCCCAGCCAGGCGCGCGGCGCGGATGTGTTGCCGGAAGCTCGCCTGCTGCATGTCGCGCGGCGCCTTGTCGTAGAAGTAGTCAAGCCCGGACTCACCGATGCCGACCACCCGAGGATCAGCGGCCAGGCTGGCGATTACGGCCGCATCGGCCACCGGCCCATCGCCGGCGTTATGCGGGTGAACGCCGACGGTGCACCACACGCCGGGGCGCTGTGCCAACGCGATCAAGGGCGCGCTCTGGTTCAAATGCGTGCCGATGGTGATCATCTCGCAAATCCCGGCGTCCGCAGCGCGCCCCAGTACGGCGTCAAGGTCGGTTGGGTCGAACATGTCCAGGTGGCAATGCGAGTCGATCAACGTCAGCGCCCTACCCGACTTTGTCGCTGTAGCGCGGGAACACGCCTTGCGGCACTGGCAGCGCCGTGCCCGGCGGCAACGGCGCCGCAAGGTGCGCAAGGCCCCGTGCATCCGGGTGCGCGCCGACCTGGTCGAGCATCGCGGCCATACTGCCAGGCATGAAAGGCTGCAGGACCGTGGCCACACAGCGGATCACCTCAGCCAACACGCTCAGCACGCTCGCCATGCGGGCGGCGTCAGTCTTGCGCAAGGCCCACGGCGCTTGATGGTCGATATAGGCATTGGCCGCCCGAACGACCTTCCATACATCCTCCAGCGCGTCGTGGAATGCGAGGCGGTCCAGGCGGTCCAGGCGGTCCCGCACGGCATGGGGTAACGCCTGCGCCGCATCCAGCAGCGCCGTGTCCTGGACAGTCGCAGCCCCGCGCTCCGGCAACAGGCCGCCGCAGTTCTTGGCGATCTGGGACAGCGTGCGCTGCGCCAGGTTGCCGAGGTCGTTCGCAAGTTCCACGTTCAACCGGCGGATCAGCGCCGCGTCGCTGTAATCCCCGTCGTTGCCGAACGGCACCTCGCGCAACAGGAAATACCGTACGGGATCAAGGCCGAAAGTATCCACCAGCCGGGCGGCATCGACGGCATTGCCCAGCGACTTGCTCATCTTCTCGCCCGCCGCCGTCCACCAGCCGTTCGAGAACACGCATCGCGGCGTCGGCAACCCAGCGGCCATGAGGAACGCCGGCCAATAAACCGCATGGAACCGGATGATGTCCTTACCGACAAGGTGCACGTCGGCCGGCCAGAACGGCCACCGCGGACTTGCCGTGTCGGGAAAACCGACCGCAGAAAGATAGTTCGTCAGCGCGTCAAGCCACACGTACATGACATGGTCCGGGTCGTCCGGTACCGGCACGCCCCAGGTGAAGCTGGTGCGGCTGACCGAAAGGTCATGGAGCCCGCCCCGGACGAAGCTCACGACCTCGCTGCGGCGGCTGTCAGGAGACACGAAGTTGGGCTCGCTTTCGTACAGCGCGAGCAGACGGTCCTGCCAAGCCGACAAGCGGAAGAAATACGAAGACTCCCTCACCCACTCCACCGGCGCTCCCGTGGGCGCGACGCGGCTGCCATCCTGCCGGGTGGTCAGTTCGCTTTCGTTGTAGAACGCCTCGTCGCGGACAGCGTAGTAGCCTTCGTAGTGGCCTAAGTAGATGTCGCCCGACGCACGCAGCCGGCGCCAAAGTTCCTGGCAGGCGAACTTGTGACGTTCCTCCGTCGTGCGGATGAATTCATCGTTGGACAGGCCCATCAGCGCGGACAGGCCCTGAAACTGCTGTGAGATGCGGTCCGCGAAAACTTGGGGCGCCACGCCCGCGTCATGCGCCGCCTTCTCGACCTTCTGCCCGTGCTCGTCCGTGCCGGTCAGGAAGAACACCTCATGGCCGTCCAGACGCTTCCACCGGGCCAGCACGTCGGCAGCCACGGACGTGTAGGCATGGCCGATATGCGGCGCGCCGTTGACGTAGTAGATCGGGGTGGTGACGTAAAACCGCTTGCTCATGAGGTGTTCAGCAAATCCAGGCTCGAGACGATCGCATGCCGCTTGTCCAAGTTGAACCGCTCGGTGTCGTCCTGCAGCCGCGTCAGCGCGTGCCACAAATCGCCCCACTCGGCTAGGGGCTTCAAGGCCGCCAGGCGTAGCTGACCGACATCGGCCTGGCCCCGTGCGGCGTTGCGGACCATTGCGCCGATCGCGTCTCGCAGCAGGCCCATGAAGGCTGTGAACCCGGTCTCGCTCCGCGACAGCTTATCTGCGACCTCGTAGGCGCGCAGAGGCGGCACGTTCGGCGCCGCCCGCAGCATGTCGGCTACCAGGGCGGCCAACTCTACGCCCTGCTCCTCGGCCAGTGCGAAGGCCCGGCCCGGCGCGCCCGACAGAGCGGCCAACGCGGCGCGGTCCGCCGGGTCCGTGTCCGGCAGGCAGCGGGCCAGCACGCGGTCCATGTCGGCAGGCCCGAGTTCGCCGAGCCGCAACTGCCGGCACCGGCTGCGGATCGTCGGCAGCAATCGGCCCGGCGACGCGCAGACCAGAAGCAGCACGGCGCGCGGCGGCGGCTCCTCCAGAACTTTCAGCAGCGCGTTGGCGGCGTTGCGGTTCAGGTGCTCGGCCCCGTCCACCACGACGATGCGCCAGCCGCCCTCCGCCGGGGTGAGGCGCAGGAAGTCTGCCACGCCGCGGGCGCTGTCCACCACGATCTCGGACCGCAGCCGCTTGCGCTTGTCGTCCCACTCCCGCTCGATGGTCAGCAGGTCGGCATGGGTGCCCGCCGCAACCCGGCGGAACACCGCAGATGCCGGGTCGTTCGCGCTGACGGCGGAGGCTTGCGGGCCGGCCAGCAGGCGCCTGGCGAAGCTATACGCCAGCGTCGCCTTGCCGACTCCCTCCGGTCCGGTCAGCAGCCAGGCGTGGTGGATGCGGCCGGCCCGGATCGCGTCGTCGATCACCGCCTCGGCAGCGGCGTGGCCCAGCAGGAAGGGGTTCTCGCGTGGCGCCGGCGCAGTCATGCGGGGCCGGGCTGGCGGCTGGCGACGACCGCGAGCACGGCGCGATGCACCTCGTCCGCCCCGCCATCGGCCGAAATCACGGCGCAGCGGTCCGGCTCCGCGGCAGCAATCGCGGCAAAACCCTCCGCAACCCGCGCATGGAACGCCGGTCCCATCGCCTCGTAGCGGTCAAGCGCCTGACGGCGGCCCGCCATCCGGTTGGCCGCAACGGCCGGCGACACGTCCAGCATGACCGTAAGATCAGGTTGTATGGGCAATAACCGGCTCAGCGCGGCGATCAGGGCGCGGTCGGCCCCGAGGCCATAGCCCTGATAGGCCATCGTCGAATCGGCGAACCGGTCGCTGATCACGGTGTCGCCGCGGACCAGGGCCGGCTGGATCGTCCGTGCCACGTGCTCGGCCCGGGCGGCAAAATGCAGGTAAACTTCGGCCGAGGGCGACCAGTCGTGCTCGCGCGACAGCAGCAAGCCGCGCAGGATCTCAGCGCCCGGGGCACCGCCAGGCTCACGAGTGCAAAGCACCGCGCTGCCAGCGGCCGCCATGGCCTCCGTCAGCAGGCGTGCCTGGGTGGACTTCCCCGCCCCCTCCCCGCCCTCAAACGTGATGAACACCGAGGCGTCAGGACCCTGTGACGTAGCGGACCATGACCGCCGCCGCGCGGCCCGGCAGCCAAAGCCGAGGCACGTCGGCGCCGGCCAACAACGGCACGTCCATCGCCGGCACGCCCTGGCCGGATACCGTGAGCTTGCCCAGCACATCGCCGCGGCTGACCGGCGCCGGAATGGGATTGCTGTACTCGACCTCGATCTTGGCATTGCGGCGCCACTGCCGGGGCATGGTCAGCACCAGGTCCTGCCCGCCGACCAGCGGCACGGTCGGCCGCGCGCCCAGCCAGACCTTGGCCTGCTCAACCGTATCGCCCGCGGTGAACAGCGTCACGTTCTCGAACTCCCGGAAGCTCCATTCCAGCAGCCGCTCGCTTTCTTCTGCCCGCTGATGCATCGAGGTAAGGCCATTCACCACGACGATCACCCGCCGCCCGGCCCGCATGCTGCTGGCGGCCAGGCCATAGCCGCCCTCTTCGGTGTGGCCCGTCTTCAATCCGTCCGCGACGCCCTTCTGCACGAGGGGGTTGCGGTTCTGCTGCTCGATGTTGTTGTACTTGAATACCTTTTCGTTGTCGTATTTGTAATATTCCGGGAAATCAGTGATCAGGCGCCGCGCCAGCATCGCGATGTCGCGGCAGGACATGCGCTGCTGCGGATCGGGCCATCCCGTGCTGTTGCGGAAATACGAAGCGGTCAGGCCAAGCTCTTTGGCTTTCGCGTTCATCTGCTCGGCAAACCCTTCCTCCGACCCGGCCACCGCTTCTGCCAGGACGACGCAGGCGTCGTTGCCGGATTGCACGATGACGCCGCGGATCAGGTCCTCGACCTTCACCGTTCCGCCCAGCGGCACGAACATCTTGGACCCTTGCATGCGCCAGGCCCGCTCGCTGACCGGCAACTCCTGGGCAAGCGTCAAGCGGCCCGCCTTCAGCATGCCATAAACGATATACGCGGTCATCAGCTTGGTCATGGAAGACGGCGGCATCGGCGCGTCTCCCTCCTTGTCCAGCAACGTCGCGCCGGTGTTGAAATCAAGGATCAGGGCAAACCTAGCCGCGGTGTCGATCGGGCCAAGCGGGGTGGACGCGGCCGTGCCAGCCGGCGCCGTCTCGCGGCCCCGCCCATGTGCCGGCGCCCGGCGCTGCTCCGCCCCTAGCCCCCTGCCCGGCATGGCCGCGAGCGCCGTTCCGGCAAGCAAAACCTCACGGCGACCCAGCATGGTCCGGCGCTCCCTACGTTTCCACGATTCTCGCATCGGTTGCTCCCGCCCGCATGGCCCGGTCCACCGCCGAGCCTACGCTTTAAACAGCGGCTTGACCCAAAAGGCTGACAGCCAAGGCATAAAAGTCAGATGGGTTATAGCGCCGGATCACGTTGAAGTTGGGATAGGTCATGAAGCCCTCACCCGGCTCCGCCCCGCTCGGCACGACGACCGCGCCCTGAATGTCGGTGCGGCCGAACTCCCGGCCATCCACCCGCCGCACGCCCATGCGCGTCCAATCGTCAAGGCTCCGGCGGTTGTCGCGCACCGCCGTCGCAGCGTCGAACCCGGCGGGCAGCCGGACCGGCTGCGCCCAAGGCTCCCCGCGGCGCCAGCCGTTCTTCGCCAGGTAGTTGCCGACCGACCCGAGCACATCCGGCCTGCTGTCCCAGATGTCGCGCCGCCCATCGCCGTCGAAATCCACGGCGAAACGCAGATAGGAGCTTGGCATGAACTGCGGCTGCCCCATTGCCCCGGCCCAGCCGCCGGTCATGCGGGCAGATGCCACGTCGCCCTGGTCCAGAATGCGCAGCGCGTTGATCAGCTCGCCGCGGAAATACGCCGCACGCCGCCCTTCCCAGGCCAGGGTCGAAAGCGCCTCGACCAGCCGGTAACTGCCCTTGTTGGCGCCGAATGCCGATTCGACGCCCCAAATGCCCATGATGATCGACGGGTCCACGCCATACCGCTCCTCCACCCGGGCCAGCAGCGCGCGTTCGCGGGCGTAGTTCTCACGCGCCGCCTGCAAGCGGTTGTCCGGCAGCACGCGGGCGCGGTACTCGGGCCAGGTCAGAGTGAACTCCGGCTGGCGTCGGTCAAGCTCGATGACCCGCTGGTTCGCCTCCACCCCGGCAAAGGCCTGCTGCAAGGTCGCCTCGCGGATGCCGACGCGCCGAGCCTCGGCCTTTACGCCGCCCACAAAGGCCCCAAACGAGTCCTGCCCCCAGGCTGGCAGCGCAAAAGCGGCAAGCGGAATCGGCAGCAGCGCGCGGCGGGATATCATTGCGCAACTGTGCCACACCGCCGTCCTGGCCGGCAACAGACTTGGACCCTTGGCCGATCCGGGGCAGGATAGGGCAAAAGCCAACGGGGAACGACCACCATGGGGATCACAGCCGAGTTGTCCGCCTTCAGCGCCGCCATCTCAACCACGGCACTGCCGCCATCGGTAGCGGAGCGGGCGCGGTTCCTGGTGCTCGACCTCGTGGGCAACATCGTGCGCGCTCGGCATGACGCGGAAAGCACGGCGCCGTTGCTGGCCGCCACTCGGGCGCTCGGCTTGGCGGCGGGCAACAGCGGCGTATTCGGCGATTGCGCCCGCTACACCCCAGCCGGTGCCGCGCTGCTGAACGGCGCCTTGGGCCACTCTCTCGACTTTGACGACACGCATGCGGCCGGGTCGCTGCATCCGGGCTGCCCGGTGATTTCGGCAGCGCTGGCGGCCGGTCAGATGGCGGGCGCCAGCGGCACCGACGTGCTGGCGGGGATCATCGCAGGGTATGAGGTCGCTTGCCGAGTCGCGCTGGCATTGCCGGCGGGCGACCACTACGCCCGCGGCTTCCATCCAACCGCCACCTGCGGCGTGTTCGGCGCTGCCGCAGCGGCTGGCCGGGTGTTCGGACTTGACGCGGACGAGATCGCATCGGCCCTCGGCATCGCCCTCAGCCAAGCCGCTGGGAGCCTGCAATTCCTGGCGAACGGCGCCTGGACCAAACGGTTTCAGGTCGGCTGGTCCGGCATGGCCGGGCTGACGGCGGCGACCCTGGCGCGGGAGGGCTTCATAAGGCGCGGCCAACGCCCTGGAAGGCCAGCACGGTTTCCTCAACGCCTACGCCCCCTCCCCCAATCCGGCTCGCGCGGTCCAGGGGCTGGGCACCGAGTTCGAGCTGATGCAGACCGCGGTGAAGCCCTATCCATCCTGCCGCTACGGCCATGCCGGCATCGACGCCGCCCTCATGCTGCGGGCCGAGCACGCCATCGACCCGGCCACTATCGAGCGGGTGACGCTTGGCCTGCCCGAAGCCGGGATGCGGCTGATCGGTGCGCCTGCCGTGCAAAAAGCCGACCCGCAGAACGTGGTGGACGGGCAATTCAGCGGCCCTTTCGTGATCGCGGCGGCGCTGGCCACCGGGCGCGTGGACTGGGACAGCTACGCCCTGCTGAACGATCCCCGGATTCGTGCCCTGCTGCCGCGCATCACCTGCGAGTGGGACGCCGACATGCAGGCCGCCCCCGCCAACATGTCGGGCAAGCTGACCGTCACCGCCGCCGGGCAGACACGCCAACGGGTGGTCATCGTGCCGAAGGGCGAACCGGGCAACTTCCCATCGGGGGAGGAATTGCGGCAGAAGTTCATGGCGCTGACGGCCGCGGTGCTCGGCGAGGACCGGGCAGGAGATTTGGCCAACGCCGTGCTTGCCATCGACGACGCGCCCGGCGTTGGCCGGCTGCTGTCCATGTCTGCGCCTATGACGGGCGCGCAACTGGCCGGCGATTAGCTGAACCGGCCGGTCTTCGGGAACCCGTTGGGCGGCATCCGGCCCGACTGGCCCCGCGCGCCGGTCCAATCCCGCAGCCCCGTTTCCGTCCGCGTCTTCTCCCCCAACCGCCAGGTCAGGCCCTCGGCCAACCGGAACACCTTGGCGTCCGCCAAATTGCCGTCCCGATGCTTCTGCAGCAACACGCCGGAGCCGCGAGACAACTCCGGCACTTCATTCAACGGGAATACCAGCAGCTTGCGGTTGGTGCCGATCACCGCGACGTGGTCTCCCTCCGCCGGAATGCAGAGCAGCGCGGTTTCGGGCGGCTTCACGTTCAGCACCTGCTTGCCGGTGCGCTTCTCCGCCAGCAAATCCGCGGCCGGCACGACGAAGCCTCGGCTGGCGGAACTGGCCACCAGGTAGCGCAGCCCTTCCCGCCAGACGAACAGGGCGGCCACGTCGTCATCGCCCAACTCCGCCAGCACCCGGATCGGCTGCCCGTCGCCCCGGCCACGCGGCAGATCGCCGGCGCGCAGCGTGTAGGCGCGTCCGTTGCCGGCGAACAAGCAGAGCCGATCCGTCGTCTGGCTGGGGACGAGCAAGCGCAGCTTGTCGCCCTCCTTGAATTTCAGCTCGGCGCCCTCGGCCAGATGACCCTTCACCGCCCGGATCCAGCCCTTGTCGGACAGCACCACGGTGATCGGCTCGCGCTCGATCAGGCTATCGGCGCTCACATCGACGGCCAACGGCACCTGGCCCAGCACGGTCCGCCGAGTGCCCAGCATGCCCTCCCCGAACTTGTCCCGCACCGCCGCAAGCTCGCCCTCGATCTTGCGCCACCGCCGGGCCGCGTCCTTCAGCAGTCCCTCGACCTCCCGCTGCTCTTTGGACAGCGCCTTGTGCTCGCGCCGGATCTCCATCTCCTCCAGGCGCCGCAGCGAGCGGAGCCGCATGTTCAGGATCGCCTCCGCCTGCAGGTCGGTCAGGGTGAAGCGGGCAACCAGCGCCGGCTTCGGATGGTCCTCCTCGCGGATGATTTGGATCACCTCGTCGAGGTTCAGGAACACCGCCAGGTAGCCGTCCAGCACCTCCAGCCGACGTTCGATGGCGGCCAGGCGGTGGCGGGAGCGGCGGACCAGCACCTCCTGCCTATGGTCGAGCCAGGCCTGCAGCACCCCGCGCAGCCCCAGAACCATGGGAGTCCGGTCGGCGGTCAGCACGTTCATGTTCAGCGGGAACCGGCTTTCCAGCGCGGTCGCACGGAACATCGTCTCCATCAGCACCTCCGGCTCCACGCCGCGCGACTTCGGCTCCAGCACCAGCCGGACCTGCTCGGTGCTCTCGTCCCGCACGTCGCCGAGGAACGGCAGCTTCTTGGCTTCCAGCAGCTCGGCAATTTGCTCGATCAGCCGGGCTTTCTGCACTTGGTAGGGAATCTCGCTGACCACGACGTGCCAGGCGCCGTGCTTGCCCCGCTCGATCTCCCACTTGGCGCGCATGCGGAAGCCGCCGCGCCCAGTCTCATAGGCCTGCAGGATAGCGGCCGGGTCCTCGATCAGCGTGCCGCCGGTCGGGAAATCCGGGCCGGGCATATGGGCGAGCAACTCCGCAGTAGTCGCCTCGGGATGCTGGATCAGGTGGATCGCCGCGGCGCAGACCTCGCCCGCATTATGCGGCGGAATGCTGGTGGCCATGCCGACCGCGATCCCCGCGGCGCCGTTCGCCAGCAGGTTGGGGAACCCGCCCGGCAGCACGACCGGCTCGTTCTCCTCGCCGTCGTAGGTCGCGCGGAAGTCCACGGCGTCATCGTCGATGCCGGACAGCATGGTCTGCGCGACCTCGGTCAGCCGCGCCTCGGTGTAGCGCATCGCGGCCGGGTTATCGCCGTCGATGTTGCCGAAATTGCCCTGCCCCTCGATCAGCGGATAGCGCGCCGCGAATTCCTGGGCCAGCCGGACCAGCGCTTCATAGACCGAGGCGTCGCCATGCGGATGATATTTGCCGATCACGTCACCCACGACCCGGGCGCACTTCTTGAAACCGGAGGCCGGGTCGAGCTTCAACTGGTGCATGGCGTACACCAGCCGCCGATGCACCGGCTTCAGCCCGTCGCGCACGTCCGGCAAGCTGCGCGACATGATCGTGCTCAGCGCGTAAGCGAGGTAACGCTCGCTCAGCGCGTCCGCGAGCGGCGTGTCGGCAATCGTTCCGGTCAGGTCGTCAGGCATCTCGGCTCCCCTATTTGGAACATAAAGAGAACTGCGGACTCGTCGCCAAGGCCGAAACCCGGTCGTACAGCATATGCCGCGCCGGCGGCAACGGCCGGTGCTGATGCCCGAAGGCGTCCCGCGCCAGGAAATGCCCTGTCAGTTCGAGGCCGTCGCGCCAATCCTCGGCGGATGCCGAGTTCCCGCCCGCGAGAAAGCCCGGCAGGCGCAGCAAGCGCGGCCGCCACTCACCCGCCGCCTCATCCGACACGGCGCGCCCAGTCTTCGGCGACACCCAAGCCAGCCCGGCCGTCGCCCCGGACACCGCGCAGGCCGAAAGGTCCAGCCCGTAGCCGAGTTCCGCCAGCAGCACGACCTCCCAGCGCACGAGGTCCGTCAGCGAGTCCGCCCCACGCGCCAGCCCGGCAATCGACTGCACCAGGCCAGCGAACACCTTTGGATGCGGCTCGCGTTCCGGCAACGCGCCTTCCGCCACGGCGCAGGCGGAGGACAGCATGGCAAGCGACAAGGCATCGTCCATCGCCAGCGCCGCGCCGGGATGCACCAACTCGGCCGTCATGGACCCCAACTGGTCCGGAAGCCGGGCGACCCATCGCGCCTGCACGAGGTTGCCGGGCTGCCAGGTCGGAGCTTGCGCGCGGGAGCTGCCGCCCCGGGCCAGGCCGTGGTGCCGCCCGTGATCCTCGGTCAGCACCGTGACCAGCGCGTCGCCCTCGCTGTGCGGGCGAGCGGCCAGGACGACGGCGGGCGCCTGCCACTCCATCGACGACGCTACGCCGTGTCGTCGAGGCCGATGGCCCGCAGCCGCGCGCCTTCTTCATCCCAGCCGGCGCGCTCCTTCACGTTCAGGAACAGGTGCACTGGGCGTTCCAGCAGGCTGGTCAGCTCCTTGCGGGCACGCGCGCCGATCTCCTTGATGCGCCCACCTCCAGCCCCGATCAGGATCGCCTTGTGCCCGGCGCGCGCGACATAGACCGTCGCCTCCACCCGCACGGAGCCGTCCGGCTTCTCCTGCCAGTTCTCCGTCTCGACTGTTGTGCCGTACGGGATCTCCTCCTGGATTTGCAGGAAGATCTGCTCCCGCACCAACTCGGCCGCCAGCAGCCGGTCCGGCAGGTCGGTGAGATCGTCGTCGGGATACAAATGCGGCCCGGCCGGCATTCCGGCGGCCAAAGCGTCCAGCAGGCGGTCCAGCCCGCCGCCGGTGGCAGCGCTCACCATGAAGGTCTGCTCGGCCGGCAGGATCGCGCTCAGTTGGGCGGTCAGCGGCAGCAGGGTATGCGCCGCGATCAGGTCGATCTTGTTCAGCACCATCCAGGCCCGCCGCCCACGCTCGGCGATCTGCCGGGCGATGGCGAGCACCCCCTCCGTCGCGCCCGCCTTGGCATCGACCAGCAACAGCGTGAGGTCTGCGTCCTCCGCCCCGGTCCAGGCCGCCTTGACCATCGCGCGGTCGAGCTTGCGGCGCGGGCGGAAGATGCCGGGCGTGTCGACCAGCAGGATCTGGCTCGGCCCGCGCATCAGGATGCCGAGCACGCGGAACCGCGTCGTCTGCGCCTTGGGCGTCACGATGGACAGCTTGGCGCCAGTCAGCCGGTTCAGCAGCGTGGACTTGCCCGCGTTGGGCGCACCCACGATGGCGACGAAGCCGCAGCGCGGCTCAACGCTTGGCTCCGTGCCGGGTGTGTCGGGCTGGTCGGTCATGCACTCAATCTTTCAAGCAAATCGGCCGCCGCCAGGCGCTCGGCCAAACGTTTGCTGCCCGCGCGTCCGGTGCCTGTCTGGTCGCACGCCGACACGCTGATGACGAACTCCGGCGCATGCGACGGGCCGCTGCGGTCCACGACCTCATAGATGGGCAGCGCCAGCCGCCGCGCCATCAGCAATTCCTGCAAAGCGGTCTTCGGGTCCTTCGGCGGCAGCACGAGCAGGTCCATCGCCGGCTGCCAAGCCCGCCGCACGAACCGCTGCGCCGCCGGCAGCCCGGCGTCGAGGTACAGCGCCCCGATCATCGCCTCCATCGCGTCGGCCAGCACGTTGGCGAGTTGGCCCACGCCGGCCCGCGCCTCGTTCGGCGCGACCGCCAACGCTTCCGACAGCCCGGCCGCTTCCGCAATCATCGCCAGCACCTTGCGCGACACCAGATGCGCGTGCCGCGGACCCAGCTCGCCTTCCTGCTCGTCGGGAAACCGCTCGATCAGCCAGTCCGCCATGACCAGGCCCAGCACGCGGTCGCCGATGAACTCCAGCCGCTCGTTCGAGCCGACGCCGCGCCGCTCTCCCCGGCGAAGCTGGCCGCGCCGGCCATGCGCGGCCGAACGATGGGTCAATGCCTCATGCAGCAAGGTGGGACGGGCAAAGTTGTGGCCAAGGATGGCCTCGGCCGCCCGATATTGGGCAGCCGAGTCGGGGGGAAGCTCATCGCCTGCGCCGGTCAAGTAATGCCGTGCAGCAGCCGGTTCCAGCGGATCTCGAACGGCCAATCCCAGAATTCCCACCACGGCGCCCAGCCATCGATTGAGAAAAAAACGAACTCCGCGCGGCCCACCAGGTTCTCGACCGGCACGAAGCCGACGCCGCCGTTCGGGTCGCGGCTGTCGCTGGAGTTGTCCCGGTTGTCGCCCATGGCGAACACGTGCCCGTCGGGCACCTTGAACTCCGGCGTGCTGTTCAGCCCGCCTTCCTCATACATCTTGATGATGTCGTGTTGCCGGCCGTTCGGCAGCGTCTCCACGTAAAGCCGGGTGACGGTGCGCGCCCCCTGCTCGTCATCCGTGTAGTTGCCGGCGGTCTGGCGCGGCACGAGGGCGCCGTTGATGTAGAGCTGGCCGGATTTCATTTGGATACGGTCGCCGGGAAGGCCGACGATGCGCTTGATATAGTCGGTTTGATTGTCGCGAGGGAACTTGAACACCGCGACATCTCCGCGGTCCGGCACCCGCCCAAAGATCCGCCCCTCAAACAGGTTGGGCGCGAACGGGATCGAGTAGCGGGAATAGCCGTAGCTGTACTTCGACACGAACAGGTAATCGCCGATCAGCAACGTCGGGATCATCGAGCCGGATGGGATGTTGAAGGGTTCGAACGCGACGGTGCGAATGCCGACCGCGATCAGGCCGGCGTAGACGATGGTCTTGACGTTGTCGATCAAGCCACCCGGTTTTTGGTTCGCCATTATGCAGAGGTGATCCGGTTCACAGGAAGGGCCGGATCAAGCCGACGCCGCCGCCCCGTGTCAAGGAACCCCGGCCCCCGGCAGCGCCGAGATCACCACCTGGGCGAACGCATAAGGGTACTCGTCCGTCACCGTCAACGCCATCGAGTGCTGCATTCCAGGCGGCACCAAGGCGAGCAGACGGACCCGCGCCCCTCCGGTCAGCGCCAAGGTCGGCTGTCCCGACGGCAGGTTCACCACACCCATATCCGAATGGAAGACTCCCATCCGGAACCCGGTGCCAAGCGCCTTGGCACAGGCCTCCTTGGCAGCGAACCGCTTGGCAAAGGTGGAAGCTTGCAGGCTGGCAGTGCGCCGCAGGGCGCGGGCACGCTCAACCGGCGTGAACACGCGCTCCAAGAAGCGGTCGCCGAACCGGGTCATCACCGCCTCGATCCGCCGGATGTCGCAGAGGTCCGAGCCAAGCCCCAGGATCAATTGAGCCTCGTCAAATCAACCTCTCGCCCGCTCGACCTGGGTCACGCCGCTGGCCGCCCGCAGCCCGGCGATCACGTTCGACAAATGCCGGAGGTCCCTTACCTCGACATCCAGCACGACCTCGAAGAAGTCCTGCTGCCGATTGGTGATCTTGAGATTCGTCACCGCGCCTTCGTGCTTTGCGACGGCGTTGGTCAGGCTGGCGAGCGCGTTGGGCTGGTTCACCGCGACCGCGCTGATCCGGCCGGTGTGGGTGGCCGTCTTGCCGCCAGCGAGCGGCAGCGGCGCCTCCCAGCCCACGTCGATGAAGCGCTCAGGCGTCGCGGCGAAGCTTTCGAGCGTTTGGCAGTTCTTGGTGTGGATCGTGACGCCCTTGCCGGTCGTGACGATCCCGACGATTCGGTCGCCGGGCAGCGGGTGGCAGCACCCGGCGTAGTGCACCGCCATGCCCGTGACCAGCCCGGTGATCGGGATGCCGCCGTCGCGCGCCGCCACGCGGCCGGGCCGCGGCGGCAGGCTCGGCAGCATGCGCGGCGCCCGCGGCGCCTGCCGCAGTTCCGGATATGCCGCGTGCACGACATCCTTCGGCCCGATGTTGCCGTTGCCGACCGCGACGTACAGGTCATCCAGCGATGCCGCCTTGAGACCCTTCAGCCCGGCTTCCAGCACCTTCTCCGACCCGTCCAAGCCTTCTTGCCGGAACGCTTTGGCAAGTGCGGCCCGGCCCGCATCAAGGTTGTTCTGCCTCTGCTGCTGCGCGATGTAGCGCCGGATGCGCGCCCGCGCCTTGCCGGTGACGACGAACCGCTCCCACGCCGGAGAAGGCACGCCGTCGCGCGCCGTCATGATCTCGACCTGGTCGCCGTTCTGCAGCTCGTGCCGGAGCGGCATCAGCCGCCCGTTCACCTTGGCGCCTACGCATTTGTCGCCGACCTGGCTATGCACGGCATAGGCAAAGTCGATGCTGGTCGCCCCGCGCGGCAGCTCGATCAACTGGCCTTTCGGGGTGAAGCAAAAGACTTGGTCCTGGTACAGCTCAAGCTTGGTATTCTCCAGGAATTCATCCGCGGCCTGCGAATTCTCTAGGATTTCCAGCAAATCCTGCACCCAACGGAACCGCTGCAGCTCGCTGGAGGAGGCATCCTGCTGCTTGTAGAACCAATGCGCCGCGACGCCGTTCTCCGCCACATCGTGCATGTCGGCCGTGCGAATCTGCACCTCGATCTTCTGGTTGCGCGGCTCCCGCAGGGTCACGCCGGTATGCAGGCTGCGATAGCCGTTGGACTTCGGCGTCGAGATGTAATCCTTGAACCGCCCGGCGATCACCGGATATGCCGCATGCACCGCGCCCAGGGCGATATAGCATGCATCGCGGGACGGCATCACGACGCGGAACGCCATGATGTCCGACAACTGCTCGAACGCCACGTTGCGGCGCTGCATCTTCTCCCAGATCGAGTAGGGAGATTTCTCGCGTCCGGTGATTTCGACGGGCGCGGCGCCGCCCTCGGCACAGATGCGATCCAGCTCGTCTCGCACCTCTTCGATCACGTCCGCGCCCTGGCCGCGCAGGAAGTTGAGCCGGGCCTGGATGGTGTCGAACGCCTCCGGCTCGATCTGCGCGAAAGCCAGCGTCTGCAGCTCGGTCTTCAGCGCGTCCATGCCGATCCGCTCGGCAAGCGGCGCATAGATCTCCATCGTTTCTCGTGCCGTACGCATTCGGCGCTCAGGGCTTTGCACGTAATGCAGCGTCCGCATGTTGTGCAGGCGGTCGGCCAGCTTCACCAACAGGACGCGAATGTCCTTGCTCATGGCCAAGACCAACTTGCGGAAGTTCTCCGCCTGCTTGGTACGATCCGATTGCAGCTCCAGCCGGGTCAGCTTGGTGACGCCGTCCACCAGCCCGCCGATAGCCGGGCCAAACTGCCGCTCCAGTGCGGGGAGCGTGACCGAGGTATCCTCGATGACATCATGCAGCAAGGCGGTCGCGATGCTTGCGGTGTCCAAGCGATACCCTGCCAGGATCTCGGCCACTGCGACAGGATGCGTGATGTAGGGGTCGCCGTTTTCCCGAATCTGCTGTCCATGGGCCTGTGCGGCAAGCGAGTATGCGGCGTCGAGCAGACCCATATCCGCTTTAGGATCATAGGCCAGAATTTTTTCGGTCAACCTGGACCAGCACTCGGACGGGGTGCCGGATTTGGCAGGATCGGACCGAGTATCAGATGACGCCAAACCGTCGGGTGCGCGGACGAAACGCGACGCACGACCCGTCATGGCCGATCCCCGCTCGTGAGGTTTGGCCTAGCGGCGCGAACGGCCGCCAAGCTCCGCCTCGATGGCTGCCTCGATGTCGTCCGGCGAAAGATCGCCAACCGGCATCGCCGAGGCTTCCTCTTCCGCCGACACGTCTTGCAAGCCGAAAATATTCTGGTCCGTCGGGATCAGGTCCAGCACCTCTTCATCCGCAGGCTCCGGCTCCGGCGAGCGGGACAGCGACTTGATAAGATCCTGCTCCAAGAGCGGCAGCGCGACCGTCTCTTCGGCGATCTCACGCAGAGCCACGACCGGATTCTTGTCGTGGTCGCGATCGATCGTCAGTTCCTCGCCGCGGCTCAAATTGCGGGCGCGCTGCGCGGCGAGCAGAACGAGCTCAAACCGGTTTGGAACTTTTTGAACGCAATCTTCTACGGTCACGCGAGCCATGCGTCCAGCCTCCGCCAATGATGTCGGTTGAACAGTCCATTTAAGCGAGGGCTGCGCGTTCAGCAAGGGCCGGTTGCAATGCCTGGACATCTTGACCCGACACCGCCGCCAGCATTGTGGAAACGCTCGCGTGGAGCACCGGATGCGTCCAATCCGGCCGGATGTCTTGAAGCGGGGCCAGCACGAAGGCGCGATCCTGCATCCGCGGATGCGGCAAAACAAGCTGCGGACTTGCCATGACCCGGTCGTCCATCGCCAGCAGGTCAAGATCCAAGGTCCGAGCCGCGTTCGGGACGCCGCGCACCCGACCCGCTTCCACCTCGATGGCCTGCGTCATTCCAAGGAGACGGCAAGGCTCGACGGTGCCGCTCAGCCAGGCCGCGCCGTTGACGAAGCGCGGCTGGTCCGATGCGGGAACCGGCTGGGTGGCGAACCAACGCGACACCATGCGCAGCTCAAGGCCAGGCAACTGCCCAAGCTGCCCGGCCGCCCACTGGCAGGTTTCAAGCGGCGTGCGCCCCCCGGCCGAAGCGAGGTTGGCGCCAATCGCGACCAAGATCGTCTGAAACATCCCGCCGGCTTCCCATCAAGGCTTGACCGTTCACGCGGCGGCCGGCATCCCGCTTGGCCATGAACAGCCAGACATCCCGCCTGTCCAATGCCGCCCGCTTTTCCAATGCCAGTTGAGCAACCCCCGCGCGATTGCCCGCTCTGTCCTCGGCTGGTGGCCTACCGTCATGCCAACCAGGAGAGCCACCCCGACTGGTTCAACGGCCCCGTCCCGAGCCTTGGCGATCCTGACGCTTCCATTCTGGTTGTCGGCATGGCGCCCGGCGTCAAGGGCGCCAACCGCACCGGGCGCCCCTTCACCGGCGACCATGCCGGCATCCTGTTGTACGAGACCCTGATCCGTTTCCGCCTGGCGACCGGCACGTACGACGCCCGGCCGGACGACGGCATGCAGCTCCATGGCTGCCGCGTGGTGAACGCGGTGCGCTGCGTGCCGCCCGCGAACCTGCCGCAGCCCGTCGAGGTGCGCACCTGCAGCCGATTCCTCGCCGCGGAGCTGAAAGCCCTGCCAAAGCTGCGGGCCGTGCTGGCGTTGGGTGTCCTGGCCCATGCCGCCGTCCTGCGCGCCTGCGGCATCCCCGCGGCCCGCATCCGTTTCCAGCACGGAAACGTGACCGAGCTGCCGGACGGCTTGCTGCTGGCGGACAGCTATCACGTCTCCCGCTACAACACGAACACCGGGCTGCTGACGCGCGAGATGTTCGAGCAGGTGGTGCTCGACCTTGTGACGCGGGTCGCAGGCGAGGCACCCGCGCTCTAAGCCTGGCTCATCGCCGCCTGGATCGCCGCGGCGAGGCGGCCGCGGTCCGGCTCGTCACTCGAACCGAAGGTCCCGGCAATGGCGCCGTCCCGCCCGATCAGCACCTTGTTGAAGTTCCAGTCCGGCTCCCACCGCCGCTGCTCGCGCACCCAACGATAGAACGGCGCCGCAGCGGCGCCGCGCACGTGGCCGAGACCCGCCATGGGGAAATCGACGCCGAACGTCGCCTCGCAGAACGCCTTCACCTCGCCGTTCGACCCGCTCTCCTGGCCAAAGTCTTGGCTGGGCACCCCGATCACCGCGAACCCCTGCGGCGACAGGCGCCGGTGCAAGGCCTCCAACTGACGATATTGCGGCGTGAAGCCGCAAAAGGAGGCCGTGTTGACAACCAGCAGCACCTTGCCTTGGAACGCTGCCAGCCGCAGCACGCCCTCGTCGATGGAAGGGAACTCGAAGGACCACGCCGCGGTCGGTGCCGGCCCTGCCGCCATGCCGGCCAGCGCCGCACCACCGATCAACGTCAACCGTCGCGAAATGCCCATGCTGCCTATCTCCTGCATTGCTGCCTTGCATTTAGGCGGCGTGGCGGCTGGAGCAACGGTCAGCCTTTCTCCCGCATCAGCCGGGCCTTGTCGCGCTGCCAATCGCGCGCCGCGATGGCCTGCCGCTTGTCCTGCTTCTTCCGGCCCTCGCCCACGCCCAGCAGCACCTTCGCCACGCCACGGTCGTTGAAATGGATCTGCAGCGGCACCAGCGTCAGCCCGTCCCGGGTGGAGGCGCCAATCAGTTCGCCGATCTGCTTGCGCTTCAGCAGCAGCTTGCGCGGCGCCCGCGGCTCGAACCGGGACAGCACGCCTGCCTGATACGCCGGGATATAGCAGTTGAACAGGAACAGCTCGCCCTCCCGCTCCCCCGCCCAAGCCTCGGTCAAGGTCGCGCGGCCATGGCGCAGCGATTTCACCTCGGGGCCGCGCAGCACCAGCCCGGCCTCCATCGTCTGCTTGATCGTATAGTCAAACCGCGCCTTCCTGTTCTGCGCGGCGACGCCGTGCGAGATCAGTCCCGATTTCTTCTTGGTCTTGCTGTCCGCCACGCCGCCCCGTCCTCACTCAGCGTCCTAGTTCAGCAGCCCGGCGTCGAGCATCGCAGCCCGCACCTGCGCCCGCGTGGCGTCCGACACCGGCGCCAGCGGCAACCGGCAATGATCGCTGCCATGCCCCATCAGGCTGGCGCCGAACTTCACCGGGCCGGGGCTGCTTTCAGCAAACATCGCGTCGTGCAGCGCGAGCAGCCGGTCCTGGATCGCCATCGCCCGCTCGGCCTCGCCGTCCTGCCAGGCACGGTGCATCTCGCTGCATAGCCGGGGTGCGATGTTGCCGGTCACGCTGATGCAGCCATGGCCGCCGGCGGCCAGGAACGCCAGCGCCGTGTGATCCTCCCCCGACATCTGCACGAACCCGGCCCCGCACGCTCGGCGAGTGTGCAGCGGCCGCGCCAGGTTGGCGGTCGAGTCCTTGACGCCCACAATGTTCCGATGCCGCGCCAGGTGCGCCATCGTCTCGACGCCCATGTCCACCACGCTGCGCGACGGGATGTTGTAGATAATGATCGGCAGATCGACCGCGTCGGCGATGGCGGTGAAATGCATGATCATGCCTTGCTGCGTCGGCTTGTTGTAATACGGTGTGACGACCAGGGCGGCGTCGGCCCCCGCCGCCTTGGCGTGCCGGGTCAGCTCGATCGCCTCGGCCGTGCTGTTCGACCCGGCGCCGGCCACCACCGGCACCCGCCCGGCCGCAACCTCCACCGTGATCTCAACCACGCGGCGATGCTCGTCATGGCTGAGCGTCGGGCTTTCCCCGGTCGTGCCCACCGGGACGACGCCCTGGGTGCCCTGCTGGATCTGCCAATCGACGAAGGCGCCGAACGCGGCCTCATCCACCGCTCCATCGGGGCGCATGGGCGTGATCAGGGCGACATACGATCCCTTGAACAAAGGGTTGGACATGGCGGGCCTCGGGGACAAATGGGGATCGCGAACCTAAGCACGTGGGGGATGCGCCGCAAGGCTGCCTTGCGCTAGAAGCCTTCATGCGCCGCGCCGTGCTCCTTTTCGTGCTGGGCCTGTCCCTGCCGGCCCACGCCGCTGCGCAGGACCTCATGGCCGCGGTCAGGCTTGAGCATTGGGCGGAGGCCGACGCCCTCGCCAACGCCTCGCCCGACCCGCTGGCCCGCAAGCTCGCGTTGTTTTTCCGCCTGCTCACCCCCGGCGCCGCCCGCACGGCCGAACTCGCGGCGTTCATTTCGGACAACCCGGCTTGGCCGCAGCAGGCGCTGCTCGGCCGCCGCTTGCAGGAGGCGTTCGCCGCAGAGAGCGACGACTTGGCCGTCATCGGGCGTTGCCAGCAGACACCCGCTGCCGCCCAACCGGCTACCGCCCTGCTGCGCTGCGCCGACGCCATGGGCCGGGCCGGCCGTCAAGCCGAGGCCGAGCAAGACGCCCGCGCAGCTTGGATCAAGGGTGTAGATCCAGCCGGCGAGTTCGGCTTCATCCGCACCTGGGGCTATGCGCTGACCGCCGATGACCAGTGGCGGCGCTTCGACCGCTTGGCCTGGACCGACTCCGGCTTGCCGGGCGGTCCCGCAGCGCGTCAAACAATCCGTGTCCACCCAGCCAGCCGCCCTGCCGCGGAGGCCCGGCTAGCGCTGCAGCGCGACGACCCGTCCGCCCCCGCGCTGGTTGCGGCTCTCCCCGCTCCGGCGCGCGCCGACCCGGGCCTCGTCCTCGATCTCGCCAAATGGTACCGCCGCGCAAACCAAGACCGTGCCGCGTTGGTCATCTGGCTCAAGGAGGGCAGTCCCGCCGAGGCCGCCGCCGCAGACGACCGCCGGCCGGCGTTCTGGGACGAGCGCAACCTGCTGGCCCGGCGAATGCTGCGCGCGGGCAACCCCGCCGCCGCTTATCTTCTGACCAGCAACCATCGCCAAACCGGCGAGGCCGCAATCGACGCCGAGTTCCTGTCCGGCTGGATCGCGCTGCGCCGACTGCAGCAGCCGGACGTGGCGGCCCGGCACTTTCGGGCGCTTGCCGCCCTGTCCCATGCAGCGATCACGCAGGGCCGCGCTTATTACTGGATCGGTCGGACCGCGGCGGCACAGGGCGACGCCACGGGCGCGCAAGCCGCCTATGCCCAAGCCGCCGCCTGGCCAACCACGTTTTACGGCCAGCTCGCCGTCCGCGCCCTGGGCGACGACGACGCGGCGCTCGCTGCGCGCATCCGCGCCGCGCACGACCCGGCGTGGAGCATCGAGCAGGCCACTTCCCTCATCGGCCAGGATCTGGCGCGGGCGGCGGCGCTGCTGGTGGCCTGGGGGGAGCCGCGCCGGGCCAAGTCGTTCCTCCTGCGTCTGGCCGAGACGACGGCGGATGCGGCCGACCGTGCGATGGCGGCCCGCATGGCCCTGGGCCTCGGCCAGCCGGACCAGGCGGTGGCCATCGCGCGCCGGGCCGGGCGGGACGGGCTGATGCTGCCGGAAGCCGGCTGGCCCCTCGCGGTGGAGCCGCCGGACGCCATGGTCGAGCCTGCGGTGACGCTCGGCCTCATACGGCAGGAAAGCAGCTTCGACACCCAGGCCGGAAGCCCGGCCGGCGCACAGGGTTTGATGCAGCTCATGCCAGCCACTGCCGCGGGCGTCGCGCGACGCCTGAACGAGGCCGTGAGCCTGCCCGCGCTGACGGGCGATCCTGCCTACAACATGCGGCTCGGCACGGCCTACTTCCAAACATTGCTGGACCAGTTCGGCGGCACTTTGCCTTTGGCAATGGCCGGCTACAACGCCGGGCCAAACCGGGTGCTGGACTGGATCGCCGGCTATGGAGATCCGCGGACCGGCGCCATCGACATGATGGATTGGGTCGAGCTGATCCCGTTCAACGAAACCCGCAACTACGTGCAGCGCGTGATTGAAAACGCGGTCATCTACGCGGCCCGGCGCGGTACCGCAGCACCGCACCCGCTCGCACGGCCCGCCGGGTGAGCCGCCTGGTAGCCAGCTTCTTCGGCGTCGGCTTCTTTCCGGTCGCGCCGGGGACGGCAGGGTCGGCAGTGGCGCTGCTGATCGGTGCTGCGCTGATGTTGGGACCGCCTTGGCTGCTGCCACTCGGCGCGGCGCTCGCGGCCGTGGCCGGTTTCCTCGCCATCCCGCGCGCCGTGACCGACCCCAACGCGGACCCGGGCTGGGTCGTGATCGACGAGGTCGCCGGCCAGTGGGTCGCCATGCTGGGGCTTGCCGGGATTTCGGCAACCGGATTGGCTGCGGCGTTCCTGGGTTTCCGCGTACTCGATATCTGGAAGCCGGGACCTGTTGGCTGGGCGGACCGCCAGCCGGGGGCGTTCGGCATCATGGCGGACGATATCCTCGCTGGCGCCGGCGTCGCATTGGCGCTCTATGCCGCCCGGCAATTCACTATTTTCTGAATGAAAGGACGTCGCCCATGTTCGATCCAACTTTGATCCGGGCCGCGACGGCCCTGCTCGCCGAATGCAGTGCCCGCGGGTTGATGCTTGCAACAGCGGAAAGCTGCACCGGCGGTTTGATCGCCGGCGTGCTGACCGAAATCGCGGGTTCGTCGGACGTCTTGGACCGCGGCTTCGTCACCTACTCGAATGCCGCCAAATCGGACATGCTCGGCGTCCCGCCTGAACTGCTAGAGGCGAACGGCGCGGTAAGCGGCCCGGTCGCCGCCAGCATGGCAACCGGCGCCCTCCTGCGTTCGCAGGCTGCGCTGACGGTCGCAGTCACGGGCGTCGCGGGACCCGGCGGCGGCAGCGAAAGCAAGCCCGTGGGAACCGTCTGGTTCGGCATCGCTAGCCGTGGTGCCCCTACCCTGACGGAGCGCCTAGTGTTCCCAGGCGACCGAACCGCCGTGCGCCGGGCAACGGTGGAGCATGCCCTAGCCATGCTCGATGCGGCGGTGAAAGGCCGGCAGACCTAGTACCTCTGCACAGTGGTTTTGACGGTTTGAGCGTATCCGGGATTGAGCGCGGGCAAGTCGGCGCGGTCCACCTGGACGGCGATGCTCCGAGCTGCGC
>JAABUQ010001164.1_pt1 | contig 58603 bp, 47 predicted proteins | sample 5560001 | NCBI WGS metagenome assembly JAABUQ01 (sample SAMN10711888, study PRJNA513371) | rock metagenome | isolation source: Antarctica rocks | place: Antarctica: Victoria Land, Finger Mt nord | collected 2015-12-18
TCCTTTAGTATATAGATCTCCTAACACGACTCCCTTATGAATCGTGTTCAACTCATCTTAAGTCTTGACTTATTGTTACGATTGCCAAAGCTGCAAACCCTTGTTACCAAGTGATTGCTTGCATTGCCTAAAGATGTCTACAAATCTCTTCAATAGCATAACTCTCTCTAATACCTTCGTGGGAAGTACTAGCGTAACACTTTGAACACCCTAAGAATGTCTATATTAGGTCAACGCGCCTCTATCCCAAGCACTAGCTCATCAACACCACGTCGACTATCGAACATGAAAGACGACAAGATCAAAATTAACAAACTCGACGTCTACCATAAAGATCGTATTGGCCTAAAGAACTAGCTTATGCAAATGAATATTTATTTCATCTTCTATCTTGTTTTAGCGAACAAGAAGACAATTTTCGCATTCACATTTCTCAAAGGAAAAGCTTAGCACTAGCTCAAGTTAAACTTACGCAAGTATCTAGAAAATTATGACGAACATCCTCGTGCGATGTTCACGAACTTCGACAATTTCAAAAGAGAGCTTCGAAGAATCTTTGAAACATTTAATGAAAAACAAATTGCGAAAAGAATAATTTAGCATCTAACTTAACGAATCTTTGCAATAAAATACGCAACAAGATTTTAAAAGTATGTTAATCTTATCAAATGAAACGATGTCGCACTTATAACAATGTTTCGACGAGATCTTAAGAACAATCTCAAGAACGAAATTATGCGCGATGACAAATTCATTAGCGATATGTTCGACCTTATCGAAGTAATCATCGATTTCGACGACAAGCTATATAAAAGAATTATGAAAAAAAAATACGATCAATTTCAAGAAAGAGCAAGAATCTTCTTTAAATTAACGATCAAATACTACTTGAGAGAATCTCGTTCTAATCAAAAGTATAGTAATCTAGATTATTGTAAGCTTGCATCTATGAAATTAGACTTTACTCAACAACGTAAAGAGAAAAACTTTAGAAGAAAGCAAGATAACAAATTCTAGAAAACGTGCTATTTATGTGGCAAATCAAGTCACTTCGCAAGAGATTGTCGATTGCGAAACTTAATGAATTGCCAACAAATCAATGCTATGTTAAGAGAGATACTCAATAGCTAAGACGACATTAGAAAGCGAATTGACACGAAAGCGAACATCCCCAAAACTAGATCGAACGACGACTATTATTTGATAGAAAACCTAGATTAGTTACAAAAAGTCCTAGATGAAACATCATTAGACAAGACACTCGCATCTACGCAGAAAGTCAATAAGACACTCAATAAGACTAGAAGAGCGAAACGATCAAGAATGTCATACTTTTATCTAGTAACAAACTTAGACGACAAGTATAACTAAAAGAACTTTCACGAATGCTTAGACAACATTACGAAACATCTTGACGCTTTAACTAGCTCATTAAAGAAAAGATAAATTAGTTAGATCGTAAACAAATGCGAGAAAGCGCTAGAAAGCGACATCACTATGAAAAAGAATATTCTTGACGAAATCGAACAACAATTAAACAATGTTAGTTTATCTAGACAAAAGATAAAGAAAGCAAAGAAACATAAGACACTTAATTGAATCGCTTGTTACGACGACTTATGCTAGACTTATCTAGAAGAAAAAGAAGAAGTTAACTAATTTTCTAGGAAATCAAAGTTAGCAATCCAACAATAGAAGAAAGCTTAGCGCGAGAAGACGTTTGAAGCAAAAGTCGCAACACAAAAAAAGAGAAAAGTTCAAATTTCTTAGTAAAGAACATATTAAAGAAATGCAATATGTTAGCTTAACAATAACAACTAAACTTAACAACACACGTACAATGCTTTATCACACTAGTTAAGATCAATAATTATCGACTCATTGCAATGATTAATTTTAATGCGATAGATAATTTTATAACTAGAGCTCTTGTAAAGAGGAAAAAATACTTTATTCGAAAGAAGTCTAACGCTTACAATCTAGTAATTATAGATAGAAACTCATTACTTAACAAAAATAAAAAAGTAAACAAAGAAACAAAATTATTATCAATAGCTATTTAGCAACATCACGAGAAGCTAATCTTTAATATAGTGAAAATAATTACTTATAATATCGTTTTAGAAATGTCTTAATTAAAGTAGCACAATTTAGAAATTAACTAGAATACACAAGTACTTAGATTCGAACAATGTGATCACGCAATTCATATTTAATTTACGCATCGATAGCGTTCGATAATAGATAAAAGACAAAGTCAAAACTTGATCGCAAGATGCGAATTTACATATTTGAAAAAAAAACGATTTAATCAAGTTCGACTTAACAAGCATCGACAAAAATTAGCTAGATTACGAAGTTAAAATAAGTGAAAAAAATTGCGAATTTTTTAAGAGTCTTGAATTATCTAGTATAACGAAGAAATCGCTAAAGCACGTATTACGAATATATAACAATTGAGAGCATCTATTTTAAGAAGAGAAAACGACAAAGATTCTCTCTAAACATTAATTGTGAAATTATGAAATTAGACTTGAATTAAGCAAGCAATTCACGTTTAAACTTATATATGTTTTATTCAAAAAAAAGCTCGAAGTACTTCGCGAATATCTAGCAAAAAATGAAAAAAAAAGAATTTATTAAAAAATTCTAATCACAAGCAAAATACTCGATTCTCTTTGTATCTAAAAAGAACGAAATTCTTCGTCTATGTGTTAATTATTAGAAGCTAAATCATATTACAATTAAGAATCAATATTTATTATCTAATATTAGCGAGCTTTAGAATTGACTATTTGAAGTCAAGTACTTTATTAAACTAGATCTATAAGAAGCGTACAACTAAATTAAAATAAAGACAAGAAAAGAGTGAAAGACAACTTTTCGCACACGATATAAACTATATAAATACACGATAATGTCGTTCGAATTTACGAACGTCTCGACAACGTATTAAGAAATGATCAATGATGCATTACGACAACATTTGAATCAATTTGTCATAGCATACTTGAACGACATCATAATTTACTCAAAAATCTTAAAAGAACATATTAGTTATATTTTCAAAATATTAGAATGTTTAAATAAAAAAAACTTACATCTTAAATTAAAGAAATGCAAATTTTATCGAAAAGAAGTTGACTTTCTTAAATTTGTTGTAAGACAATACGAAGTACGCATAAATCTTAAGAAGCTACAAACAATCAAAGAATAAAAATTATCTATTAATGTTAAAAAAGTACAATTCTTTCTAGATTTTATAAATTACAACAAGAAGTTCATCAAGAACTACTTTGTTAATGCGATATCATTAATAAATTTTACAAAAAAAAATACGTCATAAATATAAGAATTCGTAGAAGAAAAATCATTTTAAGATCTTAAACTAGAATGCTTAAAGAAATTAGTATTAAAGATGTACAATTTACGATTATCAAGTAGAATTAAAATTGACGCATTAGATTTAGCTATCGATGCATGCTTTAATTAAGAGCATAAACGCATATAACACTTAATAACATATCTCTTAAGAAAACTCTTGTCAATTGAATAGAATTACGATGTTCATAATAAGAAACTATTCGCTATTGTAATCTTCTTGAAGTCATGAAGAGTATACATTGAAGAATTGCCAAAACTTACAATTCTTACGAATCATAAGAATCTTGTACATTTTATCACTATTAAATAGCTTAATAAAAGACAAATACGATAATTAGAACGACTTAAATAGTACAAGTTCAAAATACAATATATTTTAGACAAAGACAACGACAAAGCAAACGCATTTAGCAAAAGAAGTAATTATATAAAAACGAAAAAATCGTTTAATTACAACATACTTAAGATTAACAAAGACAAATTACTATTAGCAAACAAATACGAGCTAAATGCTACATTACGAATATTTCAAGACGATACAAAAGAGTTTTTAATAAAGAAAGAAAAACTCTAGATATCTATTGACAAGATCGACGAATATATAAGAGAACATCATAATAAATCATTGCAAAAGCATTCGAAAGTGATCAAAATTCTTTAGTTTTTACGTTAGCATTGTTAGTTCTTACAAATAAGACAAGTTATTAAGACATACGTTAAACGATATTTTAGTTATTAGCAAAACAAACATGATACATATGCGAACTATGACGAAATTTAATATTAAAAATTATTTAAATCGTTATAAAAAGAAGTTACGATAAACTTTATTATCAAGTTGCTCAAATCGACGAATTCAACAACTAGAGACAAATATAATTTGATATTAATAATGATTAACAAACTTATCAAGTACTTACATATTATCGCATGCAAGGAAAAGTTAATAGTAGAACAACTAAAATATATTGTGTTGAATCGACTTATACGATATCACAATATACTCAAAGAATTAATTAATGATAGAGACAAGCTCTTCACGTCTAATTATTGAAAGACATTGATACTAATGTTAGGAACAAGATTTAGAATGTTCATTGTCTATTATTTGATTACGAATGAATAAATAGAGCGAACAAATCAAAGTCTAGAGCAATATTTGCGACACTACGTTAACAATACTTATAGCAATTGAATATCACTTTTATCTATGACACAATTAACACTAAATACAAAGATTTCGAATATTATTAAAATATCTTTATTCTTCGTCAACTATAATAAAGAACTCAATCTCTTTAAAGAAGAGCGACAACATCTACTAGCTTAGTTAATCATCAAAAAAATAGCGACATTAAAAAAGATATACGACAACATCTTAATGATGCAAGAAAGATCAATCAAGTATTAAAATAAAAAACGAAAAACGACATCTTAACTAAAAGAAAGAAATAAAATTTATCTTTTTACAAAAAATCTTAAAACAAGGAAATTAAGCAAGAAATTAAATTATGTCAAGATCGAATCGTTTCACGTTAAAAAGACTAAGAGATCAATTAATTACGAACTCGACTTATCTAAGAATGTCAAAGTATTTCTAGTATTTTATATCTCGTTATTAGAATCAATCGATTTCAATACGTCTATATAGAAAACATTTCATTACAAAGCTTAAAAAGAGAATTAATACAAAATGAAAAGAATTCTAAAGCAACAAGGTCAAAACTACTTAATCAAGTGAAAAAAATATTTTATCTCAAAGAACACGTGAGAACTTAAGAAGAATCTTGACAATTGCTATGATTTTATTCAAAGATTTCATCGACGTTCGAAAAATCATTTAGCATAGCGAGAAATAACTAGAAGGCAAAAGATAACTTAACAAGAACATTCGCAACAAAATAATTGAAAAACTTAAAAGCGTTTAACTTCTTTATTTTCGACAATAGACATTGTGTCTTTCGTTTCGCCTTCGCATCAATCTTCTTTAGAATTTTTTTATTTCGTAGCAATCAAGTTATGACGATTGTTAAAAGAGCTTCATCTTTAACGATTTTGACAAAAAGATCTTCTCTATTATGATTAAGAGAAGATCAAGACATGTTCACGCACGATTTGCTCGCACGAACACATTTCAAACACTTTAAACAAGACAAGAAATCTTTCATGACAATACAAGAATAATTAAAGAGAGAGCAACGTTCACAAGCAATATCTACTAGTGTATCGTAACGTTCGATTTCGAATGCGACACGAAGACGACTTTGTTGCTAACAAAACATAGTAAAAGACAATTAACTTTCAAGACGAAAATCTTTAAGAAGAGAAATAATGTTACGAGTCTAATTCGAAACAACGTGATATATTAATTACAACGCAACATGTAGCACGAAGCACAATTGCTTGCATGTTCGACGACTTGACGAACGAACAATGTTCGACATGTTCGACAACGAACAAAGCGAGCAATGTTCGCGTTCGACATGCTTGATAGCGAGCTAAACGAGCAATCTTCGACATGCTCGACAACGAGCTAAGCGAGCAACGTTCGACATGCTCGATAGCGAGCAAAGCGAACAAGAAGAATCTTCTTTAGTATATAGATTTTCTAACACGACTCCCTTATAAATCGTGTTCAATTTATCTTAAGTCTTGACTTATTGTTACGATTGTCAAAGTTGCAAATTCTTGTTACCAAGTAATTGCTTGCATTGCCTAAAGACGTCTACAAATCTCTTCAATAACATAACTCTCTCTAATATCTTCGTGAAAAGTACTAGCGTAACATATTGCAATTATCTTACAACATAGTTTATTGCAAAATTGACTTTGTTATCAAATTTAAAGTTCTTAATCTTCTTTATAATTATTGAACTCTTATTGTTGTTATCGAAAAGACTATCTATACTATTAAAATAATATAGTAATAGCAACAACGTATTTAAAGCAATTATAGCTTATTTAATTTTTCTTATTTGAAGACAAGATCTCTTCGACAACTTTATTTATTAATAGTTTGCAATTTTCTTAAGTATTAAAAGCAACATCTATAAGTATATCTAGACAAATTAATAATATATTGTAAAGAGAAGTAAAGCGTTAATATATTTAATATTACGATATTACGTCTCTTAAAGCAAGAGTTAATTAGTTGAAAGAAAAAACAATTTATAGATTCTTAAAGCAAACAACTTTGTATTGTCTAACAAATAAATATCATTAATTATACAACAAAGTAATTAGTATTCTTTGACAAGTTTTTGTTTAAATTGGCGACAAGATAGCAATACATAACGTACAAGTCTATTAAAATAAATATTAAATAATATTAGAATATTAAAAGAAATAATATATATAGTATATTGTTTATCTATATTGTAAACAACTATTTATTGTGTATTAATATTAAAAAGAACTATTACAATAATAATAAAAATTTATTAATAGATTGCTAACAAGTTTCTACTCTATTGTAATGCCTATTTAAAGTTGCAAAGTATAATTTGCTTAAATAATATATTTATTTATATAGATGTTTGTATACAATAGATAATCAAAGCAAAAAAACATTTAATTTGTTATCTATTTTTGTATTTATTAAACTATAATTTTATCGAACTTATATTTAGCGTTCTTAAGACTTAAATACAACAATATTAACAAAGTTTGCAATTCTAATTTTAAGACAATTTCGAGAACTTTTTACAATATATTGTAAATATATTTGAATACAATAAATTTGCAAAAAAGTACTATAAATATATATATAATAAGTAATATAAATTTAAGAATAATTATAAGATTTTGCAAAAAGATCTAAATACTTAATTAAGACAAAAATAATAATATCGAACAAGATATATCAAATTGCGTATAGAATAGACGATAAATTTAATATATTTTTGCTCTATTAGTAGACAAAATAATATAGTTCAAGAATACAAACAATATTTAAACTAGCACTTAATATAGCAATACAATAGATCTTTTTATCGATCAATATATTTTCTTTTCTCGCATATTAGATATAATAAAATCTATCTCTATACTAAAATAACTACAAAATCTATGCTCTTTTTGTATTGCTAGTAGAAATAACATTTTAGTAGATTTATATTTCGAATTAGTATCTCTTCTTTTGTAAGTACTATCGCAATTAATATGTTTATATAAATCTATTAATTACAACAACATTTACGTTTTTGTCTATATAGATAAACAATACGTTGTCGATTTAACTCTATTAGATACTATTGTTTCTATTAATAAATACTATAAATCTCTTAAGATTTGCACAAGAACAAGATTCTTTTTAGATAATAAGCAAGATTAATTCTTGCAAGATATAAGAGATACAAATATATTAAATATATCTATCTAATTAGTATTTATTTCTAATAATTTAATAATTAGTAAATACATTTAATAACAACATTAAGTATATTAACTAATCATTAGACTATTTTTGTTATTGTAGATATTCTTTAGACAAACAATACGTCGATAATTCGAAATTGTTAGATATTGTTAATTTAATTAATATAATGCTATAGATATTCCAATATTTGTATTAAGACAAGACGTATTTTAGATAATAAGCGAGAATAATTCTCGCGAGATATAGAAAATATAAAAACTACAAATTGAATTACTATTTATTTATTCTCGTCTTGCATACAAGGATAAAGTTAGCATTTATATTAAAAATACACTAAAAACAAATATATTCTTACAAGATATAAGAAGATATAATTAATAGATTAAAATATTAAAATTATCTTAATAGAAACTTCAAACTAATTTCGAAAACACGTTTAATTTAATATCTAATTAGATATTATTCTTCTATTTATTACTCTTCTTTTCGCTCTAATTATTCTTGCTATATTTATTATTCTTGTTCTTTTTATTATTGTTCTTTGCAAATAATTTAGAAGACAATCTCGAAAACAATTTAGAAGTTAAAACAAAAGATAGAGCAATAGATAAAGCAATAGACGAGTTTTGTCAACAAATATTGCGTTAATTATATTGTCGAATTATCTATAACAACCTATATATAATTTTAAATTAATAAAGATTTACTTTGAAGTTAATAATTAAGAGATTAAATAGTTCTAAATTAATAGCTACTTAATATTTTATAAGTGCTTGTCTTTTATTACTATATAGTTCTTTAACTTAAATATTTGTCTTTTTATAGTATTTCTAGTTTTAATAAGATAGATATAATCTTTCGAATAATTTGTAATTATTTTTTAATTTTACAATCTTGTTATAATCTTTCTCTTCTTTGTCTTTGAATTAATAGAATTGCTAAATCGATCTATAAGCAAAGAATATTAATATTGTGCTAACATTAAAGCAACAATAGAAGCAACAAGTATTTTAGAAAGAGACAAAGCAAATATAGAAGCTATTATTGATTAAGACTAATAAGTAGATTGCTGCTACAATATTATTAATATCTCTATCGATAAATACAAACAAGTAAATTGAGAAACTACAATAGAAGAAATTTTAGAGCGTTGTTTTCTATCAACTATATTGTCTATTAACTCAACAAAACTATTAGTTATATTTAGATAAACAATATCGATTGTTATCTTAATTAGTTATTTAAAAAACGAAGTATTTAATCTTTGTTTAGTCTAAGCAACTGTTGCTCGACTAATAGATAATATAAGTTTATTTCTTTACTTTAAAAAATTACAAAGTAAAAAGAGAGAAATATTAACAAAGACGTATTTTGCTTCGCTAGATATATAATTAACTTACTACTTTATTTGCAAATTTGTAAGTTTATAATAGCAACTATTATTTATCTAGTATATATTATATTTGTTAGAGCAAGCGTTATTATTATATTATTACTTTTCGATTAAAATTTTGCAATAATTGTCGAAATACTTATTGCAATTTCGTCTTTTTATTATTTGTTTCTTTTATTGTACAATTCGAGTTCGACAACAATATAATAATCTTAAACAAGAGCATTAATTAACAATAAATAGAGCTATAGATTAATTACTATTGTCTCAATTAATTTTATCAATTGTCTTAACAATAATCTTTAATTTATAGTTAAAAAAGTATTGCTATTTTAATATTAATATTAATTCTATCTTATTGCGTTAAATATTTATCAAAATGCGAGATAACATTATCTTCTATATTTTGCTTTTGCTATTATCGAATTTAATATTAATAATAACAAAGATTAGATTGTTAAAATGCTTTTCTAATATTTATTTCTTTAGTTTTAATTCTAGAATCTTTGTATCAAATTAATCTTTTATTTAATTGCTAGTATTAATATTAAAGAATATCTTTTCGAACTATTTAATACAAGAATTAAAACAATTTACAATATATAAAGAGATTTTAACACAAAAAAAATACTGCTATTCTATTTACTTCTAATAATTGTTCTCTTTTTGCTTCTCTTGTTTTTTATTTAGATTATTTGATGTCTTTGTATTGTTTATTTAAGACAACAACAATATAGAAATTTGTTTCTTTTGTTGTTTTTCAAGAGCTTTACGAGCATTTGTCTAATTCTTGTTTGCTTTTATTATAGATCAACTAATTTCAATTCTCTTTATTACATTAAATAAATTCTATGTTATTCTTATTAACTTCGACAACTGCATACGAGACAATCGCTAACTTATTCTATCTTTATATCTTTTCTTAAAGATTGAGATTCAAATTGTACAATATAACAATACAAAAATTTGCAAGAAAAATATAGTAGATCGATCGCAATTACAATTACTATCAATAGATAAATTGTTTAAATCTACTTGTTAGCTAATTGATAAATCTTTTATCGATAGATCTTTTGTCAATAGAACAAAAGCAAATAGATTAAAAGAAAAAGAATCAAAAGAAGAAGAAAAATTAAAAGAAGAAAAATTAAAAGAAGAAAAAGAATCAAAAGAAAAAGAAGAATCAAAATAAAAGAAGAAGAAGAACTAGAAGAAGAAGAAGAATTAAAAGAAGAAGAATTAAAAGAAGAAGAAGAACTAGAAGAAGAAGAAAAAGAATTAGATAAAAATAGATCGAATGCAGAAGTAGGAAAAAAAAGGTTAAAAATACAACAACAATAATTAGTCTTTAATTGATAAATTTGTTTTTGTATCTTCTTTTTTACTTGTCGATCTTTTGTTATATTTAGCAGCAATTGCGTTGCAATTTTATTTTGATTTTTGCAACAAGTATTTGTAGTTTTCTTGACAACAGTTTGTCGTTTATTAGACATAGTGACAACGAGGAAATAATATAGACAAGTTAGAGGCAGTAGGATTGTAGAGTAGATATAGAAACACTAAAATTTAATTGATATTTACGAATTTAGGCTTTACTGAAGGTCAATTAATTGCATTTGATGCTCTCAGGTAATCTGCAAACAAATTTAGATAGTAGGGTCGGGAATCTAAAAATAAGGCCAAGGGGCGACAACCGTTGTGAAAGCGCTAATTGAGCGAGAGTAATTGTAATCTTTCTCTCTTAACCTCCATTGACCCGGACTTCTGTTTCTTCACTCGTTGCTGCAGGTCATCACCCAATGCCAGCGTGCGACATCCGACTCTGGACAGGGCCCGAATGCTGGCACCCGGGACGCGTTGACTGGCTGCAATGATCATACTCTGGTGCGGAGGTGCTGGCTGGTAAGACGCGCTCTGGACGACTCCCAGAGTCCAGAGTCCAGAGTCCAGAGTCAACAACAGCAGCTATACAAGCACAGCACTTGTACTTCTAGCGCGGTTTGCTGGACTCGGTCTAGAGGAGATATTGCAAGCTTGTCCCAGTCCATGCACCATTACAGCGTTAGAGCGTTGCAGCATTGCAGCTCCAGGTCTTCATTAGTCGCAAGGTCTATTATGCCAATCTATTAAACCTATGCAGGACCCTGTTCGCTTCCCTTTCCTGTCGAAATCTTCTGCCTCCTTCGCTGCGTCGACGCGACTACTCGGCTCGAGTGTTAATAGACTCCTCTGGGCCAGAGTGGTGAAGTGTTGACAGTCCGTAAAGAGCATTTCACACTTGCCGGAGCCTGACTGTCTGTCAAAGTGATTGCGAGCTGACCTTTTCCGTGCCGAGGGCATCATACGTCACGAACCTTTCATTCTTTACACCTCGGTTTGTGCAACTTCCCTCGATTTGTTTCTTCTACATTGTCACACCGTCGACTTGATTTCCGGCCAAACCCTCATCCTTCTTTCCACCTTTAGCTCAGAATGTCAATCAATCACGCCTCCAGCGACGATATGCCGCTTGAGAAGGACTTCTCCAGCCACAACAACCACAATCCGCAATCTACAGGCACTGGCACCGGCCAAGGTCTCAATCCCTATGACTTGGGTCCACATGAGGAGCATGGCAATGCTCTCAGAAAGATCAAGACTGCCGGTAGCATCTCCATCTCGCCTGAGCTGTTCGAGAAGCTGTACCTATCGCCAGAGAATAGGGTCAAGGGCGAGCTTCGCAAGACCTTTGGAAACCCAACTCCACTGTAAGTGTGAGAGATATGCCCCAGTGACGAAGCACTGACTGACAACGTCGCAGAGCTCTCACCGGTTTCCTTCTCAGTTTGACACCCCTCTCTTGCGATCTGATGGGCTGGCGTGGAGCTGGGGGCAACGGCGCGGCTTCCACTGGTGAGAGCAGACACCTTGCTTGAGCGTTGGATAGCAGTCGCTAATCAGCAGAATAGGGGTTTTCTTCTTCTTCGGCTGTTTGTTGATGATTCTCGGTGCTATTGGCGAGTGGATTGTCGGTAACACCTTCCCTTTCGTCGTCTTCGGATCCTTTGGTAAGTTCACAACAGGGGATCACAACCGCCGAACCACGGGCATGGGAACAAACACTGATAATTAGATAGGTGCCTTCTGGGGGGCCTTCGGTGCAACTCTCGTCCCATACTACAATGCCTACGGGGCATATGTCACCAACCCGACCACAGCAGCAGCATCACAGGGAAACCCAGGCAACCCAGCGGGACTGGCAGTCCCAGCTTTCAACTCCAGCTTCGCCTACTTCCTGGTGTTCATGGGTAACGCTTCCGCCCGGATCTCACCCTTCCCTCGTTGACATTGCTCGCAGGTATGATCTGCCTGATCTTCCTGATCTGCTCCCTTCGGACGAACATTGTCTTCTTCATCATCTTCCTCAGCCTAATACTCGCATTCGGCTTCCTTGGTGGAGCATACTTCAACTTGGCTCTGTATTATGAGAACCCGGCGAACCTTCACGCTGCAGCAACAGCCAAGAAATTGGTAGTGGTAAGTCGTCGCAGCCTGCTACCCGCCACCTGAGGCCATGGAGCTGATATAGAGTCATTAGGCTGGAGGTGCCTGTTCTTTCGTGACATGCATGGCCGGCTGGTGGATCTTCTTGGCCATCATGCTTGCCTCGGTCGACTTTCCCTTGGCAATCCCCGTTGGAGATCTCTCTACGATGATCAAAGGTGCATCTGAGCGTGGAGGAGCTGCCGGGATGGAGGCATAGAACAGGAAGAACACTTGGTTGCAAGGCCGCTGTCAAAGGGGCAGTTTGTGGATTCGGCTTCTGTCATGTTATTTTTGCAGCTGAGTCTGGCGTTCTAGCATTCAGTGGTTGTTGAAGCGAGCGAGGGTGGCTGTAATCACAATAGCATACATCACGCAAGATACAAGCAACTTGACCTCAGACAATGCGTTGCAGCATCGCTTATGAATACCGACCCCATCTACCTACACTCCGAGATGTCTTTCAGGCATCGGGAGGCTACAGCTTGGAGCCGCATGCCCAGCAGCCACAACCCACATCCATGCCCAACTCCTCGCCACCGATGGTAGCGTCTTTGCTCACACCCCTCTAGTATCCCTCCGCTTCATCACGTCCACGCACTCCTCCTCCTCTCCACAGCAGCCTTGCTGAGACTCGCTCGAAATGTATCTTCAGCGCACCCACCACTCAATTTGTGTCCACTCCAGCTCATCCCATAGTGTCCGCTATCCCAAGGCATCGTACACGTTCGACGGTAATGTAGGTCTATCGAAGGGCAGTGAATGGAGTGGCTTCTGTTGTTGGTCACCCTTCAGATGATGGTTCTCTACCTGGACGGCCTCGCTGAAGACCGCATAGCCTGGCGACCCAAGGCCAGGCAGGGAATCATGGGTTTGGTGCTGCGAGAGACGGAGTGGCGATCTGTCAGCGCCAACGTTCTCCACGCCTGACCAGGCTTCGAAGGCCGGTGTTGGTGATCAAAGGGTGATGACGGTATCGCAAGTGGACTACGTAGGCAGTCATTGCTCTGGTCGAGACTAGCCTGTGTTTCTTTCTCATGCCTGATGAGGCTTCGGAGTCCGGCATGGTCGTTCCCGAATGCTGGGTTTTCGCATCGCACGTGGAATTTGAAGCTGAAACAGCTTATGCAGTTTTCCTTTCAGCTGAAGCACCGGAGGCTGATGGATACTTTAGGGCTGGTATAAGCGCTTGACGAGGGCCAATTAGAAGGGGTCTTGGCGGGCGGCTTGATCAAGCGAAAGAGATTGCTATCCCTTTTATGGGCAACGCTCGTGAGCTCGAAGATAGAAGTATTTTAGCATCTTGTCTAAGGACTCAAGGAGCAAGGTGATCTGATCTGGACCAGTCATTTATCGTCGTCAGCGCTTGGAGAGGCTAGGATGACTGAGGCTGAAGTCGGCTTACGCTTCATCCCGCTTATACGACAGATGGAAGATGGCTTCTCTTGGATGTCATTGGCATCTCATTCTCTTCACGACTCTTACGACTGCTCTCAGCTGGGAGTTTGTAGCTTGCAGGTTTCTTTTCTCCTTCATTGTCTCTTTTTGAAGTCACTCTTTTGGTCTTCCTGTTCACCATCTTTAGACCGCAATGGCCGTGACGCTCCTTTTTCGCATGGTGTTGCTTTTGGTGTGCGTGGTTATGAGTAATGCTACTTCGTGTATGTTCATCCCAAAATTCCTGCTGGAAATCTCTATCGTCAATCATTTCGAACATGACGAGAGACAATCATTTCCGCCTTCTGGGGCGCTCTGGACTAGTTTTCGGCTTCCTTGTTTTTCTCCTGCTTCTCAATCAGGCGACCGACCATACAATCGCCCAATTCTAGGCTGATCCAATTTTTAGTAATATCCTATACTAATATCTCCACGATCGCGTCGAGAAGTAGCTCTAAGCTCGGTACGGGCTCATCTATACCGCTATTGTCTACCAGCTCCACATTCAGTAGCCCTTCGGCGACTCCTGCAACTACCACACCCTCCTCTGCAACTTTGATATCGACGTCCACCACGCTATCAGACTCGTCATCTGCTCGTCCAGTGGCATACGGTGCTCAGTCTTCTCAGTATGGCAGCGCTGCAAGCTCTGGGATTTCTAGCCCACAAGCATCGAACATTCAATCCTCAGGTACCCCAAGCGGAGGATTTTCTCCCCTAGCTCACCCTTCTTCCAGTGCATTCCACTCAATCCAAGCGGCGAACGCCTCGCAAGGATATGTCCCTCCAAGCACGGCTCGGACTTCAAGGCGTCCACCCCGAGTCAGTGCCTCGCCAGCGTACTCCGCCTTCAACACTTCTCGATACCCTCAAGGACCAACGACAGCTTTTTCCGGGAGCATGCCGCAGTACCAAAATGCATCCCAGTCAACATTTCCTGCTTGCCAGACCGATTCAGGCTACAATGCTAAGTCTTGTTCGTGTGTGACCAGAGTCAACTCATGGTACGAATCGCATGCCACTGCTACAACAACACCGATAGTTTGTGAGTACTCGATGGCAAAGGGTTATGTGTACAGCTTTATCCCGGGGTGTTTTCCACGGACCTCGACTCTTCTCGCGGAGCCATACGTTGCGCCAGATGAATGTTGCAGCGGCCCTTGCAGGATCAGGGCGGAGGGTGTGCGCCTTGTGTATTGGGCTCCCGATGATGCCCCTACTACGAACACAGCCAACACGACCCTGCCCATGAATTCATCTTCGAACATCACAGTGGCACCTAGGGTCCCGGAGGAACCTTACACGCTAGTGGAAGACGGCTTCACGTTTACCTCTCCATCCGTGTATGTGATATACAGCTCGATCTCGGCGTCCCAGTCCTGCGTTGCCAGGTTCGATAGCTCTGTTCTACGAGGATCTACACACTACGTCACGAGGGGCTATCCGTAAGCATCTCTTGCCCCTCTCTGAGCGTTTTAAGATGCTTGAAACATGTCTCGGCAGAAATCGCTCTTAAGCATGCACCTCTACTCATTGCATTGCCTGAAAGGAGGAATGCTGACTCCGGAATAGGCCTGAATCTCTATCAACGGCCAACTGCGGTCCGTCAGCGTGGCAGTCTGGAGCTTGGAGCGCGATCAACTACGCTCAATTATATACGCCCCCCACTTGGCCGGAGATCCATGACCGATTTGACGCGTGCCGAAGTGGGCAACCGGAGATTAGCTACGAACTCGCGTCCCACCAGATAGCTAACCCACAGCTTTCCTTTCCGTCTGACGTCAATCAGATCGATCCCACCTGGAGTATTTGTTCTGGAATCTACCTTGGCGCACAAGACCCTCCCCGGGTCTTGACTAAAGGTTCTAGTCTCGGTCCGGTCACTGCTGGTGCAATGGCCCATACAACAGTCCCCCAACCAGCCGCTTCCGTCATCGTAGACCCTCAGCCATTAGCAACAGGAGACATTGGTGGGTTCGAACTACATCCGTCATTCCACAAAACCGTTCATGGCTTCCTTCCAATGCCTACGAGTGTCGGAGGGCCGGATTCAGCACCCACTGCCAAACTTCCTGTTTTCATTACTGGCCCACCTGATGCAACCCAGCCAAATAGTGCGCAGGCTGCCCCCGTTCCGCAATGGTCGAAACTTACACTGACCCCCGAATTCCATACTTCCGTGACAGCTATCGCTCCAGCCGCGTCTAAAACGACGCCGGCGGCTGCCGAAGGTGGAGGCAGTACGCCCCCGTGGTCGAATTTTGCGCATCCAGTCGATCCCCAATTTAATTCAGCGAACGGTGGGAACATCAAGCCGACGTCACCAGGGATCGTGCAACCTCAGCCAGATGCAGGTGGTACAAGTACAGACACTTCAGGTCATCTGCTACCGAACATTGCCGGTAATCAGCTTAGTCAGCCCCAAAGAGTTGATCAACCGAAGATCATTCCACCAGGCAGCGGCAATGACAACACCGGGGTCGCACAAGGTGGACAAGTATCTGCGCCTACAATCGCACAAGGGCAGACACAAGGGCAGAGTTCCGGCGCGGTCGCTCCTGCTGGCAATCTCGTAGCTATACCTGCACTACCATCAATCGCGGGCTCGAAGGTGCTACTAGCGACTAATGGAGGCATTCTAGTCGGATCTGTGACTGTACCACCAGGCCATGCAACAACGATGGCCGGATTCCGAGTTTCGGTTGCTTCCGCGGGGGTTGTGGTTGATTCCAAAACATATCCCTATGCAGCACCTGCTCCGGTAATGGCGACACCGCCAGCGACTCCCCTGCAGGTCGGAGGCCAGCAGATAAGTAGAGCTCCGAACGGACAGGACGTTGTGTACGGTGGTTCCACTATCGCTCCAGGCGCTCAAGCAACTATCTCAGGACACGTGGTCTCTGCCGGTCGTAGCATCGTCGTCGACCAAACCTCTTACGCGTTGCCAGTTGCGGCACCTTCGCCGGTAGTCGTAGGTGGACAGGCTATGCATCAAGTACCAAACGGTCGTATTGTCGTAGGGTCAAACACTATACAACCAGGCTCGGAGACGACTATTGGTGGGCATAAGATATCTGCTGGAAGCAGTAGCGTCGTTGTCGATCATAGCACGTACGCATTACCAATACCTTCTCCCTTAAATGCGAGTCCAGCGGTGATTGTGGGCGGGCTACCCGCTCAGCGAGGCGCCAACGGTGCCATCTCATACGGCAGAGCTCACATTGAGCCAGGCGCGAAGCCCACAGTCATCGCAGGCCACACTGTTTCTGCTGGGTCAGACAATCTTGTCGTTGACGGGAATACCTACGCGTTACCGAGACCAGCTCCCGCTGTGTCTGCTTCTTCATTAATTAATGGACAAAGCGTACGGCCAGGCCAAGGCGGTGGAGTGGTGATCGGCAGCTCCACCATTATGCCTGGGAGCAAGGCAACCTTCGGGGCCCATATCGTTTCCGCTGAACAAGGAAACGTAGTCATCGATGGAACTCGATATACGCTACCGTCCGGCGCTGGCTCGGTGCTCAATACCAATATAGCAGACAGCAATGCTGGGAATCTCGTTACGCTATTAGATGGAGCCGTGATCAGCGCGGGCGGACAGCCTGCAACACTCTCTGGAACGTTGTTATCAGTCCTCCCGAGTCACAAAGGCCTCTTGGTGGGGAGCCAGACGATCCCTCTACCTTCTGCACCTACAGTTGGTCACGTACTTACCGCAGCAGGTGAGACCCTGACTGCGGTGAACGGTCAAATCATAGTGGCAGGGAGTACGCTCTCGAAGGGCAGTGCCATAGCGATCCATAGCACGAGAATCTCACTGGGGGACTCTGATCTTGTAATCGGCTCAAGTACAATACCATTGCCAACAGTAGGACCAATATCTGCAGCACCAGCAATTACGACCCTCGGCCAGACGTTCTCGCAGATTGGCGTAAGCGACGTTGTCTTTGGTCACACCACTCTCTCGATCGGCGGCCCTGGTACCACAATTCTTGGGACCGAAGTATCCCTTGGCACATCAGGCTTGATCGTTGGATCTTCGACCGTGGCTTTCCCTACAGCGGCACCCACTCTCACTACTCTGGGCCATACTTTCGTGCCTGTCGGCGGTAGTGCCGTCGCGATAGACGGAACGACCTTTTCCTTGGGAGAGGGAACAACCATCGATGGCTCCCTCGTCTCAGTCGGGAGCTCAGGCCTTGTGATCGGCTCAAGTACCATCCCAATTTCCATTGAAATTGGGTCCCAGAGTATACCGCTCATCGAAGTCGTCAAGGCAACAGCGACGAGCAGCGGGTACGGAGATCTCATCATGAGCGGGCTCGGAGGCAATGCGCCGGTTGCTACGCCGCCCCCTTCGAACTCAGCGACAGCATCACAGGCAGGCTCTGGTGGCTCGAGAGCGAGGAGCGAGGTCTGGATACTGAGTGTGGCCCTGGGGTTGGGAATGTGCGTAGCGGCCTTGATGCTGTAGCCTCCACAAAATCGTAAGATTGTGCCCCAGGTGGCTTTAACGCGTAAGGTCGGTATCTTGCGACATGAGATATGCCTCGGAAAAACCTCATTCTAGCTCTCGTAGGCTTATTCTGAGTATCTCATCTTCTCTAAGACCATCTTTTTCTCCATCTCCGTCTCTACCTACTTCCATACCCCCAGCCCAGACCGATGCAAATCTAACATAGGCATCCATGAAAAGAATTGAACTACCAGTGAACACCCCATAATATTACGGCAAACCATTATAAAGCAGGGCTGAAGTCATACATAGGACAAAGACATTCTGAAAACTTTTGTTGGAAGCTTTTTTCCTGCTCAAGGTCCTTCGGCTATGTTCTTGATACTGTTTGACGTTTTGCCGCTTTGGCAACGGGCTTTCGCCGGTTACTCCGTTCTGCTGCTATTTCGCCAACACATTGTGTTGTTCTAGAGTTGAAGGTGTTGGGGGTTTTTGTATCCAGCTCTTTACGCTTTGAAATTTCTTTTGTTATACATGGTCGAGTCAAACCCATGAATTCTGCGATCGAATCTTGTAGATCTGACGATGTTGGGAATATTTGTTAGATTTACTCCTATCGCTTATTGTGTACTGTACTTCATGTGCTGTTACAGTTCAGACTCTCGTCTTTGAAAAAGCTAGTCTTAGACTCTTAGCAACTGGCCAATCGGACCACAGGAAGACAGATCCCTCTTAGCCGCGCTAATCGCGGGGCTGCGACGAATTGGCTCTATCCATCGACATCACCATTATCAACAATCAAAAGCATCACCCCTCCCGACCCTACCTCAAGCATCAACCCCCTATCATCCACCGCATCAACCATGCCCCAAGAAGCCGTCCAATCCGGAAAATCCTTCCGCTCCTTCCTCGGCCTCCCCCCCTCAAATCCCACCCCGAAGGACAGCGTCTACGTCATCGTCGACGCCCAGAACGAATACGACCATGGCCTCCTCGCCATCTCCAACGTCGCAGAATCGCGCGCCAATATCGGCGCTGTATTGAAGAAGTATCGCGATGCTGGGGGTGATGTTGTGCATGTCACGCATACCACGCCGGACGGAGCGCCGCTGTTCACGCCGGGGACGGAGTTGGCCAAGGAGTTTGAGGAGTTGAAGCCGAAGGAGGGGGAGAAAGTCAGTATTATCTCTTTTCCGCTTATGGTCTACTTGCGTTCTTGCCTTTGGTTGTATTCGGTGCTCAGTTTCAGTGAGAGCGAAGAAGCGTGTAACCTGATCCGGGCGCGCAGGTGATACATAAAACGCAACCCAGCTCCTTCACGGACACAGATCTCCAAGCGCATCTCGACAAGCTCGGCAAGAAGAAAATCGTCCTCGCTGGTCCGTCTCCCTTTTCCCCCCTTTCCCATCCCCTGACCCATCCCTTCCCACCTACTAACCCATTCCTAGGCTACATGGTAAACCCCCCCCTCCCCTCAACAAAGCTTCCCAAACTCACGCAACAGGCCCACGTCTGCGTCTCCGGCACCTCCCGCGCCGGCGCCGAGCTGGGCTACGATGTCTCCGTGCTCAGCGACGCCATTGGCGATCGAGACATCCCTGGTGCTTCAGCCAAGCAGCTTGTTGATGTAGGTCTCTTGCTCCCACTTATGAGGTGATGGTGTGGTGCGGATGACTGATTTGTGTAGACTGTGCTGGCAGAGTTGGGCGATGTATCTGCTACGGTTATTAAGAGCTCGGATCTGTAGGTATTTTTCTAGGATGGTATAGAGAGATTTTATCATAGTGATCTTGTCTTTGACGCTGGTGGTGGACGGTTTTATATGTCGATCTTCTTGTGGCTTTTGGGCGCTGCGGCTTTGATGCGCTGACCCCGAAGAACGGCCTGATATGGCTCTCACAGACCCTAAAGATCCTTCTCCTATCTCTTCTCCCCCTTTCAGATATCCTTTCCAAACAACTAAAGGACCAACAATCCGTGTCTTTAGCCCCAAATCTCTGCTTACATTCCAAGCACCAACACCCTTTAATTCCCCAACAAACCACCCAGAAACCACTCTCTTAGATGCGCACTCTACCCACCCTTCACGCACCTCAATCCCCTCAAACGGTGGAAATCCTAAGGACCCTACCGTACAGACTACGCCACTATTGGCAAATCGACGGAAGGAGCCTCATGAAAATGAATGAAATTGGCGACGTAATCGACCTGTTCAGATGAAACGCCCGAGGAGAGGGCTCGAAGAAAGTACCAAGAATGCTTCTCATTGGGTCAATGCTGTCAGCTTGCCATCGGCTGGGAGTTCAGACCAAACGGCAGAAACGGTCATGTGTCATACGTGTTCAGCAAATCAACAACTACAAACCTAATCTCCTGGTCTCGCAAGCGCAGAGGAGTATAGATCTTGCGGCGAGTTGGGATCGGTATCGATTGGCCCGTGGTCACTGTAGGGTGACCATGCCTCGTGGCCTGTGCACGAGTATCCAAACGTGATCCTCTCCTGTCTCTGGAGGGCACATGATATTGCTGATTGCTGTAGATGCGATCTCGACTCCTGACACTGATAGCAAGCCGTCAGAGCAATCGATGTTTTGCATATAAGCCGCGAATGGCCTTCCTCTTTTTCCCCATTCCGCAAATCAGCCGTAGGTCTCTAACAGAACCGTTGTCAAGTGACGCAAGCGCTCTGGTCTTTGTGCTGTTGTCGGTTACCATCAGTTGGGGTCCTTACTACTAACGATGTCCGACCCCACTTCTTGAATTCGGGATTGGGTTAGGCCTGATTGGGTCGATAGTCTGCTTTTGAATAGGAGCGATGCGATGGATAGGTGCAAATACCTCGAAAGCGTTCCGCAATACGAACAAATTTCCACGGAACCTGGAAGGAAGAGGTGGAATATCAAACGCCTGCTTGAACTGAGAAGAGCTGCCGAGGTCCAATCGTTCTGGCTGGAAACCGAGCTGGATCGATTGAAGAAGGAGAGAGCCATGCTATCTGCAGGCAAAGATCCCTACATAGAGGAGAAGTCCAGGCTTCAAGATGAGCAGGAGGATAAATTCGTAAACGACTTCTTGAAGAATTATAGCTCTCTATCCGACGAGGAAATAGAGCACTATGATGACAAGATTGAAGCTCGGAACGAGATCAGAAATTTTGAGAAGCTGATAAAGGAAGGAAAAGAGGAGATTCTCAAGGTAGAGCAGGAGATCACGGAGATCAAAGCTCAGCAAAAGGTTTAAGTTTGCGGTGCGGAGAGTCGCTGTTCTTCCTACGAACCTTGGTTTCTTTTGGCGGAGGCAGGTCCATTGCGCCGTCGCTGGGCTCGTGGTGTGGGATTTTGGGTCTTGTTTGGTTGTAGTAGATTGCTGCTAGCGCTTCGCGAATTATATCAGCTGGGGTACCGAATCATTTTCATAGAGGATGCAGCGCTGCGACCGGTGCTTCTATAACTACGGTAGTTGCGGTACTCCAAACAAAAACCGATCGCATGCTTTCCTTGATAGTGTTCCGTACTTCTGCTCCCAAACCGCCAGTCAGTCCTCGAGGTCAAGTTCCATGGTGCACAGAATCCCTGTATCCTTCAGAGTTCCAACCTTATGTTTCCGATCTATGGCCGCATATTCTTCGCTAGCAAGCATGTCGGCGAAGTGGGTGATGGAAGGGTACTGCACGATAGCAACATCGTCCCAAACTTTTCCTTCCACGCTTGAAGTCACCACCTCCCCATAAATCTTCAGCGTCCCACCGTAATGTGGTGTCAAAGACTCTCCAAAGGCTTTGATATATTCCATATACTTGTCCTTATCTGCATAACTCAGTAGGTTGAACATGCTAACAGGACCAGCGCCGTTGGTTGTAGAGAACGAGTGGAACCAAGCCTCTAGCTCTGGCGAGACTCGGAATGCCAAAGGCTCCGTTCGATCTTGTGTCGGGACAGTGTTCCCTCCTGCGACCCGAGGACGTAGCTCTGGTATATCTTCCGGCTTGGGACGCAACATTGTCTTGTTCATCTCTCGATAGTTCTCGATCATTCCCGAGGATACTTTGGCAGTGATCGACCACGATGCTTTAACAGTAGCCTTCAAAGACTTGGGAACGTCGCCACCACCACGTAGGACCAGAAGGACGTCCCAAGATTTGCCCGCTACAAGGGAACCGACTGAAACGGTTTCTGGCGGGTGGACCCATGCCGCAACCTTCGCGACGGTGAGGGGTTGTGGTTGTAGAGCAGCGACAGAGATGAGGAAGATCGGAAGAGGCGTGGAGAGGGAAAGGAGATGGATCGTCGAGAGGCCAGTATCGGCAGCGAGTGAAGACATTTTCGAGGGGTCTTGAATTCGCATAAGAGACCGATGAGTCTCTTAAGTTGTCATGAGGCCTGGGGAGAGATGAAATTGAGAAAGACAAAAGAGATAGATTGACTACCTATATATATGCACAAGTTGCCATAAGCGGCATTTGATATCCCGAGGATTGTGAGTCAGATATCAACAGCCGAAGAAAGCATGTTCGTGTTCTCGCAGGCGATCTCAGGATGCTTGCCGGCAGGAGCAACATATGTCGGGTTGTCACGTTGTGGGTTCATTTGAAAGAGAATTGCCCAGCTTATCGAGCTGGAATTGGAGAGCCTGGACCAGTGGTATTCTTGATTACAAGCACGATAAGGTCACACCTGGTCTAGGAAGCCTTGTCAATCCAATCCTCTCGCAAGTCCCCGAGGTTTGAGTATGATACTACACGGAGAATTGGTCTCCGGAGACGGGATATAGACATGGCCGGAAGAAGATCTCTAGCCGAATAAGGACTAGGGTATCACTAGCGCTGTAATCAGAAATTGACACTGGCCAGATATCATCCTTCACTGAGGTTCAGCCGTCTATAATCTACTGTCGGCAGCTTGGTGCTGTCGTCCCAAAGTCTAAATGTAATCAAATATGAAGACAAGGGATCCTTCACTGCTACACACTGAACGCGTGCAAGGGGCCCGAGACAAGGGTGATCATCAATGGCACGAGGTCGAAAACCAATCCCCCGGACCAAGGAAGAAGCTCTGCAAATCCGCAAAGAGCAAATCCGTCGAAACGTTCGGGCTTTCAGAGATCGGAAGAAGGCCGGTGAGGGGAAGGACGATGAAGATGTCAGGAACGGAGCAGTGACATCCTATTACGGCCGCCCTAAGCTCCACCATAACGAGTCGTTCCATTCAGTGATCCGACCACCACGTATATCAGCTTTGTTTCATCTGCATGTGGATGCACCGTCGTCGGCCGTACCGTATCCTTCAGCCACTGCCTCACCAACGAAGGACGATGCATTCGACGCGATCCTACCTCCGAGACTGACCGATGAACTACCGAGGGACCGTCATCTTTCGTCCTCTGCACTACAAGCTGAGGCTGGCACAAACTCCGAGGCCAATCATGTTGGTGCAGGCTTCCAGTTCGCCAGCAAAAATGGGTGCAATTTGACTTGGCACAAGCCGATAGTCACTGAAAAGGGCACTCGACCGGCGCCTGGAATCTTGCTCGCAAGCTCTAGAGTCTCCAGTCGGCTACCGCGAGAAGTTGACAGTGCTGTGCTCACACGCCGACAATTTCTAGCAAACACCTCCACCCTGTTTGTTCCTCCAGATCAAGGAGAGCTCCATGGGGTTGTAAACCTTGGTCCTCATTGGGCAAAGAGCGTAGTGTTCATGGGTGTGCCAAGTGATATCGTCGAACAGTCACTGCATCCTTTATGCCTTTTGCAAATCGCGCATCTCAAGCAAGACCGCAACCTTCTGTCAGCCAGCCGCTACTATTATGGTCAAGCCCTGCGGGCGCTGAGAATGTGTTGTCGCTCAGCAAATGTTGTATGGAGGCAATTATTCATGTGTGCCATGATTCTAGGAACCTATGAACTCTTCAACGGGACTGGTGATTGCTGCGTCGGATGGCAATGCCATGTAGATGGAGCCTCATCGTACTTGCGCAGGTTCGCAAGGTTCGATGAATCCATGACCGACATATCCTACTTTTACTACCTGGAAGCTGTGTGCATATTCAATCCGCTCAGGGAACGTAAGTCGTCCCGCTGGTCAATGAGCACATGGTGGAGGCGCAGTATCGATAAATATGCTGGAGAAACGTATGGCTCATTGCTACGACTCATCACGCCTTTGCCCGCATACCTGGAGCATTTCGACCATCTTGCAAACCTGCCGTCAGACACAGACACACCGAACAGAAAAACAGTCTTATTGGATCACGGCTTCCTCCTCGAGAGACAATTGAAGACCTGGTTTAAGAATACTGCTAAGGACTTTCCAAGCTTCTCCTACGAGGAAACTGCGGAATCTTTCGTCCACTTAGATATTCCAACCCCAGCTCCATCAGATGTACAGTACTTCTTCCCAAACCTATGGGTTGCTCGACTTTACCTACTGTACTGGGCGTCCATGATACTTTTACTCGAGGCAAAGACTGCCCTTGTCATTGACCTCTCCGACGATTTGGCTAGCAAGCAGAACTTACCCTTCCCTACTTGTGACCCTGGGAACTCGGCTTTAGAAGACATGATCATACAAGCTAAGATGCTCGCTACAGATATTCGCAGGTCTACGTCTTTCTGCCTCCGACCATGTCATGGCCTCCTGGGAAAAAGTATCGTCTTGCTGCCATTTTGGGTAGCACAAACACATTTATGTCAAAATAATGCTGAACAGGGTCGCTGGTACACTACCGTGCTCCGACGGATTGGCCAAGATCAGTATGACGGCGGTCATCCGCTGGGAGCTGTTGATTATCAAGACTGAGCAGTAGCTAGGATTCTTCGAGAATGGAAATTTGGGTTCTCCCATCCGCCGGCAGGGTGCACTTTTGAAAGTTCAATGAGAACGCTCATTCCTCGGCACTTCGAATCAAACATGTTCACGGAATGCCGTTGGCTTCCGACCAGTGACATCCCATCGCTAAGAAAGCTAACAGTCAAAGCTCATCGCGTCATTTTCCACAGCACCCGTCGAAGGACCTTGGGTAGGAAGACGAAAGACGAGGACCACCAGGTTCTCGCCAAGTCAAAGTTCACCCATACTCGCCGGCGTGTAAGGTGCGATAAGGTGATTGTTCTATGACACAATTCGCTTCTTCTGCCTACAGGGATTCTGTCGATGAAAACGGTCCCAAAGGCACCTCTTAAAGGCTAAGGTTTAACCCTCATCGTCTATCTCACGTATTGGCCCGTGGTAATAATGTCGCGCGCGAAGTAAATACCAAAGAGAGCAGAACAGCATAGCAGCGCCCCAGACCAGACAAGCCCAGTTCATGCTCTCCGCACCCACTGCTACCGAGCCGGGCCAGAAAGAAAAGAAGAAGCCGATGATCGCATATATAAGACCCACGACGTTGGCGATCATACCTAGGCCACCTAGTCTCCATGGACCAAAGCGGATATGCTCTTTCAGGATCCTTTTGCGGAGTATGAGCGAGATGAGCATCATGTAAGAAGCCAGCACACTTGCGACACTCAGGGAGACGATAGCATTGAAGGCGGTGGTGGAGCCAATATTGATCAGGGCGAGAAGGAGGCTGACAATGACTGTTGTTCCTATCGAATAAAGCGGTAGAGCTGAGCGAGGTTCGACCTGTGCGTTTCATGATACAAATCAGGCTTGAAGACAAATGTGGATAATCCACGGCTTCGCAGGTTGAAGGAACATGCCTTTGCCAGCCAACGAGATCCTGGAAGGCCGTCATCCCGAGCGAAAGCCCAGGTCATGCGAGACGCCGTTGCAATCAGACCGATTGTCGCACAGAATATTAACACGAGAATCACGCAGACCATGGCTGTGGCACCTCCCGCGGATCCAGTCGCAGCGTAAAAAATTTCGATGAAGGGGTAGCCCGTAGGGGTTTTCTCCGCAGCCTCGATATCGCCAACGCAAAACAAGATTGCCACAAGGGCAGCGAATCCGAGTATACCATTGAGAATAGTGGTGGCAATCATCACCCGTGGTACTACGACTGATGCATTCTGGATCTCTTCGGCTATCAAGGTATCAATTCGCCAGCTTTTGCTTGATCTGGCAGCATGAGACATTGAGAGTTGACATACCCATGTGGCAAACACTATCCGCTCCCAGAAACGAATATACACCGGTCACCAATCCAACGAAGAAAGATAGCCCCTGTGTTGACCATCCGCCACCATTCTTAAATCGGGTGAACACATCAGTGGCGTTACTGTGTGGGGCCAGATACACCAAAGGTATCAAGATGCCGAAGAAGCCAGCGATGTGGATCACCAATATCATGCCTTCGATCTGTGGTAGGTATTTAACGAAAACGGTATTGAACAACAGACTAGCCAAGATGATGGCGTAAAAGAGTAAGGTTCCCTGCCACCTCTGGGGTTCATATCCCGCATCGTTCAGGATGATGAGACCTTGGATCATTGTGCCACCAAGATAAGCTGAACTGGCAGTGGCTGCTTGCCATCCTAAGCATGTGAGCCAGCCTGTTTGAGATCAGCTGCGGGTTTAACACTGGTTCTTGCTGTGGCTCGACTTGCCAGTGATGTAGCTCAAGAAAGCCGTGGCGCCAGGAGGCGCATACACCGAGACCATGGAATACTGTCCGCCGGCCAAAGGGACCCTAGCCCCATCAGAATGAGCGCTGAACACCTTGCGGGGATCATACTTACGCGGAAGCCATCTCTGCTAGGGACGCGAACAGAGCGATCATACCAATCCAGCAAATGATGAAGCTATACACAAGCCCAGCCGGCCCGCCGTTGGTAAAGCCAAGAGAGAAGACTCTATTTTACTCGTGAGCCCAGTCACATCCGCTTCAGTCAATTACGGTATGTCGGCATACGAGAAAAGGCCCTCCCACGTTCCCATCAAAGTACATCTAAGGCCAATCATCGATATGACGCCGAACTTGCGCTGCGCAAAAGAGTCAGCATCATAGGGGTCGGCCCGTTGCTCGTCTTATGAGGTAAAGTATTCTACTCTCAGCTGCGGTCGCTTTCCAAGGGCTGCCAAATCCATATCATCCTGAGCTCCATTGCTCTCAGACCTTGGCACATCGTCGCCTGTGCTTTCCTTGACCACAGACAGCCTCACCTTATCCACGTCATAAAGGCTTTGGTCTACCATTGTGGCTAGAAACAAATACGTGAATACGTTGGACTTATCAAGAACAAGATGCTGTCTAGGGCCGAAGGAGGCCATCTCTGCCTAAACATCGCTTTGAAATCTCGATGCTTCGGGATCGTCGCTGCATGCGTGACTCATGCGCTTTCGTGCATAGAAGTGGGCTCGCTTCACCTCTGTTTGGACGAAGTTTACTGGAACCGAGCGGGAACGCTGAGTTCTCCCCACTAGTCGAATCCCCAATATGCGGGCTACGGAAACACTTCCTTGAGTGGTTCTCGGCGCATTCGAGCCACGAAGTGCCCTTGACTTTCCGCGCACATATTAAGGTAGATGCGATCCTAGACTAGATCTCAAATACAACTGCAAATATCTCACTCTCGAATTACCCCCATATTGATCTCCTATCTATCATTCTAAGGTCCAGGCAAAGAAAGCGCAGAGCATGATACAATGGAAGGGAGCAATGTCGTGTGCCCAGTCATGATATCTACCGCGGAACCGGCCGACTTCCCTTCTCTGGCCTCCATTCTCCCTCTCGCCAATGCCAAAAATCCTATCCACCATCTCATGTTCAAGAGAGATACGTCGCTGGGCAACAGCCAGTCTCTAGCCGAACGTTGGACGATGTCGCAATTCTCCGCTGCCGAGACCTCCACAGAGCCAAAGACCTATGTTCTGGAAGCCGTACCCATGGGCCAAGAATCAGCGGTTGGCTTTTCCATCGTGAAAGTTGTGGACGAGCCGCGAGGGGATGGGCAAACCGGCGAGAAGAAAGAGTGCAGTGGGATGACCACGCAGAACGGCAAAGCAGTCGCAAACTCCGCCTGGCACGACTCTGGCGAGGATATGCTCGAGCCCGATTTCTGCGCGGTCTACATGGCTCGATTGAAGGAGGTGTATGATCGGTACACGGTGGGAAAGAGGCACGCCTGTAGGTCCCCCCCCCCCCCCTTTCCCTCACTTTCAGCCAAATCACTGACCCTCCCCTTCCCGGTCCACAGATTTCAGCACCCTAATGATCCTCCCCTCCCATCAACGCCTTGGCATCGCTTCCTCCATGATCCAATACGCCATCACGCACCTCCATCTCGACACGCTGCCCGTATGGCTCTGTGCGCGGCCGGATGGGTACCATCTCTATCGAAAGTTCGGGTGGAGGGATGTCGAGAGTGTGGAGATGCGGCTTGAAGAGTGGGCGGGTGAGAGGAGGGGGTATGGATAACATATGACGGTATGTATGATCAGGGAGGCATGAACGGCGCGCAGGACCATGCATGACAGGGGAATCAGGGGCCTTTGCTTGGTCGCTCACCATACAATTCAGTATAAGGTGACAGCTCTCCGCATTGCATTCATCTCTTTTGGACTCCCTTTTGGTCCCGCTGCCTCAATACGGCGTAGTTGGTCGTATCTGGAGCAATTCTGGTGACCCTTCCGGATGGTGGCCTCTTCCATACGCTTGTTGACCGCGACGGAGATGCTGCGAGGTGGTCTGTGGCCCCAAACACCGCAGATAAACACATCTATGGCTCTTCCTTTAGTTACGAAAGCAGTAGCCTAAGTATGGAAGGGGGATGTTGACTGCGATTATTGGCGGATCTGTTGGCTGTGGATAGTCATGATATCGACCTGGGTCGAGTCTTGGGAGCTCGTCTAGCCACCACACACTTACATCGGTATAGGCTCATTTACAATCAGTCGACAAGGGCCGTCTTCTCCTGCCAGGTCGAACTGCAGGGCCAGCGCATCGGTTGGAGTCTCGATCTACACCTCCCAGAAACCTCCAACGTTCGACGGATCTTTGCCTGAACATCTGGAATACCAACCTCTTTTTTCCCATCAAAGAAACGATTCTCGTTCAGAAATCTACTATGCCATTCCATTTATGTTCTATAACTATCCCTCAGCCTCTACGCCCGATCCCCTCATTCCACACGACCATATTCTCAATCCCCCACAATCAACTCCCTTCCCATTTCTGGATGATCAGGAAGCTAGAGGTGGTCTAGGGTTGTAAGGGTTGATGATTGGTGCGTCCAAAGGGGTTCGTGCTTTCTCTTAGCTCTCTATTAGGAACTTAAGTCTGCCATCAGGGGGGATTAGGTCCTTGGAGAGCTTCTACTTCCAAGTTCAGCAAGCGAATAGAGGGAATCACGAGATGCAATCAGCCCTGCGGGGAAAAGTTCAAGAAGATGGTAATTGTATTGCTACAGCGGCCAAAGTAAATCCCTAGCTCATGCACATAGCCAACCGTTTCAAAGGCAGTTTCATATCCAAAGATAGTTTGTACAACAAAATAATCGGACCAGCCGTGTCTCCTAACCAGAATCAAAATCAGAAGCCAGTCCAGAGCCAGTCGGTGTTCCCATATTCCTCATCTACACCCTAAAAGCACGACTCCGTCTCGCAGCGACTTCGACCCCAAGCGCAGGGTCGCACTTCGTGCCCGGCGTCACTTTCTGGTAAACGACGTTGTGGTTCTCATCGCAATCGCCCCAGGCCGTCCCATCGGGAGAGCAGACGGATTTCCCAGGCGTGGGACATGTGCCGGTTAAGAGCCCGGGGACTGGAGCTGGCGCCGCTGCGCTGGGTCTTGGGGGTGGGGGAGGGGGAGCTGGAGTGGTTGTAGTGGCTGGTGGGGCTGGAGGGGCGGCGGTAGTGGTTGGCTTAGGGGGCGTGACGGGCTGGACGCTTGTGGGAGCGTTGGGGGCTGGCGGAGCATCAGGAGCTGGTGGAGCTGGAGAGGTAGCAGCGTTGCCTCCGCAGCTGCCGACAGGGGGCGTCAGTGGCTCACTGCCGATTCTCTGGGCGTTGCTCCCACGGTGCGCTTCGGGGATGGCCAGGACGGTGCCGCTGACGGCGGTGGAGCAGCCGTCGCTCATGCTACCGATGTTGGCGCGGAACATGTCAGGGAGAGCGGCCATTGAGGCGGCCATGGTGGCTCGCTCGTCGAGAATGTTAATATCACCTTCGCGAAAGGCCCGTCGTTGAGAGGAAGCTGGCACGATGATAGGGGCGCAGTTCATATACATCTCTCGATCACCAATCTTGTTGAACCAGGTCCAGGCCAGCGTGTAGTTCTTGCCGGTAGGGACGGTGTTGGGGATGGAGAAGGTGAATTCGTCGGCGCCGAAGCCGAAAGGGTCGGTACCCACGTTGCCGGGGTTGGTGGATGGACAGCCGCCCTCTATGGTCTTGATCACTTTGAAGACCGAGTCTTTGGTGGGTGGAGTGTCCGTGGTCAGCGACACCTGGCATGAGCCGCCGCCGTGGGTAGCCTGGCCCTGAAAGCTGATGGTTTGAGGCTGGTCGATCGGCATGACGTTCAGTGTCGTTAAGGCGTACATCCCGTCGCGTTGCTTACTGCGAATGAATCTAGGTTAGCATAGTTTATAGCAAGTTTGGGGAAGAGATTTGATGAACTTACCAAGGGTAGTCGGAACCATCTTTGAGAAGTGGGTTGGTGTTCAGGGTTGCGGCTCCGTAGGGAACCGGTGTCTTCAAGAGGACATGTGCCCCGACGGCGGATGCCAGGGCCAGCACTGAAGCCAGGGAGATCTTCTTAGAGCCCATTGTTGGATGTTGGTGTACTGCTTGTTGTCGAAGGCCGGCTTCACTTCGTCTGTGCCTGACGGACGTGGTTGTTGCAGTTTACAGATTGATGTGGGTAGCTCAGATCGCAATTCTTCTTGTTTGATGTGGAAGTGACAAATGTGATAGTGTAGGCTGAAGAGAGAAAGAGATGGATCGAACTTGGACGTGGAATATGTAAGCAGGAAGACGAAGCCTGAAGTGAATGAAAGAAACGGCTAATTCTCGCGGAGAATGCCTTTGTTAATGATAGTAGAGAAGGGAAAGTATCCAGCCTAGGTCTTGATTGAGAACAATGGAAGACCAGGTGAATAGGAACAAAGGAGCGGATCCAAGCCGAGGCAATAATGAGAGGGGAGATCATTCACTGAAGAAGTGAACAATGAGATAGGGGAAAACATCAAAACTAAGTGTTGTCGCCGGACTCCACCATCTCTGGATTATGTGGATAGGAGCTCCGTCGAGATTGGAACGGTGGTAACAGGGGCCTTGCGAAGGGGCCTTGCGCCATCCAAACAGTTGTCGAGATCGCTGAAAAACGTTGTTGACGAACGCTGGTGCAGCAGTGTGCCGGCGAGTCTTATGGCTGGGTCATGGTGAGCTATCCAATCACCGCGTTCTTGCGAGCAAAGTTGAAACAGATTGGCGCTTAGAGTCTTGTAACAGGGAAGACAAGGGAGAACACGGCGGACATGCTCCGCTCTCTAGACACACCAGTGCGCAGTAGTCTTACAAAGGACAAATTTCATACAATCAACTCACGACTAGGGAGTATCAGGCATGAAATGCAAAGCAAATGCAGTGAAGAGAGCAGATCTGTCGCCATCAAATATGGGGACCTCGGCCTTGGCAGCGAAATGCTTGGCATATCCAGAATGGGCTAAGCACGCCCCTGACTCTCTATCTCCTCTGTAAAGGACCTGAATATATGTATCCCTCAGATGCGTCCACTGTTCGCTATTGCAGCTTTCCAACCTCTTCTGGGCCACTTAGAAGCTCTTTATTCTTCGACCAGAAAGCAGATAGGGTCTGCTAGTGCCAGGGCGACTCGAAGCAGCAGTAGGGAGAAGTCCAACGCTGCGATTGAGGACGCCCTGGTTTGATTACTTAAAGCTTAAAGGGATTTGTCGTTCAATGGGCTATACTAAGAAGACCGGAAATCCACATGGATCTGGGTCAAGAGCGTAAGTTGCGTTCCTCGTGCTGATTAGTTGCCTATGCTGTATCATTACCTGATTATAGGGCGAGGTTGTGGATAAGATGTTCTTTTAACTTTCCCGTGGTGTACGTGGACAGCCACAATGTTGGTTCGATAACCTTTCCTTCGAAAGCTTGGATTGAATTCGAAGCGACTCGCCAGGAATAAAGCTGTTGGCGGATGTCAAAGCCGATGAAAACGGCCCACTTTTGAAGCCAATATGAAATCTAGCATCTTATATATTTTCTAGGTGAAACGGCTGTTCTTATACTTACTGCGGTGCGTTTGGCCCTCACTTCCGATGTTCACAGAAGCACCAGATTTCGATGGTACTCGTTGCTTTGTGCAACAATTCAGCAGCAAAGTTCGAGTTCGCTACGAATGAGAGGTGCGCATCGTAAGCGTTTATGCGGCGGCTTCTACTAGGAAGCGACCCAGGCGAAATCAAATTCATAGACCTTGAGTATTTTGCCATGATCGACCCCGTTCACGCATGGCGAAGTCTTGATGTGCGCATTAGTGACAGTGACTCCCACAGTCTACCAGTCTTTTGCAGGATCGAGGCATTCCGTAGTAGCTCGCAGGCATCCGCTGGTCGCCCTTGGAAGCATTGTCCTCGAGCTGACCGGTATTCGCTCGCTAAGAACAATACCACTGGAGCGGATGATACAATCAAATCATTATGCGGTCCCGGCTTTTCATTCCTACACTTTCAAATATCATATCTTCTTTTCCTTGGGCGATCAATAGCTCCAGTCTTCTACTCAGCGATGTCTCAAGACAAGAGACGTCGTCAAATGCAATATCCAACGCGACGACACTAACATCAACAGCACAGCGCTCGCATGTCTTGAAGGCCCTACATATCTCCTGCGACGGCTCACAATATGGCTGGGATCTTTCCGAGCGCAGCTGTATAGACATACTGTCCGTAATGGAAGAAGACCCTCGTATGCGGACATTCGGGCCTCGCGGCCTCGGACCCTGGGACTTCCCCTTACCACAACGCCTGGTCAGCAGTAAGACTATTACACAAGATTGCTTCGACCCATGCTGACTAGGCATCTACAAGGCGATGGTCGCTGCACTTTCACCATCACAGCCCACACGGGATTGCTGGAACGAGCGTCAATGAAGATGATCTACGATGCCGCAGAGGAGCTCACACATACATGCATAACTGGTGGTGGGCGCACCGAGGGCGGCATTGCTACGGGAATCGGTATGTTTGGAAAACACTACTGCGATGCCATGGACTCATTCGTGCACAAGGGGTGCCTGGGAGGTTGAATGTTGAGATGAGGGCTTATAAACCCATGATACGATGCTACAATCTTCCTGCAGAGTTTGACAGGCCAAGTGGTTGTAGTGCTGTCTGTGATGGTATGCTTCTGTCGAATGAATACATACATGTCCGACACGAGCGTCAGTCGGCTCTAGATATTGTGGTGCCCTATTCGGTCCGGCCAGGTAAGTCAATGAGGCAGCAGACATGATTTTTCTCGTGCGTTCAGGAATTATTGATGTTAATGACTTTCAGTGGCACAAAGATGTGTGTACAGAGTTGACCTGGCTGGAGCGGATGATATGGAGACTCGTTATCACGTATGGGAGGCTATGGTAGCTCTTCAAGACATGTGCGCCGATGATGATAAAGGGGGGACCGCATATGGACTAGGTTAGACTCGTATCGTCTCGAGAAAAACCGCGAGAGGAAGCTGACTGCCAAAGGCCGCGAAGGAAGGGTTATCGTCGAACTCTTGCCCGGCGATAGTGCGGTACCATCGACCGCTTAGATGCTTCGATGTTGACATATTCGCTCAAAAAAAAACAGGGACTTTGTTATAAAATTACTTTTTGTTTTTCAACTAGACCAAAGTGCGGATGTTTCTCGCTCCTTCAAGAGAGTAAGTCTAGGGTGGAGGCGAAGAAAAAACTTCGGGTATCGGGATTCTCGTCGATGCCCTGTGGGCGATGGTTGGGGCCTTTGACATGTATCGATATCTCAACAGCCATGATCACTCGCGATTGCGACCTACCTTCAACAACTCGACAGCAATCAACTATGGTGCCTGCAAGCCCTAAAATATTGAAACCCCTAACAAAAGACCAGCAAAGAAAGTTGGGGCACGATTTCCTTTACTGCACCGAAGAGCTTAGCCGTATACACGACCATACAGTCCGGTATTCAAGACACCGCTGCCAATTTGCCACAGCATCGACCCTATGATAACAGGAGGCCGAACCTGTGTGATCCAGGATCAGGAATTCGACCACTGGATTTTGGGTCGGAAACTCATTCCAAGTTACCGTTTCAAACACTCAGGCTGGCTTTTCTGGAATCCATCACCGAGTGAATTCGAACAACAGGATCCCTGGCTTCATAATCGCTAAAAGATGGATTGACGGTATGATCACGGGCCTACGTTGGTTATGGCGCCCAACGCAAAGTCGTGTAGTTGTCGAATCACTCATAAACCCCGAGCTTGGTGGATATAATCATAAAAATTTTCAACGAATGTAGATTTTGGAAAACCTAGCCTGACCATTTTCGCCAGGTATGTAAGTGTGAGGCGCCGGCGAGGCTCTAGGAACAGCTCTGTGTAAATTTGAAGGCTTGAGACTCTGAAGTCATTGCCAGGTTGTCGTGCACACCGTGCTTCTATTTCGCTCAAGTAGCTCAAGGTTTCTTAGCCTTGAAGGCTTGGTGTGTTGCGGCTGTGGTTTGCCTGGAGCATATTCTTTTTTCATATTTTGCCAGGCTTATAGCCAATGCCAGAGCCGTGATAAACGTCTACAGTGACTACGACTGCTAGATAGCTTTGGTCAAGTACAAACAAGACTCGTTGCCTACACTACTGATTGCCTGCTGTCCCGAACGGCACCCACAGCGTTCAACCTATCCACCTCTTTGACCTATGTTGTGGTACGTATGGAACCGCTTGCTCCGCACACTAATAGCACTTGTACGGCGGGTTGATAGCGTACAGCCACCCTATACCCGGACTGCTGTAGTGGTCGCAATGTGACGAGAGCATCCTTTCAGAGCTGTACAGCCATGGAGACCATCTGCACCGTCGATCTGGACTGGATTGCGCTTTGCACTGGAAGCTCTCCCACTGCGACAACCAACAGTCTATCGACTCCGGCGAAGAGCAGCTCCCAACTAGCGATCTTGTGTTTCAAGCCGCCCGTCAAGACAGAGTATTCAGCTGACGAGCAGTCCTCCTTTTCCACATTCACATCTTTGATGTCGGCCACACGAGGTGCAAGCGTCATCAATAGCAACCTTAGTAGATGGCTATAGCCGTCATGATATCCGCGTTGAGCGTATCCGTTGCTGGGGTTGTTGGATTGAGAAGATATAAAAGGAAGGGCTTGGTAGTAATCGAAGGAATGGAGTAAGGGGAAGCGAGAAGGGGCGTCGGTGTGACTGATGGTAGGGCAAGAGCCAGGTATGGGAATATCAAGCTTCTATCCGAAAACTCCGTGACCAGGAGTAGCGGAAAAATGCATCAAGCGTGGATCTAGAAGACGATGCAGTCTCCTGTACTCGCGCTCAAAAATGATGGGGTTGGAGCGCGAATCGGCCAGTTGTCCGCTGGAGTTGTACCCAATCCAAACTTGCTTAGACGGTGCTCTAAAGCGATCTTCTTGCTCGCTTGATGTGTCCCTTGGCGACAATACTCTTGGCTATGCGCCCTTTATCTTGCTCTTCTCCTCAACACCGATGCACAAACAGAATGCCACCCTCATTGCAGCGGGCCCGTACGTCATGCTCAATGTAACCCAATCTTCCCACCTCCACATTCTTGGATTAAAGAATGCTTCTGCTCCAAGACCCTCGTAGTTCGTATATAAGCGTAACGTGTCGCATAGCAATATCCCGAATAGAACGACCTTCTATATCTTGACAGAGGCCATGGAGCGTAGGAAGACAGCTTGTAGCCATGCGAACAGGAGCAGATGGCCGGCAGGTGGGCGTAGATTGGATATGTAAGATGGGAGTAGGTGGCTCGAGGAGAGAGGGAGAGGAGGTAGGGGGCTGGCAAGACGAGGTTGATGCAAGTGCCGAAGAGGGCGGCGACAGGCTCGAAGTAGAGGAACAGGACGCGGTAGGGCAGTGGGATATGGGAGTTGATCACAGACTCCATCGTTAAGAGCTGCCGTAGAGGAGTTAGATTACTAGACTATTCAGTGCATGGCGAGCATGATAGATGATGGGGGCGTAATGATTTGAGAGAAATGATCGTACACTCCGTCGTCGATCCCTGAACAGACATGACGTCATTACAAGGCGATTAAGGCGATCAAGGCGATTGTGAGGGGTTTCTGCTCGAATACGCGCTCCCAACATTGTGCTTCTTTGACATCAATTCTGCGATGAACCACCTCCCACACGCACTCCCGAAAGTCCTGTCACGGAAAGCAGGATCTCCCATACATAACTGGATCAGGTCTAGTTGGAGCCTAAGAAAAAGAACACTATATTGCTTCTGTTCCGAATAATGGACGAATTACTTTGCAACTCCACCTATGTTCATCGTACAGGACGAATAACACATATGTCTCTTTTGCGATAACACTCTTCCAGGAGACTTATTGCATTCATGTCCTGTGCGGCTTGGGCGCTGCCTTCTACCTTAGTCTGGACTTGCTTTGCTGTGCCACACACTTTGTTGACAGTAGCAATGCTGACTTCAGCCTATAATCTGCAAAAAACCATTTATTAAGCGAGCAATTCGGGATCTGGACTCATGTAGCGCTGCCACCTTCTGCATCCCGATTCTCGTTATGCATGAGATCCGTCTTTGTCGCTTGAATCGTCTCCTTTATCACTGACATACATGTGCTTGCCGTTGGGCGATTTGCAAATCCTTCATGGCAGTCCGTCGATGGGCATAGTTGCTAGGACATCATTGTCTACTTTGCCTCATGAGAGCATTGGGATCACGAATGGTATATTTTTTTTGTCAGCCTCATCACGATAGAACGCTGTAAGTGCAGATGCCTTCTCTTTGCAGACCCTGTCTTATATCCTCTTCCATCCCCTCGATTGAAGCTGCTTCTTCAATGCACTACCTGTTTTCGCCAACTGTTGGACAATCTGTCTATACCCCAGATTGTTCGAAAATCTATAAGCCTTTGAAGATAATTTATTACCACTTCTTGATTTCCCTGATTCGGCCTTTGGTTCTGGCCTTGACTCTAAGACCCCGAAGCAATAAGGCTGGATAGCCTTGAAGCAGGATGACCAATCCTAGAACAATGATGCTGGAGGACGCCTATAAGGTGCTATCTTAACGTCTTACCTCTACAATCGATTGCTCACCTCTCTAGGGTGTCACCATACTATCTTGCGCCTTGGCGATCATTGGTGCAATCGCACGAACCTTTATCCGATTTCGTAGCCGGCAACTGCGTGTCCTCGATGAAGCGCTATTGCTATTCGCATGCTTGTGCCTTCCGGCAGCGACAAAATTATTCATCAAGGGAGCCTCGTCGCTGTATCTAGTCGAACAGTTGCAATTGACCCCAGAAGCGGCAGCCACGGTAATAGCGCAGCAGATCAGTGCAGCCACCGGTAAATTACAACAGGAAGAATACGCCTTTGGTATTCAGATATGGCTCTCGGTTTTCGCAGTCAAGTTTTGCTATCTCACATTCTTCAGACAACTGATTGATCGACTCTCACGAATCACTACTTATTGGGGGCTGACGCTGGCTGTCACCTGTGTTGCCTGCGTGTTCAACGTTTGTTCGTCGTTTATCGCCTGTCCTAAAGTGGGTGACAGCAGCCGTAATATGTCTCATCCCATTCTTGACCTTTAATGCTAAGAGATTCTCAGGTCAATGTCTGACCCCATACTACATTCGCAGGACCCTTGCAGTCGAAGCCACGACGATTGCCTCCGACCTTCTCTGTGATATCATGAGTAAGTATCCGTCAAGTGGCAAAACACACAGCACTAAAACCAGCAAGTCCTTGCGATTCCACCCTACCCTATCTGGAAAGTTAAAATCAATCGGCGCCAAAAGATAGGCATTGCATTTTTCCTCTGCCTCAGCATTTGCATGGTCCTTACTGCTATCATCCGTATCAGTCAAGTCCACACCAAAACATACAACATCTGGGCCACTTTCTGGCAGCAGCTGGAAGGTTGTGTTGCCATTTTTATGGTCTCTTTGACCGCATTCCGAACACTCTTTGTCTCCAGCTCGCATAAATCTCGGCAAAGGGACCAAAGGCCCATTCACTGTTACCGAAAGTCATGGTATAGGTACAAGAATCCTAGAGAGCGCGAGGGACGGGCAATGGAAAGGGCCAGAGTTGAACTTATGCTGCCCTCTGCGACTTTGACGTGAATGAGAACGTTCATCAGGGGAAGCCCGAGGGCGTCCTTCGCACCAACCCATGTTCATCATACGAATGGCCCAGGTAACAATGCAATAAACGTGACCCATGACTTGAAGTGGGACAGTGATAGCATTAACCCGCTTCAGTCTCTGGCCCAATGCAGCAGCTTGACATCACAGAGGTCTCGGGAGCACTCCCCGATTCGAGAGTCATAACGGAAATAGCCTAGGAGGTTCAGAGGCATGCGCCGTGAAATATCCTGTTTCGACTGGAGAGTGTGAATACGCAGTCGCCATTCTATAACCAAGTACTTGGTGCAGCAGACCAAAGAGAACAGAGCGATCTCGACAACACCTACATAATAACAAGATAATGGAAGTACGCAGGGAAATGGCGGCAGTGCGACAATCTCAGTCAATCTGTCAACTTGAACGTGAGCTGGGATAGGGTTTCTTGGGGAGATTACTGGGGGTTTCCTTTTACAGAGCAAGAAGGGCACGTTACAGGAAATGGGGAAACCGCTCACTGAAGCTTGATTTAGAATAAGGTTCGGATGAAAGCTCTCAACCCCTGTCGATCAAGTTGATTAGCAAGTCACGCTTTTGATTAAACTCCGACGCTGCGCCGCAGCCACACTGATTTCGACGCGACACGGCGTGCTTTAGTCCCCAATCTTACATCAAAGTCATTGACCATCACGCCCAGTACCGGAGATCTGAAACTCCAATTATGAGTATTTCTAACAGGTCGTTGCAGTTATGTCAACAGGCAGTCCAGACAGGCGAGAATGACTATAATAGCGATGACGGTGCCGAGGACATCAAAGCCACGCTTGAGACGTCCTTGTCCGAAGTCAAGACCGCAGGATCGTTCGCGACATTTGGACAATGCTTGAATGCTTCTTTCCCCGGACTGTGTATCGAAGGCGTTGGTCTAGTGGGTCTTCCACTCACCGAGCATACCGCAGGAGCCATTATCGCTATTTGTCATCAAGCGCCGTATGGCAAAGGTCCACAACAATATGCACTATTCTTAGGGGAACATCAGCTGACGAACGTACAGGAAGCGAGACCATCGTAAATGAGTCGGTACGCAAGACATGGGAGCTGAATCTAGATCGCTTCGGATTTCTGAACCCAGAGTGGCAACCAACTATGCAGAAAGTCGCGTCTAGCACAGCCCAACAGCTAGGTCTCCCTGAAGGTGTTTCGGTAAAAGCCGAGCTATACAGATTGTTACTATACGAAGAAGGTACAATATTCAAAGCCCATCAAGAGTAGACTATCTCTATCGTTAGTCCCAAGGAAGCTTTCACCCGCCTGACTTATTTGAAGCACCGAGAAATCCAATGGCATGTTCGGAACTTTAGTGATCTCTTTACCTTCGAAGCACGAAGGAGGAGATATCATAGCTTGTCATCATGGCGAGAGAAAACGTTTTGTGACAGCAGCTGGTTCAGCTTATAAAATGAATTACATTGCGTGGTAGGAGTCTTTAAGTCTGCTACCGATTTCAGCAGTTGATGACCGCAGGTATGCAGACGTAATACACGAAGTGCAGCCAGTCACCTCTGGATACCGTCTGGTAATCGTGTACAACCTCGTACAGACGTCACCTGGCCCAATGCCGACAGCGGCACACCTTCTCCACGAAAAGAACGCAATGAGGCAAGCCCTCGCTTCATGGCATCGTGGCGTCAAAAAAGGGAATGGAAGAGCACCGAAATTCTTGGTGTACCAGCTTGATCATGAGTACACCGAAGCGAGTCTCGGTCTCGACTCTCTGAAAGGGCTTGATAAGGCCAGAGCGGATTTTCTCATGGAAGTGTGTGCCCCGACTAGTGTCGGCTTCTATCTCGCCAGCTCGGAGAAGAAGGAGTTTGGTGGGTGCGAAGATGGTGAATATGGCTGTTCTGATGGGCAGAGTGGGTTCCACCCAATCGAGGAAGTAGTCGAGTCAAGTTTAGAGCTCAAGCGCATGGTGGACCTCGATGGAACCCTGCTTGCTGAAAGCCTAAGTCTGGCAGAGGATGATTTCATCCAGGAAGACGCTTTTGAGCGTGATCCCGATAGGGAGAATTACGAGGGTTACATGGGCAACTGGGGCCCGGATGCCACTCATATTTACAATGACTCGGTACGTAGTAGCGCACCCATCGTCCAACTATCCGATAGCTGAACTTCATGACAGGTCTTCGTGCTCGTGCCGTTCACCTCGCGCAGCACCTGGCTCAAAAGCGAGGTCTGCAAGCAGCACGTGGATATCAATAAATGGATTCAACGGGCATACGGTCGCGTAAGCGACCGGTCTGAGATACCACAAAATCTGCAAGAAGATCTTTATCTGCTTTCGAAGCTTGCCATCGGCTGCCAAGTCCCATCACGATTACCCACGAGGCGATGGTGCGTAGACAATGGTCGGTCCTTTCCGGAAGTAGACGCTCAGTGGCCTTTCAAGGCCGCTATCGTGCTTGACAGACAAGATCTCTTCGAGGAATGTCTCCGTACGCAACTGCCGATACCCTTCCAGAGTTTTCGAGACATCGGTAAAGGCATGTGGCAGTTCAATCTCGACACTGATCATGCACGGCCAGGGTATGTTTTATCTAGGAGTTGATCCTACAGCATACTACTTTCTAAACGAATGCTTACATTATTGCAAGCTTTCGTGCGTTCTTGAATCGCCGGCAAACCTTTTGTGAGACAGTCAAGGCGACTTTGCATCTGTTGTCCGGTTTTAAACATTCTATACCCGTAGGACCGGAAAATGATGTAAAAAGGCTGACAGATCTTCGTGACTGGACGATATACTATCTATGCGGCAAGATCGAGTTTGGACAACCAGTCTCGAGGGATGATGGGAGCATCATTGCAACGATGTTCAAGTACTATGGAAACAACCTCTCCTTAACTAAGTAAGTTGCAGCACGCATCCACTCTATTTGAAGTGATTCTGACGATTAATAGAGTCATCACTATGATGAGGTGAGATTATAGCAAATTAGACATGCTCGTGGCGTTCATTGTCCAGCTCCGAATTATTTATACAGAGGCATCGCTGGCAGAGAAGGGCGCAAAATCAGATTTCGATTCCTTAGTAGAAGCTATTTGTTCCCGCTTCTCTGTCCAATGCCAGCAGACGGGTACCAAGCGCGATCACTCTGGCGACGAGACCTCGCCAAATGAGTGTCTCTCGAACGCTGATGACATTGCTCTTTTCCTGCATCAGCTCGGCTCGACAGGGAATGGGGATCTCCACGTCACTCTTCTAAACAGATTGACCGCCAGCCTCGACCAGGTGCCTAACACTCCCCTCCACACCTTTTACATGTCTCTCCTCTCAAAGCTGGCGACTCAACTGCAACCTTATCCAGAGTCGATACCCCGATCTAGAGATTTTTTCTCACGCACCCTCCAAGTCTACCGACTCCAGTACATCCAGCCAAAACCCTCCGGCGGCGACTGGTCCTATTCACCCGAGGGCTGTGGCCGTGGTCACTGCGCAGACTGTCAAAAATTGGATACCTTTCTCCTCGACCCTCAAAAGGCTGTTGAGCGGTTTTCGGTCAGCAAGAATCGACGCCAGCATCTCCATCAATGCCTCAATTCCACGGGACATAGCCACGAAACTGACCGGAGCACATATCCGGAAACGCTAGTTGTCAAGAAAGCGGAGAGCAAGTCGCACAAAGCCTACAAAGCCTGGAAGGCGAGAGTTGCGGAGGCAGAGAAGCTTTTGGGGGGGATGGATCAGATTGTGCTTAAACAGCTACTTGGGGAGCGGTATGCGGAGCTCATGGATCTTAGGAGTATCATGAAGACTTCTACAGGGTATCAAAGAGCGGGCGGCTCGTCTCGTAGTAAGGCAGAGATCATTGACCTTACCTAGCAAAGGACCAAGGCACGAATGGAATCTCCACGAAGAGGGCGCAGAGCGAACCACTAGCAGGGATCAGCAGTGGCATGAGCAGCATCGGAGCAATGCCCGGGGAACTCCTGCTGCTTCGCTGCCTATAACCTGCGGTTTTAGGACTGCCAAGAAGGAGGAGGTAACGACGAACTTCGGGGCTGAGGTCTGCATGTTTCACTGCCATAGTCGATGTAGGTGAGTACCTTACTTGGAATGAGCGAAGACCAGCAGTGTTTCGAGTGGCGAGCAACGGGTCGCCTTTCTCGTGGTTGGGCTGCAGAGATTTATGCATCAGCTATCACAATCCAAATTGATTCCCTTGGGGTAAGTTCTCAAGATACCCATTCAACACATGCTAGGAACACACTACCAGCGTTTGGTCAATAATCAAAGTCCGCTCAGTCACAAACCTCTTTATCCCACCTTGAACCATAAGTCGTCCTGACGCTCGGCTTCACCTGTTTCACCTTTATCAACACGCCCTTTTTCACATTCCTCCCAGCCCCCGTCAGGCGCCTACTCCTTCTTCATCTATTTCGCTCCTCTCGTCAGCTGTTGGAAAAGCAGACCCTCGCTTTGCCGCCCTTACCAGCGAAACTTTGGGATCCCCCTTGGGGCCGAATATGGCGTCCCGGATGGCTTTTTGCTGTGAATGGATTTCGTCCGGTTTGGGCTGGGCGGATGATCAGGTGTATGGAGGTATCAGAGCAGATTTGCGGATAAGGATTTACGGCTTCTGACGCAAGGTCGGGGACATAAGGTTTGGAGAGGAATTTGGTATCAAAAGTCCAATTGCAGCTTTATGGTATAAGTTTTGTGTATGTTGCTGGCGGGATTTTTAGTCAGGGCGTGGCTTGGTCTCTGCACTTTGGGTAAGGTAGTCGAAGTTTTACAGAGTTTTGTTTGTAGTGTGTATGTTTTCCAGTTTCGAGACGCTGCGCTATGCGTCGATTTGACTTTTGTCTGATATACTGATAGTGGGAATGCTTATATACAGTCTGGCTTGTGATTTTGTTGGTGTTGGTTGATAATTCTGGTATGGTTTAGTTTGGTCTAAAGTTGTGCCCGCTATGTATCACAATGGAGGCTCATTCAGCGGAGATTATGGAATGAGCGATATTGTTCGCTATGAAGAGTCTCCATCCATTTCGTCGTGCTGGCGAAACTGCTAACCCAAATATCATCCGTAGATCCTTCACTGTTCCTAGAAGAATCAAGCTCGCCTATCCAGCCCGTGTCCGTTCCTCGATATAGACGTTAATGTCAGTTTGCTTATTAAACCAATAGTTCCGCGTCTTCCATTCCTTCTCTGGATTCGCGAGCCGAATATGGAAATCATGCACAATTTGCGGAACTAGCTTATAGATCTCGCTCAGAGAGATCTAGCCCATCATGTAAGCCGCATAACCCTAAGCCGCAGAACCGGGCAAGTACGTACATTTTTTCCAATGCAGGTGCGAGGGCCAGCACCGAAAACAACCATCGCTCTCTCCATGCGCAACGCATCGCCTTTGCTCCAGCGGTCTGGATTGAAATCGTTGGCGTCCGCTCCAAAGACATGCTTGTCGTACTGCACGACGGCGCCGTTGACACCAACACGGTAGCCTTCAGGGAAATGGAATCCGGAGATGTTGGCTCCACCGGCAGGAACGAGGCGGGGCATTGTGAGACCGACGCTGGGATGGAGACGCATGCCTTCGTTAATGCACGCTTTAAGGTAGGGAAGTTTGATCGCTTCTGCATAGGCGATGGGCATGGAAAGCGTGCCGTCAGTCGCAGCTGCGTCGATCTCGGCAGTTAACTTTGAATAGACGGCTGGCTTGCGCATTAGGTGATAGAGGATACTGTTGATTGCGATGGCGGTAGTGTCGGCGCCGGCGAAGCTACGGGAGTTCTGTCAGAATCATAGGATTCTGCGCGCGGAAAACCTTGCGTTGGCCTAAGACTTACATCGAACTGTGAGACTCAACAGTGATATGTTGATGTGTGAAGTTGATCTTCTCTCCTCGGTCGGCGTTGGTCTCAAGCATTTTCCGAAGCATATCATGCTTCTCCTCGTTTCTTCTTGCGTCTAGCTCTTGCTTGCGCCTTTTCACCGCATTCTCGGAGGCGGTTTCGATATGCTTGACAGCTCCTAAGGCACCACGAACGGATGGCGAGAGCAATACCGTTGACAAGAAATATGGTTTAGTCAGATAAGAGGGTAAAGTGCCGCCGATAGTGAAGGCGGGAAGAAGAGAGTCTATGGCTTTCATGTAGCCTCCAATGTCTGTCCGTTCACTCATGAAGCTAAACATCTTGCCGTAGAAAAGCTCGCCTAGCACATCAAAGGCGTACCTGGAGGACAGGTAAGCTACGACCAGATATGACTCCTGTTCAAAAACAAACTCGGATCAGGAGGTTCCTAAAGCAAGGGCTCACTTACATATTGATCCACAGACCAAGATCGACTATGGATTTCTGCATTGCAAATCCGCGCATGGTCTCGCAAAACATTTGCGTGCAAGAGTCGATGGCCTTTTCGGATTCGAGGACGCTTGACATGGAATAGACATTGTTAACGATGCGTCGGCGCTCCGAATGCTCTTTCTCATCGCGTGCAGGGAAATGACCAACGTAACCGTTGTTTGGTGGGGCCCAGGCATCGTAGTAGTCGGTCTGGTGGTGTGAGCAGCGCAGATGGAGACGGGATATGTATAAGCACCTTATTGAAAACAGTCCTAGTGCCGTAGATAGTCTAGACGGGTTAGACATATGTTCTAATCGAGTCATGACAAGGGCATTACCTTTATAGCTCCTGGATCCGAGCAAGCGACCTCATTAGGCGCAATGCGAACAAGATAGCCTGAGTCGTTAATCCGTGCGAAGCTGTACCGGATTCTGCCATGCATTACCGTGCTTGTTGTGCAGTGCGCGCTGCGTGTGCTCCATGTCCCCCGTCGCTGTCTTGAGAACCACCCATCCTCGACTGATGGATGCTAGGAAGGGCCCCGGGATGGAACGAAGAGGGTGAAAGTAGCGGCAATAAATAATCCAGCTAACTGAATAAATGACGACAGCGAATATGGCCGTCGATATAGATAGTAGACTGTCGAAGTGCATCGTTAATCAGGCTTATCTGACGGAGAAAGCTTGAGAGAGAGTTTAAGCAGAGGGAAGGCGGAGGTAGTTCCCATATATTACGTACGAGGTCTTGGCAATCCTACACGAGAGCAGGGGGAGCACAACCAGAGTATGGACTGTGAAAGCGATGACTTGACAGAATACGAGCCAGCTCGAGCCACAACTTGATTAGCGTATTTACGGAGGTGGAAGAACGACAGAGAGAGGGTTTCCCCGGCTGAAAATTATGCGTTCGCGAGCTGAGGAGGGTGGGTGTTTATCTCCATACCCCAGAAGAACGCCTTACTAGGCTACTAGCTTACCGAAGCCAGCCGCATCGGAAGGTTCCGTCCCGCCGTTTGCAAAGAGGCGTCGGGGAAGGTACTCCTTCTCACCTAGTAATGCAATCTACCTGGTAATGCAACGCGCTAGCAGGGGGTCTAGGGTTAGATATTTAGGGTACGCAGAGAACATCACCACCACCATGAGAATTCTCACCAAATATGTCTTCTTACTACCAAAATAAGTCGAGAAAGATCCTAATCTCGCAGACAATCTTTGCACTGTTTATTTAAGGAGTAAATCTAAAATATATCTTTTCAAGTACTTAAAATAAGATCTAAATAACACTTTAATTAAACTATGTCTATAGATAGATTAATTATTATTTCTCTCGCAAATTTTATGCTAATTATCGTTTATATTGTTCAAATAATTATTCTACTAGTTATCGACAATTTCAAATTAATAGAATTATCGACTTTGAACTACAAATTAGTAATACAAACAAGCAACTAGATATTGTATATATAAATAACAATCTCTTTTGTATCTAAATTATTCTTACAAATTAACATTATCTTCTTTATTGTCTTCAAAGTTATAAGATAATACGTAGTCGATTTTTATTTTATTAAGACTTTGTTTAAAACAACAACAATTAGATTTGCATACGTAATGTAATTGTTAAGTTAAATTAAATACTTTTTTCTTAATTCGATTTACTCTCTTGAGTTTCGTAGAATTGAGTTAGAGTTAAGACGTGAATCTAATTCTAGAATTAGATTTGATCGAGTTAATGTTAAGAACTTAAGTTAACTTCATTGGATTAACATTCGTTTATTTTATTTTATTTTGTCTATGCGCTAACTCGATTAAACTAGCGCAGAATTCGCGCTAATTATATATAATTAGCGCGAATTCTGCGCTAATTGTATATAATTAGCGCGTTACGTAATATTACGTAATTGGATAAATCGAGTTAAATACTCGACGTGCATTCTTTGTTTGTTTTATTCTATTAAGCTAGGAAATTTGCCTAATTCTAGAATTAAAATTGAGCAAATTAATTCGATCGAATTGAAATTCGATTTAACGATTACGTTATGTACGCGTGACTTAATAAAGATTTTGCAAATATTATTGTTATAAAGTCTTTATTATTTGTTTTGTTCGATTAACTTGTAATACAATAGAAGTTGTTATCTTTTTATACTTAAAAGACTTCTTCTTTATCGTCTTCTTTGTTATTCTTTGCAATAACGCTTTTCTTTGTCTCTTTAACTTCGATATAAACAATAATAAAGACGATAATGCAAACAACAACAAAGACAATATAAACAATATAATAGAAGCAGCATATAACGTTGCTAAAGAAGATAAATAAGAAGTATCTAGTATATAGATATGTTACGCTAATACTTTCGTAAGAAGTATTAGAGAGAGTTATGCTATCGAAAAGATTTATAAACGTCTTTAGACAATGCAAGCAATTACTTAATAATAAGAGTTGCAACTATAAATAGTTTTATGTTCAATAAATTTAATTCACAAATGATTTAATAAATCAAAATAACAATAAGTAAAGACTTAAGATAAGTTGAGCACGATTTATAAGAAAGTTGTATTCGAAATCTATATACTAATAAGATTTCTTTATGCTCAAAATGTTCAATATGTTTAAAGTTTAAACTTATTGAGCTTTTTAAACATTTGCTCAATATATTTAGTTGTTAAGATTACTAAGCATGCTAAATCTATACGTATTTATATTTTGTATTACGAAGTTTTAAGAACTTCTTATAATGATCTAGTTCTAAATAGAGTCGTAACACTATTCTTTTCTTCAAATACTTTCGTCTTAAAAGCAAATTTTTTTCTTCTATTATGTTTAAGACATTTGCAAGCTTTATTCGTTGACTCAATGTTATCGCAAAAAGAGAACAAATAAGTCGTCGCATTAAGATGCGCTCTTACAATTCTTATTTTAATCGAGATATTAAGTGCTTAATCATTAAGAAGTTCTCTCGTTGCATTGAATGTAAGCGCTTTAATCGAAAATGTAATTTAATTTCTTCAAATGAAGAGCTAAATAAAACGATAAATGCTATTAAAAAACTAAATGACAAGAGTTTCGAATCTTAAACAAAAATTCGTCGTCTAAAAAAGTAACGTAAACATTGATTGCAAAAGTTAAAAGCAATAAATAATGTAAAAGCGCAAAACATTCTAAAGCTAAAGAAGAACGAACGAGAAGAGAAAAAAAAACGAGTTAATTCGTATGTTACTTTTATTCTTAACGACAAGTTCTCTAATTTTGATTTTGCTTTATTCGAGATATTTTCTCGAATTATAAAAAAGCTCTTGCAAAACTTTTTTTTCGAATTAGTTTTTGCTAAAATTTCTAAATAAAATTATAGCAATTGTCAAGATTCTTTTCTAATTTTTATGTATTTTCTAAAATAAAATATTCTTTTTATTTGATAAGATAATTTTGATCTTGCTTCTTTAAAATTTGCTTCACTTTATATCTATTTTTTTTCTAAACTTTATAATGAATTTTTTTCTATATAAATGTATTAAGATCGATTAATTTCAACAATAAAATATAGAATATTAAGAATACTTTGACGTTCTTAAGTAAGTCGAATTCGTAATTAATTAATTTCTTGATTGTCTTAATGAAAAATGATTCGATTTTAATATAATATAATTTTTTGTTTAACTTTCTTGTCTTAAGATTTTTTGTAAAAAGATATATTTTATCTCTCTTTTTTAGTTAAGATGTCGTTTTTCGTTTTTCGTTTTAATACTTGATCGATTTTTTTTGCATTTTCGAGATATTATTATATATCTTTTTTAGTGTTGTTATTCTTTCGATAATTAATTGAGTTAATAGATGCTTTCGTTCGTTTTTGAAAAGATTAAATTCTTTGTTATAATTAATAAAGAATAAAGTTATTTTAGTAATATTTGAAATCTTTGCATTTAATGTTAATTGCGTCATAAATAATAATAATACTTAATTGTTTTAAGTATTGTTAACATAATGTCGCAAATATTGATTAAGACTTTGATTTATTCTTTTTATTTAATTATTCGTAATCGAATAATAGACAATAAACATACAAAGTCTTGTATTTAACATTAATATAAATGTCTTTCAATAGTTAGACGTAAAGAGCTTGTCTCTATCGCTAATTACTACTTTAAATATATTATAATATTGTATAAATCAATTTAATACGACGTATTTTAATTGTTTTGCTATGAACTTTTTTGTGCATGCGATAATATGTGAGTATTTAATAAGCTTGTTAATCATTATTAATATCGAATTATATTTGTCTTTAGTTGTTGAATTCGTCAATTTAAACAATTTAATAATAAAGTTTATCGTAACTTTATCTTATAACGATTTAGATAATTTTTAATATTGAATTTCGTTATAGTTCGCATGTGTATTATGTTTGTTTTGCTAATAGCTAAGACATCGTTTAATATATATTTCGACAATTTGTTTTATCTAAGAAAATTAATAATGTTGACGTAAAAGCTAAAGAATTTTAATTACTCTTAAATGTTTTTGCAATAATTTATCATAATATTTTTTTATACATTCGTCAATTTTGTTAATAGATATTTGAAGTTTTTTTTTAATTAAAAATTCTTTCTTATTGTTTTTAAATATTCGTAAAATAGCATTTAACTTGTATTTGTTTGCTAATAATGATTCGTTTTTGTTAATCTTAAGTATGTTATAATTAAACGATTTTTTCGTTTCTATATAATTATTTCTTCTATTGAGTGCGTTTGCTTTATCGTTATTTTTGTTTAATATATATTGTATCTTAAACTTGTATTGTTCAAGTCGCTTTAATTATCGCATTTGTCTTTTGTTAAATTGTTTAATAATAATAAAGTGTAAAAGATTTTTATAATTTGTAAGAATCGTTAAGTTTTAATAATTTTTCGATATATACTTTTTATGATTTTAAAAAGACTACAATAGCGAATAACTTTTTGTCGTAAATATTATAATTTTATTCGATTAATAAAATTTTCTCGAAAGATATGTTATTGAGTGTTATATATTTTCATGCTTTTAATTAAAGTATGCATCGATAATTAAATTTAATACGTTAATTTTAATTTTATTTAACAATCGTAAATTGTACATCTTTAATACTAGTTTTTTAAATATTTTAATTTAAGATTTTAGAATGATTTCTTTTTTATTAATTTTTATATTTATGACGTCTTCTTTTTCGTAAAATTCGTTAATAATATTGCGTTAACGAAGTAATTTTTAATAAATTTCTTGTTATAGTTTATGAAATTTAGAACAAATTAAATCTTTTTAACGTTAATAAATGATTTTTATTCTTTAATTGTTTGTAGTTTTTCGAAATTTATGCGTATTTTATGTTGTTCAACGACAAATTTAAGAAAGTCAATTTCTTTTTAATGAAATTCGCATTTCTTTAATTTAAAATGTAAATTTCTTTTATTTAAATATTTTAGTACTTTGAAAACATAATTCACATGTTTTTTCAAAATATTTAAGTAAATTATAATGTTGTTCAAGTATATTATAACAAATTGATTCAAATATTGTCGTAGTACATTATTAATCATTTCTTAATACGTTATCAAAACGTTCGTAAATTCGAACGACATTATTGTATATTTGTATAATTTATATTATATACAAAAAGTTGTTTTTCACTTCTTTCTTGTTTTTATTTTAATTTAATTGTCCGCTTCTTGTAAATCTAATTTAATAAAATACTTTACTTCGAATAATTAATTTTGAAGTTCGTTAATGTTAAATAATAAATATCGATTTTTTATTGTAATATTGTTTAATTTTCGATAATTAACACATAGACGAAAAGTTTCGTTCTTCTTAAATACAAAAAGAATCGAATATCTTGCTTATAATTAAAATTTTTTAATAAATTCTTTTTTTTTGTTTTTTGTTAAATATTTGCGAAGCGTTTTTAACTTTTTTTCGAATAAAGTATATATAAATTTAAACGTGAATTGTTTGCTTAATTTAAATTTAATCTCGTAATTTTACAATTAATGTTTAGATAAAATCTTAATTGTTTTCTTTTTCTAAAATAGATGCTCTTAATTGTTGTATATTTGTAACATGTGCTTTAACGATTTTCTCGCTATATTAAATAGTTTAAAGCTCTTAAAAAATTTGTAATTTTCTTTATTTACTTTGACTTTATAATTTAATTAATTTTTATCAATATCTATCGAATCGAATTTTATTAAATTGTTCTTTTGCGAAAATGCAAATTCGTTACTTGCGATCGAATTTCGACTTAATCTTTTATCTATTATTGAACGCTATTAATGCGTAAATTAAATATGAGTTGCGTAATCACATTGTGCGAATCTAAGTACTCGTGTATTTTAATTAACTTCTAAATTGTGTTGCTTTAATTAAGATATTTCTAAAACAATATTGTAAATAATTATTTTTATTATATTAAAAATTAGTTTCTAATAATGTTGCTAAATAGCTATCAATAATAATTTTGTTTTTTTGTTCACTCTTTCATTTCTTGCGAATAATGAATTTTTATTTACAATTACTAGATTGTAAGCGTTAAGCTTCTTTTGAATAAAGTACTCTTTTCTCTTTACAAAAGCTCTAGCTATAAAATTATCTATCGCATTAAAATTAATTATTGCTATAAATAATAATTGTTAATCTTAACTAGTGTGATAAAACATTGTGCGTGCGCTATTGAGTTTAATTGCTATTGTTAAGCTAACATATTGCATTTCTCTAATATGCTCTTTATTAAAAAATTTAAACTTTTTTTTGCTTTTGTGTTGTAACTTCTACTTTAAACGTCTATCTACGCTAAGCTTTCTTTTGTTGCTAAATTGCTAACTTTGATTTTTTAGAAAATTAATTAATTTGATTCTTTTCTTTTAAATGAGTCTAGCATAAGTCGTTGTAACAATTTGTTTAATTAAGACTTACGTATATTGTAAGATCTAATTGTTTCATTATTATATTAAGTATAGTCTTTTTTGTAATAACATTGTTTTTTAGCTTTTTCTCGCATTTGTTTACGATCTTCGATAAGTTAACTAAAGTCTCGAAATGATTCGTAATGTCTTTTATACATTTGTAAAAGTTCTTCCAATTATATTCTTCGTTTAAGTCGATAATTAAGCTATAAAATTTAATAGTTTTCTAAAGTGCTTAATTAACTTTTTGCGTAAATGCGAGTGTCTTGTCTAATAATGTTTTATTTAGAACTTTCTATAATTAATTTAAATTCTTTATCAAATAATAATTGTCGTTTAATTTAATTTTGAGAATGTTCGTCTTTGTGTTAATTTGTTTCTTAATGTCGTTTTAGCTATTAAATATCTCTCTTAACATGACATTGATTTGTCGACGATTTATTAAGTTTCGTAATTGATAATCTCTTGCGAAATGACTCAATTTGTCACATAAATAGTACGTTTTTTAAGATTTATTATTTTGCTTTCTTCTAAAAAAAATTTCTTTGCGTCGTTGAATAAAATTCAATTTTATAAATGTAGATTTACGATAATTTAAATTATTGTACTTTTAATTAGAACGAAATTCTCTCTATTAATATTCGATCGTTGATTCAAAGAAAATTCTTGTTCTTTTATGAAATTAATTGTATCGCTTTTTCATAACTCTCTTATACAATTTATTGTCGAAATCGATAATTACTTCGATGAAATTAAATATATTGTTAATGAATTTGTTATCGCGCATAATCTTGTTCTTAAAATTGTTTTTAAAATTTCGTCGAAACATTGTTATAAATGCGACATCGTCTCACTTAGTAAAATTGACATACTTTTGAAATCTTGTTGCGTAATTTATTGCAAAGATTTGTTAAATTAAGTGCTAAATTACTTTTTTGCAATTTGTTTTTCGTTAAATGTTTCGAAGATTCTTCGAAGCTCTTTTTTGAAATTGTTGAAGTTAATAAACATCGCACAAGAGTTTTCGTCATAATTTTTCAAGTATTTGCGTAAATTTAATTTGAGTTAATGCTAGACTCTTTCTCTAAGAAATGTTAATGCGAAAATTGTCTTTTGATTCGCTAAAACAAGATAGAAGATAAAATAAATATTTACTTGCATAAATTAATTCTCTAAGTCAATATAATCTTTATAATAGACGTTAGATTTGTTAATTTTTATCTTGTTGTCTTCATTAAACGTTGATCGACGTAATGTTGTTAAGCTAGTGTTTAAGATGAAAGCGCGTTAATCTAAAATAAACATTCTTAAAGTGTTCAAAGTGTTACGTTAGTACTTTCGTAAAAAGTATTAGTAAAAGCTATGCTATTAAAAAGATTTATAAACGTCTTTAAACAATGTAAGCAATCATTTGATAACAAGAAATTGCAACTTTGTAATCGTAACAATAAGTAAAGACTTAAAATAAATCGAATACAATTCATAAAAAAGTTGTATTTAAAATCTATATATTAATGAAATTTCTTTATGTTTAATATGCTCAATATGTTTAATGTTTAAGCTCATTAAGTTTTCTAAACATTTGCTTAGTATACTTAGTTATTAAAATCATTAAATATGTTGAATTTATACGTACTTATATCTTGTACTACGAAGTTCTAGAAACTTCTTATATTGATCTAGTTCTAAATAAAGTCGTAATACGAAAACTTTAAGCTTAAAAATATTAATATTAATTATGCTTCTAAGAGCTTTGCAAAAATTGATTTTATTCTTTATTGTTTGTTTCTTTAATATAATTAGTTACTTTGCAATTGTTTTTGCTATTTTTTTGTTATTTGTTTCGTCTTCTTTGCGACTTATTAATTGATTCGATTTATAATTAATTAACTTGTTGTTAAGTATCTAAAGAAATCAAGATATATATTGCTTAATATCTTGATTTCTTTCTTTATTAGAATCTTTATATGCTTTTAACTTTGTATTTATTTGTTTAATATTTTTGTCTTATTATTTTATCTTCTTTATTAACTCTTGCTTTTCTTCTTAAGTTTAACATCTTTAATAAAAGTATTGTTTGTTTATTTGTAAATGTATATATTTATTATTGCTTAAGCAATTATAGTTATGCAAGTAAATATAACTTTGCAATTAATTAAATTTTTCTTATAACAAAAAATACAATTATTGATTAATTTTGTCTTGTTCGACAACATTATTATAATTATAGAAACTTTATTAAAGACAATAATAGTAATAGAGTCTTTTTTAGATATTAATAATCTTTTGTTCTTGCGATTTATTTTTTGCAATATTACTTCAAGATAATAAGAAAATAGTTCGACAACTTTCTAGAAGTTTAGTATGTTACTTTTTAATATCGTTTTAGCACGAACTTTGCAAAAGATTTATATAAACTTAAGTTTATTAATAACAAAGTTAAATTTGTTGTGTAACATAATCTCTAATTTGTTCTTATAATAGATTATTATTAAATTAAAGATATTTATATCTAATAATTGCAAAAGATGCGTAAAATATAATAACAAATAAATTATTATAATATTATTATTAATGTAAAACTAAATAGTTTCGATTATTAAATAAGATTTGTACTTATTAGAAAGCAAGCAACAATATTAATTTTGTTAATAATAATAAGTTTGCGATTCAAACAATTATTAAAGTTATTCTATATTTATCTTGTTATTTATTTATTTACTTTTAGTAACAAATATAGATTTATCTCGTAAATTGCACGTAATAAGAGTATTTGATTAGATATATAAGTGTTTTTTTTCGACAAAGATTAGATGCAATAATATAGTTGTTTTGTCGACGCAAATGCACTTAATTATCGATATTTATTTGCGCAAATTACATTGTTTATACAAGAGTTTATTAATATTTTTAAGACGTTTGTTACAAATAACTTTAAGAGTTTCTAATAATTCTTGAACAAAGTTCTTTTTATTTATGTTGTAAATGTTCGAAAAAAGAAGATTATAACATTTTATTATTTGTTAAAAGAACAAGAATTAATTTTAAATATTTTCGTAATAATTAAAACAAAGACAATTGTGTTTAATTAATTAAGATTAATTACTATTAAGATACAAATAACGCTATAGAAACTTCTATATTCAATTAATATCTAAAGAATACTTAATAATATTAACTTCTCTTATAATTAAGAATTTTGTTATTATTAATCGAACTTAATAGATGTGCAACAATTATTCTTAAATTTGCATTAATTCGATTTATATAATTAACAACTCTTTCTTCTCTTTAGTAATACGTTGCTTCCAAAGATACGTCAACTTTATAAACTTTGTAATCTCGCGTAGATATCTCAAAAAAATACTTGAAACAATATAATAGAAGTTTGCAATAATTTTAGTTATAAACGATTTAAGAAAATTCTTGATATATAGACAAATCTTATATTAACTTTAAAGCGTTTAAAACGTCGCAATAACTTTCTTTATGCGCGAGTCTCGATTAATTAGATTCGATATAATTGATTTTGTCTTAGATATAAGTTTTAGAGCTATATAATTAATATTGATAATTCAATAACTCGATTAGTAATGCAAGATAATTGGTTTTAGAAATTTTAGAACATTTTAACCCTAAGATATTGAGCCCTAAAACCCCCCTGCTAGCGCGTTGCATTACTAGATAGATTGCATTACTAGATGAGAAGAAGTAGAGTCAATGTTAAGTTGAATTTGGTCTAGTGTCGAAATTCTAGTAAACTTTGCTTATCAAATTGCGAATCTTGAGATCTATCATGTGTCGCAGCACCAATACGAGGCAGTCTCCATTTAGTCTCTACTCTTCATGATGTGAGTTGTAACGAGATCGAGACACGTTCACTTATCTTCTTTATCTTAACTTGTACATTTAGGACAACCTTAGACTTTGTGTCGCCATAGATGAGCTCGCGATATCATCTAAGACAAGCAGTTAAGACAACACCAATTGGTGATAAAGGAGTTAGGTGGCTAGATCGTGTCAACGAACTATAACAACGTACTACACCATGCTAGAAGCAAGTAGGGCTGTGCCTCTCAATAATCTTAACCACTTAGATGGAGCCACAAGCTGGCTGAACCTCCTCCAAACTAGGAGAGAGCGTCAATCGCATCGAACACGATTAAGAATCTCCTTGTATCAAGTCCTTTTACTTGGAAGACGTGAAGCATCATAGCTCTAGAAGCTAGGGAGACCTAATATCGACTAGCTATATTGGCTAGAATCCTTTGTATAGGTGGCGTAGAAATATGTAAAGTAATGGGGTTGAAAGTGATTGCTTGTTCTCGTAAAACGCAAAGCTCTCTATTGAGGTCAAACGTAAGAGACGTGATAATTGCGTAAAGGTAAGGTCAGAAAATAGAGTCACGCTATTGAATTGTTATTTTGTATCATTCTTAGAAGCGAGTTACGAGTTCTTGCGAGATACAAACTTCAACTTAGCCACGATTTGGATTATACGAAGTTCGACAAGGATTAAAGATCTTCATATGAGAAGGTTGAAGCCCCAATGGACAATAATATGGCCTATAACATTTTCGAAAGACATAAGAATGCCACATCAATGCATACTTTACAAGACTTTCTCAATTTGTGCGACAAGATTGGGCCAAAGTTTATCAACGCGTAGACTTGACGCTTTGAAGAAAGCGTACAATAGCGTCGAAACGACGAAGATTATTGTTCACGCGATAATTGGCGATCTCTATTACACCTCGACAAACGCGCTATATTTGTCGATGAATACAAGAAAGCGAAACCAATAGACCTTCAACCTTGTAAATTATCTTATACTCAAAAGAATTTTCCATTACATAGAAGCTTTGACTTCTAAATAATTCTTTGTTTCTTTTAGCGATCGAACGATTCTTTTTGAGCTTAGCTCTCACATATCTTATGCTTTGTACACACGTTAACATCTTTCGCTTTAAAATCAAATTAGATTAAAACTTCATTGTAATTCATAGAGTCTTTGCAAGATTTATTCATTTGATTCGAACGAAGAAATCGAGATAAACCTAGCAAGAAACTTGCAAGGAATAAAAGATTTTACTTGCATTTCAAGGCGACAACATAACTCTTTCAATTGGGCTAATCTCTAAAGTGGGATTCTCATCTCACTAAATTCAAAATAGAGAAAGAGATTCTCTAAGTAAGAATTCGACGAATATCTAGGTAATCTAACGTCGCGTTAGCTATAGGGGCGACGTAGATATCATCGCGCATCTTCGAATTGATTCAATCACAAATCGAATGAATTGCATTGACATCGTAGCATAATTTTCGCAACAAGTCAATCTTATGTATCTCGAATTCTATTACTCTTTAACAATGTCGTTGCGATCATCTAGAAGTACGAGCTGCACATCGCAAGTAAAGATTAAGTGTACAAGTAACTTCATTCTTTCGAATGCCTAAATCACAAGGTCGCTTTACTTGTTTTGTGACTCTAAACATGTTCTTTTCTTTTCGAATTTTCCTACGATTTGCACACAACTATTATGACTAATTAACAAGCTTTAACTCGACGCACGTATTAGATCTTTGTTGCAACATAATCTTTCACGACTATTGCAATCACTCTATTTGATATAAGAGTCTTATCGCGCCTTTATCTCTAAAAGAACGCTCTTCATTAAGATGATCTTATAATTTTCGTGTCCTAGATGTGTTTCTCGTTGCGATAGCAATTCTACGCTGTTCGACATGAGCTTAGACGCTAATTGCATTCTATAGATATTTGACATCATTAAAGTTGTCGCCTTCTAGAAGTCGTTCGACTTAACTAAACAAATTACTATCGCTAATCTTATCAAGACTATTTCGACAACGACTTTCTAAATTATTTTCACGAATGTCTAAGTCTTTCTTAGTATCGCATTGTCAAAGCTAAGCATTAATATCTTAATCACTCGCATCTTTAAATCTAAGCGTTGACTCAAAGCTTCAATTATAACACTCTACGTCATTTTAAATATAACGATCGTTGTCGATTTCGTTGTAACATTTGTCTAGTGCGATTCAACTACAAGGCAATGAAATTCATTTTAACATTCTTAAACTCATTGTTGGAAGAGAGCTATGTAGATTGTCTATGTCTGCATCGTTAGCGATACGCATCTAGAGATATAATTTCATTAATTTTTGATCGCGTACAAGCTAAGAATTTTATGCAAATATCTTAGCGTTCATAAATATTGCATTCTTCATCTATTCTTGCATTGTCGTTTGGGACTTGCAAATGTCAACGTAAAGAAAGCTCAATACGATGGCCTTGATGAGCCTCGATGTTGCGTAAGTCGTGTAGAGAGAAGATCAAGACAACTTACCTTATGGATCATTAGGTGCTTCGTGACTGCGGTAATCAAATTGATTTCCAACACCGCTCTCCTCGGGCATCCGGAGTTGGAGTTGGAGTTA
>JAABUQ010001166.1_pt1 | contig 58527 bp, 62 predicted proteins | sample 5560001 | NCBI WGS metagenome assembly JAABUQ01 (sample SAMN10711888, study PRJNA513371) | rock metagenome | isolation source: Antarctica rocks | place: Antarctica: Victoria Land, Finger Mt nord | collected 2015-12-18
CACACCTACTCCCCCCGCATCCCCTTCCCCCATCCCCCTCCCCCCCTACAAACCCCCCCCCAAGCCCCCCCTCCCAAACCCCCACCCCTGCTCCTCCCCCCCCTCAAAAAAATCCCAGACCCAACCACAAGCCCTAACCATCAAAATCCATCGCTCGCTATCGCATCGCACTCGTGACCTAAACCATCTCTCAGCCGTCAGTATTCAAGGAAGGGATCTCGAAGGGTTTAGTGGGTGCAGAGCAGGCGGGGGGAGAGGGGTGGTGATGTTGGTGTGGGATGGAGGCTGGGGCTTGATCAACGTGGGATTTGTGGGGGATGGGAGGCCATATCGAGCGCTGTGGGGATTTGCGGCATGGGAGGTTGGTGGTGATGATGTGACGGTACGCTGCGGTTTGCTAGGTGGTTTTGTTGAGCTAAGGGTGCTATGGTGTGCATGCTGGGGGTTTACATGAGTCGATTGTATCTTCATTACCTTGAATCGAGGTCCTTTGATCAGGCGTTTTCTGAGTAAAGGTATGCTCTGACGGTCTGCCTGTTTGGGTAGGAGGGTACAGCAATCGTTCAGCCTATCCACGATTTGCGGTTTTATGCTCGATGTTTAGAACGAGTACACTACTTCTTACCCGCAGCTCATGGGACACTGGAGCAGCCTTGGATGATGAATCCGAGCTTAGTGACTTCATTATATCTTTCACTCTTTGTTCGTTATGATCACATAGGTCAGCAAACCCGTTGCGTCGCCTTCCCAGACTAATAGCACTTCTCATCCCCTCCGTCGAGGCAAAACCTTCTTTGACCTGCACAGCAAGTCTTCGCGCCCACACTGGTGAATCTATCCAAACCCACCTCTCTGCCCCCGCTTCCTCCTCTTCTCCCTCGCTCACCCCAAAATCCTTCCTCTCCATCGCTTACCCCGCAAACAGCGAGCTTCCCTCCAACGCCAACTCCGCAAAATGCCCTCCCACCACCGGCCTCGCCCTAAACCCCAGATTCTTCCCCGCCCCCGCCCCACTCACCGTCCACTCATCACTAAGCGGCACCTGATTCAGCCCATTACTAATATACGCATGCACATCATCCACAAACATCTCCCTCGTCGCATTTCCCTCTCCCGGGCTCGCTGCGCCTGCGAAATTCATCCAGTCCGTCTTCCCGTACGCGACGTTTGAGTCGAGAGGGACGCCTGTGGTTGCACGGACGCGGGGGTAGTAGGCGGCCTCCATGGCGAAAGCGGCGGGGGGGAAGGTGCCGAGGTTGAGGAGCAGGTCGGGGAAGAGGTTGTAGGCTATGATGTAGGAGTTGGTGTTGCCGGGGTAGTTGGCTGTGAAGTGGGTTTTTGCGGGGTCGGTGGCGAGGCCATGGTTGTACAGGCTGTCGGCGTAGGAGCGGCCGATGGTGGTGTAGTGCGGGTCGTTGAAGAGGGTGCCGTAGGCGACGAGGCCGATGGCGGCTTTGATGGCGAGGTTGGTTTGGTTGGCGGTCGGGGCTTGGTTGTCGTCGGTGGAGAGCTGGGGGGGCATGTTGAGGCCGTTTGTCACGAGATAGTCGGCGTAGGTGCGGAGGATGGGGCGATAGGTGTTGGCGAAAGCAGTATTGTGGGAGGCTTGAGTGTAGGCGAGCATAAGGATCATGACGTTACCGCATTCTTCGACGGGCTGGGCTTCGGCGGCTTGGTCATCGTGACCGATACCGAGGGGATAGTTAGCACCAACATCATGGATCATGTAGGGTTGCTTCCAGCGACCAGTGGCGAGATATTGCATTACGGGCTCGAGGAGAAGGCGGATGTATTCAGGGTTCATGACGTAGAATATGGGGAAGGCTGGGTATATCACGTCGACTGGGTTGCAAATTAGTGTCCGTTCATAGAATTGTCCAAGGGCGGAGGATGTTTACTTACTTGTATTGACATTTCCGTCACTTGAGATCTCCTTCATGAATGCCATGACGTTGGTCGTATCGAGATTATCGGCCGGGATTGTGAGATCTGTAGCTCCGTAGGCTTGACGCGCACTCAGGGTGAGAATGTCTGAATAATTGGTTCCTGCAAGAGCCGAAGCTCTGTTTTCCAATTGCGTATCGAAAGTCTGAGACTCCGCATTCGCAGCTGCGTAGTCGTCGAGGAAGTAGCATACTCCGCACACTCTCGCTGCGGCGGTGCCTCTGTAATAGCCTGTCCTTGCATTGCCTAGGTAATTGATAGCTTGCTGGCGTTCATAACCGAGCGCAAAGGTGACAGAACTTGCTGTAGAGACACTGCCGAGGTCGTGCGCGAGAGCTGCAACATCGCCTGTCTGCCATGGAGGGTTTGAACCACTCAAACGTCCATTTGTGAAGAATTGGTTACGGATATCGTTGACACGGCCAGAGGAGCTGGTCAACGTGGATGTACTAGATGGGTTGGAGGCAAGGATCACGCCGCCCCACAATGCCTGCTCCTGAGGGTTCTGTGCGTAAGTCGCTGCACCTGCCACAGTGATCTGCCAGATTGTTGTTGCATTCGTATCGTAGAGGTGGTGCCTAGTGTTCCCACTTTGTCCAGTCCATGTCTCGTCGACATCAAGATAGACTGAAGCGCTCACGCTAGTTGGGCTGGATACAGAAATTGTAAGATAGCTGTACGGTAAGGATTGCCGAAGATAATTATTTGGAGAAACAGGTGATAGAAAGTCAAGTCGGATGTTTGCGGATCCAGCCGTCAGAATGAAGATAGTATTTGTCGCTGTGTACTCCGCACTGAGAACAGTAGCCGCGTTGACATTGCTTGGTGGAGATGGTACCCCAAGCAAGCTATACGTAGTTCCGCCAATCCGTGCGAAGATAGCAGTATTCAAGTTTTGACCGTTCCAGAACTGCGGTACCGCCGTTGGGAGAAAGTCAACAATATTCCCCGGCAGCCAAACTTTGAGTCGTCAGCAAGGAAAATTTTTGGCCCGGAGACGAACATGCTAACGAACCTGACAGATAGGGATTGCGGACAGCGATTGGATACGAGGGTGGAAGAATGGGGGTATGAGTTGGGGCCGCGTCGGTAGTCCCCACGAAGAGGTGTACGGAGAAGCTGAGAAAAACTAGGCATGCTGCCAGGAGCTGCATGATGGAAGTGGTATGTAAAGTGGAAGTGGAAGACGATTGAGTCCAATATAATCGTGAACCACGACTGCTAAGGAGCGTATCGAGCACAGAAAGAGCGTAATTGCGTTAAGCAGGAATGACGTGCTCCGAAACCAAGAGAGTGAATGTCATGAAATAGAGAAACTACCAGGACTCAAAGCCACATATATATCCTCCTGTAATTAATGGCCAAGGAGAGGGGTAAATGATGAGACATAAGCTATACACGTGGCGTACGGAGTGCCATTCCAAAAGTTACCGCCTTCCTGTCGTGGTAGGGGATCTATTGTTCGACTGGTGGACGTCTGCCTTGATATGTAGTTCCGCCTTAATATGCAATTCGAGCGGGCGACAGAGTTGCATTTGCCTACTTGTACATCGCAGTTTGCTGTACCCCTCTTCTATGCTCATGTCGCTCTATCGTGCGGGGACGACCATTTACGAGGTAAGTTCGTGCAAGTTGAGCCACCTGATGCTTTCTCCAGCATGACGATTCGCAGGTTGAGGAGTTGTCGAATCTTTTTTAAGATTGCACGGCAGGTGCATTACCTTGTAGGCTTTCCGGGAATCAAGTAGTGTGGAGAATGTGCTGCTCACCTGGGAAACTCTATCGTGGCCTTCCTATGATCGGTGCGCGCCTAGTTATCGTTATGGTGCGGCATGGCAAGAAAATTCAATGGACCGTGGTAGCCGACCCGCTCCAATCGATTATCAAACGATTACCGCGCATACGAAACCGAGTACTGCTGCAACTTCACTGACCATGCGGTCATGAGGGGTAATGTGGAGAGACTTTGTTGACGGTATCAGTGAAGCTTCTGAGGATACTCTACAACAACCGAAGGTTTTTGTTTATCCTAATTACCGTTACTCTATCAGGCTAGCGCCGGCTTTGATCTCAGTATGTCCGACGCAAGATACTTTTCGAGCACAAAGTACATTCGCTTCTCCTAAGGCTGGCTGTAGCCTCTCCGGCAGCGGCTTCGCTAATGACGTAGTTTTAGTGAATTCTTTCTTCCAAGACCCTTCAGCTCGATTGTCTCCAAGAGATCTGTAGCGAGGATGTATGGCAAAGGATCTTCCTCTGGCCTGTCAGGATAGGGTCTCTCAGCCGCCGATAAACCGGCATTACTCCCTCGGAAAGCAATGGTTGATTACAGCCGGGAGAGGCTCCTCGGAGAAAGAGCGCGTTCTCCAAAGAGAGGGGGGTCATGGTCTGATTGAGTAATGACCAAAATACATGCTATAAGAGGCAGGTTATTGGAAGGCTGAATACAATTGCCAAAGCCACACCGACTACCTATACCAGCCAATCCATCACTCAAGTTCACGGCGTCATAACCGGGACTTGGATCTCGCTGTGTGTCTGGCTATGCAGATGCAAAGCCAGCTCATCTGCAATTACAACCTTTGCAATGGCCGAGTTTCCTATTCTTCTTCTTCAATCCCCAGCCACCAAAGTCCGCATCTCCATCCGGCTCTGCAACAGCGCAGCAAGCTTCGGGATCTTCGTCTTTGACTGACGTCTCTGCTTTGCGAGTGTCTCGACCCGCGAGGAATATATCCGTAGCGAGCTCTCCGCCTTGCTCTATTTGGTCCATGACCCAAGGCTCGATGGTCGCGTGGTTCAGATGTTTCGTGATTTCTTCGCGAAAATACTCTCGATACACGCTCATTCCACGATTGTTATCGTAGATGTATTTGCTAATGGACAAGAAGGACTCCGCTGATAACGGTTTCAAAATCCTTATCTTCTTCACCACCAGCTGCTGTAGGTCCCCTAGCTGACAATAGCCAGCCAAGATATAGAGATCTGCCTCACGCTGGGTTTGAGCGGCTCGGACATCCTCATCATCTGAACGATAGACGGAAAGCTCTTCGCCTGTCATTGGCCAGTAGTCGCCTTTGTAAAGATACTCCAGAAGGACAGTGAAGATGTCAGGATTATGGTCCGGAAGCTCAATTTTCTTGGTGTTGCCTTCAGCGTAGTGCTCATTGTTGCACTGGGCATTGAATTTCGCGGACTTCGACAGGATGCCTCGATGGGCGGTAAAAACCTCGCGTTCAGGCCCCACGAAGATGGTGAAGACGTCGGATTTGAACTCACTGAGAGGTGCGAGTCAGCATTGCATTAGGAGCGCAGCTGAGACTTTAGGGGTGGAGGTGCCTCAATCTGTGGCTTACTTCTGCCTCGGGTTAAGGTGTTCTGGACTCTTGAATTCCTTGCTCGTGGTTCTCCCACACATCTCATTTTGCTCCATCCTGGGGCACCCTGATATATCTCAATTGGTGCAGATGGTACAGGTCAGAGTCTTGAGATATTTGAAGCTAAATCCAGGGCGGGGGGTCCTCATGGACAACACCCCAATTTAATGAGCAAACAATGGTAGGTCGCTACCGGAGGAGGTTCTCAATATGATGATAGCGTCTTCAGGACGCTGTCCCTGCTCGCCTTTTAATTGCTGGGCTATAAGGACTCAGGGTAAGACAGTCCCTGAGGTCTATATTACTGAAGAGGCGCGTAGTGTTCTCCAGTCAATATGAGCAGATTGTGTTGACAGAGTGGTGTTGCTATAGCAGTAGTAGCAGTGACTGATTGGGTTGGATATGAGCCACAAAGGCGTCTTGTTCAAGGGATACATATAGGATCTCTGTTTTAATGCTCATCGCGCTCGCTCGGTGAGCGACTCCCCTGCTTACTATGCTTACGGCGTGAGCACATCGAGCACCTTACTTACTTACCTTGTTCACTCAGTGAGCATATGAGCACCGTTGGTACTGATACTGCGCCATTCCAGGGCATTTTCGAGCATAGCTTGGCAAGCTCGTATCAAGATTTCTTCCAGGTCCCGCCGCACCCAGAACGTCAACTTCTGCAATTTCATCGTCAAGGAACTACTTGAAGAATGGTGCTACAATTTCAAACAAGGTGACTTCTGTAAACTATTTCGAAACCCTGGACCTTGAGGCTAGACATCGTAAGAAAGTACTGCTCCCATTCATATGCCGCAACCATTCATTAGGGGATCTGTCTCGACATTCGTCATGCCCACGTATATCCTTCCAAAAATTGATCGTAATTGGGACCTGTGTTCCGCGTTAGCTTAGGAGCAGAGCCGACAAACCCAGACTCACCCCTCTTCTTGCTCTTCTTGTCTCTAGGAATTTTTAACTCGGCCGGCGGCCACACAATCACAACATCTTCCAGCGTCCCGAACAATCCTCGATTTGCAACGAAGAATTCCACCGCCAAGTCTCCCCCTCTACCCACTCGATCGTCAAGCCATTGGCTCCTAGCAATCTTCGGCAGATAGATCTCAAGCTGTCGACGACAGTACGGCCGGAAAGGGCCAGAAGCATGGCTGTTGTTATAGATGTGCTCACTCACGGACAGAAAGGAGCTAAAGGACATGGGCGTGAGCATCTGCATTTTCTCCACGGCCAAATCTTGCAAGCCTTCCAATTCGTACATGGCGGCGAAGCAATACAGCTCCGCCTCTCGCCGCATCTGGATAGCTCGCTGGTCTTCATGTTTGGAACGATAAGCCTCGAATTCTGCTCCTTTGAATGGCCAGTATTCCCCACGGTAGAGATACTCGATGAACAGGGAGACTTTCCTTGGCTCGTCATCTGGTAGGTTCATTGTCTTCGTCTGCGCTTCGATGAAGCCGCTGTTGCACATCCGCTTCAGGACTGGTGACTGGTACAGCTTTTCTTGATGAACGGCAAAAGCTATTTGCTGGGGCCCGACGATGAGAGTAAAAAGTTCGGCTCGGAAGTCGCTGTAGACTACGATAAGCAAGACTATTGATTGTGGATATCTTCGGCGGTGATAGCAGTAAGTGGGAGAACTTACGATTCACGGGGATTGATCTGTTGCTCGATCGATGTAACCGCTGCCGAATAATCGTCCTGCGTCGGCGACACCATTGCCTTATGTGTTTGCGGAGGATTTAGGTCTTGTTATTACAGATGATCGCGTTTCCTGGATCAGTACCAGAGCAAATTGATCGTCACTGATAGAAGCGCAGCCTATGGTTGCAGATATTTTATACTTTTTCGAAGACACCACATCACGGCGCTATCAGTGTGACAGAAGCTTGGAGTGCACTCAAGCCATGAACGTGTTGGAATGCATAGCAACACAGATAGAGAATGCCGGCCACAGTGTTGTGACTATGCTATTTCACTTTATTGGTTAAGTGAAGAAATCTAGATGAACAGAAAAAAATGATGAAGTGATGAGGGTGTCCAAAATCGAACACTCGACCTGCCAGAATGTGGAAAAAAACAATCGACTACTAGCTAGGAGTCCTGACACACGTCCAGGTTACGATTACAACTAAGTTGGTTGACTAGCGGTTTTATCCGCAACCTCAGCCCGTCCTCAAAGCCATCGCCGACTGCTTGATATTGGTAGTTTAGAATCTCATATATGATGTGCATAGGCATGTGTAATCGAAGACCATTTTCACATCGATCATCACCTTCGGCCAAAGTGAACCGAGGTAGAGCGATGTTCATCACTCTATGAAAGTTGTTCTCATTTCAATTCACAGACGACACTAGGCAAGTCCATACTTACTCCTCTTCCACCTCCAGCTCTTCTTTCATTCTCCTCTTACAATCACCCATTCACCACCAACAAAGACTGCTACCCACGATGTCCCTCCTCACCCTCATTCTGTGCCAGCTATCCCTCCTCCTCCTCCCAACCCTCGCCATCAACGGCCTCTCCGCCACCGCCCTCCCAACCGCCGTCTCCATCTGGCTCCCCTGGCTCCCTAACTCCATCCACCAACCTCTCCTCGCCTCCGCCATCAACGCCGTAAGTGTCCCACTTTACCGCCCCCCCTAGCCTTGCACTGACCCTCCCACCCCCAGGCCCCAAACTTGACAACCTAGGCCCTCTCCTGCCCCGCCATCACCAACCTCCCCAACAACATCATCCCCGCCTGCATCATCAACGGCCCCCTCCCTCAAACCGTCACCGCCGGCCCCAGCACCGTGCTCATGAGCCGCTCTGCAGATGGCAAGCTTACGGGTACCACGACAGCGACGTGCGAGGTGCACTCCACTTGGACGCAGAAAACGATGGCGGGACAGACGCAGGGGCCGGGTCGGGAGGTCAATGTTAGTGCTTACGCGGCGGAGAGTATTGTGTGGAGGGGCGTCACGGTCACGGCGGGGGGTTTGACAGTTAATGCAACAGCCACTACTTCCATGTCTGGGGTCAGCACGTCCACAGGAGCGACTATTACTGCAACAGCAACACCGACGAAGAATGCCGGCATTGCGGTTCGTATCGGACAGCAAGGGCCGTGGTTCGCCGCCGGAGTAGGCGTTGCGGGGCTTGTGATCGGGATGGGTTGATAGATGGATCGATGATCGTTGGCCATTACACTTGTCCATTTGGGCAGTGGGTTGACGACAGACTACAGTCAGGAAAGTCGATCGGTATTTGATGATAGACAAAAGTTGTGCATGCTTAGGGAATATGAGGGAAAAGACCTAGAGATAGAAGATTTGCGAACGGAGATCCGAAATCATTACATGGTAACCATTTGTAAGGTGTATTGCTCCCTTCGTCAATCTTGTGCGATATCGAGTGTTTTCACTCGCCACTACCCGGTTGTCAAACCCCTGTTCTTTGCCATGACCGTCTTGTGTTGGAGGAAGTAAATTGCCTTAGGCCTGCCGGCGCCTTCTTCTCCCCATACCAATTCGTCCGGGTCAACAGTCGTCACTTGCTTGTATGTATCCATACTCAAAGCAATCTGACTTGGGCATTGATGGATAACCGTCGATGTTGACATTCCACGAAGCGCCAGCCGCGCTGCGCTAGTGCTAGATCCGAAGCTCGTTTCGAGAGATGCAGTCGAAGACCCAAGTAGGCCGAAAAGTGGGAAGATGCTTTGCGTTAACGGGCCGATCCCTTGAATTTTTGCCATGATACCTCGGATGATTAACCCTCGAAATTCGAGGTGCAGAGGCTGCATACTTTACTTGCATCGCAGATTTTGTTTTGCAAGATGCCAAGGTGACTGAAATCTGCGCAACGATCATCCCGCATTGAGATTCGGGTGAGAGCTGCTTTACAGTCGCGTGATCTGGGTGATCGTCGCGCGACTTGGGTGCGACATTGGGTGCGCGGCGCGTAATGGGGCTGGGGGGGCTGTTGCCTGGATCGGCGATCCTCTGGGCCATGAAACCCCCTCAGCCTCCGACAATCTAGCACTAAGCCCAAAATGCACTTTCCCAGTTTTGAAGCCAGCACTAAGCCCGAAATGCACTTTCTTAGTCTCCCGTGCCATCGAAGCCTTCACCAAACCCAAGCGCTTGTGCAAATTGCATACAATCGACCGGCTTGCACAGGTAGCTTACCTTAGACAGCAAGGGCCATCCATAAGTGGCAGTGGTCATCCACAAGTGGCCGTGGTCATCCATAACTGGCGATGCGCATCCGCAAACGTGATGATTCAACCGCCGAAGTAACTGGCATCGACGAATGGATACATATTTCACTCGGAACAAATCATTACAAAAAGCGCCATCCCTTTGTATACTTATGGTCCAAGAAACTATAAATTAATCACAGTCATGTGTCTCGTTATCTTGATTCGACTAAAAATTCGACTCGAGAAACCTCTGTACATCAACCAACTACCGCCTATCAAACCAAGAAACTCGGTGAGCAACTGGCTTAGAAACAAATATCCTCACGTCTTCAGATCACCAAATGCTTCACGATCGGGTCCTCCACCAACAGACATTTCTCTGTTCAATCTTGAAAATGCTCCATTAGAGCTCCCTGCCTATCAAGAGTGACGTCTCTTGGGGCTGGACTGACTCTCGAATCGAGGTAAACATCGTTCCTAGGACGTTTTGCGCATCATGTATCGATTCTGACTGGATGTGAATTTGTAGGTATTGGACAGATTGATAGCATAAGTATGGATAGGAGCATGCAACCGCGATTGGGTATATCTCTTCTCATCCACATAGCCAGATAGTAACTGTTCTTCTTACACATAATTAATCAGTGCTTGTACTGCTGAGCTGTGGTACTTATCGGAGTCTTCATAAGCCAACTATTCGGAAGGCGAGGCAGCACGATCTTGTTGGTTGCGTCCTGAAACTTAGTCCTATTGTTCTTCGCTTGTCAAGGATGCTTCGTGCGCGAGTTACAGGAGAACTCGTTTGTTGAAGCCCACAGTGACAATTGGAAATCTGAAAGGTAAGCAGGTCAATGGCAGGATGCCGCCCAAAACTTCTTGAACCCCGTTTTTAGCGGTCGTCTCCGATAAGGTGGTTGTATGAGCCCGAGTGACAGCCAGCTCCGGGTCATACCTTACCTAGAATGGCACCTAGAGAATTTGCGACCGTAGACCTAGGCTCGGAGTTCTCGCGGATACTGTAAAGTGCCACGGACCGCGAAGTGCAACAGCTGCCGAGTTCTAGGCCATATCGGTCTGCTCCAGGGCCCAGTGAGGCCTAGCTTTAGGCTACTGACTGTCGACCTCATCCACTAGCGAAGCCGAGGCAGCTATGCCACATGACTTCTGCCATTCCACCTGCGCCTGCTCGAGCTCGAAAACTTCATTCCCAGTCTTTATTGTCGCACACTGGCCTGGAGAGTGGACATTACTCCATCACTAGGGCACGAAGCTCCTCGCAGTTGGGTTGTCTGCTGAGCCCAGACTTGAGACATTTCGGACTCGGACACAACGTTCTAAGGAGCGACGCGACATATTGCGTCCCGACCAATCATGGTGAACCTGATCGAGGACGACTTGATTGCCATGTGGACTCAGAGCATACGGAACATGGGTTTCTTCTATATGCTGGATCAAGCCGTGGGAGAGAGAGTCCATACCATGAATGAGCAAGGCTGGCCATTTCACCGATTGGACGGCCTGAAATATGTTCGACAAAGTACAGTCAGCGACGAGGTAAGTGAAGCACCTATCAATCCTTGATCAAGCCGCCAATACTAGCCCTTAGCGTGTTCGAAGAATTGTGAGTTCCCTTCTCGAGCGACCTGGTCTGGGGTCTTGGAAAGTCCTTGGCCGCGATCCCGACCACGCATACTGCAGTTTCCGAAACCCGTCTTTGCACATCAAGGACCCTATAGCTGTGACAGTCCAACATTGGCCTCCGAATTCGAAGGTCGTATTCTATGAACGCTCTCATCTTCATTCTCTGAGTGTCAAACACGACGAAACAGGCTGGTATAAGGTGCTTAAAGAAGATATTGTCAAAAGAGAACTAAGGTCAGTGGAGGTAACGATGGTGCAAGGAGGCTTGTAAGTGTGAGCAGATGTCGCTTGTTGCTTCTTTCTGATTGCACCTAGATCCATAATAGATGCTCGCCTTGCTTTCACCGTGGTAGCAGGAACGGCTGTTATGTTTGGGTTTGGCGCCTGGCATGAAGTTGGGCAGTGGGCCAAAATAAGGCTTCCGAGGTTCAAAGAGCTCGAGGACCAGGCCAAAGCAATGAAAGATGAAGCATCGGCGACTGGAGAGATAGATATCGAGTGTTTTGTTTTCGGCTAGAAGTGTCTTGCTAAGCGTTCGCATCGAAGTCTTCTTATTCTTGCGTTGACAGAAGTTTCGCTTGCGCATAGTGTGGAATATGAGAACATTCTGGGAACGTCGCTGTAAAATGCAAGGACAACTCAACAAACTTAGTGCTCGTCATTATACGAAGGGATTTCGGGAGAAACGGGACGGTATGGTGGAACCCTATGTGCTAGATGCTTTGGCGATGGCAACTCATCGAGACACCCCAAGAAGCATGTGCCTTGAGTGCGTATATCTCTTCAACCTCAGTCTCACATGGCTCTTCCACGTGGCTCTTCTCATCCTTGTCCAGAGCCATGGCACACACCGCAAACGTATCCACCGTTCTTACCGGTGCCCCCACACATTTTACAAGGACCCATAACGAACACTATTATTAATGTTGTTAGACGACGTCATTTCTGCATTGCAGTTCTCAAGGTGTAGTATATTTACCTGCTTATGATTTCAACAAATGTCCACCGATTTCTGCGAGATAGCTGCTGCCGATCGGAGTGTAACGGACTCTTCGCTATCTTTATTGGTTTTGCACTTGAAAACATTAGAATGTCTAGCGAGCCATCGGGAGCCCGGCAACTTACCGTATGTTTCTTGAATCGTAGCCAATGTTGTTCTCCCAGGAGGAGTGCGAAACGTTTAGGAGGGGGACGTCATGCATTATGAAGGTATCACTCGGTTGCCAGATTTGGAGGGCTTAGTCCGACTGTGGCGCTGCCGGGTTTTCTTCGGAAACTGCTAGCGTCAGAGAGCTCTGTTGTCCAGCTTCACTCTTGATCCCGTCCCTCGAATTACCTTCCACATCAGTCTACGTGGTCATCCAAAGTCAAAAGCCGAGACATCAATGCAAGTCGCAGCTCAAGCTTCCACCGGCGTAAACATGTATTTCCCACGGTATGACCTGAAGAACGTTATCTACGATCCATTCTCGAGAGAACAGAAGCTGACAATTAGCAGTAAGCTAGAATCAACGCATGAACCGGGCGAAGTCAATGCCACCAAGTCGCATTACGAACCCAACACCAATAAAAAACAACCGTGGGATCATCTATCGCCAAAGAGCCGTCATTTCCGGATAAAAAGATGTAGGTCACGCTTCGGTTCCGATGATGCATGGAATAACGCCCCGATAGCATACACAAAACGGGATGTTACTTGGTTCTCAAGATATGAAGTTGATAGACGGCGATCGAAGACGTACAAGTTGACAGCTTTACTCAACGAGACCAGGGATCAGGCCAAAGACGCGAAGAATCAGGCCAGAGACGCGGAGAATCAGGCCAAAGAGGCGGAGAATCAGGGCAGGGGCGCGGAGTATCAGGCCAGAGAAGCGAAGATCCAGGCCGAAGAAGCGGTAGCAGCGAGACAAGATGCTGAGAGAGAAGTGATCCGACTACATTCGATCATTCGAAATTTCCAAATCAAACCAGCAATGCCGCCAACTTTGAACTTTACAGCGCACAACCTACAGCAGAAGTCTTCGCCTATACTTTTACCGTTTACACCACAAATGCACGACCCTAGTCTCAAGTCATCCTTCGATCCTCAGGTTGCTACGGCTCGAAGCACGGAAGCCCAACATCAATACTTTCCCAGCTTCAACAGCTTGGGCTCCAAATCCCTTGCCTCGTCAGCGTGCTTGGATGCGTACACACCAGCGTTGTCTCCCTTTGTCAACCTAGACCTTCGAGCTCCGTTCCTCTATGACCAATCTGCAGATATATCGGCAATGCCGTCCTATGGACCATACCCATCCCCAACGTTCAGCTTGCAGGACGTCGAGTCGGGCCATCGAGCTCGGTATTTCGTTGACCGCTCTGCGGACGTACCGGAAGTGTCGTCCCATTATCCAAATTCGTTTCTAACACTAGACATGGAGATACCCTAGCCAAAACAACAAGCGCCGTACTTTCATGGATCTTCGGCCGAAAGAGCTTTGACAAACTCCCAGAGTGAAGCCGTACAGACGGGTCTGCCTCTTATCTCACATGTTTGGGACCATCAACTCAGGGCTCGATTTTATAGTGATTTGCCCGCGGACACGCCCGCTAGAACATTCCAGCTCGCAGATCGAGCACTTGCAGATTCTTTAATATCTCAAAGCATGTTCGTGTAAGCTAAAGCTCCATAAGATATTCGATTGCTGATATGTCTGTCCAGATAAACGTGTGCGCTCGACTCACGACGTCCAATTAACTATGTCAGCAGGACTCGATGTCCCAAGTAGCGACTCGACCGTCTTGCTTGAGCACACGTGGCGCCGAATGCTTGCTGGTCCAGAAGCGTTAAATCGCCTTGTCCTGTTGACATCTTAGGGGGTGCCGAAAATGGAGCAAGTCAGTGTGCAGCCACTTGTGGATCTTTACACCGCCCCCCACTCTATGCCCTTGTCTTCAAGCCAAATATCGCTGAGCCTTTTATCCAAGGTATCTTGATAAATTATACTATCACAGGTCTGCTATAACAATCTTTTGCTCGTTGGCAATGCTTCTCAAGGTTTATTTTCTTTTGCTCTGCTCGAATAGCGCTGCTGCAACTATGATGTCCAACAAAGCACAAAAAAGCGATAATTACTGCTGGTCGGAAGGCAAAGTAGTGTGTTCGGCCGGCTTCTTTCAGATCTGCGCAAGCGGTCTTTGGTCCACGAAAATGTCTCTGGCTCAAGGTACAACCTGTGGCATATTCAATGAGGGTGTCTTGGCTGCGACCTCAGATTTCCCTCTATCTACCGATGGCAATCCTCCAGTGAAGGACGTCAGATTGTCCATCACCCGGTCTGGCTCCGAAACGTCTGTCGCTATTGACGTTTCAGACAGTCAACCCGATTCTGGCATTCCGACTAGTCAAACCACCACTCACCTTGTCTCTTCTCCTACTGAGACACTGAGTGGTTTCGGATCCTTGACCTCGACCTGCTATTCTGGCCCTGCTTCGGATTTCCCTACTTTAACATTGTGGGTTCCTTTTCGATTGTTATGGAGTCTCAACAAGAGCGTATGTGAACTAAACCCCGGGGAAACCCCTCAACTGATCAATGACGCTATTCGCTATGTGGCATCCGAATCCGGTGTCGATGCACGGGTAATCTTTGCCGTAGTCCTTCAGGAATCGACATGTCTCTTATCTACCGCTACGTCCAAAAATGGTGCGGGTAATTCTGGGCTTATGCAGTCTCATAATGGCGTTGGCTATAGCAGCACAGCATCGATACTGCAAATGATCAAGGATGGGACCGAGGGAACATATTACCAAGGCCTTGATGGAGGAGATGGGCTGCGACAGCTTATCTCTAGACACGGCGTTTATGGAGGACTCCGAGCTTACAATTCAGGCGAGAACGGGATCAATATCAACAACTTGAGCTCGGCATCCATTGGGACTCCCAGCTATGTCAGTGACGTAGCGAACAGACTCGTTGGAGCTATCATCGCACATTAGCTATTATATGATGATCAACCTTATGGTCTGAGATTGCTTTTACTAGACTACAATACCAATTCTTCTTGTTCACTTTTCAGACTTTTCTGATACATCCGTCTGCGGCTTGATTGCCTTCCCTCGCCTGCTGTTCTAGTCTTCTTGATCTTTTCGATCGATTGATCGGTAATGGTCGAGGCGCTGAATTTTCATGTTTGTTGTAGGATTGCGACCTTTCTGTCTCATTCGAGTTGTTACGTCTTCCTCGTGATTATCTGATTGTGGTCTTTTCGGCGGTGGGCTGCCGGTCATTACAGTCTTCGCAGAGAGATTGTGATTCCTAGGCGGTTTAGTCATGGTCACTTCCATCGATTCGCACCGCAAGACGTTTTGGTCTGCCGCAAATCGAAGAGATTGCGCTTCCCTCACTTTGCGTCGTGTTGCTGGTGGAGTAAGTTCCATTGGCGACGTCAGTGCACACTGTGTAGGAATATCTTCGCTATCATCGAGCGCCTCAGTCTCCGGCACTTGCCTCGGTTTGGCTGTTTCCGGATTGTCGATTACCGCTGGGGAAGCGCTCGTAGAGAACTCATGCCGCGCACACTGCTGCGAAGTGTCTTCGCTGTTATTTACCGTTCCACTTTCGGCCATTTGCACCGGTTCGCACAGCCTCACCTCGTCTTTGGCTGTTGATGAAAGGCTAGCTTCTGTAAATCCATGCCGCACCTCTGGACTATTTACCGCTTCAGACTTATTTGTATGCGGTCCAGAGACAACCCTACTGCCATCGAACATCTTGATCTTGGCTACATCTGTAGAATTATGTCCAGTAAGGACGTTCGGGTCTGTGGTCACCAAAGAGGAGCTTGCTTCAGTGACTTGTTGTTGAACTGCTGCGGAACTAGTTTTCCTGAGAGGTGAGGATTCATTGATTCTTTGCGCCTCTGAATGCAGATATTGTTCTTGTTCTTTCTGTTTTTGTTGGATATTTATAAGTTTCTGCTCTAGAGCTGTTATTTCGCTTGATTTCTGTGATAGTTCCTGATATTCTTGCGCACGCTGACGCTTGAGATTGGCCAGAATTACATCTGCCGAGATGAGCTCAGCTCTCTGACATTCTTGATCCTGCTCTATCTTCTGTAGGTGTTCTTCCTCTTCTATAAGTCTTTGACGTGTTCGACGCTGCTCTTGTTCCAGCACAAGCAAGTCGCTTCTCTCTAAGCAGGATTCCTGTCGCTTCTCTTTTTGATCTTCATGGATTTTGTGAAGGGCTTCTTGTTCCCTTGAGATTTTCTCGCGCATCTGTTCATTCTCTATTTCGCTTGATTTCTGTAATAGTTCTTGATATTCTTGCGCACGCTGACGCTCGAGATTGGCCAGATTTACCTCTGTCGAGATAAGCTCAGCTCTCTGACATTCTTGATCCTGCTCTATCTTCTGTAGATGTTTTTCCTCTTCTATAAGTCTTTGACGTGTTCGACGCTGCTCTTGTTCCAGCATGAGCAAGTCGCTTCTCTCTAAGCAGGATTCCTGTCGCTTCTCTTTTTGATCTTCATGGATCTTGTGAAGGGCTTCTTGTTCCCTTGAGATTTTCTCGCGCATCTGTCCATTCTCTTGCTTGAGCGCCGCAAGCTGGTTCTGCTCGAAGTACAAACGCTGTCGTTCTTGCTCCTGATATCTTGTCCGATCTAACTCTTGAGAGATCTTCTCTAACGTATTGTTTTCTAGTGATAACTTTGAGGTGCTCTGTTGCACTGATTTTGAGCTATCATGCCTCGCCTGATCGATGGCGGAAGCCAAGTGCAGTGATTCGTCTAAACGGACTTGGGAGAGCAAAGAGAACGTTAAATGATCGGCGTCAAGACTGTGATATGTTTGGGGGCTGAGAGTGCCGAAGAATTTGAGGTACACGGACCTCATTCGAAAAAAATTAGTAATGTTGTTTGATTGCTCGTCCTTGGCTTCGTGCAGATAAGGTATGAAGTATGAACAACGATCCTGCTCATAGTGCTGAGCACGGGGTATTCCACATCTATACTTTCTCAATTCACCTGGACCATCCGTTACAAGTCGTGGTTGCCCATTGGCTCCTTCTTCTGCCATAGATGCAACCTTGGGACGATTTCTGAGGGCGGTGATCTGCATGGACTGAAAGCCTAGCTCATGGGCGAGGTCAGCCAGATCGCGCAGTTTGGACTCATCGATCAGCGATATGGGATTCGCTAGAAGATTGTTCCTCCTTGGCTTTTGTGGGATCTCACGATGATTACGCATGGCGAAAGCGTACAACTGTCGAACCCCCAATTCTCTTTGCATAGGTAGGTTTGCTGAGATAGTCTTGAATGCGCTCTCGCTAGTCTGCACCAAGGCTGTGTTCAGCGATGATTTGCCGCCCGAAAAGATATTAGCGAGAGCGGTCGACATAGTGTCTCTAGGACCCAGGCAACACAGCCATCTCAGACCACCAGCCCAAGCGTCTAGACATTTGAGGTTCTCAAAGAATTCATAGAGAGAAGGAATCAATCCTTTGAAAGATCTTAGCTTGCCCAAGATAAGCTCACGCTCACATTGGTCAAAACGGCATAGCACAGCCCCCATCGATATTCTTTGATACAGAAGCTCGGAATCCGTCTTTGACGCCCACGGCGCTCTGAGCTGCAACTCTTCTATGGTACGTGCGTCTAGCTTGGTCATAGTGCTCTTGTTGTTAGAGCATAGCTCAGACCAGAAGGTCTTGATGTAGCCGAGATAATGGAGGACTTCCTGTTTTCCCTGTAAGCTTTTCCCACCAAGCGATAGTTGGTAGTCTTACCTCATCGCACCTCAGGGCGAACATCTTATGCATGGTGCTTATTCTTAGGCCGTCTAGTATGGCTGGTATTTCTAAGAACGAATCAAACGCTGCTGAGAATTTTTCGTGCTGAAAAAGCTGTTTCAGATTGTTGGCTCTGTGCTTAGACAGGCGTGTCCACCAACGAGTCTCTAGATCACTTCGTTTGTCAAACTGGTATTTGCGGATCTTTCGATAGATCTCGCCATCACACGGCTTGCCTTCATTGGAGTATTCCTCGGCGATACACCTTCTCAAATCGGCACTCAAATCTGTGGAATAGGTTATCAACTAGGAATGAAGGTATTTATCCCAGTTATACCCGCACGATAAAGGTCTACCGTCCACCACCTGTCTGACGACACAAGGGCTGACCTGGCAGCTTCGAGCCGGTGGCGGCCATGTAAGCAATCAAGCTTGAAATCTGGCCAGAAGATCAAGTCTGGAAATTCTCCATTCTTGTTTCTGCGCAACAGGTCATCTTTTAAGCTGGAGGTACGTAGCGCGGATTCGAAGTCTTGTCGATTGATGATCGCGGGAATGTGATTGCGTGGATCCAGCCGACAACAATCTTTTGCAAAACGTGTTTTGAGGACCTGGACATGCTTCTGGCTAACTTCAGTCACATCAATATGCAACCATTTCAGCGCAATACGAGCCGTGCCTAGATAACGAGCCGCTCGTTCGTTCTCGAGCCTTGATTCCTGATGAGCTTCGTCCATGTCAACTTGCTAATGAATAGTGAAAGTCGAATGTCCGCTAGTTATCTCCTCCTGAGTGGCCTGGGAGCATGATCCTGGGCCCGGGCACATCCACTACGGGCTTCCCGGCCTGGCTCCCTTTTTGGCTGTCTATTCTCCTAGGACTTTGCAGCCCTGGGACCTCCATTTCTGGCCGCTCAAGACCTTCTAGGAAACGTTTCCTGGGTTTGTGCGCCTGCAGGTCCCCTGGTGGTGGCACCAGGTGGGATCTCCTTCATGGCTGACTTATAGAGATTCCTAGGAAAGAGCAGATCAATGCGACATCGAATTTACGGGCCTGAAGCCCTTAAAGGCGTGGATTATACAGTAGCTTTTCTACAGCGAAACTTTGTAGTCACGCTTATTCTTATCGAGACAAGAGCAAGCTCACCCCAGATTGCGGTATAAGTTCAGCTGAAAAGCCTGCATCATCTTCATTACTCAAGTGTTATTACCCTTATTACGTCTTTTGACAAAGGGTCCAAGCCCATAACTATGTGGGCAATCGCAGCTTGCTTATTGTTCTTGGTAAGGGCTAAGGTTTCGAGCATTGCCGGGCTTTCTTACGTGGTTGCGCCTTATCTTTCGGCTCAGACGCTACCCGTTTGAGAGTATCTTTCTTCTTTCCCGCGCATAGGCGACAGGATTTGCGAGCTAGGTCTCCGTGATAGGCTGTTCCAAAAGGTGCATCGAGGCCTTGCCGATCAACAAACCATTGCATCGACTGTGGGAACGCGCTGATTTTCCTTCGTGCTTTTTCAAAGCTCTGGACTTGTATATCTTGTATTTGATCAAGGTCACGAACAGTGAATTCCACATGCTTCCGAAATCGTCGACACAGTGAGCACAAGTCTCGTCTACCCTCGAGACGACCAAGAGTTTTCGTACTTGTGATAAAAGCCAAGGGAGAAGGGTGTACCCTTTGAAGCAGTTCAACAATAGTTTCTCCTGGCAGCCGGCAACGTATCGTTCCTAGACACTGCAGTCGACCTCCGGACACTTTCTTTGGAGCAGTTCTCAACTCGAAGTAGAACGCCGCCACTAGTAGAGCATATACCGTTCTATGGCAGCGTTCGACAAGCTCATGATTCTCGTCTACACTTCTCCTTAATTCCGCCATCCGATTGGTTTTATCGATGCCAGGTTCATCAGCAGGTAGGAGCACATTGAGCCTTATGTAGTTGTCACGACTCGAGTTATCCAAGTGATTCACCACATCACGAAAGTTGCTTTCTCCGTCGAAGGACGACATATAAGCACGCCAGAGTCGAGGTATACAGCCATCAAACAAAACGTGTCGAAAAGAGGTAAACCTAGGCGAAATCGAGACCTTCCGTGTTCCAGTACCCACTGACACCAGGACATCGGGCTTGGAAAGAGAAGGCTCAATCCTAGAGGTTTCCCAAAGAGCAAGCTTGATTGGATTGTTGTGCCCGCTCATTCCACCGTCTTGGACTGGTCCAGTTGCCGGAGTATATGCTACCGGAAAAAGCCTGCAAAGACTTTGTCAGTGACCACTATTGAAGGAACAATCGTTGCTTACACTGGTGCTGCAGACGTTGCTCGACCTCTAGTGTCACATTAGCCATAGTAGCCAGAGGAAGCTAGTGTACTCACGCTTGCCACACGTACAACTCCTCTGCATCGTCTTCCGGTCGGATGAGCTTGTACCCTTGATGATCAGTCAGCCAAAACCAGGAAGGCACGATCTGCACCCACCACAATCTTCGTTATTCCGGACCTGGCCGTTATAGTTAGTCATCACTAGAGGAAAGCCTTTATCTATGGTAGCTGCTGTAATTCCAATCTTTGTGGAGGTCAGAGTTCGAGCGTAACCAAAAAGACGGTCCGAGGCGCTAAGGTTTTCCTTCAAGGAAGCCTCTAAGGTGTGGGCCTTGTGGCACCCGTCACGATACCAAGCCGTCAGCAAATTCCGAAAACGCTTGAAAGTGCTTACACGCGTTGTCGGTTGGGGAAAGAGCTGCTTCGCTAGGGTTTCGAAAATCGCGGCGCAATCAGAAGTCGACATTTGACGCGAGAAAGTAATCAAGACGATCAGACCTCCTACAGTTATGTCAATAATGCAAAGAGCTCTAGAAGGGTGACTGACCTACCAACACTGGTGCCATAGGCAACGTCAAAGCTATCTTGAATCCTCCAAACGTTCCCTAAAATGCCTTGTAGCAAGTTCAGAATACCGATTGCTATTACACCTCGAGTGCCACCGCCGTCCACACTCAAGACGCGCAACCCGGCGGTCAGAGGTTTGAGTCCAGCCACCATTCTACCTTTACGACAAAGAAGACAGGCGTCGATATGGTATTGATCGTCGAGAGTCAGAGTCTCTTCGCCGACGTTGCGGACACAAATATCGCACATGGCATGTCCACAAGAGAGGATGTTCTCAGGTGCTCTCCGAAGACAACAAAGACAGGTCTTGTTGGATTTCAGAAGCGACCAATCGAGCTCAAGACAGGCAAGGGTTTCTCGATGGCTCTGCATGGCTGAATTTCCAGACTCTATCATATCCAATGACAATCTAGTGATGTGATGTCGTACGCATAAGTCCAGCTGTCGCACGATGTCTTGATCGCTATAGATAGTAACAATAGATCGAAGAATAGATTGGCGATACAAAGTTTCATAAACAACGTCAGAGTCAAATACTAGCGTAGATTTTTCAGTATAAGCGGGGCTTCTAGAATCAGATAAGCTTACCGTGCATTTTTGGCGGATAAGCGTCTAATATGATAGTCGACGCAATCATAATCACCAAAGACTCTTGAACAGCGTTGTTTTTGAGACCAAGTTGTAGAAATCTTGACAAGTGCTGCTCTAGATCCGCCTGGACCTTGTTATCTCGTCGACTTGCAAGTACGAAGTCGAAAGGCTGATTGGGCGTAGCAACAATATGACCCACCGCCAGACGAAAAAAGCTACCGAGGTGTACGGCGGAATATAGACAGCCGAGATCCCTTCGAACTACTAACATCTCATCGAGCTCTCTGCGTAGAAGTCCCTTCAGTCTTCGAAAGCGAGCCATGGGACTTTTTTGTTCGACGATCAGATATAGGACCTTGATTGTAGAGAAGAAATCCCGAAGTGATTTGTTGTGGAGTCCTTGCTGGATGTCTTCAATATCGAGAATGTCGAGCGTAGAGCTCGGTCCATGTTCGGCGTGGCTTGTGACGATAACTACTCTAGGCCTTGCCTTTTTGAAATAGATGGGGCCGTTGTCGCCAATGGCGGCCCAAGAGGCCAACAGCTGAACAGCTTCTTCGAAGCTAGCAAGGTCGTCTGCAAAGACGAAAAGTACGTCTATGAATAGGCAGAGTATTCGGGCATGTACAAAGTTGTAGAGATTGGTCCTCGTCGCCGTATCCATCCATTGTAAGGAGAATGACTCGGTTCCAAAACATCTAGTATCATCTGTGGCCCGGGACAAGTTTTGGCCGGGACTACTTTGGGCCAGATATATGGGATACTCCGATCCGGCGCTCTCCTTGTCAACCTGTAGAGTCGCTAAATCTGCGCAGGTCTCGGATCCAGATTCGATGTGTGGAAAAAGCTCTTCAAGAGCGGCGTCTTTGGCCCGTAACCCCAAGAAGAGTACCAATAGAGGGCATTGATTGGCTGGTGCTCTTAGCTTGGTCGCTAGCTGACTCATACGGCCAGGGTCCAACAATCTTGTCTCGTTGACGCCGACAACCTTCAACCAAGAAAAATCTTTGTCGCGCGACATAGGAATGCTTTTCAAGGTCAAGTTTGTATGAAAACAGCGGAGAGTTATCTTTCTAAGAATTCGGAGTGTTCTTCAGGCGTTGCTCACGTACCTGGCCATTCATCCACATTGGGATGCCCCCTGGGGCAGCCGTTTATGACGGCGAATCAGACAACAGTTCGTAATTCGATCTGCTGAAGACGCTCCCGAACCTCATGATCTCTTTTTACTATGGACGAAATATCTTCGAATGATCTGCTCATTCTGAAGGAAAAAGCTCGAACTTATCGCGGCTCCTTCAAGGTTCCTTTGGACCAAATTAGTCTTGAAGGCACGCCGCATGATACACGCCAGCGAGATCCGAAAAACGTAACAAGGCTATTAGAGAGCTTCGCTCTTGAAGGTTGCAACAAGTTGCAGCCAGAAAACTATATCTCCGTTTTGGTGAACGGAGCCGACTTGCCGTCGCAGAATATTCTTCCAAACACTTATTTCGAAGAGCCCCCGGCTTTTGCTTCCAAGAGCAGCGTAGTCTGCCTGGATGGTCACCATCGTATACAAGCGGCACGAGAATACCTCGCCGGAGAAGACAGGTGGTGGGTTGCCCATGTTTACTCAGATGGTAAGGTGATTCTTCATCCTTGAAAGATTGTCCCGATCTGAGTATGCGGCAGACATCAATTCATCGTGCAAGACTGCCCTGCGCGAGAAGGACTCCGGCTCAGCAGACTATTTTGGTGGGGATGTCTACCGCCACATTCGTATCTCAGCACTGAACGACGACAACCCTCGCAAACGGAAGTGGCTTGCTAAACTTTCTCCTGGGAAAAGACATTATGTGGCACGCTTCGAGAAGTCGAACATTATGTCCGAAGTAAGGGCCGGACTCGATGCCTTGATCCCTTTCACTGGCCTATGGCCCGACTTCAAGTTAGGAACGCTGCAGAGGATCTTAAAGATTCATTGTCCCGAGGCATGTTTATGTTGCTTCTGTTTGATTTAGCTTCGACTAACGCTCGATAGGAAATGACCAACGCATTGCGCCAAATATGTCTGACTTGGACTTTTATCTTGGGCGAAAGTCAGGCTCACCAGAACGTCCTGGATGCAAATACAGTACACATTCTCCAAGGGCGCTGCCCCTTCTGTTCATTCAGTGACCGCTCATACCTTGAAGCGGAAATGCAGAAAAACAACATTTTACCAGGGGCCTCCCCTGCGTTGAGGACAGAGATGTACCAACGGATACTGGCGGTTCAACATTCGATCCCTACCATTTATACCTTTCTTGAAAACACGAAGATACTTGAACCCTGCGCCAAAATACTCCAAGGCCTTCTACCGGCGGGTTGCAAAAGTTCTCTCGCTCAATCTTTTCGCGCATTGCACAATGGGCAGACGCGCTTTAAAGAGCAAGTCAGTACCTTCTCATACAAGTACCGAGAATTGAGCACAGGGGCTGAGGTAGAATGGTGTTCTTATCGTCAACTGTGGATCCTTCTTCTTCGCCATTTCCCTTCCCCACGCAAAGATACTGGCAAGTGGAAAGCTCGTGCGAAGTGTACGGGCAAAAGGAAGTGCAAGCTGAACGAACGCCTTGATCAGGTGCAGACTGTCATACCACACGAGTTCGGGGAACAGTGGATCCGAGAACTCGCGATGCTTGCCTCGGCTAACGGTTATCGGCAGATCCGCAAAGCCGACGGAGAGATAAAATCTGCTGACGCCGTCATGGCCGAGGACTTTCTGATGAGGATCAGACCCTCCAAATATTATGATATGGGTGCTGGGCTGCTAGATCAGAAAGTAGACGCCATCTGCCAGATGTTGCACGACATCGAAGAGTCGAAAATCCGAAATACGAACCCGGAAATCACGTCAGATTTTGACGACTGCGGATCGGATATTGATGATCGGTGCGGCAGGCCTCAAGAACATTCTGTCAAAAAAGATGAGCAGAACCTCTTTCTTGCCTTTATTTACGCTACAAACCCGGTCATGATTCCTAAGCAGTATATGACTAGTTTTGCCTGGAAGCGGGACATGTTTCAGGCGTTCTTCGGGCAACCTCAAGCTCAACTCATGATAAAGCGAAACACGCCGACGGAAATTCAACCCGTCGAATCCCCTTCGACCGTGAACACTGCTTTGGGCAAGGGAGCACAAGGCCAACGTCTAGACCCTGCTCCCACGGTCGTTTGGGAAAGGGGCACAGACACTTCGTCCACCCCAAAGTCGGCGACTCGAATTTCTAGAGAGGTTTCAATCCGCCTCCCGCCCGATGAGAGTCCTGCGGGTCCTGTTCCGCCCGAAGGGACTGTCAACAGAGAGGGGCGGACAGATCAATCCCGTGAATCGGATTCCACTATTTCAATTGCCGAAGCCCGACGGTTACTCTTCGGCAATGGTGCCAGCGATGAACGTAATTCGTTCGTAGTGCTTTTCCCTGCTAAGAAAGATCGCTTCCACATGCGTTGTGTTCAGTCAGTCGATAGAGTGGCTATGGTCGCCGCACTAAATTTATCATCGACGTCTCATTATTTGGTGGCGGAAGAGGGCGGTAGACTCAAGCTAATGGATCCCAAAACAATCGTCGAGCAAGCCGCAGTTCAGCAAATCAAGGTCATACTCATGACTCCCCAACGCGAGTCAGAAGATATCATCAACCGACTTGAAATTTGAGTAGCAATGCAAAACACAGCCAATAGCATACAGTAAAGTAAGCAAACAAGTTTCTCCCAAGTGTCGCCAGCTATGCGCCTCCGAATAGACAAGCCCCTTGACATCGTCAACTGTGTCTTCGTTTCCGCTGCTGTCGCTTGCCAGACTTGGGCACAGCAACTTTGTCCTCGCCGCTGCTTTCCAGCAGCACGGCGTCCCCTTTCTGTTTGTCGCTGCTCTTTTCTAGCGAAGTGTGTACCTCCTCGTCACCGCTGCTATCCAGTAGCATGGTCCCAGCTCTCATGTTCTCATGTTCATCCATTCCTCTTGGTGAAGTGCTATCCTTCTGCTCCGGTTCGAAATTGCACGATAGTTCCTTCAGAAGGAGGTGCTTGTGTTCGAGCTCTTCCTGGACCTGTTCCAGCGCTTGCTCTAGGTATTTGGTTCTAGCTGCTTGATGCTCGAGGTCGGCCTTCATGTTCTTTCTTTCCAGCCAAAGTTCGCCAACGCTTGTCTTTGTCGAATTCTTCAACTTCGGTAACTGAAGAGAATCGAGGAACCCAATGAAATCTCTGACCTGAGTTCGCTCATGTTCTAGAGACTGGGCTGTTACTTGGTGACAACGGGACTCGTGGGTTAGGGATTGCGCTGTTCGGGCGTGTTGTTTTTTCTTATACTCTGTCGCTCCTTGCTGTCTTGCGAGTGCTCGCTGATAGTAGTTGACGGCTTCTCTTAAGCGCTCAAGCTCTTCTGCTTGGTCCATCATTCCTCGCATACGGACTTCATTCGTCTGGCTGATCTGGCCTGCTTCATAGAGCCGCATTTGCAGGATGGAGTTTTCGTTTGCAAGGATGCTGGTCCTCGAGCGGTACTTCTCCTGAGCTCCTAGCTCTGTACCGCAAGCTTGACAGTTGATTTGTGTTGGCTGCGGGTCATATTAGCGATGTTCAAGCAATGGCTGTAGGACTTCATTACCACATTGGCAGACTGGATCCATGCAGCACCACCTGAATGGGCCATTTCCGGTCGGTTTGGATTGCTTGGTGGGTTGGGAAGGCTTTGAATTTGTGGGGGCTTCGTTGACTCTGTGAAAATCTGAGCTATCTGATCTAGGAAGCACGTCAGGCCTCAAAGGGAGTAGAGATGCAGTCTGGGGAAGGGCACTTGCCAACACTTTATACATCCAGACACTGACCTAGCGCAAAGGCTTGCCTTGACTCAGCTTCTCCCAACCAAGCCAATAGGCTTTGACTGCACGATGGGAAACACCACTCAACCAATCCGATACGCCCTGATCTAATTCAAGTACATCAGCCCGCTCAGCCAAGCGCTAGGAACAGGTGTTCATGGCCGTTCATGAGATAGGATTTCGGAACTGCACCAATAAAGGTCGTTCTGAGTTCCTCCTATGCTGCTGTTCTCGCTTTTGGCAGCGCCAGATGTCAGCACTTGTCTCAACGCGGCTTAGTGTCAGTGTCATGGGGTACGCCTTTTGCAGTCTCGCATACTAAGCCTTAGCGCTGAATATCAACCCCAGTGTGCGCTAATTTCGGGACCTCCATAAATGGATGCTTGCTCCATGAATGGATGCTTGGACGCTTGCTCCATTAATGGATGCTTATCGCTACGTATAGAGGGGTTTTCTTGACCAGGACAAGGCGTATCCTCACCTTCAAGCAAAAAACTACCATGGACGGTCTATTCGGGGAGTCGAGCCCCAATTTTGACTGGGAGAATTTTGTAGATTACGACAACAACGAAAACGACATTTTTGCGACAAACTACGAAGACATCAACCTGTTTCCCCCCTTGGACCTTCTCTCTGCTTCGAAAGCCAACGCAGAGGAGGTCAACTCGAACGAGCAGGCCAGCTCATTGCCTGAGGGCAATCACGGAGCGACGAATCATAGCCAACCAAGTTCACAAGGCAGCCAAAGCTTGGAGTATTAGGTCCAAACACTGGTGTTAAAGGTTTAGGAGGTCAAGCAAATGTACGTGCTGTAGAACACGGTTTCGATGCAACTGCTAAGCAACGCCTAGGCTGCAAGAGAATTCGAGGTGAGGAAAAAGTTGTATCTTCCACTCGTGATAATCGAGGATTCACCATTACGACAGACAGATTGACCAAATATCGCATCACCTAGCCGCTCTGTATCCCTTCCTAGATGCCATAAGGTCGACGCTGAAAGACCTGACCGAACAGAGCTCTCGACAGATGGTACTGAAAACCCCCAAGACCCCATTTCCCAAGCATGAGAGGCAAGGCCGGGCTGAGGCGGCGCAGGGCCGCATTGAGAGGAAATAGACAGGGATAGCGCGTTCGGTTTGACGTCCATTCTTTCAGACCTTGAGTCTATGACTCTAGCAGTCTTAAAGCTCCTTAGCATTAAAAAAGCGCCCGTAACATGGCGCTCGAGCAATGCAAATGTGAGATCAGCGACTGCTTTCATAGCATCAGTGACCCGCATGGACATCGGCTAATTGTAAAGCCGTTCATGACTCTTTGACTACCTTCCTGATGAGGCATGGTGTTGTTGGAAGACCAGTAGCTCTCTGTATATCGAGTCCGTTTGGCTGTACTACATCGGCGATGCTGCAGGTTGTTCGCCCTCGGGTTTTCAGAGACATCACGCTAGCGCTAGCTTAAGCGGACCCGCCAACTGACAAGGGTTGACGCTCGCGTCTTGTAAATCGGCGGTTACAAAGTTAATCTGATTGGTTATCGGATAGACTCCGTGCCGCTTTCACACCCTTATCTTTTTTTAGCGCGGATCCTTAACGCTTTGACCTAGCAATGCTGCAATAGCCTGCTACTTCCTACCCAAGGGATTATATGTTAGGTGACAGGGTTCATTCTGCCCAGCTCTCACTCAAATAAACCTGTCACGCTAACATACTTATACCCCTCCAGGCAGGAAGTACGATCGTGATCGATCTCATAAGAGGGGTCACTTACTTCAGCTTGGACCCTACCAAGCGCCAAGCAATTTCGATGAGCTCTGTTCCCCTATCTCTGACTGGCTAATGACAGGGTATGTAGCCTATCATGTTGATAGGAAGTGCTTCAAGCGCTCTATCGATACAAGTATGCTAGATATCGTCATCACACCACCGATACCTCTGGGCACTTTTCAAGCGTCAGTCGTGTGCTAGGGAGTGGAAGAGTAAAATATGAATACTGGAGGCTGTCAAAGAAGATAAGACTGTCCTGCTGACTCCTACTGCACGCCTTCCGGTCTCTGATAAGCCATTTGCGGTTGCGCCTGAAATGTGGCGCCCTCATTGAGCAACGAATGTACTTGCTTCTTGACCTCCTTATCTTCCTGCACCATAGCACAGCACGAGCAACAGAAAGATGCTAGACAGTCTGTGCAAGTACCACCGTCGATGTTGTATTTGGCGCGGATCTTGCGGCGGTTCAGACATTGCAGGAAGCCTGCTAGGCCACAAGATGAGAGAAAGAGCCAGCCGCAGCACTTGAGAGTTGTTTGATTTCGTCAGTCACTGCAGATAAACCTTTTTTTGAAAGCAGGGTAATAGCTTAACCAGTAAACCATGATAACGTACATTGCCATTGCAGCCGCTGGGGTCCTCTCTGGACTCCTCACGGCGAGCCTGGGTCTTGCCAAAAAGGATGCAGGGACACCACGTTGCGAGACAGCCTGTTCAACGTTGGAATGATGAATGGTACCATGTATAGGGGGATGGCTTACAGCTGCCAATAGGATCAAAACAGTCGAAGAGTGAGCTACTCCAAGGCATATCTTATTGGTTGATGCTCTCAAGAATAGACTTATTCGGGATTGATGGCTTTGGTCGGTGTTGGAAGAATTTAGGGGATGGTACAGGTACAAATTTGGTTAAAAAGGTCCTTTGTGATTGAACTCACACAGGCCAAGAAGTCGGCGGTGACCACATATAAATATTCTCGATTCACCTTTGCAGGCCACCAGCAATGGACGCTCGGAACAGAAGCCATTTCTGGCGCTGGTCCACGGCATCCACTTTCGACGCCCTCCTTGATCTTTACATCTATTTTTAGCTCACTTTCGATTTCATGGCTAGTCCTTGCAAAAGCAAGCAAGCCTCGAGTCTATGACCCCCCAGTCAACTAAAGCTGCTTATGTATTCTCAGGACGCAAGTAGAATATATTGCGAGGAAAGATTCTTCTCAAGCTGCAGCGCTATTCGATCATGAAGCATACTTGGTTATAGTGAACGTTCACAAGATAGTATTCTATTCTACGCTATTTGTCCCCGTCCAGAGGTGGCAGTAAAAATGCATTAGGAACATCTCCGAAACACCATAGAACAAGCGATATTGCAAGCATTCCAGCGACCATTTGTCATATGGACCCTAGGCCTCTTTTGGGGCACTTCTGTCCTTCGACTTTTGGCTCGTACCAGGGCTACCCTTGGAAATTCCCAGCCTGCTGGGCGGTCCTATGAGGCGCTTTGCTGTTCTGTCTTCACTTTGAGCATGGTTGCTCCCAGGGCTTCCAGACAAACAAGACGCTGTAAGACTATCTATCCCAGAACTGCCTTTGTTGTCGGCTGCGGAAAGTTGACTGTCGACATGTCCGCTGCCTGAGTTGCCTGAGAACGAAGGAGGCTTATCATTGTTCCCGTAAAACTCGCTCATGTCGATTCCGAAAGATTTAGCCGCCTTCCATACCCCTAGCTTGCGTTAGCAAAGTCCCGGAGTAGGATCAACCATACCGACAGTCGTGAGCTTCTTGAGCGAGCTCATATTGAGCTCCTATGTTGCCTTCCGGACACAGAAGCATAGACAGCACACTAAAGGCTGCAACAACCGCTGCTTGGGTTGTTGGTTTTTTCACTTTCAATATCTCCGAGTATTGGGATGGATGACAGGCAAGAATTCTATCCGCAGTTTCTTTGTGAAGTTTGTAGAAAGATGTTATATCACCTTCCTCTGACAATCGGGTCCCTAGACCGGCCAAGCGAAGAAGATAGGGTGAGAGATCAGCAGCAAGGGCTGCCATTTTTTGGTTTCTCGTGCAGTTTGAGCTTTTTAATTTCCTTTCTGTGGTACTGAACCAGTCGTGCAGGACGGCTTCTAGTGTTTATAGCCTGGGGGCAAGCGCACTTGAGGCATCCTTTAACGGCTTTCTACCACTTTGGTGGGCTATCATCCGCTTCTAGATCCCTCCAGTCATCCATTTCTAGCTGCCTGAGCGGGGTAGTGGGGTATAGCCGTTAATTGGGTCCTTGAGCGACTAATAATAACACTTTCGGAACTCCGACGTTTGCCTATGTCGGTTTCGGTGGCTCAAGTATGCGCCAGGGATAATTTGTCCACTGTTCGACTATAGGGAGCTAGCTTGGTTTGCTAAATACAAGGGAGACTTAATACATCCAAAGATACCGTTCTACGGTTATTACTCAGCATTTCCGCGGCTCTTTGTGTTTCGTTGACGAACGAGTCTGTCTCCTTGATTTCCTCGCAGAGGAACGCGTAACTCTGAGATTAGATTCGTATCTGGAAGGTGAATTGAGACAGGCTCTGCTGCGCTTGCGTGGACGATCGGTTTGATCCGGACGACTTGTAGCACCTTCATGCTTGCCTTGCGTAGAGAGCAGTTCGCCTGATTGCTTGCTGTCCACGTTAATGGCTGATCCGACAGCTGAAACTGGCTCTAGAGGCGGGCAGCTTTCTGACAAGGCTGGCGTCGAGCAGGGGTGGCAAATCGAAGATTGACTTGAAGGCGTCGCAAGTGGATAATGCGTACGGTCATGCAGGAGGTCGAGGGCATAATCTTCTGTGGAAGTCGAGCCCTTCTGCTGTTGAACCAGGTCCGCGGGTTTGAAAATCTTCATACTCATAAGAGTGTCCCAGTCCAGCGCCTGGTCAAGTCAGTGACAATCCTAATCAAGGTGAGTCTAAGAGCCTTACGGCTACGATTGAGGGATAATTGACGTCGATGTCCGAGCTATAGAAAAGAATCTCGCGGTCCAAGCGAACAAGGAGTGCAACACCCACGTCGCCCATAGTGTGTAGTTCATTTGCCTTCTTTATCAGGCTGACTTTACGCTTGCGAAGCAATTCCTGCCGGCGGCGACGCTGGGCTTGGTGGACTGTATGGGCAACCAGAGCTTCCATAATGGCTCAACAATTGAGGTGAAGTCAATCACGACGAAAACGTCTGGGCCTTTATGTACCACGCGGGAGCCCCATCGCCGATCTCAGGAGGTAGCGTGTAGATGATCACACTGAAGCCGTTTTTGGCTTCAACAAGCTAAGGTGTCATTTTCGGCTCCAACCGCTATTTTTAGACTCGCACCGTACGAGACCGCTGATGCTGCTTCTCTGGTCGTGGAAAATTAGTATACAGGAAGCGGCAAGAATACCTGTCTCATAGTGTGGCTACAGATATTCTATAATCTCGCACGAGATATCCAGGTAAGTCGAGAAGCCATGTCGCCAAGTCTATTTGGCGGTTGCAAAATGCTTGTCAATCTTTCCCGTCAATTCGAAAACACATCCCCGCACATGCTCGAACACCAAACAGTCAACTTTGTCAATATAGCTTCAAAATGCAAATTTTCTTTCTAAACTTGAAGAGACTATTGAGTCAATGTACCTGTATCACTTTTACAGTGTTACATTAGATATTCGTGTAACTGCAATTGATTCATTTTTGTTGATTTGAAACATGGGTGGGGTCGCGATCGCCAAGCACTGAATTTAGGTGTGTGGTGAGGAAAAATAAATTTGCGCGGATTGACAAGCATTTTGCAACCGCAAATGCAAGAGTTGCCGGTCTTCACAGTCGTACGTCACAAAGTTTATTTCCCACATTCTGGTTGGATTTCCTTCGAGCATCGCGTGAGCCTGCGATTTCCTACTTTGCATGATATGTTCTACCAGATGATTTCGCACGAGAAGGACTGGCCATCCAAACTGGACAAGGCGATTTTGAACGAGTGCACATTCGGTTGCTTCATAGCCAGTGCAATCTTAAATTGCGCACATGTTGTAGGGCATGTCAAGTTGTGTGGTTGTAGAGGTTTTGACGTTATACAATAGTCGAATGCGCTGGTGGTAGGCCTGCGAAGTGAAATTTTAGATGTGTGTTCGCGGGTCAAACGGATGTTCACTTTTTCGTTTTCGGAGCAGAAACCTGCTCCGCACGATAGTTACTTGATCCACCTTACTTCTACTTCAGCCCTTGAATATCTAAGTCTGTCCGCGCGATGCTACCAAAGATGAAAAGCCATGGTAGAGAAGCAGGTAACGCACAAAAAGCCTCGCTGGACCTCCGAGACAACTCGTCCGAACACTAGGCAGAAGTTGAGTACTGAAATGCGTTGATAAGCAGACTCGAATCAGGTATCGACTCGAGAATGTCGTCGTCAGACAAGAGTTCAATGTTGTACCTACTGGCACGAAACTTTTCAGAGTTGGCGAACATATCAAAGACGTGCGCCAATTTGGGCACATAGCTCCGGAGGCTTGGGCGGAGTTCATTCAATGCTTCCACAAAGAGGCATCGACATTCGCTGGGGATCTCCGTCTGGAAGCTATCAACCGGTCAGTGTCAAAGTGGAATGAATGCTTCGGAGGCCTACGAGCAGCTAGAGATACTTCTGAACCCACCCATCACGCGAGTGTGATGTGGTGCCAGGACAAGCAAAGCTAGGGAACCGAATCGCCTTTGGATCAAAGACCATATCCAGCCTTCCCTTCGCCATCGCTGCAGATTTTTTTGGACGCCTGTAAAAGCAGCAACCTGAGAAGGACTATCGGACGTGTCCCACCCTTTCATGTGAGGATGGAGATTGATTACCATGGCCTTCACAGCTTTGACGACGGCGGACCTTTGTTGTGTCTCTATGTGCCTAGATCTGTCAACGTACAGGTCTTTGCCTTCATCGATTAGCGAGACTAAATGCGCTCGGGCTATTCGCTGGAGAAGTGCATTGATCAATCCCATGCGTTCCGTCCACAGGGCAACCTCATACAAGTGCTTCGATACATCCATGGACGTGTCCACCACTTCATAAGGCCTCAGCATACGGTATTTTATGATAGCCGACTTCAGCGCCACAAAATGTTCTGGGCATCCGAAGCTAGCAATTATCTGTAGTAGTCTGAACGCTTTGGCGTACCCCATTACCAGGCCGCTTCTCTGGATCCGGAAACTCGCAAAGGATTCGAGATACTTGAGCCAAGGGCTGGATGGCCAGGCGGTAAAGAGCTCTGCAGCCTTGATCTCGATGTGGAATCTCGATGTCTCTTCGTCGCTGGAGCTCGCCTCAACTTCGTCACCGCCTTCGCGTTGAGCTTCTATGTCCTCTAGTCTCAACCTTCGACGTTTTGGCATTGTCCTAAAGGTACGCGGTCGCGGCTCGCTTTCAACCCGACAAAGATCTGGAGGCGCATAGGATGATACGCTCTTGAGTAGACTTCGTTCGCTCGCCTCGAAAGACGAACGTTCGATCAATAGCTCGACGAAGATGATCCTTAAATCGTCCGCAATGATTGGCCTCCCATTGACAGACGCTCCCTGGCTAATGCGCCGCGCGTTCTCCAGCAGGTAGATACCACAATCCGCACTGTTAGTCTGTTGTAGTGACCCCTGGCTGATTGTCAGTATGAGTCTCCGGTAGATAAGAGAACTTACACCATCGATTGGGCCGTTCCAGGTAGAGTAGTCGCGATCTATCTCTTCTCCAACGCGGCGCATCTGAGCCTGCAAGAACTCGATCGCAACATTAATGTCGTAACCAGATAGGGAGTTGTAGTAGTACACAACACGGTTCGGAATGTCCACGACCATCAGGATCCAATGATCTCCGGGATTGTGGGGAATGACGACTCGTGTCTGCTTTCGTCCGATCGGCCAAACAGCGCCTCGGAGAAGCTGGGCTCTGGCGTGTGCATCGCTAGCCCCAAAATCCATGAGACTACTGCGCAGGACCTTTGTTGTGTCGCCCCATTCAAAGAGCGATAGTACGCCCATTAGAGGGGATGTGGAAAGCCAACCGCCTATATGAAAGCAGCCAAGCTCTTCTCTCACTTCGTCCTGATCTCTGAGTCTATACTGCATGTCAGAATAATCGCCAATCGATACAAGTGTAGATTCCGCTGCTTGGATTGCCTCAGCGACGCTCCTAGCTTTTGGAGAGATATCGAGACCGGGAGAGGGCAGTCGTCCTGGTTGTACAACATCTGATGCCAGTGAAGGTTCGTATTGTGCAAGCTTCTGTACCCAGAGGTCGCAATCCATTTCGAAGATGAAATCCATTTTACGCTGGTCAAACGCCTTGGGAGGTGGCACCTTGTTGACATATACAGTTTTTCCACCCCAGCGACGTACTGCTAGAATGAAGTTGGATCGCAGGATTTTCTTGATCCCATCGATGGCTAGTGATGTGCCAATAACGAGTAGCATGTCTATATTCAGGGTACAATCTTGGTCGATCAATTCTGCCTTACGTTCACCTGACGGATCAATCGCGTCATTAGACAACACTATGTCTGGTCGCATAAAGTCGACATGAGTGTTTGCCCTAGCCCCTCGAAGTCTTCGCTCCTCTTGTCTGGACCTGCATTCGATGCATGGTATGGCTTCTCCAAATAGTAGATCTATTTGATCAACGCTATCTCAATCCTTACGATAGGCACAGAACGTGCATCGTAAGGAATTGAGATTGCCATGAAGTTGTATCGCCTCACAATTGTCACAGTCTAGGTCAATGTTCAATCTCGCTCTTGTCTCTAGTTTATCGAAATTTTGGGTATAGCACCTCTGTAGCTTGGAAGATTGTTTGAGAGTGCGTAAAAATCGATGAGTGTTAGTCTGAATTAGCGCGGTTGATTTCGAGGTCTCTCTTATGTTCGTTAGACATTCAAACAACTGTTTTCTGGTCTCTACATTATTGAGCACAGCGACGTCAAACATTCCTCTATACGTCCTGTGAATGCCCTTCACTGAACGAAAATCCTAAGACGACGTAAGATAGACGACTAATTCCTAGGTGACTAGAAACTACTTACAGGTATGCCACAGTTAATACTTATCCCGACACCAACAAGAACGATAACTCGTTCTGCCTTGACCAATCTTTCTGCTACTTCTCGAAGATCTTCATTGGCGATCTCATTCTGCGCCAGCAACTCAGGCTGATCCGCGTCGTCGTTTGGATGCGTAGCAAGGTCTTGGTCCGCGGTTTCAGATATTGAGTCCACTTCCTCGTCGGTAGTCTCTTCATTTTCAACTTCATCTAGTGTTTCCGTTCCGTCCGCGAGCAAGGGGGATCGGGACGCTGCCGATTGCAGTAGTTCTAATCGGTCTTTTTCTTGTGAAAGCACATAAATGATTCCATCCACAACGCTAGGATCGGCTCCGACCTAGAATGTATTAAGAAGGCATCTTAGACGAGTTCGAAACTGGATTGAACTAGTTAGTGACTGTTCTAGCTCTAGGTTCTCTAGATCTATCTTCTTGACTTGATCGTTCATGTTGATTATCTCGATATCTAGCAAAGTTTTTCATCATGAGTCTAATCTTGGGACACTAAGGAGCTAGGAGTCCTGGCATCCATAAATGGCGATTGAGATGTGCATTCGTTAAAGGTGGTGTCCAGACGGGGCAGGCGCTCTTGCTGTTGATTCATCCAATACAAAATCGTTCGGAAACCTCTAGGGCATGCCGAGGCATAGGCATACGACGTTCCTGCTCAAGATTATTGGAAATGTACATAATTATAAGCTATTGATCAACAGGACCAGGCCACGAAATCTATCATATGTCATCCAACCAATCATCGTCGATGTGGTTAGCGCTTTCTGACATTACTAGATGCCCATTTACATCTAGCTTTGCGAGTTCAGTACTGAATTGAAGGTTACTGAGGCGTTTCCTTGCTAGCAACACCTCTTCTTTAGTGAGCCCAAATGAATCTCTTGGTATGAAAATAATAGGGGTGCGATGCAGAGCGGGCATTGCCTTGCAAACGTGTTGGCTCTGCACTTGATTCTGGCTTTTTGCAAACTCGTGAATGCTAGCTCGAAGGCTAGGAGAAACGCTTGACAGTGGTTGTCGACTAAACAACGCTACCAAACGATGAAACAGGCGTCGTACTCTTGGCAGCACCTGGCTAGGGCTCTGCGTCGCCAGAGACTCCTTGTTGAAGTCCACGCCATGGTAATCGCCATCTCTACCTGCAGGTAGATGCCTTAGGACGGTCGCGAATGACTTCTCCAATGTGACATGGAAGGTGATCGTTGCTATTGTGGCAAGTGTGATGAGGACGAGCTGGCCAATACCAACGATACTGTCGTTGGTATTTCGCACTGTCATGAAAAGTCCCATCAAGCATAATTTCAGGACGTAAACACCGGTGAAAAGTTGCTTTAAAGCCGTGGGATAGAGTTGACCCCCAGTATCATGTCGAAGCACTGACACACAAAGAAGGTGATATCGAAACACAAGCCCAAAGAGACCGAACGTGATAGCGCCGAGAACGAGTATGAGAGGTGCAATGATCGAGTAGGTCAAGCCTACAGTGTAAGCGCGAAGGAATCAAAGGAATTTATAAAGACCTACCAATACAAGCTAGGATCGTGTAGAGCGAATACATTGTCCCCCATTGAATGTCTGGCAAGCTCTTGAGGCGTTCCCACTTCTGTCTTGGCGTACGATCCATCAAAGGGCTCATAACGAGCCACGCAAATAACCCTCCTGCCTGCAAAAGTGTTGCCGCGCTCATGGAAAAGCCTTGGATGACTAGGTAGAAGAAAAAGTAATTGCAGGACTTGGGCAAGTTCTAAGCAACTAGTAGCGGCACAAAGCTAAGCCCGTGAAGTACATCTTGTGCAATCCCAGTAAGACTGGAGGACAAAGCTACAGTAAGGAACGTCTAGAAGAAGAGGAAGATAAAATAGTATCTTTGTAATGACAACTCGATAGACGTTTTCGTAGGATGGCCTTCGTAATTGGCGATGGCGCGTAAAATACGGGGCAGCACTATTGTAAGAAGCGTGAGTATCATTTGCGACAATACGCCCTGGATTATACCACTAAGCCAGGGAGGTGCGGTGGCCAACCAGGAAAGCCAGGCTACTGAATTAGCCAGCGTTGTGATCTGGGAGAGGAATTCGGTGAAGGCAACGGGTACTGCCCATAGGACAAGAAGTGAGACGATGGCAACAGATACCGCTCCAGTTCGCAAATAGCGGTTCCACCAACGAAACGACAGGCAATCCCATCTGATATCTTCAAAACCTACACCGACGTGTCTAGCCAGTAATCGCAGTGGACGCGGGCATAAGACAGTCTGGCAAGCCATTCTGGCCGACGACGATGTAGTGAATTGGACGAACGCGGAGCTCACGTACGGGAACTCCTTCGAAGTTTCTCCAGTTTGATATAGCTCTGTCAGCTTACGCTGATCGAGCTGGATGTCTTCGTTCAATGTCGCCAGCTCTCGTAGACATTTGTCCTTGTTATTGAATTTTGCTGAAGGTAAGAGGTTAGGGGATTTTTTGCCCGCGTGGAAGCACAAGGACTCTGAATGGGTGCGAGCCAGCAGAACATCATCGGCTTGAGGCTTATCCTTAACGGCTGTGGTCCCGGTCGAGCACCAATTGCTGGTACGTTTTTGACGGCAAGAGTGGGTAACCGACCGCATGGTTTCGATTACTGCAGCTTCGTATGCGCAGATGAGCTCCCGTCTCCTTGTGATCTTTTTTGATAAACTAGATAAATCTCGGTTAATCTTTATTGAGCAGACTCCCCCAGGGAAGATGCTGTATATATCCTTCAGGATATGCAAGTCCTCTTTCGGGATATCCATAACCAGGATCGTAGTCGCGGATTCGAGGCATTGGCGTTCAGGTGAAGCGAGGAAGCAGTCGCGAACCTCTACATAGAACAGCAACTCCTTGTACACCACATAACACACGTACCATATCACGAAGAAGGCCACAGAGACATGCGCCCAGTAAAAGCTAGCATGATTAGAATCCACGTTTGCCCAACTCAACTTGTCCAGGCCGCTGACACCGTGAGTCGAATCGTTACCCCCAAGAGAGTTCAGCGGAATAAGAACTGGCACGACGATCAGGGCAAGATGGAGGAAGATCTTGAAGAGGACGTGAATATAACGGAGAAAGAAGAAGGCGTCAAGGCCGGATTGTTGTAGGACAGCGATCTCCGATATCTGTAAGATATGGCATATATCTTGGAGATTTTTCGCTTTGGTTCGAATCTTGTCTTTCGATAAGAAGGATCGAGGATGACAGTATCTCGAGTTAGCAAGCCGAAGGTCAAAGTCAGCTGAGACTCACTAGACATGTCTAAGATAGTTGTTAAGCAGAACAAAGAGGAATACTTCCACGAGAGATATAGACGCAGATGTAACAAGAGAGGCTACAAAATTCCGTATCGACAGTCCTTGAGCACGTCGTGCAACATCAGGCGGTTTTTGTAGCAGTGTGTTAGTACTCGGATCGACTGAAGCCATAAGAGAGACAAGTCAGCATGATGTTTAGCCTTAATGTTCGGCAATCGACTATTCAAAATTTCGCAAGTCAGTGTCAGCTTATATAATGACATTGACTCCATATGTGGCTTCTGCCTCCTTTTGTGGATGCCTCCTAGCGTACATCAGTCCAGCTTAGTCTGCTATGCGTTCGCTAGAGAACCATAGTTCTCTCAAAAGAAGGAAGCTGAGCACTCTCCTTGTCTGGTCTGTCTAACAGAAAAGCTTCAGCTATCTGCTCATAGCCGGCCAGCATTCGATCATAAGACCCCTGGAGATAATCGATCCCATATGCAGCACTCCGACGATCAACCAGCGCTTGACGTATTCGACGCTCCAAAACCAGTCCCGGAGACAAAATGAACCTCGTGAGCTGTGCCAATATATGTATGTGGCTGCAGACACCGGAGGAACAATTCCCTGTCTTTGTCGAAGGCAACGTTCGCTGAACCAATTAGGAATACCCAAGGTGAAGCTCTGGAGAACGCAGTTGACGGTTGCTCATCTTCCCAGAAGTTCTCGATGCTGGCACCCAGGAGTATAGAATTCAGCCGAGAGAAGGAGGTGACCTTTGCAATCCAGGCCAGGTCTTGAAATATCAAACCCCATATATTACCGTGCTTCTCTTTCTCTGGTCCCAGGCGAAAACGTAAGGTACAAGCGGCATACTTGGCTGAAAGGCTTGGAAGATCGTCTGTGATCAGGTTCCAGATCTCTTGAGGCTTCCCTTCCGGTGTATATGGCTTTGCAGTAGTCATTGCGTTTTTATGGTGAGTCAAGATCCAACAAGATAGTATGGCGAACTTCCGCCTTTAAGTACACGACCGCAACCATCCGACCTACCGACTTGACGCATGGCTGTGCAGAGCGTGCGGTGCGTCATGTGCCGCCCCCTGAAATACCGTGCCCCTGCGTTGTGTACAGCCGAGGCAGCCTGCTATGTATCGTTACGCCCTTGTACACCGAGTCTGAAATTGTTACCTTAGCCATGCCGACAATCAGTGACAGCCAATCATTCATGCAGACGCTACTCGCCGTGAAACCCGCTAGAGGTGGGGATCAAGCATCGCTTGCCGCGCGCTCAATTGCTTTCTGCCCTCCTCCCAAACAAAGTTCATCTGCAATTCATCCTCCTTCATCTTTGAATACTATGCACCCTCACGATGTCCTCCATTCGACGCATCTCAAGCGCACTCTTACCGATTTCGAATTTGTCTCTGAGCCCGTGAGCAAGCGCACTCGGCTGTCGCCAGATCAATTACCAACTCCTCCCTACTCGTCACAAGACGGGCATCCTGAACAGTCCAGCACCCTCAGCGACTCTTCGGACTGGCGAGAACGACTCAAGTCGTCGCTTCTCAGATCTCTTGATCATTGTTCGTCTACTACCAAGCAGCTTACGGCTAACTCGCAATTGAGCGCCTGGCTCGACGCAGTTCCTTATCCTCGCGCCAATTCCTGTCCAGCTAGTCCTCGTATATTTTCGCCATCGAGTTGTTCGTCTCGATCTGATTACGTTGAATTCAAACGTCCACAAAGTTGTGAAGCTTGCTTTGACCTCGTCAGGCACAAACGATCAGCGAACGGTTCAAACTCGAAACCCAAACGCGCTCGACTAACATTGACGACGCTCCAAAAAATGTCGCAGCAAGAATCACAATTTGCCGAAAATCTTGTACCTTGGTCCAACTCCTCAAGCAACAAGGCACCCGATACCTTAGATGCTACGTACATAGATACGCTCTACGACCACGACATCGTTATGGACCTTTCAAGAAGGAAAATACCTAAAGAGCTTACGCCTTTGAAAGAGCGAATACTGCAAAAGCGATTCTCACCACAACTAGACGACCAAGCTGTCTTCGCGGTCATGGACGCAGCGGAGGAACTTGCGTATAACTTAGAAGGTCCAACAAACAAGATTCTTAGGACGCCCATGTTTCCACTCGGGTATGGTGGCTTGGTAGAGGGTGGAAACACCCAATGGAATATTGTTGCTATGCCAAATAACCCCCAATGTGACAACAAGCTCTCGGCGCCCAAACCCGATGCCTATTTGGCCTATCCGCGCGGTTCAAAATCTCCTTGGACAGTCAAACAGAACAACGTCGTCAATCATCCTAGGGTACGATCGTACTTTCAATCGGCAAAACGCAATACGTTTCCATCTCTCTCATTGGAGCTGAAGGCTGAGTTCGCTAGTGGAGTGCTAACCACAGCGGAGGCGCAGGCTGCGGGCAGCGAATCGCATTTTGTTAACTCAATACTGTGGCTTCTTGAGGAGGCTAAGGCGGCTGGGCTCATCGAAGTAGACCTGATGCAGGACATCGTGTCCTTCTCGATTGTGTCGTCTCACAAATAGGCCATAGCCTATCTCCATTGACTCGATCTCAAGGAGAAACATTTCTATATGTCTTATCTTCGATCATACTCAACTTTCGAGGCGGACGGCATTCGAGGGTGCAACAATACTATCAAAAACATAATTGACAACGTCAAGGGACCTCGAAAAATCAAGATTGGGGAAGCACTTGTCACTCTAGAACCCATCAAAGGTTCTTGGAATCCCCAACCTACCGCCACCAATTCGCCAACGCCCAACACCTCCTTCTCTGGAGACCCGAGACCCCGTAAGCGGGGTCGAGACTTGCAGGTGTAGTGATGGAGTTCGCAGCAGAAGGCTGGCCTCTTTTTGCCATAGATGACCTAGAGTCCTCGTTTCAATAACGTATAGTTAGTCGTGCCATTTGTGCTAGAGATGGGCAGCAGTCTTGCATTGTATTCTACTTATCATGTAAAGTATACATATAGTTGTTAAAGCAATCTTTGACTTCGATTTCGCATCTTCTACATCACATCTTTTCAAACGTGAGGCGTTCCTTATAACGACTTTTGCAAGGATGAGGATGCGGGTTTTATTGGCCTAGAAGTCGCCATCCACGCACTTAATGGCTGAGCCATTCACTTGAGGCAAAGGAATATATTCACTGGTGTTTAGTTTACGTAGTTCATCGATGTTGTCGAGTAAAGATGGCCTTCTCTCGTCGACACACGATACACAAACCTGCTTGAAAAATATCGAGCCTCATCATCTTGGTTGGGGGGAAGAGAAAGGGGACAAAGGAGCGAGCTGCAGTATAGGTAACATCATCCCATGCTCTCTTCAATCGCCCATTGCGTTGCCAACTCCTGAATCGTCACTAAGTTCGTGTCCACCTTCTCTACTCTCATTTAAACCAGCACTGTCTGCTAGACGTTCACGGGCACTCAATTTTACCCTAGACAGTCATGGTATGAACATCAGAAGGAGAACGAAAAGGGAGACCCAAAATTTAGTTTGGGAGAGATCAGATATAGCACGGGGGTCACCCAATAATGGAGACCAGGAGATGCGGCAAAATTGGTGTTGAACCGTTCGCTAAGTCACAAATGGGAAGGGCGTTGACAGCTTCCGTCGAAATGGATGCGTAGGACTGTGAGTGTGGAGCAGAGATTTACGTTCCATATATCGAATAGCAACATTTCTTGGCCATCGAGTCCGAGACAGATTGTGAGGTTTCACCTGAATATACACACGTAACAATGACGGAGGTAGCGTAAAGATGCCTGCGCACTTTGGACGTGTAATCAAGTCGTGACATCCAAGGGCGGGTGACAAGAATTAAGAGGTTGAGGGCATATAGGTTGTGCAACTTCTGAGGTGCGCTTCATGTTGGCAAATAGTCGATAACCAAAGACTCGTTCCAGTTGGCGACTTGCTTACTAGTGGTCCTCCCTCAAGGACTAGACTACGAGGTAGGGTAAACAAGGCAGGAACAATCAAATCGGAACGGATCGAGGTACTCCATGTTCGCAAAATTAGTTCGTATTATATTACAATCAACGACATCTTTAAACTTGGGTCATTCATAAAGTTGTTAGATAGACCTTCTAGGAATCCTGATTTCCGAATCATAGGGTCTGCAAATTTGAGGATCCTTCATTTGAATATTCGCGTTGACGTGACTCCTGGCGTACCTCTAATGTGCGAGAAATCGCCCGTAGTGTACATTGCAAAAGTCAGTACTGTGAAAGCCACTGTGAAGCCAGTGCCGTAAGGATTTCTGAACTGTAGGGCAACGAAGGCCTCAAGGCGTCAAAAATTGCAAGGGATTTTACATCGTAAGGGAAGCAATTCCCTGGGGTTCAACAAAATCGTACGATAAGCAAGGCCCTACGGTAAGCGAGATCCTAAGGTAAGAAGTGCCATAGGGTGAAGAAGTCCCTAAGGGACTTTTGTACCCAACGGCCGCGATTCCCCAACAGCATCTGCGGGCCTACTCACTTTGAGCGCCTATATTTCCCCACACAACTAGGCTCGTAGCTATTGTTTGTTCTTCCTTAATAGCTGTGCGACCTTTCACAGTGCTGGCTCATTTGACGTCTTGAGGGTCTGAGGACAACAGACATTACGAAGGGAGTCACGAAGTGATTCACGAAGTGAGAAAAAGGAGTAAAGGAAGAAACGAGACCTAGGGTTGAAGTTGAGGGTTGGAGTGCAGTTTCAAGGGTGCAGCTCTGCTGGACTCGGGCGTTCTAGAGAAAAAGGTGTTAGCCTTTTTACTATGAGGGGATCCAACAAAGGAAAATCCACATACATAAACATCTCCACAGTCCTTTCAAACACCTGATCATTATACATATACATGCACTTCTGGTTGAGCTTCCAATACTTATTCAACGTATGCGTCGATCACGTCGTGTATCTTATCCCAACTTGCGTGCTGCCTCCTTGATTCCAATTCTAGGTCCTTCGCAGCCCATCGCCACCAAACTTCTTCAGCCTAGAGAGCGGGGGAGTCTTAGCCAAGTATGGTGGAGTCCTCTCGACAGATTTTCTTTACGCTAGAAGTACAGCTCGTAACATTGTTGTGCTTCTCGAGGTTGATCATAATCTTCGAGCAAATCGTTTCGAAACACTTCGAAAATTTCGTCTAAGCCTTTCGTGCAGAATGTTGTTGCGATGTTAGGGAAAGGATGTGGTTCCTTCGAGTGAAGAAAATTGTCAACATTATTCTCATTCTCTATATAGATCTTCGAGTCATCTTCCAATCGATAAATATTATCGTAATCAAAGAGAAGATTTATATGAAGTGATGTCAAGTCCAGACTTGATTTGACCCCATCAATAAAGGTTCTCCAATGAGGTCTTTTCATTCGCACATCTTCCAGAACCAGATGTCGAAGTTTTGGGATGTCGCAGAAGGTTGAAAGAAGGCCTTTGTCTGTTATGGTACCGCCCTCAATTATCAATGTAAGCAGGTTGGGGAAGCGACTTTGTGACAGAAGGTCATCGACCTGGCTCTCAGGGGTGGTAGGACGACCACATGTGAGATACAGACATTCTAGACACTCGGCTTGAGAAAGGAAATTGGCCACCGCTCTCGCTGGCTCATTCTCGCGATCCCAGCCACAAGTAGCCAGGCGCAATTTGCGTAAATGAGCCATGAAGATAGGCGTCGTAGAAATAATAGGAGCCAGTTCGTCGAATTCAGGTGATCCCACGGACCAAGTGTCGCGTGTCTTGTCGCAAGCTTCCATTATCAACTCCTGCGCTTTGAGATTATTGCTGCTCAAGAGAACCATCATGGAGCCAACGAAAGTCGCTGATAAGGACACCTTCGTCTTCGGTCGCGAAGGTCGGGTCGTAACACGGCTATATCATGGACTTAGTCGAAATGTGTTATGTGTCTCTCTGTCCAATGGGCAGCTCTTCCAGTTGCTCTCCCAGCAACAGATCTTCTTCAACTCCTGATTCGTGATGGAGCGATTGCGATGGGTGAAGATTACTTTTCGAAGATTGGGTGCGTGTCGAAGCACTTGTCGAAGGCAATCTTGACATTTGGTTCGATTTTGTCGAGCGACTAAAGCACGATGCCATTTATAAGCGCGGTTTCGATGCTCCTTGTAAATCGAGTGATTCGATGAAAGCTTTGTGTGCGTGTTTGGCGTTCTGCGCAAGTTTCTATGATGATCAAATTGTTCCAATCCTCGATATTCTAGAGGTGATATGATCATGGTACGTAAGGCTGGCCCAAATCTTTGTAGCATCAGGGTGGCGATGACTAAATGCCGTGGGTCGACGGAGAGGAAGATGGAGTCGAAGAGAGAGTGATTCACAAAGTCGACAAGTCGACTACACGTGGAACGCAGATGCTTCAGATCTTGTTTCGGCAGATATTTGATAACATTCTGTAGAAGCTCGGGCGCAAGGATCTTTAGTGCATCTTCTTCCATGTGTTCTGCGTTGGATATCATTGAAATGCGCTGCTGCTGTCGTTGGTGGGTGACTTGTGGAAGCTCATTTATTAGCCTTACTGCATTGCCCGTAAAGATGAAGCTGTTTCACGTGAGGCATCGACCCCTATGTCAAGCGTACTCTTTGTGCCAAGATCTTGGGCGATCTTGGGTAAACATGCGTGCCTGAGTAATAAAGCAAGCGATGTAGCACACCGGCATCACATGTCCGCGTAGCACCAACGATTGGCGAACGAGCGTGTAGATCAGATTATCCTAGCTGATCTGAGCTTCAATTATGACCAATACTGGACTTGACACTAGAATCACCTTGAACACGATGTGTTCAGGGCCAGGCAAGCGTGTTCTGTTGTTCAAGAGTCGTTTCATCGACTTAGTGAGCTTGTGCGCCTTGACTGCGAGGTCTTGGGACACCTTGGTCTCTTTTTGATTCGTTTTCATTATCGCTTGCATCGCGGCCCCGTTAGCAAGGGCGTTGTTGACACGGAAAGGGGTTAGCTGGGGCCCACTCGGAATGGCAGGCACACCTCATTGCGAAATGAGTTAGCGGCGGCGTCAAGACTGCCGTTTCAATCATGGTTGAGAAAGCCTAATGAGTGGTGATCATTGATAGTGCTATTTTTGATATTGTGGGCGATCTCCGACTTCAGCTTGACTCTTCTTGGAATTCTCGACGTCGAGGATTTCATGGTCGCTGTTCGCTGTGGGCAAGGTAGTCATCGTAATCACTCCTATAGCCTCCGGCCCTAGGGAAGTCGAACAAACGTGTAAATGACCTATTCGCTGTGAAAAGTATACGATTGCATGGTGGAGGAGCAGTCGCTCCACTACCTGATTGTGACCACTGGCTGCCGCGAGGTGCAATGCTGTGTGCGCAGATCTGTCCTGTGCGTGAACGTTGCCACCATAATTCAAAATTTGGAGAGAAAATTTGTCTTCATTCTAATCGTGATATACGAGCAAAGCCTCATCTATCTGCAATCTCGCCTCGGTCCGCATCGCTTTTGATTGACAAAACCTCGTTCGACGACAGGCGTCTCTCGCTTTCTTACTTGAAGGCCGTCCCCTTACATTTCTTTCTTTGGCTTGTTGCGTCACACTGATGATCTTTCGCAGCCTCGTTTGCGTTTTTTTGGGCTACTAAATTAGTCGTCAGCATTCTTGACCTCGCATGTAAGGTTCAAGGCTTCAGGATATAGGACAATTCGGGTGCTATATTATTCTGAAAGAAGTCGCAATTAAACAGAAGACATAGGTGTGATGTCCAACCGACCTTTTGTCAAGACCTTCGCTTTTGCCTTCTGCGTCGTCGGCCTGAATGGTGGCCTGTGCGTTGGTACAATTGTTTTGTCCGCTGATCTCGCTGGTGCTTGCTTTTTGACCTTCCGAGGTCTTATTCCGCAATCGGTTGATTTGACATTTGAGGTCTCTATGTTCAACTTTCAGGTAGTCATTTCCAGCCACGAGTTGCGCGTATCTAGCCTCGAGTTGCGCGTATTCAGCCTCGAGTTGCGCGTATTTGGAGTGAAGATGGCGAAGTTCACTCTTCTTTCAGTGAATTAGCAAGTGAGGCTTTCAATCAGAAAAAAACTCGTGGCGCTTCCTGTGCCTTTGCCTTTACCTTGTTTTCGACCTTGGTATTAAGAAATTTGGCCTCCTCGATAGCATCGAGTGCCAGATCCAGATTGTAACCCTCGTCACCCTGCCCCCCTGATGGCCCCAAAGCGACTTTAGCCTCTCGAAGCCTCTCCTCGAAGGTCTCAATATTTGGAATAGGTTCATCTATCGTACACGGGGAGTGCGGCATAATTGTGGGTCTCGATAGTGAATTAAGAAGAAGAATACTGATGCTTGCTGAAGTCAGACGATAGGAAAGAAGTTCGTATGCCCAGACTGCAGTGTTTGGTTCGGCGCCACTATTATATAGGCGGAAAAAAACCCTTGGTGATGCTGTCAGGTAAGCCTCTCCGCTGTGGAAGCTGCCGTCAAGGCGAAACGCCCTATTTGGCAACAAGCTTTCGATGTGACCGCATCGATGGCGATCTTCCGCCGGCGTAGCTAATCCAGAGGCGACGCACGCCGCTCCTGAAGGGGTCCTCCTGGGCCAGAGTCGCGTCCGGCCCATGTTATTCGTCGCCTCAGATCTCACAGCTTTGAGACCAACCAGAAACACTTATGCTTGGTTTCAAGTCAACGGCATTATTACAGCATCGTCACGCTGAATTTAGTCCAAGCATCTCGGCGACCGGCCGCCAGGTATACAGACGAATCACCTGTACCTAAGCGCATGATGTTGTGACAGATTCTTCCAAGGGCCGGATCTTAAGTCTGGAGAGGCAACGTGTGTTCTCGATATCAGATAGCGAGTCGTGCCAAGGTCGGAAAGATGCTTTCTCCATCGTAATCTTCGATACAGAGGCAGCCACTTCGACAAGACCATAACAGCGCTGACGGTTGCACATATCGCGGCTCAGGAGCGTTTAAAGGGGGAAAGCGTTCATTCGCTAATGCTTTGCGCCAGCGAAAAGATTACAAACGCTCTAAATATGTATAATCAATAGCGGTGGATGGATCGATAGGACCCTTCGAGTAGAACGTTTCAAGACGGTCGAGATCGTCCAATCACGATGATGGCTCGCTCAATCGTCAACTATCCTGCGGCATTGCACAAAGTCAAGCAGCCAATGCAATCGAAATACGACCCAGTCTTCTGGATTAGCAATTTGATCGACCTGTATCCCTTACTGCCACCAGGTGGGAGCGAAAATCGAGTGGCTTACTGCACGCTTTGTGACTAAGCACAGCAGTAAGCCACACGACTTTCGCTCCCACCTGGAGCCACCGGGATACGCGGACACTATGCCTATGCAGGACTGCGAGACGAGAAGTAACGGCCCAGGCCACCAATTGGGGGCGGTACCTCAAGTGCTTAGCAGTCTACACTGCAGGGGAGGTACCTCCCCAAGTCGATCATGCTGAAATTATTGCGAGGGCTAATCACCTTATGCGCAGGCTTCAATCGATCAATTCATGATGCGCTAAATAATCGAGTCAATTGAGGGGGTGATTGATGAAGAACTATTGATGTAAAGGTGCCGGCGATGGAGGATTTTCAGATGTTGCAGGGGCCCCTTAAGTGTTCCCGATAATCCCGGTGGCTCCATTTTGACCGCAGTAAGGGATAGGATGCAAAGGCGCGTACAGCCAGGAAATCTTGCATGCATAGGGACCGACGGCGAGTAGTGGTGAAACACTTCCTCTTCTGCAATTCCTGGCAGATCAGATAATTCGATCACCCCCACTGGTCACCGACCCCCGTCAGGACTTCCATCCCTCGCTTCACGCGCAAGGCATGGTCTCTCACGACGGCCGGTTCAACGACTACCACAGCATCCGCTGGCGCGAATGGCTCAGCGATCAAGATGCCCCAGAATCGACGCCCCTGCACGCCAAAAATGGCTGCTTGCACGGTTCGATCGAGCTCCATTCCCGGAAGACCGAAATAGGGTTAAAATTGGTTGCATAGATCAATCAGCCCTAGAGACCTTTTGCGAGACATTTCCTTGATCAAAAGGTTTATGGTTGATACATTGATCACACCATCTGTAAAGATGTAGTCAGCATTGAACGAGGCTACAGTCAGCCATTCCGAATTCGTTGCTGGTCGAATGTTCCGGCTGACTGCACCAGCCTTCAAGACCTCCAAATATGGATGCCTTCGCTTAGCCCCTCTACAAGAATTCCAAAGATCCGTCAAACGCTCTTCCCTCGTTACCTGAAATTGGACGAACAATATGAGAACCTGCTGTCAGATCGCGGTTCTGCTCATTGCGGCTCTGGTAGCTGCACATCCGTTGGAGTGCCCAACTGCCGCTATCGCAATCGTCACTGTTCTGGAACAGCAACTCATTATCGTCCAACAACCTCAGGCGCAACCCTGGACTTATGCCATGACAAGTCCTCGTACCCTTGCAGAGCCTCAAGCTACCCATCAGTCTTATGTAACGACGGATCCTCGCTCTTCTGGAGAGCCTCACAACCCAATTCCGTCGCATGCTATGACGACTTCTCGTCCCTTCCTTGAGGAGCACTTAACGATTGCAATGACCAATGTACACGGAACCCCGCTTTCTATTTCCTTTGGTTCGAACGCCGGTGGTCCGTCATCGATTGGAGACCCTTCGGCGACAACTCTGGCCCACGGCTCTCCCACTCAATATGCCTTTCCTACAGGATGGGCAGGTAGGATCTACGTAGGGCCAAACCTTAACCCTTTAGGCAGCAAGATAGAAGGCAGTTACATCGGTCCGCCAGATATCGATATCAGCTATGTGGACGACTACTCTGTTTCGATCACATGTTCCTTCAAAGGTACCGCGGTTGCTGGCTGCAACATCGACTTATTCAGCCAGCCAGGTATTAGCTGCGACCACCAGGTTGACGGTCCTGTCTGTCTCAATTTCGCACAACAACATGCAGACGGCCCTGCCCCTCCCTTCTTCGCCGCCTGCCAGGGAGCCGCGTACACCTATCCGAACGACAACGAGGCAAATGTTAGTAATCTCCAGGACCGCTTGATTACGTGTTGTATCGGCACATCTTGTAAGGCTCCCTCACGGCAGACCGTCAACCAGACCGCCCTGGCACACCGAGAATCGTTCAAGCGAGATGGCAGCTCGAAGCATAATGCAAGAAAGCTCGCCTCCTCGCTAATATTTGAGCCCAAACGCCAGTCACGCTATCCATATCTGCCATCGTTGGCACCACGCTAGCTGACTACGATATCATTCTGAGTACGGGATTGGACAGCCCAAGGTGAGTATATATAAAATGGCGCGAAATAGCTATCCCAGTCTGACGTTCCCAAAGCTTCGGCTTAGGAGATATCTTCAGCACAAGAGATACAGAATAGCCAATAAAATATGCAATGCACCCGTCTCTCTTGATCTTGCCATGACCCTTTCTTCTTCGCTAGCTTTTCGTCTAACCCCATCTCAACCCAGCCAATCCGCCACGAACTACGCCGTAGCGCCCTATTATTTTATCTTTTCTTTTTCCTTTCTCTTCGCTTTGCGGTGAAGCTGTGCAATACTAGTCTGGTTGATCTCCAGTGTCGATACTGCCAAAATGGGAGATAATGTGAGTATAGCCGTAGCGAAGGCCATTATGCGCAGAACGCCTGCTTGATGTTTGTGGTGATGATTGTTTGGTGACATTCTCTGATGGTTCGATGGTGAATATCGTATTTCTGGCAGCTCGGCGAGTGGTTGTGGCGACTAGTGCATCCAATTCTGGCGTACTGTCAGAGCTCCGTAAATGACTGCCATCCAAAGGACCCCACCCTTATAAAACGGGCAACACAACCTTTATCTTTTTTCGCGCCATCCGTCAATTCATTCACTCAGTCGAAGTTCATCCTGTACATGATGCCAACTCTACCCAGAATCGGAGCGGGTCTCTTCTCGGTTGCTGCTACATTTCTTCTGATGTCCAATGCTCAAATTACTGACTGGATAGACTTGACTAACGATCCGGGTGTAAGTCTGAGTATATGGCTCCTGAATTGTCGTGGTAACCTTGATACAGCTTATCAATCGGGGCTCTCTCAGCGGGAATCCCTCGGGTGTCGACATCGTTCTTTTTGAGCAGCCCGATTGCCAGGGCCAATCCGTGGCGGCAACCGATGTTACATACGACAAGGACTATACAACCGGCTCTCTGACGATGCAGTCGTTCAGTATATCACGCCCTCTGAAGACCACCGAGCAGCTCGATCTAAGTACATTAGGGCAAGATTCGGGTCAGACCCAGCAATGGTTTTGCGGCAGATATGTAGAGTCATTTTTGCCTGGAAATGCAGCAGGGTGTTACCATGCTGGTATGATCAGATGTTTCCGACTATGGCATCATTAAGACTAGAGAAAATGCCAATCAACAATTGCAGACTGAACGGTCTTGGTGGAATGAAACATGGTGCAGTGCTGAAATTCCATAGATACTATGCCCTGAACACCAGAATAGCAAGAACACAAAAAAACCGACATTCTTCGTTCATGCTCACTCTGAACAATTCTTTGAATGGATCTCGAGGCACCATGATCAATTTATCTCAAGTGACAACGAGGCCAGGAAATCGACGACGCCAGTGTGGCAGGCTGTTCGAGCTAGATCGATGGGAAGGCGTCCTTTCCCATCGTGCATTAGAGGATCTGCGCCACGAGCCACGAGCGATCTTACGATATCTAGTTTTCCGCTAGTGGCAGCTTCATGCAGAGGCGTTCCGCACCCAACAATGAGGTTTTCTTCCTCATACAGACTTGGACAGTCATGGTATTTGATCCTGTTGAGCTGATTCAGAGCTCCCTTGGCGAAAAGATATTCCAGAACTTGCAGCCGATCTTGATTCTGACGATGGATGATATGATGAAGAAGGTGACCATGCTGAATTGAGTCAGGCCCGCCTTGATCAAATAATAAAGTAACTATGTCGAACGACGCGGAGACTAGAGCCTTCGAAATAGGTGTGATGCCCAGTCTAGTTTGCGCATTCGGATCCGCACCGTGATCGAGAAACCATCGAGTCATGGCTTTATCATCAAACGTGTCTGCGAGTGGTGCTGCGTCGTAGTCGCCCCATGATTTGTTGATATCAAGACCGTAATCAAGGGCTAATTGCAAGAAGGCGTAGCACTTCTTATTCATAGCTAGCTTGAAGTGAGCTTCATTGATGACGATTCCATGTTCGACGAGATGTTGTGCGATAGGCAGACGACCTTTGTCCAGAGTGAATTCGAAGCAGCTGGCGAAGAGATCTTTGTTGATCTGCTCGCACTTCGGTTTCTCATTCCACTGGTGCAATATGGTTTGGACCGCGAAGAAATCACCTGCGGCGCTGGCATGCTCCAGCTGCAGAACTTCTGGCGGCGGCCACCGTCCCGGACCGCTGTACAGTTCAGAATCTTGTAGGGAGTGCTCTTCGAAACTTTCGCTGCTCACAGGAAATCCGGTACTCTCGCATCCAGCAGCCTCTAGCGTACAGGCGTCCGACCTCAGCCAATCCATCAGACTATCCTCCGTGGCCTCATTGGACGATAAAGCAAGATCTGCTATCTTTGTAGCGGGGGCACTCTTTTCCCATTGCATCACAGGCATCATTGATCATTGACGACTAAAGCGACCAAGAATTCGCACATGTTGAGCAGTGACGAGAGTCAGATGAGTAGACCGGGCGTAGCGCTACTCTATCTGTGACGTAACCGGCCGGCAAGTGGGGCTCGCCTTCTCGCCGACACTATCTTGAAACGTGTCTCTCTTTGTGGATGTCGATGCTGACATCGCTAATACTCTCGATCCTCCTTCTAATTTAGTCGGACGCTTCCAGCGCATCGCCATCGATAACGGCTTCAATTATCTTTTGAGTCAACAATGGCGGCTGCACGATTGCAGCAAGTACGAGCCCGCAATATCCTCAAGACGACGGTGCCCATGAATCATCACGACATCATCCGTTTCGGTGAAGCTGGGATGTGGTGTCTTGCTACGGTTGACCTTAACGCTTGTCATGCTGTGGTTATTGTTTCAAAGAAAGCTGCCATTCTGACCCATATCGCCCCGCGACCACCCGAGGCCATTCGTGATAGATATTCTACATCCGAGGATTGGATCAGAGACATGATGACGAAGGTCATAAGCTGCTTCATAGCCAACAAGCAATATTTCGAACATCAGGGGTCAGGTGGTATAGTGATCTATGGTATTCACAACAAGGAGATTGCATTGCCAGACCAAGTCAAGCTATTAGCGGCTACTGTGCAGAAGATTGTCGGGTCGAACACAAGACCCGTCGCCTACAACGTGCTTGGGAGCAGCGAGCCTCGCAATTCTGATAAGGGCATCGTTCTCGTCGATGGTAGTCAATCGGCGCAACCACCAGTTGTTTGGGTTGAGGATAAACGATATAGTTTGGCCACACCAGAGTCGAAGACCGTCAGCTCTGCATCGACCAGCTCACAATCGAAATAATGTGTCGTATAGGGATAGTTCGAACTACAAGTGATTTAGGCCGAAGCGATAGATTATGGGAAATTTAAAGAAGGGTCTTCTCCCGAAGGCGATACTGCGAACAATGCTCGTCTCCAAATCTAGCAATGCCAAACCATATATACAAAAGTAAATGCTTACGCCGTGCTCGCTAATCAGGGCATAGTATAGACAGCCAAATAGTCCAAAAGAATTCCGCTCTTGAGATATCAACGTGTGTTATAACGAGTGAGGGATCGGCAAGGTCTAACATCTGCCAGCCAGGCTGTGACCGAAGGAGGCACAGTCTTGGAAGCGCTTCTTTCGCCCTTGGTGGCGTCCCCGTCGTCGCTACGCTCTGCCACGGTGCGTTTGCGAGGCGTGAGCTTCGTCCCGAAATAGAATTCGAGGTCTGTTTCCTGAGTATGTTCTGCTTCTAATCTCTGATATGATGTGCTGGTCTTTATCGACTTGGTACTGTCAACCGGTGTGCTCTGAGCTTCCGCTGTGCTCAGTCCTTGAAGTTGACTCAATAGAGCGGCTATCTGCTTGTGGTCGCAAATGCGCAGACCTTCTTTCAGTGGAATAAAATTCGCAGACTCTAGGGGCCGATGCCATGCACAAGGTACTCCACGAAGCATTGGTGCGTGTATCGTCCAGTCCTTAGCGCGAAGAAGTATCATATTTGGATTGACGAGTTCCGTGACTATAATTGTGTAGTGTGGGTAGTCGACCTCCACAAATCGTCGCTCAAGTGTAGGATTGTGATATTGGGTTAGATCAGGCATCTTGATTTGCCAAATGTCTTTCTCTCGAAGGATTTTGCACACGTGTTCGAAAAATGCATGATCGACATAAAACCCCTCAACATGAGAAACACCTAGCACCCGCTGCAGACATCGTGCCTTGCTAAGATCGATTGCGGACTTAGAGGTGCCAATCTTGGTGATATCACTTATGTTGATCATGAGGGAAGGAGCGTGATAATGAACCCGAGCGATATGGTGCCATTGGAGCTGAAATGGTCCTTTCCTCCGCCCTTTGGCGGTGGCGTCCATGAAGAAGCTTCTAAGGTCTTCTAGACCTAGCTGATGACAGTATCGAGCGGTTAGCCTCAATGATACTTGTTGCTTGTTCGTTCCAATTCTTGTCCAGGGAGGCAAAGAATCAATGCAATTAGAGATAAACTTGTTCGGGTCGTATGCGCGCAGGAGTGTCACCAGATCTAGCGCTGCTATTGAGTCCTCATGTTCTTGACGAGCGGCATTGATGACGTATTTTTTGCGGGCAGTGAAATATGTGAACGGCGACCAATTTACGTCATGGCCGCCTATGATATCTGTGATTGCATCCTTCATTTTCGAAGGCGTCGGACGTGTATCTGGATGCTGCAACATACCACGATCGATGAGATTGTTGAGGTCGATTCTTGTGATGGGCTGCATCTGCCTCGTCAATGCTATTGTCTCGTGCGTTAAAGCGCAGAGCGAGTAAACATCGACTGTCGCGTCATAGACGGAACCGGCTTGCATTTCTGGTGCTCGGTACTTGGGAGGGCCAACCATACCCCAAGACTGAGGTCCCTCACACCATTCTGAGAATCCAGTAAGTTGCGCGTGAACTGGTCCTCGCTTATTGAGTAGAATCACGGCTGGCCTGATATTGCGATGCATGATGTTGCGCTCGTTGAGTTATCGAAGCGCATCGCAATCTATTTGCAGATGTATCTTCAAGATATTTGGTGCATCGAGCAAGTATGAATCCTGGATCAAAGCTTCCAAGGAGCATCCTCGTTTGAAGTTCGTAATGATAACGTACTGGTCATTGAATGTGGCCTCTTCAATGAAGGGTAAGAGGTTGGGATGACCCTTCTCTATCTTAGTCGGGTGGCAGATCTTGGACAAAATGACTAACCTTTAAGATTGCGAATAATTTGATAAATGCTTTGCCCGCCATTCGTCGCTCGGCTAGAGAGGCATAGAACTTACCCAAGGCATGTCGTCCGCTACTCTTCTCTACAACTCTCTTGACCGATTGGACGACTGAGGGTATCGAAGCGGTCAAAATATGATATTTGTCAGGCAGCATGGCGGGAGTTCGTGACTCCGGGCTTCTTAGGGCACTGCAGATCTGGGTCTGAGTCTGAGTTTGCGTTTGAAGTTCCAGGTCTTCGAGATCCAATGTTTCGTCTGCGTTATGTTCAAGCTTAATATCCACTGAGGAACAAATGTGGAGAAAGAGTTCGAGGGAACCCAAAGAAACGAAATTCCGCTTTTCCGGGTGAAGCGCGATTTGTGTACGGTGTATCTTTTCATCATTGACGCGCATGCCATTTTTGGAGGTATCTTCGAGCATCCAAGAGTTATGTTGATTGACAAATACGCGGAAATGGCGGCGACTTATGAAAGTATAGTGTGGAGACTCCCTTGGAAATTTAAAAGCCACGTCCTCATCGGAGCCGAAACGTAATCCATCTTTGCTCGTTTGGCGCGCGAGCGAGAAGAAGCGAGATCCTTGAGCGAGCAAAGGAGTGCTCTCTCGAGAAGAGTAGCTGGATATCGCAGCGGGTTCATCGTTAGCAAACCATTCCTGATTGCCGAGTTGTCTTAGAACAGTTGCAGTAGGTTCTGAGCTTTCAATGATGATAGCAACTTCTCCTTGATTTGAGGGTATATCTTGTAAAAATGGCATGATCAAAGAATGAGAGTACCTTTGCGAGCTCCCAAGCCAGGACTTGTTGGCGATATGTATGCGAAGCCATATCGAAGGGATTCTGATGGATATAGCGAGATGCGAAGTGCTCCGCGCACATATGCATGGTGTGGCATCCGGTTAGAATTGCCGTTCCTCAAAGGGGTGCATCTAAATTGAAAAGTACCTTAAAGTACTTCTACCCCCCTGGGAACTACCTTAGTGACTGGGTCGTACTAGCGCCGGAGCTGTTGCTTTGCGCCAAGGCTCTGGCGACTAGGGGGGCGCCAATTAGTGTCATTGTCTGGTCGGCGATTTTCCCTTCCAACTTGTTTCTCTCGAACGTCACACAATACCCATGGAAAACAAGCAGGGTTCCCCATCTACTCTGACCTGTGATTCTGTTTGCGGGCAACGAGAAAAGTCGCAGTGAGGCTACATCCTCGAAAGAACAAGCTAGGCCTGTTGTTGACCTCGTGGCAGTCTCGATGACCTCCCCAGGAAAGACACTCTTGCCGAGAATCGCCTCCTCAATGAGCGTTTTGCCGAAGAGGAGATCGACATATGGTGTGAGCGATGCAGAAAGTGTCCTGACGACTGGCATCTGTTATGGACGACACTACAGTATGCCCGCTCTTTTCGTGTGACCCATGGGCTCTGGCGAGATCCTCCAATCTATGTAAGTGATGCGTATCTTCTTGGGACGGCAACTTACCGAGCAAGTCATCCAAAGGACCCGCTACTCAAGATACGGACCTCGCGCCCACAACCACCGGATGTCCGTCTGTCCAGGCCAGTTCAACATCGAATCCACGACGACGTTCGCAATATCAACGAAGCTCAGCAAAGGAGAGCGCGCCACTAGCTACGGGTCTACGTTCAAGAGAAGGACACCGCGCTCCAACCAACGTGGCAAGAGTATCAAAGACTAGGGGTAGCAAAAGCTGCCAGCGCGTAACTCGCTCTCGAACATTCTTGGAGAGATACACATCCAGGAGTGGTTAGCTAGGCCTAAGATGGAAAACTCGTCGAGGTCGTTTGGTGGGATGGATCACTGTATGGTGAATTGGGAATGGATTAACGGCTACGAGAAATGAACAAATACATCATTGTCAAGTATCGAACGCCGCCCGTTTCATATGCATTGTACTACTGCCTCCATTTTACTCCAGCATCGCCACCTCGGGTCCACTAGTCGGGGCGCGGGCCCAAGTAATGCTCGCTATCCGATGGATCATAATGTTTCAAGGGGCGCCCGGAATAACAATTGTCATCCAGTCGAGGTTCCTCGCGGCGTCGTGGCCTGTGTTCCCACTGGACGCGACTATCACGGAGCTCTTGCTCTCGACGGGCTGGAGTTCTCCAAGTATCATATTCGTAGATTGTGGGTGGATAGTCGCGGTCACAGCAGCGATAGTCTGGGAACCCAGCGTTCACGTAAGCCTCGACCGGTGCAGGCTTTCCTCCTAAATCGCCGAACTGTTTCATATCAACTCCAAAAGATCTAGCCGCGTCCCATACATCTGCTTGCATTAACAAAATGCCTGGATATAGGCGGAATACACTGCTCACTGTCGAGTGCCAACTGGGCATATTCATAGCGACGTCCCAACTTGCCTTCTGGAGACAGAATATTTGATAAAACCTTGAAGGACGCAACTACCCCTTCTTTGGTTATTGGGACCTTGAGATCTAGTATTTCTGCGAAGTGCCAAGAATTAATCTTCAAGATGCTTATTATTGTCTTGTAATGGAACTGGTCACGAGACTCTTCGTCGCCTTCGCTGCGCAAGTTCTGTGCAGTCTTTTCTAAGCGAGCAAGATAGGGTGAGATCGGTGATGCGGGTGCCGCCATTGCGCTCTGTCGTTGTTTTATCCGATAGCCTGCTAATGGATACGACTGATGCTTTGAGTTTGTAGCTTTCGATAAGCCATGTTCTGTTCATGTCGAAGGGACAACTTAGGTATTTATAGAGATCGGACGTGGCTGGACTTTGCATCTGTTTCTTGCTGCTCATCCAATTTCGGCCCCCTCACGGTTGGGCGCCTCCATCTTAGAGATAGGACATCAAACGAATATTCAGCTACCATACACCCTTGGCTCTCCGCTACTATCTGGCTACATACTGCAAAAGATTCCACCAGATGCAGAATTGACTACCGTCGTTGCTGTGAAGCTTTACGATGAGGAATTCCGGCTGTTTCTGTACCGGAGAGAGGCTTGGGTGCCCTCGGTCAACTGGTGCAGATTAGTACGATCCCGTTGTCAGCTTTAGGAAGGCGTACCATCTCAAGATATCGTTCATAACATATTTGGCACCATTTCTTATTGCATTGCTCGCAAGAGAACACTCTGATGGCAGAGTCAAGGCATATCCAACATCTAGCACTGAATAGAGGATGGACCGAAAATATGGTTTTATGCCTCCAAGAGTGCTCGCTTGTCCAAATAGTAGTTGTACCACGAAGCAAATGTGAACAACGAGAAGGATCTCCAGGCCAATTGATATCATTCCCACGGAACATGACTTCATCCTGATGACTCATACTATTCAAAGATAAAAATGAGAAGAGGGGTCTCTAAAGATTTCGGATCAACTTATCAGTGAACAATTGCATAATAATGCAGGCTGAGATCATGAGTCGCCAGCGAAAGTGCAATGACAGAAGGGTTGCGCAAGCAGGGATGGTGCGCAAGTGTTAGGCAAGCCAGGGAGGTGTGCAAGCCAGGAAGTGTAAGCCAGGGAGGTGTGCAAGCCAGGGAGGTGTGCAAGCCAGGGAGGTGTGTAAGCCAGGGAGGTGTGTAAGCCAGGGAGGTGTGCAAGCCAGGGAGGTGTGCAAGCCAGGGAGGTGTGCAAGCCAGGGAGGTGTGTAAGCCAGGGAGGTGTGCAAGCCAGGGAGGTGTGTAAGCCAGGGAGGTGTGTAAGCCAGGGAGGTGTGCAA